>Ga0153916_10002642_pt1 | contig 13088 bp, 13 predicted proteins | sample Opewatmetagenome_FD_109642 | JGI IMG/M metagenome (GOLD analysis project Ga0153916, IMG submission 109642) | Freshwater wetland microbial communities from Ohio, USA - Open water 3 Core 3 Depth 4 metaG | ecosystem: Environmental > Aquatic > Freshwater > Wetlands | place: USA: Ohio, Lake Erie...
ATCGGCTGCAGCAGCCCGAACGGCCCGACCACGTTGGGGCCGCGGCGCAGCTGCATCGCCGCCATCACCTTGCGCTCGGCATAGGTCAGATAGGCGACCGCCAGCAGCAGCGGAACGACGATCGCCACGATCTCTGCGACGATGATGACCGTCGGTAGCGCGTAAGACGACCAGAACTCAGCCATGGGTGCCCGTCTTGCCTTCCGACCCGCGCAGGAAAGCCGCGCTGCAAGCCGCCATGGTGGCTGATGCACGGCTGATCGGGTCGGTCATGTAGAAATTGTCGATGGGTAGCTGGAACGGTGTGCTCGCTACGCTGCCGGCTTTGCCGAAATTGCCCCAGGCCGCCGCCGGCTTCTCGTCGAGTGCCGCGAGGCCGGGATGCTGCTTGAAAAGCTGCTGGCGCAGCTGATCGAGACTGTCGAACGGCAATTTGCGCCCGAGCCGCTCGGAGAGCGCGCGCAGGATGGTCCAGTCCTCGCGGGCATCGCCCGGCGCGAAGGTTGCGAGACGCGCCTGCTGCACCCGGCCCTCGGTATTGACGTAGGTCCCGTTCTTCTCCGGATAAGCCGCCCCCGGCAGGATGACGTCGGCCCGATGGGCGCCGGCATCGCCGTGATGGCCCTGATAGATCACGAAAGCCTTGCCGAGACGGTTGGTGTCGATCTCGTCGGCACCCAGGAGATAGACGACATCGATGACCTCATTCTCCGCGCCCTCGATGATGCCTTTGACGTCGCGCCCGCCCGAACCCGGCACGAACCCGATATCGAGCCCGCCCACCCGCGCCGCGGCGGTATGGAGCATGTTGAAGCCGTTCCAATCCTCGCGGACGAGATTGAAGCTCTCGGCGAGCTTGCGGGCGAGCGCCAGGACCGCGGCGCCGTCGGCCCGCCTGAGGGCGCCCTGCCCCAGGATCAGCATCGGCCGCTTGGCGGCCTTGAGCCTCTCGACAAAGGGATGGCGGCCGTCGGCGATCGCCGCCAGCGTGTCCGGCCCCTCGCCCAAGGTCTCGACCGGATAGGTCAGATCGACCTCGGGCCCGATCGAGGCGAGCTTGAAGCCGCCCATGAGATAGCGCTTGCGCAGCCGCGCATTGATGAGCGGCGCTTCCCAGCGCGGGTTGGTGCCGATCAGCAGGCAGAGATCCGCCTGCTCGATGCCGGCGATGCCGGTATTGAAGAGGTAGCCGCTGCGCGTCGAAGGATCGATGGCGGCGCCATCCTGTCGGCAGTCGATATTGGCGGAGCCGAGCGCGCCCATCAGGCCCTTCAGCGCATACATCGACTCAAGGTCGGCCAGGTCGCCGGCGATGGCAGCGATCCGCTGGCCCGGCACGCCGTCGAGCCGTTTGGCGATGGCATCGAACGCCTCGTCCCAGGTTGCCGGAACCAACTTGGCGCCCTGGCGCACATAAGGCTGGTCGAGCCGCTGGCGCTTCAACCCGTCACAGGCAAAGCGGGTCTTGTCGGAGATCCACTCCTCATTGACCGCTTCGTTGAGGCGCGGCAGCACGCGCATCACCTCGCGGCCGCGGCTGTCGATCCGGATCGCGCTCCCGACCGCGTCCAGCACGTCGATGGATTCGGTCTTCACCAGCTCCCAGGGACGCGCGCTGAAGGCGTAGGGCTTCGAGAGCAGCGCGCCCACCGGGCAGAGATCGATCAAATTGCCGGAGAGCTCGGAATTGATCGCCTCGCCGACATAGGTGATGACCTCCATATGCTCGCCGCGCCCGGCGGCGCCCATCACCTCGACCCCGGCGATCTCGGTCGAGAAGCGGATGCAGCGCGTGCATTGGATGCAACGGGTCATCGCCGTCTTGATCAGCGGCCCGAAATCCTTGTCCTTCACGCCGCGCTTGGGTTCCTTGTAGCGGCTGCGGTCGTAGCCGAAGGCCATGGCCTGGTCCTGCAGGTCGCATTCGCCGCCCTGGTCGCAGATCGGGCAATCGAGCGGATGGTTGATCAGCAGGAATTCCATGACGCCATTGCGCGCCTTATGGACCAGCGGCGTGTTGGTCTTGATCACCATGCCGTCGGCCACCGGCATCGCGCAGGATGCGATCGGCTTGGGCGACTTCTCCATCTCGACCAGGCACATGCGGCAATTGCCGGCGACCGAGAGGCGCTCGTGATAGCAGAAGCGCGGGATTTCGGCTCCGGCCAGCTCGCAGGCCTGGAGCACGGTCAGGCCCGCCGGGACCTCGATCTGTTGGCCGTCGATGGTCAGTTTCGGCATCGGTTCTACTTCGCCCTATTTTCGCTGCGCTGGTCGATTGGCCAGCTCAGAAACGCAAATAACCAAAGCGCGATGAGATTCACGATGGGGATGACCATCAACAGGCCCCATGCGCCGCTGAATCCGGTCCTCTCCGAAATCCGCCAAGCCGGCCATGCAGGAATGAGCAGGAGGAGGACGATTACCCAATGAAAAATACTGAGGGCGCCCATTTCTCAAGCCTCCCCGCCGCCGGTGAAGTTTGGCCAGCGGCTATTGGCAACCACGAAAAGGAGGATCAGGGCGCCTATGAAAGGTATGGCCGCCAGGAGCGCCAAAGCAGGGGTCATGCCGACGCGGCTGAGCACCTTCCACGCCGGAACGATCCACAGCACCATCATGGCAATCCAACCAATGCCTTCCATATGCATCGCTTGCATCTACTCCGCCGCTTTCGCGGTGCGGCCGCGATAATCGTTGATGCGCTGCTCGAGCAGGGGCCGGAAGTGGCGGATCAGGCCCTGGATCGGCCAGGCCGCGGCGTCGCCCAGCGCGCAGATGGTGTGACCTTCGACCTGCTTCGTCACATCCTCGAGCATGCCGATCTCGTCGATCGTGGCATTGCCCTTCACCATCCGCTCCATGATACGCCACATCCAGCCGGTGCCTTCCCGGCAGGGGGTGCACTGGCCTCAGCTCTCATGCATGTAGAAATGCGAGAGCCGCGCGATCGCGGCGATCAGGTCGGTCGATTTGTCCATGACGATCACGGCGGCGGTGCCGAGGCCGGACTTCACCTCGCGCAGGCTGTCGAAATCCATCAGTACCGTGTCGCAGATCGATTTCGGCAGGAGCGGCACCGAAGCGCCGCCGGGAATGATCGCGGCAAGATTGTCCCAGCCGCCGCGCACGCCGCCGGCATATTTCTCGATCAGTTCCTTGAGCGGGATGCCCATCTCTTCTTCGACATTGCACGGCTTGTTCACATGGCCGGAGATGCAGAAGATCTTGGTGCCGGTATTCTTCGGGCGGCCGAGCTTGACCCACCAATCGGCGCCGCGGCGCAGGATGGTCGGGCCCACCGCGATGGTCTCGACATTGTTGACCGTGGTCGGGCAGCCATAGAGCCCGACCGCCGCCGGGAAGGGCGGCTTCAGGCGCGGCTGGCCCTTCTTGCCCTCGAGGCTCTCGAGCTGCGCGGTCTCCTCGCCGCAGATATAGGCGCCGGCGCCGCGATGCAGATAGATGTCGTGGTTGTAGCCCGAGCCGCAGGCGTTCTTGCCGATCAGGCCCGCTTCATAGGCCTCGTCGATCGCAGCCTGAAGATTGACCGCCTCGAGGTAAAACTCGCCACGGATATAGATATAGGTGGCGACCGCCCCCATGGCGAAGCCGGCCACCAGGCAGCCTTCCAGCAGCATATGCGGGTCGAAGCGCAGGATCTCGCGATCCTTGCAGGTGCCGGGCTCGGACTCGTCGGCATTGACGACGAGATAGGCCGGACGGCCATCCGATTGCTTCGGCATGAAGGACCATTTGAGGCCGGTCGGGAAGCCCGCCCCGCCCCGCCCGCGCAGATCCGACTTCTTCACCTCGTCGATGATGCTGTCGCGGCCGCGCTCCAGGAGCGCCTTGGTGTTGTCCCAGATGCCGCGGCGCCTGGCGCCGGCCAGGCGCCAATCGTCGGTGCCGTAGAGATTGCGGAAGATGCGGTCTTCATCGCGCAGCATCGCCCTACTCTCCCGCCTTGGCGCCGGTGTTCAGCAAGGTGGTCGGGCCGCCTTCCGGCGCCGAGCCCTGCCGGCCGGTTTGCGAGCCCACCTTCGGTTTCTCGCCGCGCGCCAACGCGTCGAGCACCGCCTCGAGCCGCTTGGGGTCGAGATCCTCGTAGAAATCGTCGTTGATCTGGATCATGGGCGCATTGACGCAGGCGCCCAGGCATTCCACCTCGACCAGGGAGAACTTGCCGTCGGGCGTCACTTCCTTGAGGCCGATGCCGAGCTTCTTCTCGCAAGTCTCGCGCAGCGCATCAGAGCCGCGCAGCCAGCAGGGCGTGGTGCGGCAGAGCTGGATGTGATGCTGTCCGACCGGCTTGAGGTTGTACATCGTATAGAAGGTCGCGACCTCATAGACGCGGATCGGAGCCATGCCGAGCGTCTCGGCGACATGCTCCATCGCCGCCCGCGGCAGCCAGCCGCCGCACTGACGCTGCGCCAACCAGAGCAGGCCCATCACCGCACTCTGCTGGCGGCCCGCGGGATAGCGCGCAATCAGCCTCTCGGCCTCGGCTTTGTTCTCGGACGTGAAGGCGAAGCTTTTCGGCTCCGCATGCCCATGTGAATGAGAGGCACTCATCGATCGATCTCGCCGAACACGATGTCCATGGAACCAAGGATCGCCACCGAATCCGCCAGCATGTAGCCGCGGCTGACATAGTCGATGGCGGCCAGATGCGGGAATCCGGGGGCGCGGATCTTGCAGCGATAGGGCTTGTTGCTGCCGTCCGAAACCAGATAGACGCCGAACTCGCCCTTGGGCGCTTCGACGGCGGTATAGGTCTCGCCGGCGGGCACATGGAAGCCCTCGGTATAGAGCTTGAAATGATGGATCAGCGCTTCCATCGAACGCTTCATGTCCGCGCGCTTGGGCGGCGTGATCTTGCGATCGTCGCTGGTGCAGGGCCCGCCCGGCATCTCCTCGCAGCACTGCTTCACGATGCGCAGCGACTGGCGCATTTCCTCCATGCGCACGAGGTAGCGGTCGTAGCAGTCGCCGGTCTTGCCGATCGGCACGTCGAACTTCATCCGGTCATAGACCATGTAGGGCTGCGCCTTGCGCAGATCCCAGGGGACGCCCGAGCCCCGCAGCATCGGGCCGGTGAAGCCCCAATCGAGCGCCTCGGCGGCGCTGACGATGCCGATATCGACCAGCCGCTGCTTGAAGATGCGGTTCTCGGTCAGCAGGCCTTCGATGTCGTCGAGGACCGCCGGAAACCCTTCGGCCCACTTCATGATGTCGTCGATGAGGCCCGCCGGCAGATCCTGATGGACGCCGCCCGGCCGGTAATAGGCCGCATGGAGGCGCGCGCCCGAGACCCGCTCATAGAATTCCATCAGGAGCTCGCGCTGCTCGAAGCACCAGAGGAACGGCGTGACCGCGCCGACATCCATGGCATAGGCCGGAACGTTCAGCAGGTGATTGAGGATGCGCGTGATCTCGTCGAACAGCACGCGGATATACTGGCCGCGCAAGGGGACTTCGAGGTTCAGCAGCTTCTCGACGCCGAGCACGAAGGCGTGCTCCTGGCACATCGGCGAGACGTAGTCCAAACGGTCGAAATAGGGGATCGCCTGGACATAGGTCTTGTACTCGATCAGCTTCTCGGTGCCGCGATGCAGCAGGCCGATATGCGGATCGAGCCGCTCGATCACCTCGCCATCCATCTCCATGACCAGGCGCAGCACGCCATGGGCCGCCGGATGCTGCGGCCCGAAATTCATGGTCAGCGGTTTGATCTGATTTTCGCTCATGACGGCTTGTCCGCCTTTTCGTCGCCCGGAAGGCGCGTCAGGATGCCCTCCCAGGGGCTCTCGAAGTCGAAATTGCGGAAGTCCTGGACCAGCTTGACCTTGTCATAGACGACCCGCTTCTGCTCCTCGTCATAGCGGACCTCGACATAGCCGGTCAGCGGGAAATCCTTGCGGAACGGATGCCCCTCGAAGCCGTAGTCGGTGAGGAGGCGGCGCAGGTCGGGATGGTCGGAGAAGAAGATCCCGTAGAGATCCCATGCCTCGCGCTCGAACCAATTGGCCGAATTGAACACGCTCACGACCGAGGGGACGGGTTCGTCGGCCGTGGTGGCCAGCTTCACGCGGATGCGGTTGTTGTGCTTGAGGCTCAGCAGATTATAGACCACCTCGAAGCGCTCCTCGCGTTCGGGATAGTCCACGCCGCAGATATCGACGAGCTGCTTGAAGAGGCAGTGGCTGTCGTCGCGCAGATAGGTCAGCAGCTTCACGATCGAGGGCCGCGCCACCCAGACGATGAGTTCGCGGTTCTTGATCTCCCAGCGCGTGACCTCGGCCGGCATCGCGGCGGCGACATATTCGCCAAGGTCTTTGAGCGTGCCGGTCGCGATCTGAGGGGATTGCGTCATCGCCGGTAGGTTCTCGGTGTTGCGGGGCTCGTGGGCGAAACCGCGCGTTAGCGCGCGATGGTGGTGGTGCGTTTGATCTTCTTCTGCAGCTGCAGAATGCCGTAGACCAGCGCCTCGGCGGTCGGGGGGCAGCCCGGCACATAGATGTCGACCGGGACGATACGATCGCAGCCGCGCACCACCGCATAGGAGTAGTGGTAGTAGCCGCCGCCATTGGCGCAGGAGCCCATCGAGATGACCCAGCGCGGCTCGGGCATCTGGTCGTAGACCTTGCGCAAGGCCGGAGCCATCTTGTTGGTCAGCGTGCCGGCCACGATCATGACGTCGGACTGGCGCGGGCTGCCGCGCGGTACGATGCCGAAGCGGTCGAGGTCATAGCGCGCCATATAGGCATGCATCATCTCGACGGCGCAGCAGGCAAGCCCGAAGGTCATCGGCCAGAGCGAGCCGGTGCGCGCCCAGTTCACGAGCTTGTCCATCTGGGTGACGACGAAGCCCTTGTCCGACAATTCCTGGCCGAGCGCGGCCACGACTTGATCCCGGGAGGCTTCGGTCGGTTGCATCAGTCCCATTCCAAGGCTCCCTTCTTCCATTCATAGGCGAAGCCCACGGTGAGCACGCCCAGGAACACCACCATCGACCAGAAGCCGAACAGGCCGATATCGCCCAGGGACACGGCCCAAGGGAACAGGAAGGCGACTTCGAGATCGAAGATGATGAAGAGCAGCGACACCAGGTAGAAGCGGACATCGAAGCGACGCCGGGCGTCGTCGAAGGCGTCGAAGCCGCATTCATAAGGCGAGAGTTTCTCGCTATCGGGGTTCTGGCGCGCCACGATCAGGGAGGCGCCGACGGCAGCGCCGGCAACCGCGATGGCGATGGCCAGGAAAATGAGGATCGGCAGATATTCCGCTAGCAGCGAGGGCATGGGGGCCTGTGGTCGCTCCGACATCGCAGGAAGGGAGTCGAGCCGCATCGACGCGCACGCAGCGTCCAGCGCCGCGGCGTCAGCTGCTCTCCCCCCAAGGCGCCGCCAATATAAGGCGATGGGCTTGGAGCGGAAAGGACAATTCGTCGGTGGCGACAGGCTTTAGACCGGGTCAGCGGCGCTGCTTAAACCTGTGCCAAAGCGTCACGATTCGCGCCTGCGCGCAAGGCGCCAAGCACTCGATTCGAGGAGGGATTCGGAAGAGAGTAAATGGCGGGAGCGACGGGACTTGAACCCGCGGCCTCCGGCGTGACAGGCCGGCGCTCTAACCAACTGAGCTACGCCCCCGCAAAAGGGCACCCCACTTCGGGGCCGCTTCATGTAAAGCCGCGACCCTCCCCTGTCAAGGAAAACGGCCGCTGCTTTCCCGAGCCTAACCGAGGCACGATTTATGTGGTCTTAAAGATGCCTGGCAGGCACCGCTGAGGACCTCCGACAGGCGGAGACTGGTGGGCGATGACGGGCTCGAACCGCCGACCCTCTCGGTGTAAACGAGATGCTCTACCAACTGAGCTAATCGCCCTGCCCTGGCCTGCCAGCGCCGGGAAAACCGAGCGCCGAAAATCGGCCCCGCCACTCTAACGGAATCACCCCCGAAACGCGACCGGCCGCCGCGCTAGGGCGCAGGCGGCCGGCGCGAACCGGTTGGTGACAAACGCGCGTCAGTTGACCGCGTCTTTCAGCGCCTTGCCAGCTTTGAACTTCGGCTGCTTCGAAGCCGGAATATTGATCTTCTCGCCCGTGCGCGGGTTGCGCCCTTCGGACGCGGCGCGCTTCGTGACGACAAAAGTGCCGAAGCCGACGAGGCGAACTTCGGTCCCCTTCTTCAGCGACTTGGTGATGGCATCGAAGACGGCATCGACAGCGCGCGCCGCATCACCTTTGGACAAGCCGGTCTCGGTCGAGACATCGGCAATGAGGTCATTCTTGTTCACCGTGAGTACCCCCTTATTTCGAATTGGGAAGAGCTGGCGCTGGTAGCGCGGATGAGGAATTTGGCGGATTGGTGCGCGACGACCGGCGAGTCTAGGCCGTGCTTTACAAACCCGTCAATTGGAGAACCGTGGATATCCCCAGGATTTGGGCCCGTCACAAGCATCGGGCGCGCGTTCCTATCATGGCTCGCGCGCCCGTGCCAACCCTCGAAATCCGACGTCAGTGAGTGACGATGCCGCCGCGGCTTTCGTCCGAATCCTCAGTCGGCAGCTTGCGCACCTCTTCGGGCTCGGTCCATTCGATCGGCGTCGGCTCCCTGGTCAACGCATTGCGCAGAACTTCATCCGCATTCGACACCGGGATGATCTTAAGTTCGCGTTTAACGTTGTCCGGTATGTCGGCCAAGTCCTTCTCGTTTTCCGACGGGATAATCACGGTCTTCGTGCCCGCGCGGAGTGCCGCCAGCAGCTTCTCCTTGAGACCGCCGATCGGCAATACACGGCCGCGCAAGGTGATCTCGCCCGTCATGGCGACATCGCGCCGCACCGGGATTCCTGTCAGAACGGACACGATCGACGTGAACATCGCGATGCCGGCCGACGGACCATCCTTGGGCGTGGCCCCTTCGGGCACATGCACATGGATATCCCGCTTCTCGAACAGCGTCGGCTTGATGCCGAACGCGATCGCCCGCGACTTCACATAGCTTTCAGCCGCCTGAACGGATTCCCTCATGACATCGCCGAGCTTGCCGGTCGTGATCACCCGGCCCTTGCCCGGCAGCGTCACCGCCTCGATCTGCAGGATCTCGCCGCCGACCTCGGTCCAGGCCAGGCCGGTGGTGATGCCCACCAGATCCTCGGTCTCGACCTCGCCGTAGCGATAGCGGCGAACGCCCGCATATTTCGCGAGGTTGCGGCGCGTGATCGTCACCTTCTTGAGATTCTTCATCAGAATCTCTTTCACGCCCTTGCGCGCCAGATTGGCGAGCTCGCGTTCGAGGTTACGAACACCGGCCTCGCGGGTGTAGTAGCGGATCAGATCCTTCATCGCGTCGTCGGAGATGGCCCACTCGTTCTTCTTCAGGCCATGCTCCTTCACCTGCTTCGGCAGCAGATGGCGCTTGGCGATCTCGACCTTCTCGTCCTCGGTGTAGCCGGGGATGCGGATGACCTCCATACGGTCGAGCAGTGGCTGCGGCATGCGCAGCGTGTTCGCCGTCGTCACGAACATGACGTCGGAGAGGTCGTAATCCACCTCGAGATAATGATCGTTGAAGGTCGAGTTCTGCTCGGGGTCGAGGACCTCGAGCAGGGCCGCGGAGGGATCCCCGCGCCAGTCCGCGCCCAGCTTGTCCACCTCGTCGAGGAGGAAGAGCGGGTTGGACGCCTTCGCCTTCTTCATGCCCTGGATCACCTTGCCGGGCATCGACCCGATATAGGTGCGCCGGTGGCCGCGGACCTCGGCCTCGTCGCGCACGCCGCCCAGCGACATGCGAACGAAGTTACGGCCCGTCGCCCGGGCGATCGACTTGCCGAGCGAGGTCTTGCCCACGCCCGGGGGCCCGACCAGGCAGAGGATCGGTCCCTTGATCTTATTCATGCGCTGCTGCACCGCGAGGTACTCGAGGATGCGCTCCTTCACCTTCTCGAGACCGTAATGGTCGGTGTTGAGCACCTTCTCGGCGAGCTTGATGTCACGCTTCACCTTGGTCGGCTTCTTCCACGGCAACGACAGCAGCCAGTCGAGGTAGTTGCGCACCACCGTCGCCTCGGCCGACATCGGGCTCATGGAGCGGAGCTTCTTGATCTCCCCCTGGGCCTTTTCGCGGGCTTCCTTGGAGAACTTGGTCTTGGCGATCTTCTCTTCGATCTCGGCCAATTCGTCGCGGCCGTCCTCGCCCTCGCCCAGCTCCTTCTGAATCGCCTTGAGCTGCTCGTTCAGATAGTACTCGCGCTGGGTCTTCTCCATCTGGCGCTTGACGCGGCTGCGGATGCGCTTCTCGACCTGCAGCACGCCGATCTCGCTCTCCATGAAGCCATAGACGCGCTCGAGGCGCTGCCCGACGGAGGTGGCCTCCAACAGGTCCTGCTTCTCGGGGATCTTGAGCGACAGATGCGACGCGACGGTATCGGCGAGCTTGCCCGGCTCCTCGATCTGGTTGATCGAAACCAGCACCTCGGGCGGTACCTTCTTGTTGAGCTTGATGTACTGCTCGAACTGGGACACCACGGTCCGGGCCAGGGCCTCGATTTCCTTGGTGTCGCCGGCTTCTTCCTCGAGCGGCTCGGCATAAGCCTCGAAGAAGGCCTCGTTCTCCGTGTATTTGAGGATGCGCGCGCGCTTGCCGCCTTCGACCAGCACCTTCACGGTGCCGTCGGGAAGCTTCAGCAACTGCAGCACGGTGCCGAGGGTGCCGACGGTATAGATGTCGGCCGTGGTGGGGTCGTCCTGGGCCGCGTTCTTCTGGGTGACGAGCAGGATCTGCTTGTCATCCTTCATCACGTCCTCGAGCGCGCGCACGGACTTCTCGCGCCCGACAAACAGCGGAACGATCATGTGCGGGAACACGACAATGTCCCGCAGCGGTAGGACTGGATAGAGTGTGCCGTTCTGGGTTTCGATCATGATTCCTCTTCGGGGTCACCCGTCGGCCGGGGTGCTGAGAAGGCACCGCCAAGCCCAAACTATAGCCCGATTCTCACCCCACAAATGGTGAAAAACCGGCGATCTTCAAGGATGTGTCGGAAAGACGACGTTGTTTCCGGGGCTTGCCGGCGAAGCCGGCCCGGTTACCCGGAAGTGCGTCCTGCGGGAGGCGGCCCGCAAGGGCGCGGGCCGATCTGTCAGGCGCTGCTGCCAACGTCCTCGCGCCGATCGGTATAGATGTAGAGCGGCTTGGCGTTGCCTTCGACCACTTCGCGGCCGATGACCACGCTCTCCACGCCCTCTCGGCTCGGCATCTCGAACATCGGATCGAGCAGGATGTTCTCCAGAATCGAGCGCAGGCCGCGCGCGCCGGTCTTGCGCTGGATCGCGCGCGTGGCGACGCCCTTGAGCGCGTCTTCGGTGAATTCGAGACGGATATCCTCCATCTCGAACAGACGCTGATACTGCTTCACCAGGGCGTTCTTGGGCTTGGTCAGGATGTCCATGAGCGCGGACTCGTCCAGATCGTCGAGCGTCGCCACGACGGGCAGACGGCCGACGAATTCCGGGATCAAGCCGAACTTCAGCAGATCCTCGGGCTCCACCTCGCGCAGGATCTCGCCGGTCTGGCGCTCGTCGGGGCTGCGCACATCGGCGCCGAAGCCGATCGAGGCGCCCTTGTTCGCGCGCTGCGAGATGATCTTCTCGAGGCCGGCGAACGCACCGCCGCAGATAAAGAGGATGTTGGTGGTGTCGACCTGCAGGAACTCCTGCTGCGGATGCTTGCGCCCGCCCTGCGGCGGCACCGAGGCGATGGTGCCTTCCATGATCTTCAGCAGGGCCTGCTGCACGCCTTCGCCCGACACGTCGCGCGTGATCGACGGGTTGTCCGACTTGCGGCTGATCTTGTCCACTTCGTCGATATAGACGATGCCGCGCTGTGCGCGCTCGACATTGTAGTCGGCGGCCTGCAGCAGCTTCAGGATGATGTTCTCGACGTCCTCGCCGACATAGCCGGCCTCGGTCAAGGTCGTCGCATCGGCCATGGTGAAGGGCACGTCGATGATGCGCGCCAGCGTCTGGGCCAGGAGCGTCTTGCCGCAGCCGGTCGGCCCGACCAGCAGGATGTTCGACTTGGCCAGCTCGACGTCGTTCGATTTGCCGGTGTTCGAGAGGCGCTTGTAGTGGTTATGGACCGCGACCGACAGCACGCGCTTGGCGTGGTCCTGGCCGATCACATAGTCGTCCAGCACCTTGCAGATGTCCTGCGGCGTGGGTACGCCGTTGCGCGACTTGACCAGCGTCGTCTTGTGCTCTTCACGGATGATGTCCATGCAGAGCTCGACGCATTCGTCGCAGATGAACACCGTCGGGCCGGCGATGAGTTTCCGGACCTCATGCTGGCTCTTGCCGCAGAAGGAGCAGTAAAGCGTGCTCTTACTATCGCTGCCGCTGGATTTGTTCATGAAGGAACCGCTTGATCCCGATACGCCAACTCAATGTGAAATGTTAGCCGCAGCCTTTGCCGTGACACAACGCCCAATTTCTCAATCGGCGCCAGGGGTTGCCGCGCCAAATACCAGCGTCGCCGGGCCGACTCGCCGGGCCTGGGCCGCCACGGTCTTGGGATAGCACCGCCACGGTCAAGAACTCGTTAATCTCTTCAGGCACTTGCGCCGGAAGTCTCGGAATCCTCGGCAGAAGGACGCTTATCCACGACTTCATCGATCAGGCCGAACTCCTTGGCCTTCTCCGGGGTCATGAAATTGTCCCGCTCCATCGACTCTTCAACCTTTTCCAGCGGCTGGCCGGTATGCGTGGCGTAGATGGCATTGAGACGCGCCTTCACCGCCAGCACTTCGCGGGCATGGATCTCGATATCGGTCGCCTGGCCCTGATAGCCGCCCGAAGGCTGGTGGATCATCACCCGGGCATTGGGCAGGCAGAAGCGCTTGCCCTTGGCGCCCGCCGTCAGCAGCAACGACCCCATCGAGGACGCCATGCCGATGCAGACGGTCGAAACGTCCGAGCGGATGTATTGCATCGTGTCGTACATCGCCAAGCCCGAGGTCACGACGCCGCCCGGCGAATTGATATAGAGGGAGATGTCCTTCTTCGGGTTCTCGGCCTCCAGGAACA
>Ga0153916_10002643_pt1 | contig 13088 bp, 13 predicted proteins | sample Opewatmetagenome_FD_109642 | JGI IMG/M metagenome (GOLD analysis project Ga0153916, IMG submission 109642) | Freshwater wetland microbial communities from Ohio, USA - Open water 3 Core 3 Depth 4 metaG | ecosystem: Environmental > Aquatic > Freshwater > Wetlands | place: USA: Ohio, Lake Erie...
CTGATTCGCACCCACATCGGGAAGTTACCCTCGTAGTGGCGGCCGCACACGGTGCAGTCCGACTGGTAGAGCTTGACGTGCGGCTCGTTGATCTTCTTGCGAGGGGGCATGCTCAGGCGGCCTGGACGAAGACGTAGTAGCGGTCGCCGCGCTCGACCACCAGCGGCTGCTTGCCGGCCGCGCGCAGCTCGCGGATCTTCGGCGGCATCAGGGCGCCGTGGCCTTTGACGAGGAAGCTGCAGCTGAACGCGTACTCGTCCTTGCCGAGCCGCACGTGCGTCGGCATGAAATCGAGGTCGTACAGGTCCACGTACGGCACCCACATCTCGTCGAGCTCCAGGCTGCCGAGCTGGGACGGGTCGACTTCCAGCAACGTCCTCCCTCCGTGGTGAAACGCCTCATTGCATCGCACGGGCGAAGCTGTGTCAACGGGCTGAAGGGCCGCGTTGGAGCGCTTCGTCACCCTCATCGCGGCGAAGGATCTCTCGGCGGCTGGCCCGAAGTCGGCGCGGGTTTCCGCGTCCGCCTAGCCGCCGGTCGTTGCGGAAGGTTGCTCGAAGCGGCGGTGCGCGGCGTCGCTCCAGACCTGCCACGCCGGTTTCTCGCTGTCGTCCTCGCGCCGCAAGCCGATGTGCTGGAAGACGCCGAACGGCGTGTCGCGGGCGTAGGTCGGATCCCAGCCGGCGAACCAGATCACGAACGGCATGTGCAGGTTCTGCGCCTCCGCGAGAGCGCGCCGGACGAACGCCGCCTGCTCCGCCTCGCTGCCGTTGTTGATGCCCTGCGCCCCCGCCGCCGACGAGTAGCCCGTCTCGGCGATGACGATCGGGCGGTCCGTGAAGGCGCGGAGCTGGCTGTAGTAGTTGTCCGGGATGGCGCCGGCGGCGTTGAAGGAGAAGCTGGGGTACGTGCTGATCGCGGCGACGTCCATGTGCTGCTCGAACTGCTTGAGCATCTGCCAGTCGGCGAAGTGCTTGTCCTCGGTCGGCAGCAGCCCCTGCAGGTCTTCGTACTGGAACGTCAGCGTGACCTGCGTGTTCGGCGAGATCTCCTTCACGCGCGCATACGCCTCCTCGTACAACGATTTGAAGTTCTCCATGTCGTCCTTGTCCTTGTCGTAGTAGAGGTTCATCTCAACGCCGAGGGCGAGGTACGCCGGCTTGTAGTTGAGCGCTACGTACTTGGCGTACGAGATGAACGCCGCGCGCACGTCCGCGTCGCCGAAGTTGCGCCCGGAGAGCGACGGCGGCAGCCCTGCCAGGCGGTCGCGGCCGGTCGAGCCGTCCGTCGGGTCGATCGCGAAGAACAGCTTGAGGTGGTGGCTGCTGACCGCGTCCTTCTCGGCGGCCGTCGTCTTCGCCGTCTCGTCGCTGACGTCGGCGCCGGGGAGGAAGTCCGACCAGGGCGGCGTGCGCTGGATCAGGACGATCTCGCCCGTCTCGCCGGCGAGTCGGAAGGCGTCGGCGTACGCCTTGGCGTTGAGCTCACGCGGCAGCGTGCTGATCCCCATCATGAACGGGCGCGGCGGCCCGGGCGTCGCGTCCTGCGCCGCCTTCGACCCCCCGCCGCACGACGCCAGCGCCACCGCGCTGGCGATCGCCGCACCGATGATCCACGCACTGCGCCACCGCATCCGCCTCACCGTTGCCCTCCCAACCCCGCCGGGATTGTAGCGGACGGCGGCCTTCCCGCTGGAGCACCAGGAATCAACGGTCAGGATTCTAGGTTCTTAGTTCTGCGCTGCTTGCAGTGCCCGCACGTAGGCCTCCGCGTCGCGCGGGCGGCGCAGTCGTACGAGGCGCAGGTGCGCGTACTGCGGCTCGCGCAGGTACTCAGGATACTGGCGCCGGTGCTTGTGGTGCGTCTGCAGCGCCCAGAGGAACAGCGACTCGCGGCTGAGGAACTGTGTGCTGAGCCGCTCCCGATTGCCGTTCCACAGGTGTTCGTGCCGCACGCCGCGCCGCAGCGACCGCACGAACAGCCGCCGCAGCACCAGCGGCATCGCGTAGTCGAGCCACACGAGCGTGTCGGCAGCGCCCCAGGTGAGGTCGCGTACCATGCCGTAGTTGCCGTCGACGACCCACGTCGGCGCCGCGATCGCGGCGCTGACGCGGCTGCGGAACACGTCGACCTCGGCCTCTTTCCAGCCGGGCTCCCAGTAGAGCGCGTCCAGCTCGATGTGCGGCACACCGCTGATCGCCGCGATCTCGCGCGCGAGCGTCGTCTTGCCCGATCCTGTCGTCCCCGCGACGACCACACGCTGAAACGACCCTTGGGCGGGGGAGACCGGGCGCTCGATGCTGGGCCGGTCGGGTGTGGTCATCGCGACCGTGATGTTTGAGCCCCGGCGATTACCGGCAAACGCGCCTGCGGTCAATGCCGGTGGTGCCGCTACATTCGACTGACACACTGACACACTGACACACTGACACACTGACACACTGACCGGCGCTAATCGTCGAACTCGGACGAAACCTCGACGTCGAGAGCCTGCTCGCCGGAGGGCACGAGCACGATATCTGTGAACGCAGCGTCCTGCAGCGCCTCGAGCACGCACGACTTGATCAGCTCCAGCACCGCCATGAACGACACGATGATCTCCATCCGTGTATGGCACTCCGCGATGAGCGCGCGGAAGCTCACCCGTCCCGATGACGTCAGCATCTCGCGGATCAGCGCCACCTTCTCGCGCACGGTGACCTTGTTCGGGTGGATCACCTGCACCGGCTCTTCCTCGGGCTCGCGGGCGAGCGCCTCCATCACGAGCTGCTGGAGCAGACCCAGCGTCACGCCGTCGAGGCCGGTGGGTGGTGGCAGCTCCGGCGGCGGCGCGATCCGCGGGTAGGAGTGCAGGCCGGCGACTTCGATCTCGCGCAGGCGCCCGGCCGCCTCTTTGAACAGCTTGTACTCGATGAGCTGCCGCGCCAGGTCCTCGCTCGGGTCTTCGTCCTCCTCCGCAACGCCGTCCTCGGCGCGCGGCCGCGGCAGGAGCGCGCGCGATTTCAGCAGCAGCAGCCGGGCGCCGATGGCGATGAACTCTGCGAGCTGGTCGAGGTTGATCTGCTCGCCGGCGTGCAGGTACGCCATGTACTGGTCAGCAACCGCGACCAGCGCGATGTTGGTGATGTCCAGCTCCTCGCGCTCGATGAGGTGGAGGAGCAGGTCCAGCGGCCCCTCGAAGACCGGCAGCGTGAGCTGGTAGCCCTCGGTCTGCTGCATTGTCACCGGGAGATGATAGCAGAGCCCGGCGGCCGCACGCGCGCGGCGATCAGCAGGTCAGTTCGGCGGCCAGCGCCCCCGCATCGAGGCCCCCCAGCCCCTCGCGGCGGAGCAGCTCCGGTGCGTCGTAGCGCTGGCCGAGTGACCACATCTCGGCCAGCTTTGCGCCGGCGGCCTGCTGCCTGAACCAGTCGGCGCCGAACCGGTCGCGCAGCAAGCCGCGGAGCTGCGCGTCGAAGATCCAGGCGCGCAGGTAGCGCGCGCAATAGTACGCATCGTCGACGTCAAACAGATAGTCCTCCGGCGCGTAGCGGACGCCGGTGGCGGCGTTGAGCAGGTCGGCGTAGCGCTTCTGCCGGCCGCGCACGTTGTCGCGCCCGTGCAGTTCGGCCTCGTACAACAGCTTGGCAGAGTAGCGGCGGAACATGTACAGCCGGTTGAAGCGCTGCGTCGCCAGGTATCGCTCCGGCTCCGTGAACGAGAGGTAGCGCTCCAGCCACGCCGGGACGGCGAGGATGTGCTCCAGCACGAAGGCGAAGCCCTCCGTCACCGAGTTGTCGCCCAGCCCGCGCAGCGCGAACGGCAGCGCACGGTCCGCGTGGGCGAAGTGCTGCGCGTGGCCGCCTTCGTGGAACATCGCGCCGTAGTCGTACTCGCCGCCCTGCGGGCTGATCACCAGGTACACCTCGTCAGGGATGTGTGGCGCTGAGCAGAACGCGCGCGGCGACTTCGTCGGCCGCCTCTCGACGTCGAGGATGATCCGCTGCTGCGCTTCGTCGCTGAGGCCGAGTCCGTCCATCGTTCGCCGGTAAACGTCGACGAGTCGCTCCGCCGCGAAATAGCGGTCGAACTCCGGCTCACGGAAGAGGAATGCCAGGTCGCTCTTCTCGGCCAGCGCCGGTTCGACGCCGATCTCGCGCAGTCGGCGCGACAGTTCCGTCCGGTAATGGCGCTCCGTCTCACGCAGGAACGCGCTCACCGTCTTCGCGAGGCCGTCGATGTCCAGCCGCCCGATGTCCTCGACGAGCGCGCGATAGCTCGCGTAGCCCAGCTCGCGCGCCTTCGCGTACAGCGTGTCCCAGCGTCGTTCGCGCAGCGGGTTCTGCGCCGCCGTCGCCTCGACCAGCCGGCGCTCCAGCGCGTGGCGGCGGCCGGCGTCCGCCTCGTTGCGTACCATCGGTGCCACCGAGCGGTACGGCACCTGCGCGCCGTCCCACTCCACCGCGTCTTTCGTCTCGCGCAGCGCGATCTCCTCGGTCAGCTCGTTCGCCGCTGCGTCGAGGTAGCCCTCGACCGCCAGACGCCGTAGCTCCGCGTAGCGCTCGTCCGACCGGTCGGCGCGGCCGAGCGCGGCGATCGTCTCGCGCGAGAAAAGACGCGCGTGCCGCTCGTAGATCGGCTGCAGGTCCAGCTCGTCCTTCTGCCCGGAGCCGTTGAGGTAGTGCTCCCGCTCGACCCCCTCGGCGAATTCCTCCGCCTCCCGGTCGAGCCCGTCCAGCAGCGATTCGGCCATCAGCCTGCGGCTCCGATCAGCATGGGTTCAGCATACGGGCGAGAACACCTACAACCTAGCGCCCCGAACCATCTCCGGGGCCCTTGGTTCTAGGTTCTCGGTGCTAAGTTCTCTACCATGAGGCATGGCGAAAACGCGCCGCACTGCCATGGCCCCTTCGTTACGCATCCGCGAGTTCCTCGCGCTCGTGCACGAGGGCGTGGCCGGGCGCCTCGGCAAGAAGCTGGACGGCTTCGACGTCCGGCAGCGCTTCGGCTACCTGCAGTACTACCGCGGCTCCCCGGACGTCCACTACGAGGTCTGGGCGCAGCGCAAGACCTCGCGCGTCGAGGTCGGCCTGCATTTCGAGGGCGAGCGCGACCGCAACTATGAGGCCGCGGAACTGCTGGCGTTGCGGGCCCCCGATGTCCAGGCCCGCATCGGCTCTGAGTACGAGCTGGAAGAGTGGACGCAGTCGTGGACGCGGCTGCACCGCTCCCTCGCCGCCCCCGCGCTCACACCGGAGCTGGCCGCCGAGGCGGCGGCGCGCGTCGTCGCCCTGATCCGTGGGCTGGAGCCGATCATCGATGAGCTGGAGCTGCGCCGGTGATCGACTGCCACACGCACCTGCAGCCGCACGGCGAGCAGCCGCCGATGACACGCGCGCGCATCGACGAGTATGTGCGCGCCGCCGGGCGGCGCGGCGTCACGAAGGTCTGCGTCACCGAGCACCTCTTTCGCTTCCGCGAGGCCCTCGAGCTGCTGCACGGCTGGTGGGACGACGACCCGGACCCGCACCTCGCTGCTATGGCGGCGCGCTACTGGCGCGACCATGTCTCCGGTAGCGTCGCCGACTACGTGCGCCTGATCGAGGAGGCGAAGAGCGCGGGCCTGCCGGTCCTGCTCGGTCTGGAGATGGACTGGGTGCACGGCCGTGAGGACGATCTCCGCAAGTTCCTCGCGCCGTACGACTGGGACATCGTCCTCGGCTCCGTGCACTACATCGGCGCTTGGGGCTTCGACGAGCCGGAGTTCGGCGCCGAATGGGAAAAGCGCGACGTCGCCGGCGTCTGGCGCGACTACGGCGTCCTCGTGCGCGAGCTGGCCGAGAGCGGGCTCGTCGACGTGCTCGCCCACCCCGACGTGGTGAAGGTGTTCGGCCACCGGCCGGCCGACGAGACGCCGCTGCACGACCTGATCCTCGATGGCGCGTCATCCACCGGCGCGGCCGTGGAGCTGAATAGCAACGGCCTGAACAAGCCCGTGCGAGAGATCTACCCGGCGCTGCCGCTGATCGAACGCGCGCGCGCTTTTGGTCTGCCCATTACCCTCGCCTCCGACGCGCACACGCCGGACCGCGTTGGCGCTGACTTCGACAAACTGGTGTCGCTCGCCGCGCAGGCCGGCTACACGGAAGCCGTGACGTTCGTCCAGCGGAAGGTGCAACGCTACGCGTTAGGTTCTGTGTGAAACAACTCCGCAGCCGCACGACGCACCCGCTTCCGTCTATACTTCCGGCATGGCACCCCGCGGCTGGTTTGATCCCGCGATGCTGCTCCACGGCGAGCGCTTCGCGCGGTCCCGCACCGCCCGTCTCCGCGTCGATGGCCCGCCGCACTGGTGGGAGGGCCGGCTGATCCTGACGAGCGAGCGTCTGTTTTTCCTGCCCGATACCGCGAACGACCGCATTGGACGGGTCGCGTTCTGGCTCGCCGACCTGCTCGACGTGCGGTCGCCCGGCGGCGGGCGGCTGGAGCTCCGCTTGGGCGAAGGCAGCGCCACCTTTGACCTGCCCGGCGCGTGGTTCCGCCCCCGGAGTGTCCGTGGCTGGATCGACCACATCCTGAGGCTGCGCGGAGGCGCGACCGCGCGCGCCCCGCTGCGCGACCCGCACGGCGCTGCGGGATGAAGGCTGCGTCGGCCGTCGCCGCGATCGCGATTGCTGCGGCAGCGGCGCTCTACCTGCTGTTCGCGAACGGCAGCGGTACCTCGCGCGGGGCCTCCCCCGTCATCCCGACGCGCACGTCCACCGCTGTCGTGCCCACGCCGACGCCGCTGCCGCGTACCTGGATGGACGGATTGCGGTCGTCGACCGGCGGGAAGGCGCTGCAGATTTCATGCCTCGACCGCAATGGCGACCAACGCCTCAACGCGGCGGACGGCTACGACCTGGCTGGGCTTGACATTCCGCTTGTTCCCGCAAAGGCGTGCGTCGACGCAGACCGCCGCCGCGACTTCTACACGGGGCCGCCGTCCGATGCGTCCCGCTATACGTGCGCCGCGCGAAAGCCGCCCGTGCTGCTTGTGGCGGTGGCGAGCGCCGGTAGCAATCTCCTCGACCCGGCTGCCGGCGAGAGCATGGGCGTACTGCAGATGATCGACGCCCTGCAGCAACGCACGGCCAGGGCCGGCATCGCCACGGACGCGATCCTCGCCATATCGGCGGTCTGGGGCGCGGACTTCCCGCAGACGCGCATGGAGCAGTGGCTGGAGCACGAGATCTCGCGCCAGCTCGACGCGCTGCCGTGCCTGCGTGCGGTGATCATCGGTCACAGCCACGGCGGCACGGCCGTGACATCGGTGACGGCGGCGCTCGACGCCCGCTACGCGTCGCGCCTGTACGGCGTGACGATCGACCGTACGATTGTGCTCTACGACCGCGCCGCGACCGAGCTGCCCGCGAAAACGCGCGTGTTCAACGTCTACCAGACGAACGAGGGTTGGCACGGCGTGGCGATTGATCTCCCGAACTTCCAGAACGTCGACGCGTCGCAGGAGCGCGCGCCGATCGCCCCCAGCGACGGCGGTGGCGGCCTCGCGCTCGTCAGCCACAAGACCCTCGATGATTCGCCCGCCGTGCAGAAGCGGATCGAGGACGCCGTCATGGCGTGGCTCGCTTCGGCGCACTGATCGCCGGCCAGCAGCTCCGCCCGTCCTACACGGGCCGCCGAGCTACAGCTCCACTACCGCGTACAGCCCCAGGTGGTCCGACGGGTACAGGTTCGGGTCGAGCGGCGACGGCCTGTCAAAAGCCAGGCCGGCGTCGACGACACGGAACTCCGGTGACACGAAGATGTAGTCCAGCGTGCCGTGCGGCGCCGGGTCGTACGTATTGACCGGCGTCGTCCACGTCTTCTCCGGCTCGCGTCCGTGTACGGCCTCGTACGCCGAGCGGAACCGCGACTTCATCAGCGTGACGGCCGGCTCCGGAGGCTCCGCGTAGGCGTTGAAGTCGCCGGCGATCACCGTCGGCAGCCGGCGCGAGTCGCGGTTCAGCCACGCCAGCAGGTAGTTGAGCTGGTCCACCCGCTCCTGCCGCGCCTCCGGCGGAAAGTGCAGGTGCGTGTTGACGAAGACGAACGGCCGGTCGCCGCACTTGAACACGAAGCGCTGCGCCACCCGCTCGAACGTCATCAGGTCCAGCACCTCGTGCTCGTCGAAGCCGACGCGCGAGAGCGCGCCGATCGCGTGATAGCTGGCGCGCGTGTCGGGGTTGGTGGCGTGCTTGATCCGGTAGTGCGGCTCGCCGGCGAGGCGCTTGTTGATCTGCCGGCTGATCCACATCCCTTGGTCCAGCACCAGGTCGACCTCTTGGATCGCCAGCACGTCCGGCCGCAGCTCCTCGAGCTGCTCGATCAGCAGCGGCGCGCGCATGCCCCACTGCCCCATGCGGTTGAAGACGTTGAGGGTGGCGAGCTTGATCGTGGCCATGGTGCCGTGAGCGTACGCCATCCAGCGTCCAGCCTCCAGCTTCCAGCATCCGTCCCGCCCCGGTACGCTACGCCCATGCACTACCGCATCACCGTCCTCCGCGGCGACGGCGTCGGTCCCGAGATCGTCGACGAGTCGCTGCGCGTGCTGCAGGCGGTCGGCGGGCGCTTCGGCCACGAGTTCGAGCTCATCGAAGCCTACGCTGGCGGCGAAGCGTGGGACCGCTACGGCGAGCACCTGCCGCAGGTCACGCTCGACGCCTGCCGCGACGCCGACGCCATCCTCAAGGGCCCCTTCGGCGGCCCGACGAGCGAGCAGGATCACCCGAAATGGAAGGGCGTCGAGACGACCGCGATCCTCGGCCTGCGCCGCGCGTTCGACCTGTTCATGAACCTGCGCCCGGTCATCGTCTACCCGGAGGTCGTCGCGCTCTCGCCGCTGCGCCCGGAGATCGTCGAGGGCGCCGACATGCTGATCGTCCGCGAGCTGACGGGAGGCATCTACTTCGGCGAGCGCGGCGAGCGCATGGTCGACGGCCAGCGCCAGGTGTGGGATACGGAGGTCTACACGGAGGGCGAGATCGCGCGCATCACCCACGGCGCGTTCAGGCTCGCCCGCGGCCGCCGCGCGCATGTGACGCTCGTCGCCAAGTCGAACATCCTCGCCAGCTCCGTGCTTTGGCGTGAGGTGCTGGCGAAGATCGCGCCGGAGTATCCCGACGTCACGCACGACTACATGCACGTCGACAACGCGTCGATGCAGATCATCACCAACCCGCGCCAGTTCGACGTCCTGCTCACGAACAACATCTTCGGCGACATCCTCAGCGACGAGGCGAGCGTGCTGGCCGGCTCGCTCGGCATGCTCGGCTCTGCCAGCCTCAACGCGCAGGGCTTCGGCATGTACGAGCCGATCCACGGCTCCGCCCCGGACATCGCCGGTCAGGGCAAGGCTAACCCGATCGCCATGGTGCTGAGCGCGGCGATGATGCTCCGTCTTTCCTTCGGCCTGGAGGCCGAGGCGGCGGCGGTCGAGTCGGCCGTGCGGAAGACGCTTGGCGCCGGCCTCCGCACCCCCGACATCGCCGGCGCCGGCGGCACCGTCGTTAGCACGCAGCAGCTCGGCGCCGCGATTGAGCGCGCACTCGGTTAGCCGGCTGCTGAATTAGCCGCCGCCCTACATAACGTGCTTCGGGAGCGTTGGTTCTAGGTTCTAGGTGGTAACAATATACTTGACTCAGCGGGCCGATCAGTAGATGATCCTGCCCATACCGAGTCACGCGTTTGGCTGCCCCGGGGTATGTCATTTCTGTCGGGGCTACCGGAAGCCGCACGAAAGCGCCGTACGATTGTGGCACTTCAGATTTGGACGGACGAAAGCGGCGACAAAGGGCAGCGCGGCTATATGACGATCGGCGGGCTCATGGGTTCCGCTGAGCATTGGGCTGCATTTTCGGAGAAGTGGGACAAGCGGTGCCTCGCGCCTCCTTCGATACGGTTCCTGAGTACCAGAGAAGCCGCTGGATTGAACAACCAGTTCGGTCGCTTCTCGTCCGAGCAACGTGATGAAAAACTAGCATCGCTAATGGCTCTAACGGATGACTTCGATTTTCATCTTGTTCAAGTGTCGGTAGACCTTGAAATGTTCGAGGCCTATCGACCTCGTATTCAACAAAAGGTGAAGCCGCAAGTCGGTGATTCGCTCTTACAAACGTTTGTCGGGCAACCGTACTTTTTTTGCTTCTATCAGCTTTCTGTCGCGCTGGCTAATGTGCTTCTCAGGCGATTGCCTGAGGGCGAAAAGTTTGAGTGGTACTTGGACGAGAAGAAGATACTCTCGGAGCGTGTCGAGGCGTGGTATCCACTACTCGTAGGTCTGCTTATGGATGACCAGCAGACGATCATGCCAGCCCGCCCAATATTTCGAGATGATGAGAAAGAGGCCCCCCTACAGATCGCTGATTTTGTCGCATATGTGGTGCGCGCGGAACTGAGCGGCCATCCGCATCCATTTCAGGCAGCGTTTGACCGTCTGCACATTGGGTTTGACGGAGTTTCGCTAACGTACGACGACAAGGCACTCCGCGCATTCTTTGAGATGAACCTGGATGAACCAGTCGATCGTGGCCTGATCAACCAGCACATTACTGGGGAGGAGTGGCTCAGGAGACTAAAAAAGGTGCTAGGGAGAGACATCGACGATGATTAAGACCGTTTTGGCACAGCGTTCTTACGCCGGCGGTCTACCTCGGCCTTTGGCACGGCGAGCAGTTTTCGCGCGAGCCGCACGGTTCTTTCTAGCGACGTTTCGCTCGGCTTCTCTTTGGGCTTCGCCTTCGCCATCGCGTTTCCCCCGATACTGCCGTCTAGGCAGGCGTCGTACCCACCTTGCCGGTCAATTCAGTGTAGGTGATGCGCTTGCCGATGATGTTCGCCAACAGGCGGATGAACCGCGCGCCGTCGTTGACCTTGCGCTCGTTGTAGCGGAACGCCTGCTCATCGAGGTACCGGAACAGGTGGAACGGTTCGACGCTGACATAGGTGCCTTTGATCGACCGCTTGAGCAGGCTCCAGAAGTTCTCAAGTCCGTTGGTGTGAACGCGACCGCGCACGTATTCCTCGGCGTGGTCAACGACCTCATGCAAGTAGGCGTCATGCAGGGTGCGGTAGGAGTAGCTGGCGTCAGTGAACACCGCAGAACCCTCGACAACATGCTTGCGGACTTCGGGGCTGAGGGTCTTGAGCCGCACGTTCGGCACGACCTTGGTGCGGACAACACTGTGGCCGTCAGGGCCGTGACGCTCAAGCAAACCCAAGACAGCTTGCTTGCCGACCGGGCCGCCACGGCGACCCTTCATGACGCGCTCGCGCTTCTCCTTGTGCATGAACATCGACCGCCCGCCGATGAAGGTCTCGTCGGCTTCGACCTCGCCAGACATGCGGCGGAAGGTGCCGGTCTGCATCGCAAGCCGGATGCGGTGGAGCATATGCCACGCCGACTTTTGAGTGACGCCAATGGAGCGCGCCAGTTCGGCAGAGCTGATGCCGTTCTTGTCGTTGGCGATCATCCAAATTGCGGGGAGCCACTTGTCCATACCGAGCGGGCTGTCCTCGAAGATCGTGCCGACCTTGATCGAGAACTGGCGCTTGGCGTGCTTGCTCTTGCACTCCCACAGTCGGCGGGTGCTGATGAACCGCACGTCCTCGGCGCCGCAGTTGGGGCAGCGCACAAGGCCGTCCGGCCAGCGGAGCGTCGCCATGAACGCCAACGCGCGGTCAGGGTCAGAGAAGTACCGGACGGCTTCGAGCAGGTTGGTGGGTTCGTTCATGGCGGTCACTCCTTACGCCATGATTGTCCCACAGATGTGTTACTGAGTCAAGTATATTGTTACCTTCTAGGTTCTGGGTTCTCCGCCGCGCCGGCAGCGGCGCGGTAGTACGCCTGCCCCTCCCGAAACTCAGCGATGACCGCATCGCGCGACGCCTCGTCCGGAAAGTGCCCCTCCCGCTCCGTCATCGCGATCAGCCGCTCGATCCACTCGACGAAATACGCCGCCTCGGCAGCGTTGTGTTGCGGCGCCCCGTCGACGCTCACGTAGACGGGGCTGGTGTGCGCGTACAGCGCATCGTCGATCACCAGCGCGTCGGCGGGGCCGCTGGCGCGCAGCGCGAACCAGCAGCTCCCGCGCGCTGCCAGCTCGTGCGTCAGCGACGCGTGCTGCATCCCCTCCGTCGCATCGACGCTCGCCACCACCTCGCCGTCCACGATCAGCTCCACCCGCTCCATCAGCGCGTGCGATCCCGCCGCCGCCTCGATATGGATCACGTCGCTGGGCTGCGCGCGGATCTCGTCGCCGACGGTGTACGCCGCGCCGCCGTGCGTCGCCTCGAGCGACAGCATCGGCCCGTTCGTCACGAACGTGCGGCCGGCGCGCACCCCCGCGCACCAGGCCTCCGTCGAGAGCGGGCCGTCGACGCGGACGAAGGCGCGCGCGCCCGCGGGCGGGTTGCTGAACTCGCCCCAATCGCAGCAGTTCATGAACGTGTCCGTGCCGGCCGTCGCCGCCAGCCGCAGGCCGCAGTTCAGCAGCCCGTACCACAGCCGCGCCGTCTCCGCGTGGTCCGACGGGTACGACATCACGTCGACCGCGTCGACCAGTCCCAGCGCCGCGTCGACCGGCAGCTCCTTCGCCTCGTACGCCCGCTTGACTGCGAACACGCGGTCGAGCGCGCCGTCTTGCATCATCGGGTGCGCGTAACTGAGCGTGCCGCCGGCCTCGTGGCAGCGGCGTGCGGCGGCGGCGTTCGCCGGCACGTCGTGGGGGTGCGCGCTGCCGGCGAATCCGCTGTAGATCGGCGGCACCAGCTCACTGATGCCATAGAGGCAGAGGTGGCCGTAGAAGTCATTGCGGTACTCCTCGCCCCAGCGCAGGATGTGCGTCGCCGTGCTCAGCTCGTGGTCGGCGCCCGTGAAGCGCGACGCGTCGTGTACCCAGCCGCTGCTCTGGTTGGCGGCCATCATGTTCAGAAGGTGTACGTCCTCCGCCCGTTGCGCCAGCGCGACGTCGGCCGGCTCGAGCTGGTACTCGCCGCCGTAGTGCATGTGTACGTGTACGTCGCCGCTGTGCCAGCCGTCCGCCGCCATGTGCGACCACCGCCGCAGCCGC
>Ga0153916_10002644_pt1 | contig 13087 bp, 8 predicted proteins | sample Opewatmetagenome_FD_109642 | JGI IMG/M metagenome (GOLD analysis project Ga0153916, IMG submission 109642) | Freshwater wetland microbial communities from Ohio, USA - Open water 3 Core 3 Depth 4 metaG | ecosystem: Environmental > Aquatic > Freshwater > Wetlands | place: USA: Ohio, Lake Erie, Old...
GCGGAGGGGGGTCTCGTGCACGCGGTGGTGGAAGATCCAGGAGAGAGTCGAGCCGAGCAGGTATCCGCCCAGCACCTCCCAGATCTGGAGGAGCTCGGGAGGGAGCGGGGTCGTGGGAACGCCCGCCCGGAAGAACCATGCCGCCAGACCTGCGAACCCGAGGAACAGGAGCCCGCGGACGATCTTCGGGCGCCTCGAGGGCGGAACGGGAACCCCGGGCGCCGCCGATGAAGACGACGTCGCACCGCGCGTGCCGAAATAGAACGCGAGGCAGACAACCACGGCGTTCACGAGGACCTGCGGGGTTGTGGAATCCCGGGTCAGCAGATACGCGAACGTGCCCATCAGGACGAGAGCGAGAAGCCCGCGGACGCTTCCTCGCGGCAGTCGAAGGGGCTCCGGGAGGGGTGCAGGAACAGTCGCAGGTACGGCCATAGGGCCCGCATCGGCGCGAAGGCGGCTTAAGGATAGCGGCGGATCAGAGCTCTCCGATCTCGTCCCGGGAAATGATGAGCCGCTGAATCTGCGACGTGCCTTCCCAGATTTGGAAGACCTTCGCGTCGCGCATCCACTTTTCGACGGGCTCGTCCTTCATGTAGACCGCTCCGCCCAGGATCTGCACGGCGTCCGTGGTCACGTCCATGGCGATGTCCGCGGCGAAGAGCTTCGCTTCGCTCGCCTCCTTGTTCATGGGCATCCCCTGGTCGAGCATCCAGGCGGCTCGGTAGACGAGCATGCGCGCCGCATCCACCTTGGTCTTCATGTCCGCGAGCATGAAAGCGATCGCCTGCTTCTTCGCAATCGGCCCGCCGAACTGCTTGCGCTTCCGGGCGTAGTCCAGCGCGTACTCGTACGCCGCCCGGGCGATCCCGACGGCGCCGGCGGCGACCAGGGGGCGCGAAGACTCGAGCGTTTTCATCGCGCCGTAGAAGGCCGAGCTGTCCTCGGAGCCCAACATGTTGTCGCCCGGGATGCGGCAGTTGTCCAGGATGACCTCCGAGGTGTGGCTCGCGCGCACCCCCATCTTGTCCTCGACCTTCCCTTCCTTCAGGCCGGGAGTGTCGTGCTCCACGACGAACCCGCGGACCCCGAGGAACCGGAGGCTCTTGTCAATCGTGGCGAAGACGACGTGGACATCGGCGATGCCCCCGTTCGTGATGAACCGCTTGACACCGTTCAGGACCCACTCGTTCCCTTCCTTCACCGCGGTGGTGGAGATGTTCTGGTTATCGGAACCGGCGTCGGGCTCGGTCAGGCAGAGAGCGCCGAGGCGCGGCTCGGGCCCGGTGAAGCGGACGAGGAAGCGCTTCTTCTGATCCTCGGTCCCCATGTGGATAATCGGGAGATACGCGAGTCCCGCGCCAAGGAGCCCCGTGGCGATCCCCGCACATCCCCAGTTCAGTTCCTCCATCACGATGCAGTGCGTGAGCGTCGACGTGATGCCCCCGCCGCCGTACTCCTCGGGGATGAAGGCCGTGTCCAAGCCGAGCGCATGCGCCTTCTTCACGATGTCCCACGGCATGACTGCCTTCTTGTCATACTCGAGGGCGATGGGGCGCATTTCTTTCTCGGCGAACTCGTGCGCGGTCTTCTGCATGAGCTTCTGCTCTTCCGTGAGCTCAAAATCGACCATGGTCTCCCCCGGTCTCCCCGATCTGGGATGCGAATGGGTCCCTCGCTATTTAATCGTTTGAGCGACTCGTCGCCGACGGGCGAAGGTTCAAGTCGGAACCGTTTTTCGAATCGATCCGGTTGAGCGTGCGGAGGTGTCGATAACCGGAGCGACCGTGAGCCTCGATTAGAACTCCTTCGGGAGCTCCTGAGCCACCTTGATGAGCCGGTTCCACTGGCCCATCATGCCCATCACCTTGGGCATCGATCCCCGGAACTTGATCTTGCCTCCCATCACCAGCGACTGGAAGTCCTTCTCGCCCTTGCCCAAGATGACCCAGGCGTCGTACGGCCCCTCGAACTTGAAGTCGGCGGGCACGTCCGGCGCGACCTCGCTCACCGCCACCCGTCCGCTCACGACGTCGAGCAGGTACGACTTCGAACGGTCCGTGAGGGTGATGACGGCCTTGAAGGTCGAGTTCGACGCCTTCTTCATCCACTCGGCATCTGCGTTCAACGCGCTCGCCAGAGCGTCGAAGAACTCTTTCGAGAAGTACGAGACCACGATGCGACCCCGGCGGGCCATGGCGGCGCCACGACAAAAACGCTTCGGGGCCCCGCCGGCCCGCGACAAAGATTATAGGAGAAGGCCACGCTCCGCGCACCGTGCGTGGGTAGCCAAGCCAGGTCAAAGGCGAGGGACTCAAGATCCCTTCCCGCAGGGGTTCCCAGGTTCGAATCCTGGCCCACGCATCCCCCATGGGATCGCCCTCGGATACGTCCGGTGGTGTCGCACGAAAGCGTACTATCGACGAGGATAACAAGCTCGCGGAGAGGCTCCTGCACGCATGGAATACTAGTGTCATGACAGTACCCTTTTATGGGGGTCCGACAATCTCTATCATGCACTGGCACCGAAGGCGCCAGTTCGGACGGGAGGGTTTGAGACGAAGTCCAGACGTACGGCATTACTGTGCGGGCTAGCGATCGTCGTGTTCCTGCTGCAGATCGCGATGGGGGGATTCCCCGTCGAGCTGACGCGGAACGCGCGGGCCGCGGCGGCCGCAGACCTGCATATCGGCTTCCTGCAGACGATCGACAGCCTGAACCCCTACGTGGGTCTGAACGATGCCTCGTACCTTCTGTACGGGCTCATCTACGACTACCCGTACGCGTTTGACCAAGACGGCAATTTCATTCCGAACCTCGTCCTGAGCGCATCCTGCGATTCGAGCTGTATGAACTGGACCTACACCGTGCGCCAAGGCGTGTACTGGTCCGATGGGACGTTGCTCACGGCGGACGACGTCGCGTTCACATGGAACTACGACAGCCAGAACCTCTTCCACCTGTGGGCCTACGAGCCCTACTTCAACCAGGTCGTCCAGTGCAGCCCGCAGACCCGGCCGTACTGCGGCGCGGCCGTGACGGCACCGTGGACCGTGACGGTCTACTTCGCCCGGCCCTTCGCCGCGGGCGAGGATCTCTTCGGCCCCATTGTGGAAAAGGCCCAGTGGCAAGGGGTCTCTGCGAACACTGCGGGGACAACGTACCCGAACGCGAACCCCATCGGGACGGGACCCTTCATCGCGGACCCGAACATCTACACGGAGTTCACGCAACTCCCGACGGTGCCCCTGCACCTGTTCCGGAACCCGCGCTACCACCCAGTCGGGACCCACACGGGGTCCGTGAACATCTCCAACATCTACCTCCACGTCTTCTCCGACCCGACGTCGATGGCCATTGCCCTCCAGGCCGGCGACATCCAGCTCGCGCAGACGACGGTCGCGGGGGCCGACACGGTCCGGGCCCAAGCGGACATCCAAGTGCAGACCGCCCTCCAGGCCATCCAGGAGTGGGATGAAGTCGGGTTCAGCCAGCTCGACACACCCGCGGCGAACAACCGCTTGAGCCCGGCGCGCTTCGACATCAACGTACGGCTCGCGGCGGCCCACGCGACGAACAAGGACTACATCATCCAGACCTTCTACAGCAGCAGCGTCGCGGGCCCCCAGGGAGTCCGGGGCGACACGCTCGTCTCGCCGATCACGCCGTCGTGGTGGTACCAGCCCACGACCGACAACCTCACTTTCGACATCGCCCAAGCGAACGCGATGCTCAACGCGGATTACAACTCGTATTGGACCGGCACGGACGGAAAGCAGTACCGTCAGGCCGCGCACGACATCACCGTGAGCTACCAAACCGCGTGCACTTACCCCTGCGCCGACCCGACCGGCCTCACGAACACGACCAAGGTCATCCCCGCAGGCACACACTTGGAGTTCACCATGGCCGTGCGGAACGAATTCCCGGAGGAAGTGAGCACGGCGAACTACCTCCAGGCGCAGTGGGCCCAGATCGGCATCAAACTGAATCCCAAGCCTGAGGCGGAGAGTTCCCTGAGCGACGACGTCTACAAGGGCTACGTCGAAACGTACATCTGGTACTGGTCCGCGGACCCCGACCCGAACTACATCCTGTCGATGGAGTCTTCCTTCACCCTCGACGGCTGGAACGACAACTACTGGAACAACGCGACGTACAACCAGCTCTACCTCGACCAGCTCGGGGAGCGAAACCTGGCCCAGCGGCAGGCCGACGTGAAGGACGCCCAGAAGCTGTTCTACGGCACGGGCGTGTACATCATCCTCCTGTACCCGTACGGCCAGTGGGTGATGCGGACGGACCTGTGGCAGGGCTGGGGCGATTGGACCGCGCACCCCTATCGGCAGATGAACGCCTACTGGGGCGCGAACCCGCTGTGGTTCGACTTGAACTGTCCGACCTGCCAAGTGAATCCCACGAACCAACCGCCGACGGCCCCCGTCATCACCGGCTCCACCTACGTCAGCGCCTACACAGCCGTGAACGTGACGTTCTCCGCCACATCGTCGGATGCGGAGAGCACGGACACGCTCAACTGGACGTGGACCTGGGGAGACGGCAACTCCTCGACGACGACCGGGCCCGCGACCACGGCGGCAAGCACGTACGGGCACACCTGGGAACGGCCGGGCAACTACACAATCACCGTGTCCGTTTCGGACGGATGGAGCTCCCCGGTGCCGACGGACAACCCCGTCTACATCAACGTGACGTTGCCGCCGGCGAACCCGGGCGTCCTGACGGGCTTCGTGAAGGACCTCTCGGGCGTCCCGTTAAATGGCGCACAGGTCCTCGCCTCGCCGGGAAACCACGCGTCGTCCACGGGGGCGAGCGGAGCCTATTCGATCACCCTGCCGGAGTTCGACTACACCGTGACGGCGAGCGCGAGGCTGTACAGCAACCAGACCAAGACAGCCGTTAACGTCACGTCCGGACAGACGACCTGGGCCAACTTCAGTCTCACCCCGAACGCCGGGTGGATCGTCGGGACCGTGACGAGCTCCACGACGGGTGCCGCCGTGCAGGGAGCGGTGATCCTGGTGACCGTGACGACCGGTGAACAGAAGACCGGTTCGACGGACGCGCAGGGTCACTACAACCTGAGTGTGGAACCTGGAACGTACACCGTGAACGCGACGGCGAACAACTACGTCGGCCAAGCTCGGAGCGGGATCGCCGTCTTACCGGGGCAGGAGACCTCCGTGACGTTCCAACTCGTCCCGATCGAGGTCCCGCCGATCGGGCTGTCGCCGCTCGTCATCGGGGCAATTGCAGCGCTCATCCTGATCGTCATTGCCGCGGTCGTGGCCGTCTTCCTGTTGCGCCGCCGGAAGAAAAAGGAAACCGAGGAGGCCAAAATCGATCTCCCGCCGAAGACCTAGCGGAGGCTGTGAACCCGTAAAGAAAGAGGGAATGAGCGGGGAGCATCTGGATGAACCTACGTAGGTACCTCCTGAAGAAGGCGGTATACGTCGTCCTGACGGTCCTCCTCATTTCCTCCGTGAACTTTTTCATCTTCCAGGTATTGCCGGGCGATCCGACCCGCGTCCTGCTCCCCAAGGGCGGGGGGAGCGGCAACTGCACGGGCAGCCAGACCGGAGGCACCTCCTGCTCGCTCCGGGACGAACTCATCGCGGAATGGGGGCTGAATCAGCCTGTCGTTCGACGGTACGCAATCTACATGGGCAACCTGCTCCAGGGGAACTTAGGCACCTCCATCACGATCCGCCCCGGCGCGCCGGTGACGGCGATCATCTTCCCGGTCCTGAGCACGACCCTCGTGCTCGTGGGCCTCGCGACGATCGTGACGATGTGGGTCGGTCTGGTCTTGGGCCGAATCTCCGGATGGAGACGCGGCAGCAAGACGGACGTCTCGATCACGATGACCACCCTGTTAGGGTATTCGATGCCGTCGTTCTGGGTGTCCCTGTTGCTCGTCTTCCTGCTGGCCTTCCTGATCCCCATCTTCCCACGTCCAATCGGCATCAAGCAGTCTCCGGACTTCTTCGTACAGACCGCGAACACCCTGTACTACTACACCCTGCCTATCCTCGCGTTCATGATCACGAACGTGGCATGGTTCTCCCTGACGTTGAGGAACTCCCTCACGGATGTCCTGCCCGAGGACTACATGGTCACCGCCGCGGCGAAGGGACTCAATGATCGCCAGCAACTTCGGTGGCACGCCCTCCCCAACGCACGCCTCCCTGTGGTCACGGCCTCCGCGCTGTACTTCGGATGGGTCGTGAGCGGGGTCATCGTCATCGAGACCGTGTTTAACATCAACGGCTTCGGCCTCCTCACCTGGACGGCAACCCTCGACCAAGATTACCCGGTCCTTTCCGCGGTCTTCCTCGTCGCGACGATCGGAGTCGTCATCGCGAACGCCGTGGCCGACATCCTGTACATGTTCCTCGACCCCAGGGTCCGGGAGGCGTGAACCATGGAGACCCCCGTCGCGGCCCCCTCGCCCGACAGCACCTCCATTTTCCGGGAGCGTCTGCTGGCTGACCTGAGCCGCGGGAAGAAGACGATGTTCGCGATCCTTCACAAGAAGCTCGCGCTCGCGGGCCTCCTGATCATCCTCGTCTTCGTCTTCATGGCCATATTGGCCCCCGTCCTCGTGGGGCCGTACCAGAGCTTCCTCCAGCTGTCCCGTCCGATGCAGTCCCCCTCGGCCGCCCACCCCTTGGGCACCGATGAGTACGGGAAGGACATCCTGAACATCCTCATCTACGGGAGTCAGGTCTCCCTCCTCATCGGATTCATCGCATCCCTCGTGGCGATGGTCGTCGGGACGAGCGTCGGGCTCGCCGCGGGATTCTACGGCAAAGTCACGGACCAGCTCCTGTCCCGGGCCACGGACTTCTTCCTCGTGATCCCCTGGCTCCCCTTCGTCCTCGTGCTCGTTTCCGTGCTCGGACGAGGCTTGCAGACAATCATCTTCGCCATCGCGATCGTGAGCTGGCCAACGACCGCACGCGTCATTCGGTCCCAGGTCCTCACCTTGAAGGAGCGTCAGTTCATCGAGCGCGCTCGCGCGATTGGCGCGGGGAACTTCCACATCGTCCGGAAGCACATCCTCCCGAACGTCATGCCGCTCGTATGGGCGGAGGCCGTGTTGACCATCTCGAGCGCGGTCTTCACCGAGGCGTTCCTCTCCTTCTTCGGACTGGGGCCCATCGGCATCGAGACGTGGGGCCAGATGGTCAACAATGCATACAACCAGCTGGCGATCTTGCGGGGGATGTGGTGGTACTGGGCGCCTCCGGGGATCTTCATCACGCTGGTCGTCCTGGGGTTCGCCATGCTCGGCTACGGGATCGAGGAAATCCTGAACCCTGCCCTCAAACGCGGCGGTGGCGTGGCCTAGCCGGGCGGGCGTCGGGTGAACCCCATCTGCGTAAGGTAGAACCGGTCGACCAAGTGCACGACTTCCTCCTCGGAACTGTAGCGGCCTTGAGTGTAGGCGGTCGTCTTCGAACCTAGGTGCGCCATTTCGCAGATGTGCCAGTCTTGGCGGTTCGTCACGTCCCAGAAGCTCATCGCGTCCGCCGCAGGGTCGGCCTCGTCCCGGTCGACATAGAGGTCGAACACGAGGCGGGTCTTCTCGGGGGAAACGGGAATGAACCAATCCAGGGTCACGTAGTCGGGGAGCAGGCTCAGGAAATTGCTCGGGTACAGGACGTAGTAGTACACGCGTCGGAGGTCTTCCGAGGAGAGACCCGGGAAGGTGCGACGCGGGGTCGTGCCATCTGGGGAAAGCGTGCGCGCCCCGCCCACGAAATCCATCCAGCCTCCGAAGACGGGCCCTCGGCGCAGATCCTCCTCACCCGACTGGTATGGCGTGAGGCGGACGAGCTGCGGGTGGACGCCGGGACAGTGGTAGCATTCGTTGGCGTTCTGGACGACGAGTTTCCAGTTCGCCGCAATCTCGTAAACGCATCGGTGTGCCCGCCGGAGACGCTCGAGCGGATACGGGGCCGCGCGGCGACCGAAATCACCGAGGAAGTCCTTCAGCGATCCGGACCGGCTGTTCAGATTGAGGAACAGGAAACCCCGCCATTGCTCGACCCGGACGGGGTGTAGCCCGTATGACTCCCGTTCGAACTCGTCCGCGTGCTCCATGTGGGGCGACCCCACCAATCGCCCTCCCAGGTCGTACGTCCACGCGTGATAGGGACACTGGAGGACGGTCAGCCCGGTGCCCGACACCGACTCGAGGATGCGTGTCCCGCGGTGGCGGCAGACGTTGTGATATGCGCGGAGCTGACCCTCTCCATCCCGAACCAGGATCACGCCCGAGCCGCCCACCTCAAGCGTGCGATAGGAGCCCGGGCCGGGCAGTTCATCAGATCGCCCCACGCAGACCCAGCTCTTCTGAAACAGCGTCCGAACCTCGCGATCAAAGATCGCGGGATCCGAGAAGAGGTATCCCGGGAGCGTGGCGGCTTGGCGGAGGGGACGATTGACGGCGCGAAGAGCCGCCTGGTTGTACCTGTTTCTCCCTCCTGCCGGCCCGTGTGTGCCCGGACTGCTGTACGGCACCGATTCGCCTCCTGAGTTTCTACACGAGAAGCCGAAGTCGGGCATAATGTTTCGGGTGGCCGAAATTCAGGCGGGTCCTCGGACCTCCTCACGCTGAACGCGCTTCAGCACCGCCTTCGCTTCCGCGAGTACCCCGGAATCGAGAGGCGTGGGCTCGTGCTCGGCCAGTATCTTTGTTGCCGCGAGATGCGCCGACTCTAGGACGTTCCCGCCCCGACCGGGAGGGAGACTGCCACGACTCCTCCGATCGAAGAGGAAGGGCGTGTACCACTCGTGCTTCATCCGCGCCATGGTTTCCCGCAGCGACCTAGGGTTCTTCAGAAAGCTGCCACCCGGGCCCACGGCCTCGATGAGATCGAGGGACAGGCTCCTTTCGTCGATGTCGATGCCCCGGGTGTACCGATGCGCGTAGCCGGCAATCTCGTGATCGATGATGACTTGCTCCGGGCTCGTCACGTTGAAACCTTCGAAGGAGCCGAAGAAGAGATCCACGAAGTCCGCTCCCGCAAGCATCGATACGAGTAGCGTGGTGCCTTTCTCGAGCGAGGCTTGGGCATCGTGAATGCGCGCGTCCGATTGGCCTCCCGCCGAGCAGGGAAGCCCGTAGAAGTGAGCGAGCTGCACGGCGGCCGCGCTGAGCAGCCCGAATTCCGGACCGCCGACCGCAGCGCTCCCCGCCTTCATGTCCATCGTCCCACTGACGCTGCCGTACACGACGGGCGCGCGTCGGTTCACCAGGAATGCGATTAGGGCGCCGCTCAGGATCTCCGCGTTCTGCTGGACCAAGGTCCCAGCGAGGCTGGGCGGCGCAGAAGCCCCCGCCAAGTCGAGGCACATGAGGAAGACGGGTTGCCCCGCTCGGGCGTACTCGATGACAGTCTCCGTCATCATTCGGTCATGGGTCAGGGGGCCCACGGGGTCGCAATATCCTGCGAGCATGGGACGTCGAGTCAGAGCGTCGCGCCCTCCCGCCACGAGCGAGGCAATCTCAATGCCATCCCTAGCCATGGCCCCGTTGAACGAGGGACCAACGAGGACCTTGGAGGTGTTCTGCCAATCCCTCACGAGTGTGGACGCCTCGTGGAAACGGGGAGTCTGCTCGAGAGCGCCATACGAGACCGGGGTGTAGTCGATGTCCACGTATTCGAGGGCGTCCATCAACCGGACGAGGTTATCGCCATCCTCCACGACGGGCGTACGAACCTCCCCGGTAGCGAAGTCGACAATCTTCGTGCACGATGATCCCGGCCCAAGCCGGGTGGGCCCGCCTTCGCCCACGCGAAAACTCTTCCTCTCCTCCCGCGCGTGCCAAGTCCATTGTTTCGGCGTGCCGCGGACGGCTTCCATGACGAGGGCCTCGGGGATTCGGACCCGCGACGTGTCGTCCACCCGGGCGGCGCCCGCAGCTTCCAGGAGACGCAGCGCGTTTGGCTCGCGGACATCGACGCCGACTCGAGCGAGCACCTGCATCGTCGTGCTATGCAAGGCCTCGAGATCGTCCCGCGACAGGACGCTGAGAGCAGTACGCATGGTCCTCCCTGGCCGCCGGGCCGCGGAGGGTAAGGGAGCCGCTCGGAAAAAGGTTCTTGCCAGTCCCGAGTGGCGCGGGCTCGGCCCCGGCCTGAATCCGCATCAGGCGAACAGGTGACACGCCACGAGCACGTCAGGAGTGACGCTCTTCAACGGGGGCTCTTCGAACGGATGGAGCTCCACCTTCAAGGCGCCCCCACTCCCCTCGATCGACCGGACTCCTTTCAGAGCACGGAAAGCTTCGGCCTTCGTTGTGACGAGATTGCGGAGCCACTCCTCACATCCGGGCTTTGGCTGACTCCATACGATGGAGAGCGGCCCGTGTGCGCTCGCGCCGTCCAAGAAGTCGGACGACTCTCCGGTCGCGATTTCCCGGAGGGAGGCGAGGACCTCCTCCGATGTCCAGCCGCACTTCTCGAAGGCGACGGGGCAACGAGGGTGAAAGCGGCACCCCGGGGGAATGTCGGAAGGATCCGGGCGCTCCCCCCTCAAGATGATCCGCTCGTGCTTCCGATCGGGGTCCGGAATCGGGACGACGGAGATGAGCGCGTTCGTGTACGGATGGCGGGGATGGGCAGTCAGCTCTTCCGTGGGGCCTTGCTCCACGATCTTGCCCAGGTACATGACCCCGATCCGATCCGCGAGGACCCGTGCGAGGGAGAGATCGTGCGTGATGAACAGGTAGGTCAGACCCCGCTTGTCCCGGAGTTGCATCAGGAGTTCGACAATTTCCGTACGGATGGATACATCGAGCATGGAGACCGGCTCATCCGCAACGAGGAACTCTGGCTCGAGCACGAGAGCCCCCGCAATCGAGACGCGTTGCCGTTGCCCGCCGGATAACTCATGCGGGTATCTCAACAGGTACTCCTTCGCAGGCCGCAGACCGGCATCGGCCAATGCCTGCTCGACCCGGGAAGCGGTCTCCGCACGGCTCCGCGTGATCCGGTTCACCAGGAGGGGTTCGGCCACAATGTCGTAAATCGTGTGGCGCGGATTCAGGGACTCATACGGATCCTGGAAGATGATCTGCAAACGCGTCCGTAGCTTTCGCAGCCGATCCGTGACGACGCCGCGTCGTCGATCCCACATGTGGTGGAAGAACCCCGCGCTGTACCAAGCCGCGGCGGCCGCGACGATCATCTGGATGAACGCGACGAAGAGATCGTTCTGTTGCATAAGGCCGCCGTACGTGGCGAGGGCGGACCCCGGGTCGGCGGGCTGGCCCGCAGCCGAGAGCGACGCGCCCACGGCGAGCACCTGTGTGGCGATCGATGTCACGAGCGAGACCCCCGCTAAAGCGTGGGGGACATGATGGGTCGTCTTCACCCACGGCAACGTGCCGGCAAGGCCGATCAGAATACCCAGAGGAATGTAGGCGAGGGTTTCAGCCCCCGTGGCACCGACGGCGCGAAAGGCCAAGATCACGCCGAAGGCGACCAGTGCCGCCAGGGCTGCGCCGACCGCGGTGATAAGGATGTGCCGAATCCAATCCATGGGACTCCGGTGGACCCTCTCCGCATAGCTAAGGGACCGACGTTCCCGGAACGCTTCGACGGCATCGAGATTCTTCCCGACCATGTCTGCCTCATACTGAGCCAGCTCTTCCGACGTCGGGTTCAGGAAGACATCGCCTCCTGTGGGCGGCACCAACTGAAGAATCCCCTTCCCCGTCGTGGTCTTGCCGCACCCGCTCTCGCCGACCAGGCAGTAGATCTCGCCCTTCCCGATCGTCAAGTCGATTCCATCGACGGCTCGGATGTAGCCGGGATCTCGGCGCCGCAGGGCCTCGACGAAACCGCGATGCTTCTGGAACCATACGCGGAAGTCCCGGAGGACGAGATACGGCTCGCGATCGGTCATGCGGGGCGCTCCGTGGTGTTCAGGTGACAGGCCGCGCGGTGCCCGTCGCCCACCGGAAGCAGAGCGGGCTCCTCATCCTCGCAGAGCTTCCAGGCCAACTTGCAACGAGGATGGAACGGACAACCGCTCGGCGGATGGATCAGGCTCGGGATGTCGCCGGGGATGTACGCCGGCAGCGTCCGCGCGCCCTTGATGTCCGGAAAGGCTCCGATCAGGTCCTTCGTGTAGGGATGCTTGGACCGCTTGAAGACGTCGCGCACGCTGCCCGTCTCCACAATCTTGCCCGCGTACATGATCGCCATCGAGTCGCAGGTCTCGGCCATCACGGACAGGTCGTGGGAGATCAGGATCATGGAGAGCCCGAGATCGCGCTTCAGCTTCTCGAGGAGCTCGAGGATCTGTGCCTGAATCATGACGTCCAGGGCGGTGACCGGCTCGTCCGCGATCACGAGCCTCGGGTTGCAGGCCAGCGCCATCGCAATCATCACGCGCTGCCGCATCCCCCCGGAGAACTCGTGGGGGTACTCGCTCGCGCGGTCCTTGTGGATCCCCACGAGTTCCAGGAGTTCCCCGACCCGTTTCTGCGCGGCCTCCTCGTCGACCTTCTCGTGGAGGATGATGGGTTCCGCAATCTGCGACCCGACCCGTTTCACGGGGTTGAGGGCGTTCATCGCGCCCTGGAAGATGATGGAGATGTGCTGCCATCGGATGCTGCGCATCTGTGGCATCGACAGCTTCGCGAGATCATATCCTTGGTAGGTGATTGAACCGCTGACGATTCGGCCGTTCCGAGGGAGCAGGCGCATGATGGAGAGCGCAGCGGTCGTCTTGCCGCAACCGCACTCCCCGGCGAGGCCGAGAGACTCGCCCTCCCCGACGGAGAAGGTGACGCCGTCGACGGCTCGGACATCGCCATCCGGAGTGCTGAAATGAACCCTGAGATCTTTGACCTCTAGCAGTGCCAACGAGCGCCTCCGTTCAGCTCTGATGACCAGCCCGATAGGCGCGTTTCCAAGAGGCAAGGTGGGCTTGCCGCCCGGAGCGCCATACGCGGGGATGGAGGGCAATTTATAAAGGCTTTTGTTACGCAATGTAAGGAGGAAAGTACCTTCGGGCGGGAGTCGAAATATAGACCCCATTCCAA
>Ga0153916_10002645_pt1 | contig 13083 bp, 7 predicted proteins | sample Opewatmetagenome_FD_109642 | JGI IMG/M metagenome (GOLD analysis project Ga0153916, IMG submission 109642) | Freshwater wetland microbial communities from Ohio, USA - Open water 3 Core 3 Depth 4 metaG | ecosystem: Environmental > Aquatic > Freshwater > Wetlands | place: USA: Ohio, Lake Erie, Old...
ACTACGCGAAAAAATCTTCGAGCCATTCTTTACCACAAAACAACACGGTACGGGGTTAGGCTTGGCAATAGTAAAACGGATCGTGACCGCACATAAAGGGTCAATCTATGTAAACAGCATCTTAGGTGGAACTAATTTTGTAGTTCAATTTCCCTGTGCATCATCATAATGATTAGTTGGATTTCATATGACGGCTACAATACTGATTGTTGACGATGAAGTTAATGCCCGAATAAATATTGGTCAATTTCTCACTGCCAGGGGCTATGAAGTCCTGGAAGCTGCCACCCTTGCTGAAGCTCGTGAGCAGCTTAAATTAGGTAGTGCTGATATCCTATTGTTGGATGTTGAGTTACCAGATGGCTACGGACCCACCCTCCTCAGTGAGACAGCTCACCTACCGATGCGTCCACCCATTATTATCATTACCGCGTATGGTCATATCGATATGGCTGTTGAAGCGATGAAAAATGGTGCCCATGACTTTCTTCAAAAACCGGTGCAGCTTGTATCACTGGAGAAGTCCATCCAACGCGCCCAGGAAATAGTGGCTATGCGCAGGGAACTTGTGCACCTGCGAGAATCTCAGCACAAGGAATACTCATCCATGGTTTGCGTAAATCCAGCCATGCAGCTTGTGCTTCACCAAGCGCAACGGGCTGCAGCCGCTTCCGTTTCGGTTCTGATTACGGGTGAGACGGGTACTGGTAAGGAAATATTGGCAAATGCAATTCACCAGATGGGTCCACGCGCTAATAAGCCATTTATTGCTATTAACTGCGCTGCCATCCAAAGCACTGTGCTTGAATCAGAACTGTTTGGCTATGAAGCTGGAGCATTCACTAGTGCTGAAAAAAGAAAATTAGGCTTGATGGAAGTCGCTGATCAAGGCATCCTGTTTTTGGATGAAATATCCTCCATGCCCGTTGATATGCAAGCCAAGCTGTTACGCGCCATCGAGGAACAAAAATTTCGGCGCGTAGGCGGTACTGCTGAGGTTCGTGTGGACGTCCAAATTATTGCCGCCTCCAATCGCGATCTGATTGCAGCCATGGATAAAGGGGAATTCCGTCACGATTTATATTACCGCCTTAAAGTCGTGGATCTTCATCTTCCGCCGCTTAAAGAACGCAAAGAAGATATTCCCGAATTAGTGGGGCTATTTATCCGCCAGAATAACCAGAGATTGGGCGTAAATATTCAGGATGTTACCCCTCGGGCTATGGAGGCCTTAATCAATCACTCCTGGCCAGGAAACATCCGCGAGCTGCGAAATGTAATCGAACGTGCCATGCTGTTTTGCGATGAATGCTCCATTGATCTCCCCCATCTTCCCTCAGAAGTAGCCAAAGCTGCCAAATAAGAATTTTCTGGCTTTATCTCTGATCTATTCGTAAATTTATTTCATTATTGATCCCAGATGGTATAGCTTCTTGAGAAGCACACCTGGGGTGATACTGCTCCAAGCACACACACTTCATATTGAACGATCGCGCCGTTTGGTCCATTAATGGGATCAAGAGCTATGCGAGTTATCCCGTCATCCCCTGTTGGGTTTAATGTATAAGTTTTAGTTATTCCATTCGGCTGGCCCACCACTAATGAAAACTTAATGCCACTCGTTGGAATATTATTCTGCTTTACTTCGATATTTATCCCTTGGCTCTGACCAGAAGGAATCAACGGGTAGTCCTCCCAGGCGTTTATTTGTAACGCATCGCTAATGGCTGAACCAGAAGCACTGGTATTTGCCCCCATGCTCAGGTATTCAGATCCCAGGGTGCTGGGCCTAATTTGTAGCTCTTTCGGCGCTGTTGGATGATACTCCAAACATATGTTGGTGAAACATTGTGAATAACCACCATCTGTCAGGCGAAGATATTCAGAGATTGGATTGCCAGAATAATCTAAGCCACCATGGTCGCCAATGTATTTTGTAAATAAATTAGGAACATTGAAGCCTAGTCCATCTTGTATTTGGTAAAAGGATAACCAGTCTGCATCAGTAGCGGATCCAGGTTGGCCAACTTGAATTCCGAGCCATGAAGGCAGTGACCTGAGACTGATCTGGTTACCATTGGATGGATCTATAAACAAGATCACATTTTCAAACACCATTTCGTAATTACCATCTGATCCCAATTGTGGGGATACCACAGGTGCACCTGTAAATCCATAACCGAGACGTTCAGATGCCTGAAAGAATAACTGCTCCGTCTCACTATAATCTCTTGAATAAGATGCAGTGGGTGGAGTCGAATCAGATTCTTGATATAGGCAGTTACTCCCACACATCCAGGACCCATATGGCATCAAATGGATCTGTCCAGGCGGATCAGTATAATTTCTAAAGAAACCAATCCCATCAAAATATTGCTCATAACGTTGTTTTGCATCATTGGCTGTCACCCCGGTAACCGGTAGGCCAATGATGTCAGAACCATATTGATCAAAAAATGACAATACTTCTTCCCAAATTTGGTGCCCATTCGCATAAGGGATGTTCGTATCCTTTGGTGCAGGTTCAACCAGACTATTGATTTGCCATTCTATGGTTGCAATCGAAGAAAAGTGAAACCGTGTAAGAGGCACCTGATTTGGATCATATACCATCAAGCCTGATACGACATATTGATAAGTCATTCCTTCTTTTACAAATGATGGTGAGATCGCGGGACCCAAGCTTTTCTCACCCCCAAACTCCCGATAAAAATCCGAGAAAGTTGAATCTACCGAATATATTCCGCGAGAAGATGCTTCAGGTGAAGTCGCACACGCATTTACCAATACAATGATCAGCAAGCCGACGACGCCAAATGTCAACCTGCCTTTCGATGAAAACATACTCCTCCATGCTTGAATAAATAGTTCTTACCAAAATATAGAGCAGACAATATCCCGAATATTCCCGGTTTTGACTGCTGCTCTACGATTCATTATACATTGAATCAAACCAACTGGATAGTAACCGAAGTTGCGGTTGCCTGGCATACCTCTTGCATCAATGTGAGAGAAAATCACCAATAGGACCTGTGGATGCAATGACAACTTTACCCCAAATGACGCGTTATGGTTTTTATTATTATCCCGATACCATGCATTATCGGGAAAATGATCTTCATACCTGGATACCAGAATTACATGCGTTGGGTGCTTCCTGGCTAACTGTATTGGCTCCCACAGACAGGGCTATTCCAGAATCTTTTCTCCGTGGAATGATCGAGGCAGGCATCCAACCCGTCATACATCTCCCATTACCGACCAGCAGAACAGGAATTTCCAATGAATTAAGCATTTTTTTCGACGCTTATGCGCATTGGGGAGTTAAATATATAACCCTTTTCGATCGCCCTAATGAATTGAAGAATTGGTCGCCTTCCACCTGGGCACAGAAAAATCTAGTCGATCGATTTGTAGATATTTTCATTCCCATTGTTGATGGAGTGCTCAACGCCGGTTTAATCCCAGTATTCCCTCCATTGGAACCCGGTGGAGATTATTGGGACACAGCTTTCTTATTTTCCGCTCTTCAGGGCTTATTACGCCGTGACAAACAGGATATATTGAACAGCCTTGTCCTATCAGCTTATGCCTGGTCAGGAAACCGGTCACCCAATTGGGGTGCTGGTGGACCGGAACGCTGGCCAAGAACCAGACCTTACTCAACTCCACAAAATTCCGAAGATCATCTGGGTTTTAGAATATTTGACTGGTATCTGGCTATTTCTGAAGCTGCTCTGGGAAAATCCCTACCTATCATCCTCCTTGGAGCCGGCAGCAAAATGGGTGATCAGCTGGATCCAGCCTCACCAGCAGTCGATATTCATGCCCACACTTGGCAGAACATGACCCTGGTCCGGTTAATGTCAGGAAGCTCCCAGGAATATGATCCCGTTCCACCAGAGGTGCTCACCTGTAACTTTTGGTTGCTGTCTGCAGCCAAGGGTGATCGAGAAGTGAACAATGCCTGGTATAAACCAGATCAAGATCAGCTTCCGGTTGTCGCGCTGATCAAAGATTGGATCGCCAACGGAAGCGCCGATCCAGCTCCTTCATCCAAATTTATGTCAACCGCAAAATCTATGATCAATTCTCCCCGACCAATTTCTCATTATCTATTATTACCATCGTTCGAATGGGGTGCAGCAGACTGGCATTTAGATGCCATCCGCCCATTTATTAACAAGTACCAACCCACCATCGGATTTTCTCCTGTGGAAGCCTCCCATGCAAAGAAAGTGACTGTGATTGGTGGGGCTACGACTGTCCCAGAAGCAATCATTGATGGTCTATTGGCCGCAGGATGCATTGTCGAACAAATAAGTGGAGATGGTATGAATATTGCAACCAAACTGGCATCCTCTTCTTTGAAATAGAACCTTATAAATCTATCACCTGATCAGGCAAGTCCAAAAATATTGATAAAAGGTGCCCTAATGAATGACATGATCTACAACTTACGAAAATCTGTTTACCCTTCCAGCATGGCAGATGATTCAAACCAATTATGTTCGAACATCCATAAACCTTCGCTAAAGGTGCTGGGATTAGGTGGAGGCGGTTCAAATGCCATTAATCGCATGATTGAGCTAGGACTCTCTGGCGTGGATTTCATTGTTGCCAACACCGATTCGCAGGCGTTGAATAACAGCCTCGCCCCCACTAAAATCCAATTAGGTCCAAAAACTACCCGTGGGTTGGGAGCTGGCGGCAACCCTGAAGTCGGTCAAAACGCAGCTGAAGAGAGTGCAAAACTCATCGCAGCCGCCCTTGATGGAGCTGATATGGTCTTTCTTACCGCCGGGATGGGTGGTGGGACCGGAACTGGATCAATACCAATCGCTGCAAAAATCGCCCGTTCGATCGGTGCTGTCACCATCGCTGTGGTTACAATGCCATTTTCATTCGAGATGGGTCGGCGGCAGCGAAATGCCAGTGAAGGAATAAAGCGACTCTCACCGAATGCGGATACCCTGATTTCCATCCCCAATGACCGTCTGCTTGACGTTGCTCCAAAGGACCTTCCGCTGGATACAGCATTCCGCTTGGCCGATGATGTATTACGCCAGGCTGTCCAGGGGATCACTGAATTGATCACCACACCCGGGATGATCAATGTTGACTTTGCCAACATCCGCAACCTGATGAAGTTGGGGGGTGGCGCTTTGATGTCGATTGGACAGGGTGATGGTGATGATAAGGCAATGAAGGCAGTCGAACAGGCTCTCCACCACCCGCTCTTACAATCGACTTCGATCGAAAACGCAGCTGGTATTCTGGTGAACTTCACCTGTGGTGGCGAGTTAGCGCTATATGATGTCCAGGCCGCGCTATCCCACCTCCAAGCTCAGGCAGGGGGTAAAGCAGAGATTGTCTTGGGGGTTGTAAATGACCCACGACTTCAGGATCGCGTCGAAGCAATTCTGGTCATAACAGGTTTAGGTTCCACTACTTTGGAAGAAACCCTCTCACGCTTGGATGTCAGAAAAATGCCCGTGGAACGAAAGAGCACTCCTACTCCCTCCAACACGATTGAAGTAAAGCCTCCACAATTACTGGATGATGAATATTTTGAAGACGAATTGAGCATTTCATCAAACGATCTTGATATCCCCGCGTTTTTGAGACGTGGTCGAAGAGTAGCTATTAAAACGGTGGGATAACCAGTACAAAATGAATTCAAATACTTTCTCCAATCGGGTTGAAATCTTCTTCTACTCTACGCTTATCTCTGCAATGAGTGGAATTAGCCATATTCGGGCTCAAATCCAACACTTTGCAACTATCCCTGTACAACATTCATCTGGCGGGGAAACAGACTCCACTCAGGCAAATGGCTTTGGTCAAGAAAAAATTCATTTTATGAGTTGGAATTCGGTCCAACAGGCGCTCGTTCCGCTTCTTTTATGGGTGATATTGGGATTTGCGGCAGGTTATCTGATTGGCATGATCAACCCCAGGTAGATCTTCGATGAAAAATCACTCCTTGCTGAATTTTCTAGTATTCACCTGCTTCCTGGTAGTTGGATATTCAGTCAGTACCAGGTTCTATCAGGCTGAGTATGGCATCTTTCCCAGCACAATCAGACTCATTACGCCTGGAGGACAAAAATCGATTGCGACCATGAACAATGGTCAACGCACTATTCTGCTCATCAGCACAACCTCAATCAACACCTCAAGCCCCCGTTTGGAAAGTATTTGGCTGGCGACTTATTTCACATCTGATACCACCATCCGGCTTCTTCCCATCTTCCCTGCTGGAGATAATCCGATCTCTGATTTCGAAAAGCAATTGAATCATTCTTTCGGCTTGAATAAGAAGAACGGCACTCTTCTACTTGATCAGGACTTTATTAAGCTGTTGGAAGATAACAACTATTGGTGGAGTGGGTATTTTATCTTTGACAAGGTGGCCTTGACACAAATATTCAATCTTCTGGGTGGCATTGAGCTGAATGGTAAAAACCTCTCGGGAGAACAGGCGTTAAGCGAGTTACCAATGGTGTTGGATAACCCTCATGAGGCTTTTTCTTCACAGTTAGCAATTCTTCAATCAGCATGTCATAAATTTTTGGTAACTAATCAGGATATATCTCAGATTATTACACTCTCTCCTGATCATATCTATACCAGTCTGGATTTCGACCAATTACAAACGGAGTTAAAAACAATGTATTCCAGCGAACACCACCTGTCCTGCAGGTTTCCAACGCTGGAAATTACTCGAATCGAGCGCTGATCCGTCAAACCAGCTACTCGATCCGCCGATATGTGAGGTAACCATGGAAAATATAAACGCAAATGATTTGCAGTTATTCATGCTGATTGGCATCTTTTTATTGGGTAGCATTACCTTCCTCCTTGGTCTGGCTATCTTAATGTACGGTGCATGGGGGAAAGATCTGCGGACGATCGCAGATCAAACCACAAGCCTTGCCCAAAAAGGGATTGCTGAGGAGATATCAGGCCTGGTCGGAAATGCATCCACACTGATGACTACTCTGAATGATTTGATGCGGACTTCGAATGGCATCGGGTTTTATCTGACTATTGTCGGAGCATTGTTGATGTTAGGCTCAAGCTTGGTACTATTAAACACCTTCTAACTTTTTATGGCGACCATTAAATCGATCAATCGAATTGCTGAAGTTCTTCGATCTTCAGATCTGGCCTGGTTATTGCCAAACCTCAGGCAGGATTTTGTCATTTGGAACAACCTGAATGACTCAGCATATTACGAAATGTTACTTCAGTTGAAACCAGCTGGCTCGCCATGCATGCCAGATGATTTCTCTCCTGCCAGATTAGCCCTTCTTGCATTGGACCAACCTGATACCACATCGACAGATCTAAAGAATTTGATAGATTCGGTTGACGATCAGGTCGTTCAAATGGCTATACGCAGTTTTAACGACCAAACACTTTTCCAAGCCAGTCCCCAAGACCTGGCAAATGCTGGCTTGATTGCTCTGGCACTTGCTTACCAGTATCGTACTACCAATTCCTGGAACGGACTATTAAGTGCTATCCAAGACAGCTCCTCTCAACTATGGATGACTCCAATTTCTTGCTTATATGGATTTATTGAAGATTCTTCTGGATTGCTCCATGCATTGGTACAACCAGGTACTTCTTCAATACGATTTAAGTTCGCTATCCATTCAGTGCTCTGTAATCCAATCCCTCCCCATGACCAGATAGCCATTTTTATGGGATTGTGCCATAACTCCTATGGTGATCCCCTGCCTCCAGCTGACCGTTTATTATTTATCCGCCAATTGTTTGAACAACGACCTCAATTAGCGGTGGATTTCTGCTCCCAATGGCTTGAGATACATCCCGATCTCTCAAAACCAGCTAATTTGCCCTATAAGAATATGGCTGAGGATATCAATCTTCTGGCGGATACTATATTCAAGATTGAAGTCAGCAGAATTGCGGATAACTCTCAGAATTTACCCGATTTATTATCTGATGAAAGTGGGATTATCCAAAATCTATATACAGACCTTATAAATCATTTTATTGTGCGAAAATCGGGATCCCAGATAGATAATTTATCCACTCAAGATTTATCTGCAATTTATGAAAAAGCAATTCAAATCACCAGGCTAAATTTCTCAACGGATAAGAATTCAACCCAGCAAGCTGAGTTGGCACTAACCCTATCCAATCAGGGACTTTTTGATCAAGCCAGTCAATTGCTACCCGGTCCAGAAGCACCCCTGCCTGACGATGTTAATCTTCTTTATGCCATCGCCAAATTGTCATTCCAATCTGGAAATCAGCAACGTTCTTTAAGTGCTGCTTCCCGGATAATAGAGCTCATGAACCAGGAATCAGGTATCGATGATATACCAATCTGGGGAGAGTACTTCTCGCAGATCAACCTGGGAAAATTATTGCTTGATTTACACAAATCCTCAGATGCTTCCCACGTATTTGAAGCAGCTCATCAAATCTGCCCAAACGATGCGAATCTCCTGAAAATGCTGGCAGAAAGCTATCAATCTTCGCATTTGGATCAGGAAGCCTCAGAGACTCTTGGTGTGCTTGTTTCCCTGAACCCGGAGCATTTGGATTACCGTCGAGCTTTTGCACAATCATTGGAGGATCTGGGTGATTGGGAAGCAAGCTTGAATGAACGATCAATAGTCATTGAGACAAATCAAGAAAATACAAAAGCACTCCTTAACCAAGATAGATACGCTTATGCTCACTGCGCTCTTCACACCAATCAACCTGAGCTGGCATTAAACGTCTGCAACGATATTCTCTCAAAAGATGCGGAGGACGGCCACGCCCTCAGTTATTCCGGTGAAGCATATTTGCTGATGAATGAGACAGACAAAGGCATGGAATTTCTGACTAACGCAACCCAGGTTGCACCTCACCTATCAGAAACTTGGTTAGCTCTTGCAGATGCCCAGAAGAAAATTTACCCCATAAAAACGGTAATTGAAACACTCGAGAACGCCTCACAAGCAGTGCCTGATTCCTCACAAATCCATTTCGCTCTTGGCGACCTATATTTACAAGACAATGCTCCCACCCTGGCTTTGCCAAATCTCCAGTCGGCTGTGGAGCTGGCACCAGATAACCCTCAGGTCCTGGTCAGTTATGGTCTTGCCCTAAATATGCTTGGTCATACTGAGCAGAGCCAGGATGTATTATCCAAAGCCTTTGGATTAGAGCCGAAATTCCCAGGTTTGGCACAAGCTTATGCAAAAATACTGCTGGATTTGGGTAAGCTTGAAGAAGCAATTCCTCCCCTCGAAATGCTGATTAATTCGAAATCAGTAAATGATCCAGCACCTTATTTGGATTATGCCCGTTGCATATTAACATTAAACAAGCTTGGCTCGACTACGAACCCACCCTTGAAGGCCTTGATCGCGCTTAATGAAGTCCTCCAAATCGACCCTGAACTTGCAGAGGCCAAAGCCTTGACTGCTGAAGCTTTGACTGCGAATGGCGAAAATGAATTGGCTTTTCAGGCATTTCGGGAGGCATTGGATACCTCCCTGACCGAGGATAAGGAGTGGTTTGAGCGGCTCTCATTTGGCTTCGGTTGTGTCGCAAGCTCAATCGGAAAGCATGATATTGCCATTGCTGCGCTGCAAGAGGCAGGTCAAATAAATCCCAATAATCCAGCAATTTTTATAGCTCTTTCGGATGCATATTTAGCCGCCAATTTGCCTGAAGACGCAATGCGATCTGCTCGCAATGTATTAGTTATCGACGGTGATAATCCAGATAAATTAGCCTGGTTCGCTAAACTGGTGGCAAAACTGCTTCAGGATGAAAAGCCCGATCCTTCTACTTCCGTTACTGCTCAATCAAAACAGGTGCCTGCTGAGGCATTGACTGCCCTTGCCAAAGCAATCCAATTGGCACCTACACGGACCGATTTATTGGTCCAATTGGGTGATTTCCAATCCAGTATCGGTGCGCATACTGATGCCCAGGTAACTTTTGCATCTCTTGCTACTCTTGATTTTGCCACGATCGATGATCTAAAAAGTTCGTCAGCGTACTTAAGTAAAATCGGAGATCATTCAGCCTCAATTGCTTGTCTTGAAAATGCGATTTCACAAGATCAAAAGATAACTGGCAAGCACGATCCTTCGCTTTATGTCAGCCTGGCCCAGGAATATGTGAATAACCATGACCACACCTCTGCAATTAATACCCTGGACAAAGCAGTCGATATTATCCCTAGTGACAATTCGTTAATCTCCCAAAAAATCGATATCTTATTGGGATTGGGGCAATCCATTGATGCGTTGAATTGTATTGAGTCAGCTCTACAGAAAATCACTGGTGGTAGCTCGAATATCGATCTCCTTTTCCTGGCATCACGGATAAACCGCTCTATGGGTGATTTTTCCGCTGCGATTAAATATGCCAAAATGGGTGTGGCTACATTAAATAAGGATGGCTTAAAAAATAGTATTTCAAAGATTAACCTCCCATACCGGACGCAAATCGCAGAAATATACCGCTCTCTGTTACAACCAGACCAGGCCTATCAAATTATTAATTGTGAAACCGATATAGATGCGTCAAAATTTTCAGATGAGCAAAGCTATCTTGATTTCATCTGCCTGCACACCGAGTTAGCATTGGAAACCGGTGAAAAAATTAACCCAGGTATCCAGGATGTACAGCTCGAAGCATCCAGCTCAACCTATAGCCGATTGATGGCGATTAATGCGCGTTTGATGAACAAGGCTGGTAATTATAAACAAGCTGAGCAGTTGTTTCAACTTGCTTTTAACAAAACGATTAATCCTTATCAAGCTACCTACCCCTCCAGCTGGTCAGCTCCTTATTATAAATACTTGAATTTGATTTCAGTAATCGAGGCAGCTCAAGACTTGGGTTTGTGGGATCAAGCGATGACTTGTGCCCAACAAGTCGTCGAATCCGTTGCAGGTGAACCTCTATCCCATCTAAATCTCGCCAGAACGATCACCCTCAAGGCTGAATACAATAATCTATGTGAGATCGTTGACGTCATAAAACACAAACCTTCGATAGATTCTCATTCCTTGGAAACCTTCAATTCATGCAAAGAATATCTTGACCATGCAAAGTCAATCATGGAGACATATCAAGGTGAGGTAATCGTCGACGGGCGTGAAATAGCTAATGATCAAATATATCGGTGGCAAGCTCGCACTGACATTGTTTTTACGCATGCTGATAAGCAAAACCTTGACCCCAGTGAAATTCTCTCCCATCAGCTTACCCCTGGTGATTTATCTGCATTAATTTATCATTTTCACAACCTGATCCAGCATGATCCAGATGGTGATTCACTCACTCGAATAATCAAGCTTGGCAGAGTGTATCCAAGAAATCCATCGGTAATTTTGCACGTCGCTCTGGCATTGTATGATGATAATCCTGCGGATGCGATGAAATCGCTTCAGTCAGTTTTGGAGCAGAATCCTAATTCAAAGAGTCCCACCATCGCCTTCTGCAATATTCTTTTGGCCAAGATTGCGCTAAATCTCGAGGAATATGGTATCGCCCAGGATGCGGTGGAAAGTGCAATAGATTTCTGGCAGGATGAACCCTGCTGGCACAAGCTTGCTGCCCAGATATTCAAACGAACCGCAGATATAGATAGTGCCACCCGACATTTGTTAGAAGCAGCCAATCTGGCACCTTCAAACATTATTTATCATATGGAATTAGGGAAGATATATTTCGAGAATGCCAATGAGGATCCGCGTCTGCTTAGCCAGGCTCAAAAATCCTTTGAGAATGCACTCGCATTAGACTCGAAAGATGTGTCTGCACTACTTTATTTGGCAAATACTCAATATCTCTTGAATGACCTCGAAAAGGCTGATGCTAACGCTTGTAAAGCTTTGGTCTTGGCTCCAGCTCGGGCAGATATATATCAGCTGCTTAGTGAAATTGCGATTAGGAGCAACGATTTCCAGGGAGCTTATGCGTATGCTGGTAAAGCAATTCAGATCAGTCCGAAAGATATTAAATCGTCTGTAGTGCTTGCGAAATCATTATCAGCTTTAGGTAGAAATAATGAAGCCATTGCTAAACTTAACGCAATAATTCCTCTGGTTCAAGAAGCCAAATCGCTTCATTTGGAACGGGTAAAGATTCTCCAAAAAATTGATGGCCCTCGCGTTGCACTGGACGAGTTAAAGACACTTACCCTTTCTTACCCGGACGATTTCAATATACTCTATGCGCTCTCAAAATCCTTTATCGATGTTGGAGAACCGGAAAACGCTGTATCCACTGCTCAGCAGGCATTAAAAGTTCGCACTGAAAAGACTTCTCTCAATGAGCAAGCTAATTTGCATTTGATGATTGGTCAGGTATTTCGCCAATCCGGACAGTTGGATCAATCCATTCAGCATTTGAGTGAAGCCATCCAGCATGCACCGGACCGCTTAGAACCATATATTGAGCTTGGATTAGCCCGTAAAGAGCGACGTGAATATCAACAAGCACTTCAGATTTTCGAACGAGCTACCATGATCGCCCCCAATGATCCCAGAGCTCCTTATCAAGCCGGATTGGCACTGAAAGAAAGCAAGGATTACAAATCATCTGAAACGATGCTCCGACGTGCAGTAAGTCTTGCTCCAAACGATTTGAATATGCGCCGCCAGTTGGCTGCAGTCGTTGCGTTGAATTTGGTCCATAATCCCCGTCCTGGAAGGAACTCTGCTAAATGACTGGGATACCGCAGCTTGCCCCTTCACCCGACCAGCCACTGTCCCGTGAGCTTCTTCTTACCCTCCTCAACACAGCATTGAGAACCGGGGAGTTGCGCTATGCACGCAGGTTATGTACAAGCTGGCTGGCAATCTACCCAGGAGATCTCCAGGTTAGCCTGCTCAATGCCCGTGCATTTTTTAAGGATAAATCGCCTTCAACACGGCTACATGCCTTACCCATTTTAGAAGAGTTATGCAAGCTGGACCCAGAATTTCTTGAAGCTCAAGAATTGCTCGCAGATGTACGCCTGCTCACTGGTTCTACCAATCATCTGGTCGCTAAAGCTTGCGCCAATGCCTTGACTCATGGTCACTCAGT
>Ga0153916_10002646_pt1 | contig 13080 bp, 14 predicted proteins | sample Opewatmetagenome_FD_109642 | JGI IMG/M metagenome (GOLD analysis project Ga0153916, IMG submission 109642) | Freshwater wetland microbial communities from Ohio, USA - Open water 3 Core 3 Depth 4 metaG | ecosystem: Environmental > Aquatic > Freshwater > Wetlands | place: USA: Ohio, Lake Erie...
AAATGGACATCAAAAATCTTTCGCACCAGGCCAGGCACGGACGCACTAGCCATCAGGGCGATTTGGGATGCTCGCATCTCTTCCACACCACCAGGGTCAGTTTCTAGCAGCTCGCTCCTCTTCTCCCGCCACTGCTCGAAAGGCAGCTCGTCTTTGTCATATACCTCATCGATTACGGACACGACAGTTTGGCGCGCGCGTGCTTGCTTCGCGATGTCCAGGTAGTCCAGAACAGGCTGCATCCGCTCGCGGCGGAGTTGCCTGATCGCCTGTCTTTGCTCCTCTTCCGCCTTCCGCTTGGCCTGGCGCTCTTCGGCCTCCTGGCTGGCGCTTGTAGTCCAGCGGTGGGCAGCATAGCTCACCACCGCCGTGATCAGCCCACCGGTCAGCCCACCAGCGAGGGTGTAGAGGAGCGGCTGCCACCAGTCAACCATGTTCCCGCACGAATCATCTCCTTGGGATCGTGCGGTGTCAAGAGACGGTTTGCCATGACTACAGTTTGTCCAGCACACTCACCCCATCGAGGTCGCTCGTCACCATGTGCAGGTAGGGTCTCAGGCTGTTGAAGCTGGCCCATCCGCCGATGCGCCTCACCGTCTCCAGGTCGCGTGTAGCCTTCAGCGCGTTGGTTGCCCAGGTGTGGCGGAAGCGATGCGCCGAGAGCTTGAACCCAACCGCCTTTGCGCGCCTCTCCAGCATGAGCCGGATGGTGTTGCGTGTGAGAGGTCGCCCGTCCTCAGTGACGAACAGGCTGTCCCCTTGTGGCTTCAGCCTCGGACGGCCAGCGCTCAGGTAGCGATAAACTGCCGACAGTGCCCGCTTGCCCAGGGGCACAGACTTCGCGCGCCCTGTCTTGGGCATCACCAAACGTATGAAGCCCTCCGGCTGTAGGCTGTCCAGCTTCATGGCGCAGACTTCGCCCGCCCGAAACCCGCCATCGGCCAGGACTGCACAGAGAGCATGATCACGCAACCCGGTCGCCGTCTTGTCGCTGGCGAGAACCTGAAATAGCGCCCGTAGCTGGCCCTGGGAGTAAATGGCCTTCTCCACTTCAGGAGCCTTCGGGGGCCTCATGGCCTTCAGGACGTTTCCATCCAGCGCCCCCTCACGGGCCATGAAGTTCAAGAAGGCCCTGACGCTCTCGTAGACACTGCGGACGCTTCGCGCCGCCCTTCCTTGGCGGTATTCGCCAAACACGGAGCGGAAGGTGAAGGCATTAAGCTCGCGCTCTCCCAGGAGTTGCAGGAAAACTCGCAGGTGGGAACGGTAGGTCTTGACTGTCTCCGGGCTTCGTCCCTCCGCTTCCAGTGCCGCAAGCCAGTATTCGAGTGACTCTTCGCTCAAGGGTAGATTTTGCCACCACATATGCGCTTTCAGCCTCCCTAAATGCGCGGCGAGGGCTGAGCTTCCGGTAGCTCTTAGGCGCTCCCGTTGACCCGCCGCCAGGGTAGATGTAGGCTGGTTCTGGCGCGCGGGGTGTAGCTCAGCCAGGTAAGAGCGCGTGGTTTGGGACTAGAGGCTCCGCCGCCTCAGTGCTGCGCCCCTCCCAGCTACGGAAACCGTTGCTCACCGCGCCCAAGTGCCCTGTTTTCCACATAACCTATGCGCTCTTGGGACACCCTAACGCGCTCCTTCCTGTGGCTCTCACCCCCTCTTGCTAGCCCCTTTACACCGTGACCGCCTCTCGTGCCCTCCACCTTCAGCCATCAATTTACCCGTTGAACTCTTCCGCCTTACTCGCCTGTCGGTGACCTCCACTCCCCCAGCTCCCAGTCGTATCTTAATGATCCCGCCCTGAAACGAGTTGGGTCGAGACCAGCAAGCTTCTCATACGCCTCCTCTGGCAAGTCGGGCTCCAACATGATCCAGGTGCCGGTATCTTCATCGCGAAGGATCACATCCCCGCGTGGGCCTGAGCATCTCTTGCGGACAGCCCAGACCGCACCGATGATACCCTTGAGGGCACGGTAGGCATCTTTCCCCGCCGCAGCCGCCATAGCGCTGAAGAACGCTGTCGCGGGAACTGAGAGTAGCACGATCCAGGGGAACTCGCCAATCCCCTTCCGCTCATAGGCAGCCTGAACATCAACCTCGACGCCCGCCTTCGCGAAAGCGTCTTGAACGCCCTGAACCTCTTCGTTGGAGGCGGAGACATCAAGTATGACTTCGATTCCGCTGGTTTCGTTCCTAGTCATATCCCACCTCTACTAGCGGTTCAGCCCCTTCCCCGCCTCCTCTTTGGTCTCATCCCCAGCCGCTTGAAATACAGGGTCTTCTCCGACTCGTTCCTGAACCGCGCCATGAGTGCAGACGAGCCCTTCTTTGAATCTTTTAGCTTCTGCTCACGGTTGTAGGCCCAGGCGGAGAGAGCAGCAATCGAGGCGATTTGGGAGCGGTTCATCGGTCTATGCACTGCATCTTTGAGCTTTTGCTCGCGGTTATTAGCCCAGGCAGTCAAGCCACCCAATGCGCCAGCCTGTTGAGGGGTCAGCCGCTTACTCTTAGCCACTCGCCTTGTCGTGGGCTGAGCGCGCCTTCTGGACAGCTCCAGCTTGTCTGAGGGGAAGATTCGCGGTCGCGGTGTCATTCAGGTGTGCCTCGCTTTTGCTTCCATGCCGGGCTCTTACCGGACGATCGACTGCATGTTACAGGCGACAGGTGTCTCATTGGTGCCTAACAGGTAGCCGATGCATTGGGTCAACCTCTCTAGCTCCAGTTTCGGAGAATTCAGTCCCGCTAGGTCTTGGCGAATGAGGGGCAACGCGGCAGCATTCGCGATTCTATGGAGAGCCGAACGCAACTGTTGTGCGGACGTGTCTCCGCTGGACGTGGAGCCTTCACCAGTGAGTTGCCGCCGCGTGTCCTCGTCCCGTAAAGTCTGCGGAATGCTCTTGTCCCAGTGGCCTAGGAAGTATTGTGCTACTGGCTCCACCGGCGTTTCTGCCTCTTCGGGAACGTACCAATGGCCTACTGTCTTGTCTAGTGCCATGAAAGTGCCGAGCACGGCAAGAACCATGAGCGAGCCCATAGCCCACCTGATCATCGTGCCCTCCTTGCTCACTTGGCGGTTGGCGGTTCCAGGCGCGCCCACATTCTACTCGCAAGCGCGCACTCTCGCAAGCGCTGCCCCCGGCGCACTTGTCTGTCCTTCCGCCGCTGACCGCTTCCGTGAGGCGCAGGTTATTGGCGTGAGAAGTGCCGTCCCAAAGGGGTATCCCACCTACCACCCCCTCGGCAGGAGGCCATTTTCTCTCTTTTTGGCATATCTGGATGACGCATTTTCGTCACCGTTTAGCGGAGGTCTCGGCCCGCTGGCTGCCCTCGTGAAACGGGCCGCAAGCCTGAGACGCGGGCTATGAGCGTGAAAAGTGGCAACCCCCACCTAGCCCTGGGCAGCTCGTTGGTTCTTCGCCTCGCCGGGCACCATCAACGCATCCAAGTCTTCCCTCTTGATGCGCCGCTGGCCACCAGCAATACGGTAGAACGGCAAGCGCCCCTCCTCCATCATCCGGTAGAGGGTGCGCCGATGCACTTTCAGGTAAGTGCACGCTTCCGCTGTCGTTAGCCATTCGTCCATAGCAACCCCAGGCTACACCAAACCGCCCCACGCTGTCAACCTTTGTCACAAAAAGACACACAATACCCCTTGACAACGTGCTAAACGGGGGTATCATGGGGCATAGAGTGACAAAGAGAGACACAAGAGGGAGGGACGAAACATGGCTAGGCGCTACAACATCCCGCGCGACACCATCCTCGAAATCGTTCGCCGACTCATCGAAATCCTCGAAAGGGGCGAGTCATGAAGCTTGTGTCAAATCGCGCACAACTAGACGCCTACCTGGGGGACGCATCTTACGGTCTGTATCGTGCCCAACAAACGTTGGCGCAGGGGCGAAGGATCACCGTCATCGACGGGCTGTTTCCCCCTACCGTCCCCCCAGCGTGGAAACTGTTTAGCGAGCCCGCAAGCGACCCGGCGCGCCCTTTCGCGGTAGACCCGGACACCGCACGCTTGATGGGCGCACTTAGGCGCGCTTGCGGAATGGACTAGCGCCTAACGCGTCCAGACACGCCTTGCTACAGGAATGAGCTAGCGCGTGAGCCCGCGCGAGGGGGAGGGAAACCTCTTCCTTTGCTTTCTACAGTTTCCGCTGTCCTTACTTCGTTTATTCCCCTCCAGCAGAACAATTGCCCTTAGCTCACGAACAGTTGTTCTACTGACGGCACCGTCCACACTCACTGTCTGAGCACCCGTATCTGAATGAGCCCGCTAATCCACCATCACTGGGCCAGGTTGTCATCTGTCAGGCGCGCAAAGGAACACTTGAGCTGCTTCCTGATGGGTGACGAACAACTGTTCTACGCGGCGGAAGCGAAGACCCCCAGGCCCGCCCGCGCCTACGCGCACGCCTAAGGGCCGGGAGTCCTGCCTCCTCCCTACCGCTCCTGCACAGGCGAGACGTGTGGCAAACAGGGCACAACGCAGGTGGAGCGGGGGTGCTGTTCCCAGCTACGGCGCGGGGGGGAGTGACACCCAGGGGGCGGGGTAGGTTCCCCGTGGGGAGCCCGTGTGTGGAGAATGGGGCAAGTAATCTGGTTACGGTTGGGAAGTAGCCCAGATGTAGAAGAACCAACCGGCGACGAGAGCAGCAGGCACAACGGCCCACCAGCTCCGGCGCTTGACGGCACGGGCACCGGCAAGGACGAACACCACCAACAGGACGAGGGCGATGGCCGGTTCCATGTTAGTCTTCCCCTAGCTCGGAGGATTCGGCGATCCTCCTTCGCATCTCAGCGCGCCACTCCGCTGTTTTTCTCTATTGCACTGTAAAGGAGGTATGCGCGGACTGGCTCTGTCCACCGAAGCTGCAAGCAATGTCTATGGGCCAATCGCCCGGCGTGGTGTTGGTTCCCACCTTCCACGTCCAGCTAACCTGCCCCGAAGCGTCAGCCGTCTTGGGCACGAGGCCCTGGGCCTGGCTTGGCCCGGACTTGTAGGTGACTGTGATGCTACAGCTAGCGCCTGGAGATGTCTGGGCCACGGCGGTAGCGTTGGCCCCTTTGCTCACCGGGCTCGTCACCGAAACGATTTGGAGGCTGAGTGTAACTGGGGCTGGTGTCGGCGTCTCTTGAGCAGCCGGTGGTGGCGTCGGTGTCGCAGGTTCGGGAGTGGGGGTCAACGGGGGCGGTGTGGGTGTTGACGGCTGCGGTGTCTTGGTGGCTGCTGGCGTTGCCGTCGCCTGAGGTGTCTTGGTCGCTGCCTGCGTGACCGCCCGCGCTACCGTGGCGCTCGGACTGGCCACCTTCGTGGGTGTCGCCGTCTTTGTCACCTTGACGGTGGCCGTGGCCGTGCCAGTTCCTTCCTCCCCACCGCATGCGCCCAAGCCAAGCGCTAGAAGGAAGACCGCCGCTGTCAACAACAAAGCGCGAGGCATTTGAATCTCTCCCTTCCTACGGTATGCTCTAGCGACTGGTGGCAATGGCGTAGGTGTTGCAGTCCGAGGTCAACACCACCGTGCCATCCTCATCTGTGCGGTAGACTGTCGCTCCGGCAGCAGTCAGGCGGTTCAATGTCTCTTGGGCCGGGTGGCCGTAGCTATTGCCAGCACCTACACTGATCACTGCGTCTTTGGGCGTCACGGCAGCGAGGAACGGGGTGCCAGTGGATGTGCTGGAGCCGTGATGTCCCACCTTCAGCACGTCAGAGTCAAGCACCAAGCTGCTGTCCGCCAGCATGCTCGCCTCGCTGTCGTTGGTGGCGTCGCCCGTTAGTAGCACCGACACGTTGCCGCACGTTAGCCGAAAGACGACCGAATCTCCGTTCAGATCGCCCGTGAGTTGAGACGTGGGGTGCAGGACGGCGAGGTCTAGGCCGTCCATTTGGGTAGTGTAGCCCCGCGTCACCTCGCGTAGGGTAGTGCCCTCGGCTGCCACCGCTGCGGCGAAGTTCTGGTAGGTCTGTGAGGTGGCTGTGTCCCCGTTGACCCAGACTTCGCTCACCTGGTATTGAGCGAGGATATTGGCCAGACCGCCGATGTGATCCGCGTGGGGATGTGTCGCCACCAGGAGGTCAAGGTTTCCCACGCTCTGGCCTTGCAGGTAGGCCAACACGCTCGCTGATGTAGGGCCACCATCGACCAGGATGTCCGTGTCGCCCTTGTCGATCAGGATGGCATCACCCTGGCCCACGTCGATGAAGTGCACCGTCAGCGTCTCCGGTGTCGGGGATGGCGAGGGCGTAGCGGTAGGCGAGATGGTTCCCGTCCCACCTAGCGCGAGGATGCCTTGCAGGTTGTCTAGCGTGTGGAGGCTGGCGAACTCTGGACGCGCCGGAAAGTAGCGCAACCAGCCCTGCGTCTGGGGGTCAAGCCAGTAGGCGGCGTCCACCAGGCCGGGACAGGTCGCCAGTGCGTCGCCCGTCGGCACGTCATCGGGGCCGCTCCATACCGCCACTGACCACTTGCCAGGCAAGGGACAATTGGTGAGCTGTCCCTGAGCTTGCGCTGGGCTGTGAAGTGGGGTAAGGGCCAAAGACAAGAGCGCCGCCACCACCCCCAAGAGAGCGAGACGTGGCATCCTGGCCTCTCCTGCCCAGGCGGTTTACCTCACCTCCCCAGCGCCTCAGGCCCAGGCACCACGGTTATACGTGAAACAGGCCACCGCGTCAAGGACACCCCCACTTCTTGGCTATTTTCCCGTAATAACAATACACAACTATTCTTTCTTATACCCCTCTTGATGTATGGGGTCACTTGTTTCTACGGGAAAATTCAGCGTAGCTTGAATCCGGCGGCGACAAGGGCGGCACACTGCTCCTCGCTGATCCACCATTTCTCCGGCTTCCCTGCCGCCCTCTCTACCGCGTCAAGCTGGTGCAAGTCTTCCAGCGTTCTCCGGACGGTCGTGGCGGGGAGGTTGATCCTGTCCCTTACCTCATTCACCTCAGCAGCGGCTCCGATGGTCAGCAGCGCCTCCAGCACCCGCACCCGCACGCTGGGGGTGGAATCTCTTACGACACGGCGCGCCAGGCCCAGGTCTTCCGGCTGAATCTCCGTGTGGCCTCGGAGGGACGCTACCGCCCGGACGATCTTCAGCAGCACCTTGGCCATTCGGGGCGGCCCTTCAGGGGCGGGCTCATAGAGGACTTGCCGTGTGTAGTGGTCGCGGGCGACCGGCGAGCGCAGCCGGGTCAGCACATCCGCGAGCGTTATCAGCGTGTCCTCGTCCGGCTTCGTCAACCGGATTCCGGCGAGGTTGTGTTGGTATTGCAGCACGCCGTTGAACACGGCGGAAATCTGTGCGCGCATCTTCTCTTCTTGCCCCTGCATCTTGAGCGCTTGCCTCGCCGTCGCCGCGCGGTCGTTCGGGGGCATCCGGTAGGAAATGAAACGCTCCCCCAGCTCGCTCAGGGCCGCATGGTCTTTCTCGATTGCCGGGGTTGCGCCCGCGATGATCCCTAGGCGGCCTGCCCAGTCCACCACCTTCCCCGTTCCATATCTCTTGTGGTAGGCACCGTCGTAAATCTCACGAAGCTGCTGCAACACCTCCGCCTTAGTGTTGGGGTGCAAAGCCTGAATGGAACCGAAGTCTTTGATGGCAAGAGTGGTGCCTTCGGTCAGTCGCGCCAGGAGGCTGGGCTCGCGCCCTTTCTCATCCTCCCACCCGCTGGCGAAGGTATTGGCCGTGACCGCCGAGATGGTGAACACGTTGGGGCACCCCCTCAGCCCCCGAATAAGCTCTGATTTCCCGCTGGAGGGCGGGCCGACGAGGAACGCCCAAACAGGGTCGCCGGGGGCTTTGTTGGCCAGGATCACGGCCAGCACGAAATCGATGACCACGCTTTCAACGTCGATGAACCGGCCAACGACTTCCTTGGCTTTCTGTAGAATGGCCGCCCGCTCCTCCTCCACATCGTTCGGTTCCGCGAGGGTCTGTGTAGCCATCACTCCTGCTCCACCCGAATCTCGTGCCAGCACCCAAGGGGAAGCGCGAGCTGAAATCCGTGGCCGCGTTCGACCTCGAAGCCCTCGTCACAAAAGGCGTCGGGCGTAGCGAGGAAGACCGTGTTTGTCTCCCTGTCCACCACGACAACCCAAACGACCAGCTCTAGCACCCCCACCAGGACAGCCGCCTCAAACGCAATGGCGGGCGGCGTGCGCAGGAAGTGTTTGCTAGCGTCCAAGCGCCGGAAGAGGATCGTGCCATATTCAGGAGCGGGACAGAGCCAACAACCAGAGTGCTTGCCGTCGCCGTTGGGCAGCACACGGCAGAGGGAGCAAGGCCCGTCGATGGGGTGCTGGAGTATGCGCTGCACTTCTGCCGTTGACAATGTTGCTGGAGATGGCGCTACAATACTCATAGGAGTTCCTCCGTTCGCAGGTTTACGGCTCCTGGGGCCTCGGTGTGGTGTCCAAACCGACCGAGGCTCCGTCTTTTCTTGAGGCCGAATCATTCGGCTTCCTCCACCGCCTGCACCTTGCTACTGGACATCAGGCTGCAAACTTCCGAGAAGGGGATCGCCCAGTAGCCGTTGGCCCGCTTGATCCCCCGGATTCGCCCGCTGCGTACGCGTCTGATGAGCGTTTTCGGGTGAAGACCTGTGAGACGGCTGACCTGGCTCACCGGAAGCGCAAACGTCATTGCCTCCTCTGCTTCGACCAGACGGGTAAGCTCGGCGTGGATTTTCTCCCAGTCCTCCTTCGTGCCCATCTCAGCCACTTTGGGGCCTGGTTCGTAGGTCGCGTTCATCTCGTCTCTCCTCTCTGGTTGCTTCTTGGGCCTTTCCCTTTGTGAAAGTTTGGACTGTCCATACTGTTCCTCCTCTGGGTATATTGTAGCACCTTTGTTCGGTATCCCCTTGCAAGGAAATCCGTTGAATAGGAGCGTGGGCTAGTTCAACGCTTTTTCAGCGTTGCTCGGCGAGGTGCTTAGGAGGAAGGGTTCTGTGGCTTGCGTGGCCGACCGCGAGGGAGCCGGGGTATGTCCAGGCCCAGTGCCCGGACTATGGGCAGCACGGCGGAGCGGACGGTATCGGGGTCTGCTTGTTCCTCGCCCGCCACGACGCGCCAGGACTTCTGCTCCACTACTACCTTGTATACCCAGCGCGCATGCTTCAGGGCCTTCGCTGGCACCCACCGTGGCCTGACTCCTGATCCTTCGGGCTGGGGCTCAGGAAGCTCAGCGCCGGACAGCTCAACGCCGGGCTCGCCCGTGCTGAGAAGTTGGTGGAGGTCTGCGGCCCACGAGGGTGGAAGGTGCAGCTTCTCGGCCAGCTCAAGAAGCTCACGGTGGTAGGCTCTCACCCTGCGCGGGTTCTTGACTCCGAGCGTGGCCGCCATGTCTTTCTCGTTCCCCAGGCCATCCTCTTCGACGTTGTGCTCGGCGCACAGGAGAACCGCCTGCCAGGGGAGCGGCAGCACACCGACCTCATCTCCCCGTGAGAAGGGCAGGCTGCGCACCAGCTTCTTGTTGGCCCGGCGGAGGAGAAGCGCCCCATACGCCTGCATCAGCCGCTTGGCTTCGCGGCCAAAGGTTAGGTTCGCCCGCGAAATCTCCCGCAGCAGTAGAAACTTGTAGGTGGCCCGCTTCTCATCGGGTAGCGTGTAGACCATCACCAGTCGCCATCAAGAAACCCGCCCCAGGCGTTGGTGCCCAGAGCGGGTCTCGAAGGGTGCTACACTGAGGGCGCACTGGGCGGCGTCACGCCTGGTGCCATCGCCCCGGTGGGGGTCAGCCACGCGGGGCGCTTTGTTTTTCGGGTTCTAGGTTAGCATCTCCTGTCTTGTGGGGGCAGAGGGAGCCCCTCTACTGTTTCTTCTTCCTCTTCTTAGCCTTGCCCGTTGCCTCCTCGATGGCCGCGAGCATCCGGCGCACAGTCTCCGTGTCGGTTGTCACGCGGGTCTCGGCCATGATCTGCTCCGCCGGTTCATTGTATTGGGGGAGGCCCAAGCGCTCAGCAGCAGAAAGCCCCGTCGCCGTCTGGGGGAACCAACGCACCAGAAGCGGATTTCGGCGTAGGAAGTCGAAGCACGGACTGCTGTAGCCGCCGTCCAACTTCTCACGCAGATCAGGATCACCGTCCAGCCGCAGCGCCAACTGGAACAGGAGCTGCTCACGCTCGTTAAGTCCCGGCGGTAGGTTCTGGCGGAGGATTTCCCTGGCGACGGGCTTGTTGATTTGCTGGGTAACGTCCTCAGCATAGCCCGCCTTCACCGCTGCCCTCTGGAGCTGCTCAGTATAGGCGGGGATGTAACGCAGGTAAGTGTCAATCTTCTCGCTCTCCACCCGGCTAAACCCCTGCCAGCGGGGAATCTGGTAATACTGATCCCGCAGCGTCAACATCTGTTGGTACTCGCGCTCCGCCTTGTCCAGCACCGGATGGCCCCAGAAGATGCCCGCGCGCTCCAGCGCATACTTAGGGAGGTTGATCCCGTCCTTGGCTGCCTTGGCGACCAGGATTTCGCGGTATAGCTGATGCTCGGCCCATTCTGCGTCGCTGATGTTCCCATCCCCATCCTTGTCCGCGTCCGTGAACAGGTAGAGGTCGGCGTAGGTGTCCTCCAGCAAAGACTGGGGCTCCTCTCCGGTGCCGTATTCCTTGTCCAGCCGTTCGCGCTCAACCCGCAGCTCTTTGCCTATGGCCTGGCGCACCCTCACCAGGTCTGGCGGGCTCATCTCCCCCTTGTGGGCAGCGACGACCGCTCTGGCAAAGGTCAGGGTGCGCTCGCTGCGGAACTCGTCGTAGAGCTGCTCCTTGACTGCCCACTTCCTGCCCTGGTTGGCGGCGATCTCCTGCCACTTCTGGGCATAGTGCTGGGCCTGTTTACCCGCCTCTGTCTCCTGAAGGGCCTGCTTCTGTTGCGCTTCGTTAAGCTGATCCCATTTGGTCAGTGGCTGGTTGGTCTCTTTGTCTCTCCAGCCGAACTTCTCAAATCCCTGCTCGGCGGCAAGGTCACGGGCACGATCACGCCATTCCCAGCCCAGCACGGGGTAGGCACGGGCACCAGCGAACGTCGCCACGGCTGCTGTCGGCCCTTCCTCAATCAGCGATTGGAGGGCAAAGGGGAGGCCGCTGACCATGGCGTGCTGGGCGACCGCCAGCGGGTCGTTCAGGGGCTCGCCTATGTATGTCCGCTTCCGGGCAGTGTCCCAGAGCAGATTCAGCGCCGGTGAAGCCATCGCGTTCAGGCGGCGAAGGAAGGGGTTGTTCTCCAGGCTGAGCCAGTCGTCAAGGCTGCGAGCTTGAGTGGCACTGGCAACCATTCGGATGAGGCCATACGACCCGCTGCCGAGTCCTATGTGCGCACCCTTCCACTCATAGGTCAGGAAGCGCGGGGAGCGGGGGTCGAAGTCCGGCTCCTGCTGAAAGACGAATCTCCCGGCCATGGTGTAATCCAGCGCCAGTCCAGCGAGCCCACGGGCGAGGAAGTAGCGTGCCCTGTTGCCCCTCATGCCGCCTTGGATCGCGTCAGAAATCAACCCCATGTATGCCCGGACGTAGCGAGGCGCAAAGAGGAAACTGCCCTCAAGCGCCTGCTGGGTGGGGGAAGCGCCAAGCATCGCCATGTTGAGCGTGCCTCGCGCCTTGTTCACCACCGCTGCGATCTCGCGGTCGATGTCCGCACGGGTTGCGGTCGCGAGCTGCTCACCGACCGGCCCGAAGGCGCGGGTGGTTCCACGCGCCAGCTTCGTTGACACAGGCTTGAACGTGGGCTCCTTACCGGCTGCCAAGTCCTGGAGCACTCCACGGAGCTTAGGTGCGAGTGACTGCACTCCCCTGCCGACATTCGCTGCATCCAGGGCAATCAGGTCATCGGCCAACCTCGACCACGAATCGAACAGCTCGATGCCCGCGAAGTTGGAGGAACGGTTGAAGCCTTCCACAAATGGCTTGAGTGGATACCCCCGCGCAAGGGCGCGCCCTGCCCATCGCGGAAGGGCACCCGCCACCTTCGCCTCTTGCGCCGCCTTGGCCGCCTGTGCCATGCCTGGGAGCTTCTCCAGCCTGCGCCCCAAGGCGAGGGGCAGGCCCCACTCAGTAGGAATATCCGTTCCATACCACATGCCGCCAGCATCGAAGTAGCGCTTCAGCAGACCCGTGCGCTGGTAGTTCCATATGCGGTTGAAGTAGATGTCGGGTTGAGCCATCGAGCCGTAACCGATTCCCATCCCGCGCAGAAAGGCGGGCTCAGCGCCACCGATGCCCAGCAACCCCTGGATCATCCACCAGGAGAAGTCCCCCGCTGCCATGAGGGGGCGGAAGAGGTTGTTGAAGCCAGAGACCGTGCGCGCTGCGCTGTCCAGCATCCCACCCTGGCGGCCCATGAGGATGCGCGCGCTCCTGGCGAAGTTCTTGTTGTAGATGCGGTCGCCCATCTTCAGGTCAATCAGGGTCGTCTCACCGGGCTTGGGCCGCGCAACCTGCTCCGTGATCCGTGCGTAGGCGGTTCTGGCGTCGCCGCGCTCCATCCGGGCGGCTTCCAACGTGGCGCGCCGCTGGGCGATCCTGTCCTGAAGGAGTTCAACTTTCTTCAGGTAGACTTTGCTGGGCTTGCGGAGTTTGGGCGTCAGTATCCCTTCCGGCGTGGACTTGGTGATGAAATAGGCGCTGCTCCTCTCCGCTCGTGCCAGCGCGGCCCTGGCTCCCTGGTAGGTTCTCTCCGCCTTCATGTAGCGCTTAATCTCAGCAGGGAACAGCCGCAGCGCCCGCTCCCTTGGGGTCTCGCCGCGCTCCGCCAGAGTCTTGGCGAGGTCATCCCAAAACATCAGGTGATCCCCAGCCTCAGCACGGGATGCGTAGGATGCGGCAGGGCTGTTGAGGTAGCGGAACCCGTCCGGGTGATCCTCCAGCGCCTCATCAGCGAACTCGTAGTAGCGCCCCCGGAAGTGGCCGGACTTGCCCAGCACGTTCTTCCGCTTGGCGTCCATCAGCGTCTCGATGCCGGTGTGTTGAGAGACGACGCGCGGGACATACTCATCGTCGGAGGTGGCAAACATTTTCCCGATGCCCCGCGCCTTCTCCTCAAGGCGCAACTGGCGGAAGAGTTCCTTGTGCTGGCTGATGTTGGCCATCTGCTC
>Ga0153916_10002647_pt1 | contig 13080 bp, 8 predicted proteins | sample Opewatmetagenome_FD_109642 | JGI IMG/M metagenome (GOLD analysis project Ga0153916, IMG submission 109642) | Freshwater wetland microbial communities from Ohio, USA - Open water 3 Core 3 Depth 4 metaG | ecosystem: Environmental > Aquatic > Freshwater > Wetlands | place: USA: Ohio, Lake Erie, Old...
AGCTCGAGCAATGCACGAGGGTGCACATCAACAACTCTTGTGATAACCCGACGGCGAGTCAGCTTGCCCAACAGAGAGGCGGCAAACGCATGAGTGATAGGCGGGGTTGTGCAAAGAATAACATCGACGGGCCCAGAAATCAGACCACCGACAAAGAACGAGAAGAAAGAAAGGAAGTACTCAAGTCCTCGCATGAACAGATTGTCCCTTTCTGAGAACTCAGGACCCATCCTCGCTACCCTCAGGCCCGAGAGTCGCTCCCAGTAGACGAATCGGCCCTTGTTAGGATAAGGACTCTCTAGGAAATAGGGTCGTGGGAAGCTCGTTACTATGGTGACTGTGTGCCCTCTCTTGATAAGTTCCTGAGAGAGTTCGAATTCAAGACGCCCTGTAGACATCTCCGGCGGAAAATGCTCGACCATGTAGAGAAGACGGGCCACGCGATTACCTCATTGCCCTAGGCCTCTTTGGCCGCCGGTCTATATGATGGGTTTGGTGTCCACTGAAAAACGTTTCGAGAAGTGAAGAACGTGAGAGCCATAAGGAGTCCTTCTCTACCTGTTTCTTTACTCATGTGGTCCCCGTTTGGTCGCCATCTGAGTGTCAACCGTTGAACACCATGGTTCTTAGAGCTCAAGACCATCAGGCAGCGTTGGCGGAAGCGCTATATGACTGTCTTCCAGCCTGCCTCTGCTCATGTCTTCCAGCTAGTTGCCGACCAGTGACACCCAACCTCTGCCTGCATGAGCAGCCAGACAGACTCAAATGGATGGCAGTCACCGGCTGAAACTGTTTGGTCGACTAGCTTCATTGGAAGGGAATCTCATCCGTTTGTAAGGCGAAGACCGGCCTTCTGGGGGATACTGCGAACACTCGACTAACGAGTACAGATGATACCTCATGATACAGTATAAAAGGGTATGAGGCTCCCAGACATATAGATTCGATTCAGAGTGATTCAGGAAAACTGGGGGCTGTAGGCAGAAATGAAAGTGCTTCTCACCGGTGGCGCGGGCTACCTCGGATCAACACTTGCGAGGCACCTGCTTGAACGGGGCCACTATGTGAGAGTATTGGACAGGTTGATATTCGGAGATGAGTCGATTTCGGCGTTGTTCAGCAACCCGAGGTTTCAATTCGTCAAGGGAGACATTCGACACGTAGAAGACATAACATCAGCCATGAAAGATGTTGATGCTGTAATCGATCTTGCTGCAATTGTGGGCGTTCCAGCGTGCGAAAGGAATGGAGATGCCTCGATTGAGACCAACTATTGGGCAACAAGGCTTCTGGCCCAGGTCGCGAAGTCTAACGGAGTCCGAAGATTCCTTTTTGCATCAACCTGCAGTGTATATGGGGAAAGTGAGGGTATGACTGTTACGGAATCCAGCCCGACACAACCTCTTTCTCTCTATGCTAAAACCAAGCTTGAGTCAGAACAGGCGTTGCTTGGCGTCCCGAACGGCTTTGAGCCCGTTGTCATGCGTCTATCAACACTCTGCGGCCCTTCATTCAGGATGAGGTTCGATCTCGTACTGAACGTGATGACTGCAACGGCGTATTTTGATCATGAGGTGAGGGTCTTCGGCGGCAACCAATGGAGGCCTTTGCTCGACGTAAGAGATGCATCCAGAGCGTTTTCCATGATCCTAGAAGCTGATTCAGGACTAGTCTCTCACTCAATCATCAATGTTGGTTCAGATGACCACAACATCACTATTGGACATCTTGGAGAGCTTGTGGCAAAGCAACTCGGTGACGTGAAGCTGACATGGGCGCCCAATCGCGACGACTCGCGATCGTACCGCGTTGACTTTGGGAAGATTCACGAGATAGGCTTTGATACGCAACTGTCTTTTGTCAAGAGCATCAGAGGCGTGAAAGAGCTCCTTCAGGATGGCGTTGTGACTGACTACAAGGATCTCAAATACAACAACTCTGGGTGGGTCATTCCATCCATGCCTGCCTAGTGTGTCAACCTTCCATACGAAGGGCTTGCTTTTTGGGCCAATGGCAAACAAGACAATTCGGGAGGGTTGAGTGGGTAAGAAGAGCAGGATTCTCGTCCGTCGAAGCGGAAGAAACCTGCCGAGGTAGATTCTCTCAGTATCATTTTTAAATACCTAGCACGTACGACCGCTGATTGTAATCACCCCGAGCACAGATGCGCAGATTGTACGAGAAACACAGCTGTATGGAGGTTTCCTCCTTAAGCAGTCATCGTTGCAACTTGCTTCATCGAGTATTCAACCAGGTGGGACTCCATGGGTTTGCATGGCGAAGAAGTTGTTCCTGAATCAAGACTGAGCCAACTGCCTGCCTTTATGGGTCCTTGGTTCCGGCTCGGCTGGGATTTCCGTCTGACCATCGTGTATTTGACGAGTGCGTTTGTATTCTTCGTGTCATATTCGCTTGTTCTTTCACCCATCGTCGTTCCCGTGAGGTTTCTTTCGGGGCTGGTCACTCTGATTGTTGTTCAGGGCGCCATCTTGACCACTCTGGTCCTCCCGAAGCAGGTCATGGACATAGGAACCACGTTGCTCTCAGGTATCGTACTTACAGTACTTGAGACACACCTCTTGTACAACGTGACACTCCTAGGGTTCAGAATATCCCTCATGCCTTGGATGTTGCTGATGAGTTCATGCACTCTGGGGCTTGGCTTACTCCTACTGCGACTAGGGAACAGACAGCATGACTTGGCCGATGCGATCAGATTTCGATGGCACAAATCTCTCGTTATGATCCTTGTCTTGGGATTGCTAGTACGGATGATACTCCTGTACTTCGCGCAGGGTTCCATAGCTCCCGATGCCTCTCTGTATGCGGACTACGCAAGAAACATCATGAACGGGACTTTCGAATCCTCTGTTTCCAACGACAGCGCGGTCTTAGCAATTGGCACGGACGTCGACTATGTCGCCCATCAGGCAATGACCTATGTCTTCGCCGTGTCGTGGCTTCTAGCTTCGCCAGGTACTTCGGGTCCAACTCTCATTCTCGCTCTGATAGGGCTAGTGCTACTTTTCCCGTGCTTCTCATTGACTGAACGTTGGTTCGGAACTGCTGCGGCGACTTGGTCAACCTGTCTAATAGCGATTCACCCACTCTTCGTGTTCCACTCTGCCGTTGGGTATGGACCAGAGATTACGAGTCTTCTCTTTGTCATGTATGGAACACTCTTGATGGTAGAGTGCCAAGATAGTAGCAAAGGAGTACTACTAGGGGTCGGGATACTTATCGGACTCGTGGATGCTATCTGGTATGCAGATTTCTACCTAGCATGCATCACATTTCCAGTTGTGTTCTTGGTTGCAAGGAGACTAGGGCGAGGTAGAAATCTATCATTTTCTTTGCTTCTGCCATTGGTGTTGATAGCCAGACTGTACTATAGTAACGTGTTCGTGTTCTACGGAATGTACGCACTTCTGTACTTCCTTCTAGCGACAGTGAAGCGATTGAAGCCTACCCTTGGAATCGGCAGGTACACTCCTTTCTTCGTAGGTATCATGGTTGCTGAAGTTGCATGGATATGGCCACTCCAAGCGAAAGCTTACTTCGCGGGGCAGATTACTGTCTTCCAAGGAGAACAGCTGGCGTCGGTTGTGCTGGCACCGCTGCCACCAAGCACAATCGCCAGCTTCGCATTCTTCCTCGTGTTCCACCTAACGCCAGTACTGGCGTGCGTTGTTCCTCTGGCATTAACTCGAGGAAGAAACAAGCAGATGTCACTCATACTCGTGGCTACTGCCCTAGTGGCTGCAGCTGGAACACTAAGAGTGCTGAGCGTTGTCGAAGGCAGCCTCGAGCTTCAATACCTCTACTCTGATTCGAGGTTCTTTCTTCTCCTGACGATGTTGTTTGTCATTTCACTTGGAGCATTTTTCGCAGCAGAAAGCTCAGAACCCAACACAAATAGCACATTGGAGCTTCCGGCTGCGTTCCTTCCAAAGAGAAGGAGAAGAGCGCTTGTGCTCGCCAGTATAATCCTCGTGGGGTTTGTACCATCCTATCTTGCTATACCATATGGACTTGATCTTGTCAACATCGAGAAGAGATATGCTTGGCAGGATCTTCCTGACATTGTGAGTCAGATAAGCGGTATTGATTCTGTCTATTTGGCGGATAGGGGAAGGGAGTTCTCATGGTTCACTGGTAGGCGCTCGGCAATCCTTTCATTCAGTCAGGCAGGTCTTCCTCTTGCCAACGCAAGCAAACAACTGGCCGCACTGGCTCACCAGTTCAAAGCGAGTTACCTATTGGTTGACCCGTACACGGTCGCTCACTGGAGAACCATTTCTGAGCTTTTGGACTATCCGATTGCAGTAGGTAGTTCGATCCCCTTACTGACAAATACAGTCTTGATACCTGAGAGTGAGAACATAACTGGCCCCTTGGTCTCACTAACCCTTGTCGCTCAAACGCCACCTAGCAGCTCTGGTGAGCATACGCGCATATTCAGATTCGAGAACCTGAGCTACACGAGAGTGTGGAATGCCGATTTGTTGAGCCCTGGATGGGGCGCTACCAATGATGGAGCTATAGTGAACCTGGGTGGATACCCTGCACTCGTAATAGGAGATCTGGAGAATCATACGAGTACATGGCGCCCAGCTCATTTTGATCTGAATCTCAGTGTGAATGAAGGCTTTCTGCTGTTCAACGTCTTCAATTTGTCTGCAAGAGTAGCAAGAATCGAAGTCTGGAATTCGGCCGCCGATTTCGTAAACTACGCACTGGCCTTAACAACTGATGAATATTATTGTCCTCTGGACCATGTCAACATCGGTGATATTCATATCGTGATTGAAGGAAGTCCTAGTGGCACAGTCATCATTCCATCCATATCCTTGTGGGATGTCCAAGGGGTGTAGAACAGATACTTGCCCAGCACGGAACACCTGTTAAGTAACAAGCCTAAATAACGAGATTGCGGCATGAAGCCTTGGGCCTCTTGACTTGGAAAACGGAGTCCGTGTTCTGATGATCTCGGAACACTACTTGCCGGCTGTCGGTGGGGTCCAGAGGCATATAGAAGGCGTTGTGAATGAGCTCGCAGCACGAGGACTTGGTGTAACTGTCTTGACCTCAAGCAATTCCCAAGGAATCGCTCGACAGGAAAGGCTCGACAACTCGATAATCATACGGATTCCCTATGCTTGGGACAGTAACCCGTTCCTTGTTGCCTTATGGATGATTGCGAATCGCCACTGGATCAAGAAACACGATATTATTCACGTTCACGATCCTATTCCACTAGTATTCTGGTATGCCCCTTTAATGTTGTTTTCTCCGGAAAGGCCTGTCTTTGCGACTTTTCATGGTTTTGAAAGAGACCCTGTGCCAATTGCTTACAAGGTCCTGCGTGTGCTCGCTAGGAGACTGGCTCGAAGATGCCTCTGCGTGGGCGGGTTCATTGCACGACAGTATGGAGTGCAGTGTGACAGACTTTCTCTGGGGGCTGTTGAGCTCAAGCCGCTACCTCGACAACCAAGAAAAGGGGCCGTGTTCGTTGGGAGAATTGAAGAAGACACGGGCATCCCCGAATATGTAAAGGCTTTGGCAATCCTTGGAGAGAAGTACGGCATCGCCCTGGCGTTGACGATATGTGGCTCAGGAAGTATTGAGCAGGAGGTTGCCGACTTGGCATTGTCGAGAGGTGTGGAGGTTGAATTTGCAGGAATAATCAACAATCCAAGCGAAGTCATGAACGAGAGAGAGGTTTGTCTTGCTGGGGGTTACCTTTCAATCCTTGAGGCCATGTCTCTGGGTCTTCCTGTCATCGGGATTGCAAGATCTGCACTGAAATCTGATTATCTGAAAGCAGTGATAGACGAAGGAGGACCAATATCTATCCAGACAAGTCCGGAAGGCGTTGCTAACGAGATTGCTCGTCTATTCAGGGATTCCAGACTTGCTGCCGACGTTTCTCAGAGAGGAAGAGCGTTTGCCGCCAAGATGTCTTGGAATCGTTTGGCAGAGACCTACTTGGCGCTGTGGGGTACGGATTAGTAGACGAACAACCTACAAGCGGCGAATATCGTGCGTGACACTCATTGCGACACAAGAATCAATATCGTGGCATTCTGATTCGAACAGCGTGCAAAATCCAGCCGGCAGCCATCCGAGACAATGGAAAACACGATCACCTTTAGGTCCAGCGTAGGAACGACTCCGTAGTGAGGCAGCTCAGGGAGAGCCCGAAGAGCCCTTTAGGTACACAGTCTCTATTCTGTCTAGAAGACGATGATATGCCAAGGGAAGTATCGAGCGTGCAATTCGAAAGTCACTCTCTGCAATCTCTCTAAAGAGAAACAACAGTACTACGTAGAGGCCCATGGAGATTGCCGCCCAAAAGACGAAACTCAGGATGCCAGTTGGTGCAACAAAGACGACAGCCGTGCCACAGATGACTGAAGCTGCAACGATCCTGCCAACAGACTTTGCAACAGAGGATAGTCCAACGACACCCCTTTGGCGCAGTCTAGCCAACCCAGTGACACATAGAAGCACTATGTACATAGCGCGCACAAGTGCGGATCCGAACAAACCCAGCATTGAGGTGAGAAACAAGCAACCTTGAATCTCAAAGAAAATGATTCCGACACCAACAGCGGCAAAGAACTTCACCTCACCAAGTGACCGGAGACTTATATGGATGCCATACACCGCGCCCCAGGCGACGTAAGACAGTATGAGTATTGAGAACGACAGCGAAGCATTTGGGTATTCGGCATAGGCAGGTCCAAGAAATACAGTCAACACCAGATGAGAATTCATTGCTGCTACAATCGAAATGGGTAGGAGCAACATCATCATGTACCTCAGAAGCATTGAGACCAGTCGACCCATGCCATAGCCCCAACCGTCAAACCCCTGAAGGCGGACTCTAGTTTGAGTCAGGTAGGGGTACACAGCACTGGACAATGAAAGAGAAATGAAGCTGATCAAGAACAGCATTCCGAGGAGAACATCATACACGCCCAACGATGATAAGCCAGTCAATTGCAGAAGAATGACTCTATCTGTGTTCTGGATGGTCACGTCCACCGTCTGAAAGAGCATGGTAGAGAGAGCAAACCCAAGAATCGGCCTCATGACAATAGGCGAAGAAACCTTGGGCAATCCTCTACCTACTAGACTGCCGAAGACCGAGACAGCGATGACTTCACCAAGGAACCAGCCAACTACAACACCCGTTGCGCCAAGGCCATCCATGACTAGCAAGACTGTCAATAGGACACGAGATAGGTCAAACAGAATTCGGCCCGCTACAAGCGGACGCACATTGTATCTTGCCAAGAGGAAGGAATCGAGAAAGACCTCAAGAGAGGAGAATGGTCCTATGACAAGGACCAGCCATAGGAGGCTGGGCGCAAGAGTCTCCGGGGATACGAACAAGGGCAAGAAGACGAACAATAGCAAGGCAAGAGACATCGATGATGTCAAAACAATCGTGACCGATCGCCTCAGAAAGAATCGCACTCGCTCCATTTGGCCATTTTGTTCTTCCTGGGGTACCACAAGAGGGGAGGCGTTGTTTAACCCGAAAGCTCCAACAAACTGCATGAAAGCGTAGATTATCCCAACCACTGCGACCCGGCCCATCTCTTGGGGCAGGAGTAATCTAGCCAAAATCATGATGTTACCTAGCCGAAAGAGCCCAGAGATTATTGACTGCAACAGGAACATGGAAGTCCCCTTAGCAGGGTGCAAAGCTCCTTCGGACACTTGTTCATCACCGTGTTGTCCCTTGGCAGATTAGGCTGTTGGAAGGGACTCTCTTCGCAAGTTTACAGAGCCTCGTGATGGACCCCATGAATAAACCTACTCCTGACCGCCCGTAAACCAAGCTATGCAGACTCTTGATGACATGGCTTCGGAAGCCTTTTTCAAGCGAGAGGGTCCAAGGTGCCTGAGTCCGATGCTTCGAATCGCCATGATTTCTCCATTGCCTCCTCAGAGGACAGGCGAGTCCAGTTATGCTGCTGAACTCATACACGGCCTAGACAGCATCGGAAACATCAGAGTGTTGGCAATCACAGGTCGAGACGCAAAACCGCTTTCGACAGAGATGGGAAAAACAGAAATCTACCGAATATGGAACGGCCGCAGTCTCATGTATCCTTTGGGGCTTCTCAGGGCGATTAGCAGAATGAGACCTCATATCGTCCATGTTCAGTTTGGGCCGCACGGGAAGGTGTACGGAGGGTTCTTCGGAGAACCGATGTTGTTTCTCCTAATCCTACTCAAGGCGCTAGGGATTAGGACGACAATGACCCTTCACAGCACTTGGATGCGCGAACAGGTGAAAGAGAGAGTCAGAGTATACAGAGCAATCGGTGGGCTCTCGGTTCTGGCTCCGGCACTATTCCGGATTTACATGCGGCTACTCGATTTCGGAACCAGCTCAGTTCAGCTCAGCACTGTGAAAACCGGCTCGACACTCAGAGAAAGATTTCTCGAGGAGTGGAGTTTCCAAGAAAAGAAGACTCTGGAGATACCTATGCCTTGTCGGCTTCCTCGGAGGGTTCTTGACCGAGGTCAGGCACTTCAGACTCTGGGCCTGTCAGGGAAGAAGGTCATTCTGGTCTTTGGATTCATCCGCAGGGGAAAAGGACTGGAGACGGCATTGCTGGCCATGAATGATGTGCGCAAGGTTGTGAGGGATTCGGTTCTCCTGATTGCTGGTGCACCTTTGGACAAGGATGATTCGGCGTACCTTACAGAACTCCATGAAAGCACATCTTCGCTTTCCCTTAATGGTACCGTGAGATTTGACACTAAGTTCATTCCTGAAGACGAGGTACCGACGTACATGTCGGCCGCATCAGTAATCCTATTGCCATATATGGAAAGTGTTGGTGCCAGCGGACCTGCCCACAACGCAGCAGGGTACGGCGTACCCATCGTTGCTTCCAACACGGGACACCACATGAGAGAGTCACTCGGAGGCGGTCTCGTTCTCTTTCAGGCGGGACACCCAGAAGACATGGCTGACAAGCTCGTGCATGTCCTGAGTGATACTGATTCAGCCTTGAGAATTGGTGAGAGACTTAAACAGTATGCGAAGACCGAAACATGGGCTCTGGCTGTCAAGAGGACACTGATCAATTACCGGACAACCATGACACTACCCTAGGCTTCTTTCGAGGTATCGAACCCACGTGTATGCTCAGTGTTCGGCCACAACCTTGAAACACTCATCGAGAAACCTCTCCGATAGACTCTTCCAAGAGTAGGATCTCTCTGCTCTTGCTCTCGCATTCGCGCCGAGACGCGCTCTGAGCAGGGGGTCGCGGCAGAGCATGACGACCGCATCACATATCGCCGCCGCGTCATCGGGTGGCACGATGATTGCAGTGTTCTCGTCGAGGACCTCTGCCGTACCAGCTACTCGCGTGGCAACTATGGCTTTTCCCGCGCCCATATACTCGAAGATCTTGAGAGGCGAAGCCGCATGAGAGGTGAGAGTCCTAGGAAACACGCATACCGCTATGTCACAAGCACTGTTGAATCTCGGCATCTGCTCGAAAGGCTGCAGACCTGCGTAGATTACCATGCGGGCCAAGTTGTCTCTGGAGAGCTTTTCCAGCAATGAAGCAATGGAAGAGCCTGTTCCAACAAGCAGGACACGAGAGTCTGGAGACTCATTGTAAAGCTTCTTAGCCAAGTCATGTATGAGAGAGACTCCTGCCCAGTCCTCTAGATGCCCCGACAACAGAATAACACAACCAGTGCCGAGTCCGTACCTTCTGCGAATATCGGAACCATCAACCATCGGAGAGAATTCACGCGTATCAACGCCGTTCGGGATAACGGTGACCCTGCTGGGGTTCACTCCGTATCGCGTTAGGACTCTTTCTAAGAACACAGTCACCGTGAACACAGCATCGGCCCACCTGTATAATTGCATCTCCACTGCGTTCATGAACACAAGGCGGAGACTATCCATCTTGCGGCCCGACAAACCGGCCGCGTACGCAGTCATCCAGTCGGGACACCCGACAAGTAGACGACGCCCGGAAAGTCGTGCACAAAGAAGCCCGACCACACCTAGGAGCGGAGAACCGTTGGCAACAACCACAACGTCCGCTCCGAACCTATTGATCTCCTTTATTGCGCGGCCCGTGAACAGGAGGAGCGTGATGATGTATGCAAGTGGCATCGCCCATCGCCATAGACTCAGCATCCGATTGCTGAGAAGAAGGTACTTCGCAGACATGTTGTTGTGGATTCGAGTTGGGGAGCGAGTCCAGTTGTCCTTGTATTTCCAGTCAGGAGGGCGCTGACCGAGGAGATAGCGAAGCGGCTGTGTGGCGACAAAGTGCACCTTAACGTTTTGCTCTGCCACTCTCCTTGCCAGCTCAAAGACAGTCCTATCTGAGCCAAGAAAAGGAGGAAAGTGCTCCACCAATACGACAACACGCTGCAATCGGCTCGAAGGACTCAATGTGCAGACCATCTGTTAGCTTGACACCCTCATTCGACTGGCATTGACTATTAAGGACTCTGACAAGATGGAAGCCGTGCGGTCCTGAGCACGCCAGCATTACGATTTTGAGAGCAGATTGATGAAGAACTTCATTCAGTGTGGAAACCATGCCATCCTCCAAATCCGGGTCATGCAAGAAAGCATTCTGCGAAAAATGGGTTAGCCGCTAGCGCAATCCATTCGCACTCACTGCCAATACGAACCAGTCGCTCACCTGCGTCTATGGAAAAGCAGCTCGATGACTAGTCTGATGTAGAGCAATATCGCAGAAAGGCCCAGCTTACTCTTGCCTCTTCTCCTGTCATGAAATTGTATAGGCGTTTCTATGACTCGCAATGTAGGATTCCGGACCATCATCTCAAGAAGAAACTTGAAGTCTGCAATCTTGAATCCGTTTGAAAGAATCTGTCCGGAGCTACAGCCCACAAAGCCGCTCATTGGATCCTTCACAGATAGATGAAACATCATCTTTGCGATTAGGGTTGCGACCTTGCTAACTGCAATACGACTGCCCGGCCATCCCACGATTCTGCCACCTCGAGCGTATCTTGACCCTACGACCACGTCAAATCCCCTGTCAAGCTTCGCGAAAAAGTCTGGCAAGTATCGGGGGTCATGAGAAAAATCAGCATCCATAACCACGACTGCGTCAGAGCCCGAAAGACTGGCTCCAAGCCGCACGGCGCTTCCTAGGCCACGTTCGTTCTTTCTTACAATCAACTGTACGTTCTTGAATCGTGTACAGAGTTCGGTCACGGCTTGTTGCGTGCCGTCTGCGCTGTCATCGTCAACGACTACAACGGATACGTTGTCAGGCCCTACTATCTTGAAGATGCATTCTATCAATCGACCAATGTTGTCAACCTCGTTCAGGGTTGGTACTATCACTGTCTTCATCCTGTTGATGCCTCCGGCAGATTGCGCAGATGCAACACCGTGGGTGTGCTTGGAAGAGGCAGATTCAATGCGGACACAGCCTTAGCATTCATTGAAATCTTCCTCTGACCTTTCTTCACTCACGTGCGCCCCTAGACAAGGCTTCCTTGGCGGCTTCCAGTTCCTTCAAGCTATTGACTGGAATCCACTTGTCCGATGGGATGTTAATTGCGAATAGAATGCCCTTTTCTACAAGCGTGGGAGATACAACATTCTCAAACGAAGACTCCACTTCGAGCGAGACCAACTGCCTGAAGTACTCGTAGACATCTGGGTCGAAGACCGTGATGCCGGTGTGAGCTGGGACTGCGATCAGGGGATACTTGGTGGTATCGACTACTTTCCCTTTCTTTATTATCATGCCGGAGTACTGGTAGGGTGTCTCTGGAACTACCACATAGGTTGCTATGCAACCATTCTTTCGACCTCTGAGATGCCCCTCCAAGAATATGTCTCCGTAAAAACGATTCATGCCGACAATTACATCGTCTGGATTATGAACTATGGTGACAAGAGAATCGTCTAAGGCGCCATTGTTTAGAGCATTGAGGATAGCTCCTGCGTTGCCTACCTTTCTTCCGTTAGGATCGTCTGAATAGCCTATCTCAACACCCCATCTTGACCCATCGCCTAGATGTGCCTTCACCTTGTCGGCGAGATACCCCGTAAGAACGACGAATCGCTTGAAGCCGGCTCTTGCGTAGTCGTCTACGGCCTTCTCAATCATGCTTCGCTTCCCGTCGACTGGAATCATCACCTTGTTGATTCCACCATTCTGAGCCTCACTCCAAATTCTCGTGCCTTTGCCGCCCGACGGCATTGCAACCTGTGTCTTCGTCTTCAGAGACTCTACCTCTCTGCGGTACACCTTCGTTGTGGTATCTTCTGAGTTGATACGTGAACGGAGCTCAGCCATGATGGATTGCAGGGTCTCTGGCATGATTCATCAATCGCGACTTATGCGTATCAGTCAAAAAGCTTGCTGAATATTCGCCTTTCCTCGATTGCCCAAGGTGGGCCACGTAACACCTGCAGATGTACTGTGAGCGTGTGCATAAGCTCGATGCACTCTAAGCTTCTCATGGTCCCCGCAAACCAGGTTACTACCCAGCTATGTTACACGGCAGCACCTCACCGTGGTTCGGTTATGCGAAACCTCGAAGACAGCCTCACTCCGGAATCGTTGTACCTGACTCAGTATGAGCTAGCCCCACAAGCTCCCTCCTTAACAGAAAGAATGATACGAGAACGAATATCATCAGTGAACTTACTGCCGGCATGTACGCCATGTCTAGAGGCCCATCGTAAGTCGTATACATGGCACTAATTTCGTATCCGGATCGCGTGAGGAACCTAGGCGCAACGGTAATTGTTAGGTTGACAATGTGACCACTCATTTCTTTGGAATCCGAAATGAAATCGTATCGCCAAGAAGTCCACGTGAGATTCGTTAGCGGAGTCACTGGCGAGACAATGACGGCGACAATTGGAGTGCCATCTTCAAGAACGCCTTGGAAGGAAAGCGAGAAGAGTGCACGCTGCCCGAAAGTCGGGTCCCAGTCAGTCCTGATCCTAGTCACAAACTCGGTCAAGGCGCCGAATTCTACGTATGCTGCTTGAGTGTACTGCACCGTCACGTTGTCAAGGCA
>Ga0153916_10002648_pt1 | contig 13079 bp, 9 predicted proteins | sample Opewatmetagenome_FD_109642 | JGI IMG/M metagenome (GOLD analysis project Ga0153916, IMG submission 109642) | Freshwater wetland microbial communities from Ohio, USA - Open water 3 Core 3 Depth 4 metaG | ecosystem: Environmental > Aquatic > Freshwater > Wetlands | place: USA: Ohio, Lake Erie, Old...
CCGACACGCCCGATCGGCTCTCCCTTCTTGAACACCCGGCCCTTGGCCAATCCGTTCAGGCTGTCCGCAGTCAGATGGCCGTAGAGGGTGTAGAATTTCAGGCCGCCGTCGATCTCGTGTTCGAGGATGATCGTGGGGCCGTAATCCAGTCGGCTGCTGTTGTTCGCAAAACTGTGAACGACTCCTTGTAAGGGAGCGAGCACGGCCGACCCCGGCTCAAGGTGCAGGTCTATCCCCAGGTGGACGGTCCGCCATTCCGGGGAATCATTGCCGGGGGTCTTAAAGATGTCGCTCGTGTAGAAACGACGGGCTGCGTTATAGCGGCCGATCCCGACCCCTGTATTTGCGGCGGCCATTTGGCCGAAGAGCAAAGCCCTGAGCTCTTCCATGTTCTCGGGGTCCTTCCAAAGGCTGAGCTGGGGGCTTCCCACGCTCAGGTCGAAGAGGAGAGGGCGGTTTATTTCTAGGTCGATGTCGATGGCCGGCCCCAGCTCGTCCTTGTGTTCGCTCAGCCAGCTCACGACTTTCTCGGTTTGAGGGCAAGGAGGAAATCCGCAGGCGTCCCGGAACACACAATGGGCAAAATCGGGATGGACTGTCCTCCACTGATCGAGCAACGTCCAGGCCGGCTTTTCGCTGATACTGAGGTATTCGTTGGCGGGCTCGGCCTTCCTCTGCTCGGCGGCGATGACGACACTCAAGCACAGCCTCATGGCGATGAAGTCATAGAGGCAGCCGATTTCGAGCTCGGTCAGCGGAAAGATTTGATGATACCCGGCGACTATCGCAGCGGCCGCGGCCAGCGGAACGTTCTTCTCCAGTGCCGCGTAGGTCGCTCCGACCGCCAACTCGAGCACCGGGAATCCGGCAACCATGTCCCCGAAGTCGATGATGCCTGTGACCCTTAAATCAAACGCACCCGCGTCCGCCGAGGCTCGGCCCACCAGGATGTTGTTATCGTTGGCATCGTTGTGGATGACGTTCGTCCTGAGCTGTGGCAAGAGAGGCAAGGTCAGGTCCTCATACCGCTTCAGAAAATGGTTGACGAGCGCCCGACCTTCAGGCTCGGCGAGGTGATGAAGGGATCCCCGGATGGTCGAGGGGGCAAACTTCATGTTCCATTTGAGTTCCCTGTCAGCGGCCGGATGATGAAAAGATGCGAACGCCTTGTCCATTGACCCGAGGAAGATTCCCAGACTCCGGAGGAGGTCGGGCGAGTGGGGCTGGACCTGGGACAGGAACCTTCCCGGCATATAGCCCATCAAGCGCACAAAGTGCTTCGTCCCGCTCCGATGTTCCGTTGTCGCGATGTCCTCTCCCAAACTTGTCCTCAGCACCTCCGGCCAGTCATAATCGGGGACAAACCGGGCGAGATGGCGGATCGCCTGGACCTGGAGTTCCAGGACCTCCCTTTTCTCCCTGGCATTCGCTATCTTGAGGACGTATTCCGTGCCGCCTTCAGCCCGGATGTGGAAATTTTGGTCCCTCTCGCTGGGAAGCTCCCGAGCCATACTCTTGATGTTCCAGAGTCCGAGGACGAGGGCTCGGGCATCCTCGTTCGAGAACTGCGGCCGTGTGGACTCCGTCGGTTTCATGGTCCCTCTCCTCGTTATCTCAGGCTCGCCAGACCACCCTCAGCCTGGCCAGCTCCTTCCGGTTTCCGCTCTTTATAATCTGATAGACGAGTATCGGTTCCCGTTCCGCAGAGGACGACTGCATCCGGCAGAGGGCCGTCTCCCCGTAAAAGCCCTGTCCGCGGAAATCGACTTCGATCTCAGCCGGATAGTGTTTCTCCAGAAAGTCCGGCGACGCCGTCTCCAGCGCCCAGCCGATGTAAGCGACATGATTGACGTGCCTGTTCCAATCCAGGTCGCTCATCCGGACTAGGAATGATCGCTCGAGGTCCGCTTGACCGACTGTAGGCAGAGGTTCAAAGTTCGAGGCAACCGCCCTCTGGGGATTCTGCGGGTAGGAGCCGAGATGCTCGGCCGGCAGGACTGGACGCCTGGTCTTGAGGTCGATCAGCATCCAGGAACTGGATGCGGCCGCCAGGATTTCCCCCCTATCATCCCGGACTTCAAATTCGCGCAGGGCGAACAAACCCTGGTTGAGACAGGGCCAGGTCGCGAGCTCAACGGACTCCTTCCGGCTTGGATAACGGAAGAGCTTGACATGATAGCGTGAGATGACCCAGGTCAGGTTTCGCCTCATCAGCTCGATGACCCCGGCCCCCAGTTTTTCGGCATGATCTCCGGCTGACTCCTGAAAATAGTTAAGCAGGCTCACCGGCCGGACGAGCCCGTTGGGATCGGATTCGTATGTACGGACAGAAAACCGCCGGAGGTATCGGGCTTCCTCAGCCAAGACTTCGTGATTCATCCGGGCCTCTTGTCTCACCGGAAGCGGTAGGCAAGTTTCGGGTTGATTTCATAGGTATAAGGCAAGCCTCCATTTTTCCAGCCGCCGATGGTCCGAAAGCCTTTTTCATCCTTCTCCCCTTCAAACCCTTCCTTGACGCTGTAAACGTTGGAGAAGCCGGCCTGGAACGAATCCTCAGCTGCCTTCAGGCTTCGGCCCCCGGCGCGGCAGATGAAAATCAATACGTCTGACATTTTGAACCGCTCCTGGATGTCCTTGACGAAGTTTTCGTTGGGCTCGAAGGATTGGGTTTTCTCGTTCCAAAACGTCAAAGGGATGTTGACGGCATCTAGAGGATGGCCGATGAGATGGTACTCGGCGATGCTGCGGACATCGACGATATAGGTTCCCGGAGTCTTGGCCATTTCCAACGCTTCCAGGGGCGAAATACTCTGGACCTCCGCGCCGGTCAGAACCCACGCCGGCAGAAAAAGAAGAGCCGCGGCAAGAGAGATTCCGTTCATCGCTTCACCTCGCTTCATCAGATTATCCATCATATTCTTTCTTTCTGGAGTGAATCAAGCCGCGCCGACAGGAGCCACACGAGTACGGCGCTGGGCCGGATGGAGGACTAGGACTCTGCCCGTTTTGTATCTCCCAGGATGATCCGGGCAGCCAGGTCGGCGGTGTACATGGCCGTGGGGACGCCGCCCAGGAAGAGCTCGGTGGCCGCGTAGATCCCGACAAGGAGAAGGTTTTGAAGCGGCGTCTCGATCAGCAACTTGCCCTCGAACGACCGTCCGTGTTCGGCGCTCCAGGTCCAGCCGGCGATCGATCCCTGATAGCGCCGGCCCCAGTCGGCATAGGTGAGCGGCGTCGCTGTCTCGACCACCTCGACCGCCGTTCCAAGCCCGGGCAGGACATTCTCTGAGACCGCGATGAGCTTTTGGGTCAGGGCCGATTTGTAGGCCCTATACTCCAGGTTTCGTTTTTTTTCGCCCGTCCTGTATCTGGCGAAATGATCATAGGGGAAACTGACCCGGAGCACAAGCGACCCTTTCCCGGGAGGGACATGGTCAGGGGCATTGTCCGACCAGCGGCAGATTTCGATCTCTCTGTTCTCAAAATCTTCGAGGGCCTCCGAGCCCGCCCTTATAGGCACCTCTTTATGCCGATAGAAAAGATGATTGGCCCGCATCCGCTGCCAGTCAACCTTCCCTGGCTCGAGGCCGAGATAAACGCAGAGCTCCGAGCCCGTGTACGGTGTGGCGGCGATCGTGGCAATGAACGGGCGCGGGATGTCCGGTGCGGAGCACAGTTCCAGAAACGTTTTCTTGGGGTCGACGTTGGATACAACCCAGGGCGCTTCTAGGATCTCCCCGGATTCCGTCCTCACGCCGGTCGCCCTCCCCTTCTCGACCTGGATATTCGTGACACCGTTATTGAGCCGTGTTTCTCCCCCATGCCGCCGCACCGTTTCGGCCAGGAGGTCGCTTAGGCCATGGATTCCGCAAGAGGGAGACCAGATCCCCACTTCGGACATCACATTCCACATAAAGGCCAGTGTCAGGACCGACATCTCCGGCTCGGACGTGCCTTGAGATCCGAGGAAATTTTTGAGCGTCGGGTCGCTCAGGTGGCGGTCAAGAAGCCGGCGGCAGGGAGCTCGGGAGTAGTCCAGGAGGCGGGCCAGATCGCCACTGAGCCCGGGCTTTTCGCGGCCGGGCTTCAACCGGGCTGTATTGGGCCAATAATCCGGAGGCCAGAGATAGACATCTTCTGTCTGCCGGATGATCTCGGTGAGGTCGCTGAAGAAAGCCTCCAGGCCCGGTTTATCGAGCGGAAACGCATCGGCCAATTCCCGCTTGACCGAATTGAGCCGGGCCGAATAAATGATGTCCAAACTCGGGCTGATGAGCTGGAAGTGGTTTCTCCGGAATCTGATCTCCGCTTCGACGCCGGCCGCGGCCAGAAAGCTCCGCACCCGATCGGGGAAGCTGAGGGAGAGCGGCCCCATCGGAAAGGTGAACCCTTTCCGATGGAATACATAGGCCGTTCCTCCGATATGGTTATTCTTCTCCAGGATCAGGACCCGCCGGCCAGCCTTGGCCAGCCTGGCGGCGCAGCCGAGGCCGCCGATACCGGCGCCGATGACGATGACATCGAAAGACATTCAACTACAATAGTTGGGTTTACGGACTACTCTTTCTGCATTCCGCTGAAGGCTTTCAACACCTCCATCAGGTCCTTGCTCTCGTAGGTTAGTTCCCAATCTCCCGTCCTCTTGGCGCCCGGGTAGTATTGGCCGTTGTCAACCATCTTTTCGTCCTTGAGGGTGAGGACAAGCTTGTAAGGAGGTGTCAATCGATAAGGCTTGTATTTTCCGAGGTTCCGCAGAGCTCTTTCGATGCCCTCCTTGATCAAAGGCCCGGAGACCTCGGGGTGGAGGCTGAGAGTCGCCGCGCCGATGCCTTTCTTGACAGCGACTGACTCGATTTCGCCGAGCAGGCCCCTGACCTGATCACAGGCGGCCTGATCTCCGCTGACGAATACGACCGGGACGTTGAAGTACCCGGCAATCAAGGCGTTGAGGCCGGCTTCGGGAAGGGAGACGCCGTTGAGTTTGAAGTCGGTGATCCGGCCGGTCCAGGTGTGCTCGAGGATGGCATTGGGCTTGCCGGCGCTGGCGTGGTAGCCGATAAGGATTGCGGCGCCGAAGGTCTCGTCAATGCCTTCCATCATTTCTTTGGGGCCGAAGGACCAATCCCGCAGAAGACGGGCGCTCTTGTGGAGAAGGTCGGGCAGGATGTTGCGGCCGGTATCGTGGGCATCCCGGACCACGATTTCCGCGGCCCCCCCGGCCAGCGCGCCCTCTACAGCGGCATTAGCCTCCAAAGTCATAATCTTTCGAAAGTACTGATAGTCGTCACTGACTCTCCGGTTGCATTCATCGGCGGACACGATACTCGTGATCCCTTCCATGTCGACGGAGATCAGGACTTTGAGTCCTTTGGCCGGTTGGGCGAACAAAGCGCCGACAAGAAACAGGGCCGAGATACCGACGAGAATCGCTTTTTTCATTTCTTCCTCCTCGATCCAAATTTTCCGTTATCTATCCTCAAATCGGCTGGCCTATCCCAGAGGAAAGATGATAAAAATCAGAAGGTCCCACAGGGTATGGCTGACGGCCACCATGATCGCGGACCGAAACCGAACGTAGAGAGCACCCCAATACACGCCGCAGACGAGGGCAGACAAAACGAGCATGAGGTTTCCGCTGCCGATATGGACGAGGGCATAGAAACCGGCGGCCAGCAGCCAGCCGGACTGGAGACCCAGCCTCTTCTGCCATCGGCGCTGGAGGAAACCCCGCCAGAAAAGCTCTTCTCCCGGTCCGATGACAAAAACGATGAGCAACCCGATCCGGATGATCGAAGCATCCTGCCTGAAACCATAGACCGCCCCGATGTCCTTTGCCGCCGCCGGGAAGACAGCCCTTGAGATCGCATTGCCGCCCCAGAAGACACCATATAACACCAAGGCGGAGAGGACACCCAGCCCGATTTTCTGGGCCAAGCCTTCTTTCCAATCCTGAAGCAGGGACGAGCGCTGGGTTTTATCGACGACAGCGCTCAGTATGACAAGCCCGGCGACCGAGGCGCTCATCCCCCACCAGAAATCGAGCGGCCCGAGACGTCGCCAGGCTATGAGCGGCCCAAAAAGCGCTGCCGCGATGATGGGCAGAAGTGCGGTCGACCGACCGGAAAAACGCATTCAGGCCTTCAGAGTTTGGACACAACGAAATTCAGCCATACAGCCGCCGTGCACAAGAGCCCGAAAACAAGGTTGTAGTTGGCCGTTGCGCCATCGAGGATCAGGAAATCCAGGGGCTGGCGGGGAGCGTGCCTTCGCCGCGCCCGGCCCCATAAGCTCAGGGCCCGGGGAAGCGCCAGCAAGACAACCAGGAAAGTCAGGGGCATGGCGATCAGCCGTGAGGAGACAAGGCGTGGCAGGAAGATCAATCCGACGACGATGGTTAACGACCCGAAGACTAGGAATCCGTAATAGAACAATGATCCCCTGTCTCCGAGGAGGGCCGCCACCGTCGTCACCCGCCTTTCTCGATCGGAGATGGAGTCGCGCCAATTGTTGGCGTGGAGGATGGCGACGACCAGCATAGCCATGGGGACCGTCCAGATCACCGGGATCCAGGAAAAGCGCCGTGTCTGGACGACCCAGGCGCCGAGCGACCCGAGAAGGCCGAAGTTCAGAAAGACGGCCAGGTCTCCCAAGGCGTGGTACTTGAGGGCTGTGTAAAAAACGCCGACGGCCAGGCCGAGCGCCCCGATGATGAGAAGCGTCCTGCCCGTCACCGACACGAGATAAAGACCGATCGCCGTGCCGATGACGAAAAGGAGAGCAGACCCGGCTGCGACCTGCCGGCCGCTCAACCAGCCCCTGACGATCGCTCCGCTCACCGGGGTGACGTCCTTATCCAAACCTCGGCTAAAATCAAAGACATCGCTCAGCATGTTAGCGGCGGTGTGAAGGACGATCATGCCGACGAGCGCAAGGAGGAACGGCCCGAGCGAAAAATGCGCCTTTCCGATGACCACCGCCAGCGATGTGCCGAAGACGACAGGCATGGTTGAAGCCGGCAGGGCCCAGGGGCGGAAGGCGATGATCCACTTCTTGAGCAGGGGGACGGGCCCGCTTCTGTCCATGCTGGCGCCTATTTGAGGAAGCTGCCGCTGTCTCCCACTCTCCAGCTTCCCTCCACCTGGACATAAAGGACAGTCCGGAGAACTTCCTGGTCTTTTTCGTTTTTGTATTTGATGTCGATGAGCATCCAATCCTCTAGATCAGGGAAGGCGATGTTGAGGGCGGCCTCATTCGGCCTGGCGAAATTCGTCCCCCGGAACCGGCGCAGGATAGAGGTATCTTTTCCGTAGTTTCTGATGCTTACAGGAAAGATCCCTTTCTGTTCGGAGTCGTTCTTGATGAATTCCTCGACATAGTTTTTGGGTGTGTAATTTTCGTCGATCGTGATCCATTCATAGTCGTCGGTCTTGGCGCCTCTTTTGCATCCGGACGATCCGGCGATGAAGGCGGCGCCGACGAGCAAGATGATGATGAAAACGCCGGGCCTGGATTTCATCTCGACCTCCTCTTTTAAGCCAGGAATCGTCCAGGAATCTTATTTTTATCCTCGCCAAATGTCAAATCGGTTCCACTGTCTTTTGGCCGCTCCTTTTATTGAATAGGAAATTCAGATACAATAGGCGTCCTGCACAGGCTAAAAAAGGTCTTGTTCCAGGAGAAAAATATGGACCGATATCGCACCTTCAAGAAGGTAGCCGCCTTCGCCATGTTGGGGATCTTGTTGCTCTTCGTTTTTCCACGACTTTCCGCGGGCGCCCAATCTGAGCCACAGAAGACCCAGGAAAAAACCGCCCCGGCTCTCCCGGCTACGCTGGCCGGGTTCGAAGACCAGGGAAAATTCCGGATCTACGTGAACGAAGAGCCGGTGGCGGACATCGTTTTCAGTTGGGCCAAGAACGGGTCCATTTCCAGCACCGTCACCCTGAAAATGGCCGGGCAGTCGGTGACCGTGGAGACGAAGATAGAGGCCGACGCAAAGGGCCTCTGGATGCGGATCCTCCAAAACTCAGCTCAAGGCAAGGCCGAGTTGATTCGCACGGCCGGGACCGTCTCGCGCACCATAGTCACCGCGACCGCCAAAGAGATAAAGGATACGATCGAGCTCAAGCCCGGCGTCGTCCTCTTCGATAACTATGGGCCAGCGCTACTGAGCCAGATGATTCGGCTGTACGACAGCGGGAAGGGCGGCAAGCAGAAGTTCCAGATTTTTATCCTGCCCGGGGCCCAAGTAGAAGCTTCCCTCGAGAAAAAAGAGCGGGAGGACCGGACGATCTCCGGCCAGGACAAGAAGTTCTGGAAATATCTCTATGAATTGGGCGGGGTTGACCTCACCATCTGGACGGATGAGGCCGGCAAGGTCTTTCTAGCTTCCGTGCCCGCCCAGGGTGCGCATTACGTCCGCGAAGGCTACGAGGACCTGATGAAGGCTCCGCTGACCGACCCGCTCCTGTCCATGGCTAAGTACGAAGTGGTTGAAGAGCGGAACGTCATGGTCCCGATGCGCGACAAGGTGAAGCTGGCCACGGACGTCTTTCGTCCTAAGGACGAGTCCAAGGCGCCGGTCATTTTCATCCGGACGCCTTATAAAAAGGAAATGGCCGAGCTCGAGGGCCGCTATTTCGCCAGGCGCGGCTATGTCTGCGCGGTCCAGGACTGCCGGGGCCGTTTTTCTTCGGAGGGGACGTGGGAGCCATTCGTCAACGAGCCGCAGGACGGCTACGATACGATCGAGTGGCTGGCCGTCCAGCCCTGGTCGACCGGGAAGGTCGGGATGATCGGCGGCTCCTATGTCGGCTGGGTTCAGTGGTGGGCGGCGCGAGAGAAACCGGGCCACCTTGTCACCATCATTCCCAATGTCTCCCCTCCCGATCCTTTTTATAACATTCCTTATGAATACGGCGTGTTCTTCATCCTGGGAGCGATCTGGTGGGCCGACATCCTGGAGAGCGAGGCCACGGCCGACATTTCTGGGGCGGCTATGGGACGGATCGGGGAGAAAAAATACGGAAAGCTGCTGCGCAGCCTCCCTGTCATCGACCTCGACAAGGCGATTCTCGGCAAGGAGAATCCCTATTGGAGGAAGTGGATCGAGCACCCGACCATCGACGCCTATTGGGAACGGGCCAATTTTCTGGAGCGCCTGAGAGATATCAACATTCCCGCCTTCCATCAGTCGGGCTGGTTTGACGGGGACGGGATCGGGTCCAAGTTGAACTACCTGGCAATGAAAGCCGCCGGGCATCCGAGCCAGAAGCTGATTCTCGGGCCGTGGGGTCATCAGGACAAAGCGACCCGGCGAATCGGCGACCTCGATTTCGGCTCCCAAGCCCTCCTCGACCTCCCCAAACTTTACCTCCGTTGGTTTGATTACTGGCTGAAGGGCATTGAAAACGGCATCATCAAAGAGCCCCTGGTGAAGATTTTTGTCATGGGTACGAACAAATGGCTGGAGGGAGACTCCTATCCGTTGCCCTACAGCCAGATGCAGAAATGGCACCTGGGGAGCGGCGGCAAGGCCAATACCTCTAAGGGAGACGGAATGCTGAGCCCGGAGCTTCCAGCGACAACTTCTGCTCCGGACACATATGTGTATGACCCGGGAGACCCGACGCCCAATCCCGATTTCTATGAAGAGTCCGAGGAAGATGAGAAGAAAGTGCGTCCGGTCGAGGAAAAGCGACGGGAAGCCGAGGCCCATCATGAGAAAATGACTTCCAGCCGCTCCGACATCTTGGTTTATCAAACCAAAGCCCTGGAAAAGCCCCTCACCTTTGCCGGCCCGGTCTCGGCGGTCCTGTATGCCTCCTCCTCCGCCAAGGATACCGACTGGTTCATGCGGCTGGTTTGGATCAAGAGGGACGGCAAAGTTTTTCCGCTCGGCGAGGGCAAGATCCGGGCCCGGTTCCGGAAATCGATGAAGAACCCGGAGCCGCTCAAATCCGGCGAAGTCTATGAATACGCCCTCGATCTGTGGCAGACGGGGATCACCATCCCGGCGGGCGATGCGATTCGTGTTGAAGTGGCTTCCGCCTCATTCCCTCTTTTTTCCCGGAACTTGAATACCGGCGGTCACAACGAAAAAGAAACACTCTTCGTCAAGGCGGAACAGACCATCTTCCATGACCAGAAGCATCCCTCGCACATTCTGCTCCCAGTGATCCCAGAGGACAAGCTTAAATAAAAAGAGGCGTGGTCCGGAATTGAAAACGCGAATAGCCATCGGGGTCGGCGCAACTCTTCTCATCAGCTTTTCGATGGCCGGCTGCCGCCAAAAAGCGCAGGACGGTGTCTGGATCATCACGCCGCCGGCTTCATTCGAACAGGCCAAGATCGATCGGCCGGGGCGGACCGTCCTCCCTAACGGCCGGATAATCACCCCGCGCGGACGCCAGATCGATGTGGCCCCCCATCCCTATGGCCTGGTGCTGAGCCCGGACGGGTCCATAGCCGTCACGGCCAACTGCGGCGTCCAACCATTTTCGGTGTCCATTATTTCCGGCCTCCAGGGGGAGAATCCGTCGGTCCGCCAGATTCCGAAGGGTTTCGACACCGATGAGGGTGTGTTGGCCTCGGTTTACATGGGCCTAGCGGTATCTCCGGATAATTCCACTTTATACGTGGGCGGAGGACAAGAGGGAAAGATTGTGATCTTCGACCTCGCCAGCGATGCCCGTACGTCTGAGATTAACGCCAATGGCCTATTCGCCGGCCGGTCCTTCGAGGACAGCTACATCGGCGACCTGGCGTTGAGCCGGGACGGCCGGACGCTCTATGCCCTGGACCAGGCCAATTTTCGGTTGCTCATCGCCAGCACAGAAGATCGCCGGCTCCAGTCCAACGTCCCGCTGGGGCGCTATCCCTTCGGCCTGGCGCTCTCGCCGGATGGCCAGCGTGTTTATGCCGCCAACGTGGGGATGTTCGAGTACAGCCGCATCGAGGGCGTCGACATAGAAAATCCCGAACGCCAGGGGCTTCTCCAGCCACCCTTCGCTTTCCAATCCAAGGAAGCGAGAGAGGGTTTGGAGAAAGAGGGATACCGGATTCCCGGCCTGGGCGACCCCAATGTTACGGAGTCCTTCTCGGTCTGGGAAGTGGACGTAGCCGACCCGGCCGACCCTCGGGTGACGGCAAAAATAAAAACCGGTGTACTGGTCGGGGAAATGGTCGAAGGGATCCCAGCTATCGGCGGAGCCAGCCCGAACTCAGTAGCCGCAACGGACACCCGGGTTTTCGTCAGCAACGGGAATAACGATACGATCTCGGTCATCGACACAGCGAAAGACGCTGTCGTCCAAACGATCCGGCTGACTCTCGACAAAAGACTCAAGAACCTGCGCGGCACAATCCCTTTCGGTCTGGCGCTTTCGCCCGACCAAAAAAGGCTCTTTGTGGCCGAGGCGGGGGTCAACGCCGTGGCCGTCATTGACACCCATAACGGACGGGTCCTGGGGCATCTCCCGGCCGGCTGGTTCCCTTCAAAGGTGGCGGTCGGCCGAGACGGCCGGTCTCTCCTCGTCGGCAACGCCAAGGGCTTCGGCAGCGGCCCGAACGGGGGACCGAACTTCATGGCCGGACCTGATGGAACCTACATCGGCAACCTGATGAAGGGGACCGTTTCCATCATGCCCGTCCCCAGAGACGGCGACCTCCCCAAGGAGACGGCCCAGGTTATTGCCAACAACTTCCGGTTTGAGAAGCCGAGCGGGGAGGAAGTTGGCGGGCGACAGGCCAACCCCATACCGCTCTATCCGGGAGAAAAAAAATCGCCGCTCCAACACATTGTTTTTGTGGTCAAGGAAAACCGCACTTTTGATGAGGTCTTTGGACAGGTGCCTGGAGCGGACGGCGTTGCCTCTCTGGCCCGCTACGGCGCTGATGTCACTTTTTCCAACAAGGACGGAAGCCGGACGGTGGAAAAGGCGACCGTCATGCCCAACCACCTAGCCCTGGCCCGGCGCTATGCGATCTCCGACAACTTCTACTGCGACAGCGATGTCTCGGCCGACGGCCATCGCTGGCTCGTCGGTGTCTACCCCAATGAATGGGTGGAAGTCAATGTGGCCGAAAGCTACGGCGGCGGCCGGGATATGAAATTCGCCTCCCGAGCGCCTGGCGCCCTGGCCTTCGTCGGGGCTTCGGCGGCCATCTACCCGGAGGATTATAACGAGGCCGGCTCCATCTGGGATCACTTCGCCCGCCACAGCGTCGATTACTTCAATTTCGGGCTGAGCATCCAATTCGCCACCCCGGTCGAGGACGACCGACGCTTCAAATACACAGGGACAACCCACGTCATCAACTACCCCACGCCCGCAGAACTGGCCGAACACACATCGCGCCTCTTCGCCACCTACAACACCAGCATCCCCGACCAGTTCCGCGTCGACATGTTCATTAAGGAGTACACGGAGCGATGGGCGGGAGAAGGCAAGAAATTCCCTTCATTCGTCACTATCTATCTGCCCAATGATCATGGAGCCTGGGAACGGCCGGAGGACGGCTATCCCTTCCGGGAAAGCTACATGGCCGATAACGACCTGGCTCTGGGTCGGCTGGTTGAATTCCTGTCCCGGACGCCATTTTGGAGGAACATGGCCGTCGTTGTGACCGAGGATGACCCGCAAAACGGGGTGGACCACGTCGACGCACATCGCAGCCTGCTGATGGTCATCTCACCTTGGGCCAAAATGGGCTGGGTCAGCCATGTCCATTCCAGCTTTGGAAGCATCATCAAGACGGCCTGGCATATCCTCGGGCTTCCCCACCTCAACCAGTATGACGGCGGAGCGGCCGACCTGGCGGACATGTTCTCGGACGAGCCGGACTTTACCCCGTATTCTGCGCTGGGTGCTGATCCCCGGATATTCAACCCCCAAAAGGCCCTCGACCCGATCGACGAAAAATTCAACTGGAAAGCTCTCCAGGATTCGCCGCTTCTAGATGACCCGGAGACGATCCGGGGCTGGATGAAGGAAGAGAAGAAAAACTAGCGGGCTCCCCCCCCCCCCCCCCCCCCCCCCCCCCCCCCCCCCCCCCCCCAACCCCCCCCCCCCCCCCCC
>Ga0153916_10002650_pt1 | contig 13079 bp, 9 predicted proteins | sample Opewatmetagenome_FD_109642 | JGI IMG/M metagenome (GOLD analysis project Ga0153916, IMG submission 109642) | Freshwater wetland microbial communities from Ohio, USA - Open water 3 Core 3 Depth 4 metaG | ecosystem: Environmental > Aquatic > Freshwater > Wetlands | place: USA: Ohio, Lake Erie, Old...
CGCGAACGGTGCAATCGTGGACATGTATGTGCGCGCCTTCTGGAGGGTCACGCGTTTCCACATTCTGCGCAGCGAATATGACCCGTTCCGAAAGGTGCCGATTAGTCGAATTTCGAATTTCGTTCAAGAATCATGCAAGATAATCTACAGGCATTCGAGGGACTCCTAATGATAATCGCCATGCAAGGCACGCATTTCGAAAAGTGATTACGAAACGTATATAAATAGGGCCTGATTATCTGCAAACGTCACCCACGTAACGGACCGAGTGGATGCGCCAGACGTCCGAGAGAACGGCCTCTGGTAGAGTCCCTCGACCACGCGGAACTACCGTTTGGACAGGAACGGGGAGGTGGAACTACGACCGCACCCGCAAAGCAGGAAATGGGCAACTTGGAGAGCGCTCCCTCGACGGCGCCCGGCAGCAAGGCCGGCCCAAAGATCGGTGTTTTCGTATGCCACTGCGGCAGCAACATCGCCGGGGTCGTGGACACCGGGAAGGTCCGCGAGGCCGCCGCGAAGCTCGACGGCGTGGTCGTCGCGAAGGAGAACAAGTACACCTGCTCCGACCTCGGTCAGGAAGAGATCATAAAGGCGATCAAGGAGAACGGGGTCGAGAGGGTGATTGTGGCGGCATGCTCCCCTAGGCTCCACGAGCCGACATTCAGGAAGTGCATCCAGCAGGCCGGCCTAAACCCTTATCTTCTTCACATGGTCAACATCCGAGAGCAGTGCTCCTGGGTTCACTCGCACGAGAAGGAGGCGGCTACGCAGAAGGCGATTGACCTCGTGAGGATGGGCGTATCCAAGGCCGCGAGGCTCGAGCCGCTGGAGGCCAGGGAGGTGCCCGTCGAGCCGACATCGCTCGTGATCGGCGGAGGTGTCGCAGGGATCCAAGCTGCCCTGGACCTCGCCCAGATGGGCTTCAAGGTCCACCTAGTCGAGTCGAAGCCGAGCATCGGGGGGAAGATGGCCCAGCTCGACAAGACCTTCCCGACGGGGGACTGCGCGATTTGCATACTCGCGCCGAAGATGGTCGAGCTCTCGAGGAACCCCAACATCACGCTACTCTCATACTCGGAAGTCGAGGAGGTCAAGGGTTTCATTGGAAATTACGACGTGAAAGTCAGACGCAAGGCACGGTACGTCCACGAGGACAAGTGCGTGGGATGCGGTCTCTGCTCGGACGCCTGCCCCGTCAAGGTGGACAACGAGTTCGACCTCGGCTTCGGAAAGAGGAAGGCGGTCTACATCCCATTCCCTCAGGCCGTCCCGTTGAAGTTCACCATCAGCAAGGAGGACTGCCTGCACTTCAAGTCCGGCAAGTGCCTCCTCTGCGTCAAGGCCTGTACGAACCAGGCGATAGACCATTCGATGCAGGACGAGATCATAAACCTCAAGGTCGGGACGATCATAGTCGCCACCGGCTATGAGCCATACGTGCCGATGAAGAACGGCGTGTACAAGTACTGGGAGTACGACAACGTCATCACCGCCTTGGAGCTCGAGAGGCTCTTGAACGCGTCCGGCCCGACGGGAGGGCATCTCATAAGGCCCTCGGACGGTAAGACCCCGAAGCGGATCGCGTTCATCCAGTGCGTCGGTTCCAGGAATAAGAAGATTGGAAAGAACTACTGCTCGCGCGTGTGCTGCATGGTGGCGATAAAGAACTCGCAGATCATCATGGAGCACGAACCGGACACCGAGATCGCTGTCTACTACAACGACATCCGGGCATTCGGCAAGGGGTTCGAGGAACTCTATCACAGGATCAGGGAAGAGTACGCGGTCGAGTTCATCAGGGGTCGCCCCGCGAAGCTCACCCAAGACCCAGAGACCAAGAACATCAGGATACGCGCAGAGGAGACCCTCCTGAACAAGATCACCGAGAGGGAGTTCGACCTAGTCGTGTTGTCGACAGGGCTCATCCCGTCAGAGGGCAGCAAGAAGATCGGGAAGATCCTCAGCCTCTCGCTCAGCTCTGATGGGTTCTTCGCGGAGGCTCATCCGAAGCTCAGGCCCGTGGACACAGCACTGGACGGAGTATTCGTGGCGGGATGTGCCCAGAGCCCGAAGGACATACCCGACAGCGTCGCCCAGGCGAAGGCTGCGGCGTCATCCGCCGCGGCCCCGATGTTCGCGAAGAAGGTCACGATCGAGCCGCTGACGGCAGTGGTCGACGAGAAGCTGTGCATCGGCTGCGGCCTGTGCACCGAGCTGTGCCCATACGGGTCCCCCGAACTTGTGGCGGGGACGGCCGGAGGCATGAAGGCGCATGTGATCGAAGCCCTGTGTCACGGCTGCGGGACCTGCGCTGCGTCCTGCCCTCAGAAGGCGATCTCTCCAAAGCAGTTCACTGACGACCAGATCTACTCGGAAATCCAGGCCGCGCTCAACGATCAGGCCAAGCGGAACGGCCGGAGGAAGGAGGCCGAGGGGGCGGTATCGTGACGCGAGAGGTCGAGAAGACCTTCATAGGTGGCCTCCACGAAGAGCTCGTCGAGGACAAGGTCATCGACGAGTCGCAGCTAGAGCCCGACTTCCCCGACCAGATCCGGAAGTACGGCGGAAAGGACGTCATGACATGCCTGCAGTGCGGGAACTGCACGGGCGTCTGCCCGATCAGCCTCAAGATCGACTACAAGACCAGAAACATCATCAAGTGCTGCCAGTTCGGCCTCAAGAAGTACACGCTTGGGACGAGGTGGGTGTGCGCCACCTGCTACAGGTGCTACGAGCACTGCCCAGCAGACCTCAACCCAGCCGAGGTGATGATAGCCCTGAGGCACATAGCGGTCAGGGAGGGCATCATACCCCCGTTCATCAAGAACACCGCTGCCAGCCTTGTCAAGTACGGCCAGAGCGTGAAGCCCGACGCGGAGATCGACAAGATCAGGCAGGAGATCGGGCTCGGGAAGATACGTGCCGAGGACCCCGAATACGCCTCGGTCATCCGCGAGATAGGAGTGCTCATTCACGCCACGAAGTACGACAAACTCATAGGCATCCATGAGGAGGTGAAGCAGTGAACCAGTACACCTACTTCTTCGGATGCGTCATACCGAACAGATACCCGGGCGTTGAGTACGCCGTCAGGTGGGTCTGCGGCAAGGAAGGGTTCAACCTCGATGTGACGGACCAGCCAGACTTCTCCTGCTGTCCCGTCCCCGGGATATTCTACTCGACCGACAAGGACACTTGGCTGCTCCTCGCCGCGAGGAACCTTACGCTCGCACAGAACGAGCGCAGGGAGATCCTGACTGTTTGCAACGGATGCCTCGCATCACTCCTCAAGGCGACGGAATACCTCCAGGAACCGAAGAACCTGGGCAAGGTGAACCGGGTCCTCGCACAGATAGGGAAGAAGTATACCGGCATCGCGAAGAAGCAGGCCGAGGGAAAGCGCAAGATCATCGAGCCCGTGAAGGTGAGGCACTACGTCGAGGTCATGAGCAACGATGTCGGAATCGAGGAGATCGCCAAGAAGGTCAAGCGCCCTCTGAAGAACGTCAATGTGGCTGTGCACTATGGATGCCACTATCTGAGGCCGACCGAGCACGCGACCTTCGACGACCCCAACAACCCGGTCCTGATAGACAGGATCGTGGAGGCGTGCGGCGCGAAGAGTGTCGACTACGAGGACAAGCTCGACTGCTGCGGCGCGGGCGGGGGCGTCAGGTCGCACGTGATCGAGCTGGCGAACGCCCTGACCGCCGACAAGTGCACGAACATCTCGGCCGTGAAGGCCGACTGCATCGTCACGGGCTGTCCGTTCTGCTTGCTTCAATTTGACAACGCCCAGAAGTCGTTCACCAAGGAGGGCATACCCGTCATGCACATCTCACAGCTGCAGGCCCTCGCGATGGGCGTGAAGCCGGAGTCGATGGGCTTCGACACTCACCAGGTCCCAGTGCACTCGTTGCTTCGGAAGCTCAGGGGGTCGTGAGAATGGGAGCAGAGACAGGGGGTCTCCCGCACACGACCGAGCGCGAGCCGACCTACGAGCCCAGGATAATCGCGTTCTGCTGCAACTGGTGCTCGTACGCGGGCGCCGACCTTGCGGGCACCACCAGGCTTCAGTATCCTTCGAACGTCAGGATCATCCGCGTGATGTGCTCCGGCCGCGTGGACCCCGCGTTCATCCTCAGGGCGTATGCGCTCGGCGCGGATGGCGTCATCGTTGCAGGATGCCACCCAGCGGACTGCCACTACATCAACGGCAACGAGAAGACCGCGATGCGAGGTGGTTTCCTCGAGGGTTTCCTCGAGGAAGCGGGGATCGAGCCCCAGAGGTTCGCGATGGAATGGATCGCGGGTTCGGAGGGACAGAAGTTCGCGAATACCGTGAGGAAGATGGTCCAGGAGCTCGAGAAGCTCGGCCCGATAACCCAGGAGGTGCGCGAGGATGACTGAGGGGAAGGTAGTGGGCGCGGTCCTGGTCGTCGGCGGGGGCCCCGCAGGAATGCAGGCGGCGCTCGACCTGGCCGATTCCGGGTACAAGGTCTATGTGCTCGAGGGGAGCCCCAGCATCGGCGGCACGATGGCGCAGCTCGACAAGACCTTCCCGACGAACGATTGCTCGATGTGCATCCTCTCCCCCAAGCTGGTCGCTGTCGGAAGACACGAGAACATAGTCATGCTGACGCAGGCCGAACTGAAGAAGGTGGAGGGGAAGGCCGGGGACTTCAAGGTCACGTTGTCGACCCATTCAAGATACATAATCGAGGAGAAGTGCACGGGATGCGGCGTGTGCGCGGAGCACTGCCCGATCGAAGGCACGAACGCGTTCGATAGGGGCATGGGCGTCGCGAAGGCGATCTACGTTCCGTTCCCGCAGGCGGTCCCCCTCGTGTACTCAATCGAAAGGGGGCTATGCATCGGCTGCGGCGTCTGCGAGAAGTTCTGCGAGGCCAAGGCCATCCAGTACTCGATGCAGCCAGACACTGAGCAGGTCATCGAGGTCGGCTCGATAATCCTGAGCCCGGGGTACGAGGTCTTCGACGCCTCGAAGAAGGTCGAGTACGGCCACGGCACCTATCCCAACGTTCTCACAAACATCGAGTTCGAGAGGATGCTCAGCGCTTCCGGCCCCACCGAGGGACACATCATCCGGCCCTCCGACGGGGACGTCCCGAAGAGGATCGCGTTCATACAGTGCGTAGGCTCCAGGGACGCGCAGACCGGCAACACCTACTGTTCAGCGTACTGCTGCATGGCGGCGCTGAAGCAGGCAGTGATTGCGCAGGAGCACACCCCGGGTCTGAAGACCAGCATCTTCTTCATGGACACCAGGGCCTTCGGGAAGGAGTTCGAGGAGTACCTCGCGCGCGCCGAGAATGAGTACGGTGTCGTGATCGCGAGGAACAACAGAGTACCGAAGGTCGCCGAGGACCCCAACACGCACAAGCTCGTGATCGCGTTCCATACGGGCCCCGAGATCGAGGAGGAAGAGTTCGACATAGTCGTGCTATCGAACGGTGCGCGGCCACCGGCCAACGCCGAGTCCGCCGCGAGGATCCTCGGGATCCAGCTCAACAAGTTCGGCTTCTGCGAGACGGATGACCTGGCACCTGTGGAGACCAACGTGCCCGGGATATACGTCTGCGGGGCGTTCTCCGGACCTAAGGACATCCCGGACTCGATCGCCCAGGCGAGCGGCGCTGCGGGCAAGGTGGCTGCGCTGCTCTCGAAATCCCGCGGGAAGCTCGTCACGAAGAAGGAGTACCCGCCGGAGAAGGACGTCTCCAAGAAGCCGCCCAAGATCGGCGTGTTCGTGTGCCACTGCGGCATCAACATCGGCTCGGTCGTGAACGTCCCCGAGGTCGTGGAATACGCCTCGAAGCTCCCGAACGTCGTCTACGCCGAGCGCAACCTATACACCTGCTCCCAGGACAGCCAGAAGAAGATCAAGGAAATCATCGAGAAGCAGGACCTGACCAGGGTCGTGGTGGCGAGCTGCACCCCGAGGACGCACGAGCCGCTGTTCCAGAACACGTGCCGGGAGGCGGGCCTCAACAAGTACCTGTTCGAGATGGCCAACATCAGGGACCAGTGCTCGTGGGTCCACCGGATGGAGCCGGAGCTGGCCACACAGAAGGCGAAGGACCTCGTGCGCATGGCCGTTGCGAAGGCATCGACCCTCGAGCCGCTCCCCCAGCCGAAGATACCCGTGCTGCCTTCGGCCCTCGTGATCGGCGGAGGGCTCAGCGGGATGTCCGCGGCGCTCGAGATCGCGAACGCGGGCTATGAAGTTCATTTGGTCGAAAAGGAGAAGGTCCTCGGAGGACACCTGAGGAGGATCTACCACACGCTCTCGGGGATCGACCCGCAGGACCTCCTGAAGAGCCTCGAGAAGGACATCCAGGAGAACAAGAACGTGAAGCTCCACCTCGGCGACCACGCGACCGAGGTCAAGGGATACATCGGCAACTTCGAGTCGACCCTGAAAAGCGGAGAGAAGGTGAAGCACGGCGCGATCGTCGTCGCCACCGGGGGCATCGAGTACGAGCCGACCGAGTTCATGCACGGCAAGCACAAGAAGGTCATCAAGCAGACCGAGCTGGGCGAGATGCTGGCCAACGGCGGGTTCAAGGCGCGGGATGTCGTCATCATCCAGTGCGTCGGGTCCAGGAACGAGGAGCATCCGAACTGCTCGCGCATCTGCTGTTCGACCGCGATGGCCAACGCGATCAAGATCAAGAAGGAGCACCCTGCGACCAACGTCTACATCCTCTACAGGGACATCAGGACCTACGGGTTCAGGGAGGAGCACTACAACGAAGCCGCGCGCCTCGGGGTCGTGTTTCTGAGATACGATCCTTCGGCCCCGCCGAAGGTGAAGGCGAAGGGCAACGATATCCAGGTCGACGTGGTCGAGCAGTTCATCGACCAGACCGTGAGCATCAAGCCCGACCTCCTGGTGCTCAACGCGGCGGTCCATCCTAATCCGGACAACAAGGATCTCGCGCAGCTCCTGAAGGTCCCGCTCACGAAGGAAGGGTTCTTCCTCGAGGCGCATATGAAGCTCAGGCCGGTGGACTTCGCCACCGACGGCATATTCCTGTGCGGCCTTGCACACTCGCCGCGGCTCATCGGCGAAAGCATCTCGCAGGCGCTCGCGGCGGCTGCCAGGGTCAACACCGTTCTGTCAAAGCCGTTCATCGAGGCCGAAGGCGTAGTAAGCGTCGTCGACGAGAGCAAGTGCATCGCCTGCGGCAGGTGCGAGGAGGTCTGCGAGTACGGCGCCCCGAGCATCCAGGAGATTTCGCCCGGCGTGTTCAAGTCGCGGATCAACGAGGCGCTGTGCAAGGGCTGCGGTTCCTGCGCAGTCGCCTGCTGCTCCAGTGCCATCAGGCCGAAGCACTTCCGGACGGACCAGATACTGACCATGATCGAGGCTTGCCTGAAGAAGGACCTCGAGAAGGAGGAGGCGAAGACGTGACGGACAAGCAATTCGAGCCAAACCTCATCGCCTTCTGCTGCAACTGGTGCTCGTACGCAGGGGCTGACCTCGCGGGAGTGTCGAGGATGCAGTACCCGACCAATGCCAGGATAATAAGGGTCATGTGCTCAGGAAGGGTGGAGCCCTATTTCGTCCTCAGGGCTCTCGAGCTCGGGGCGGACGGCGTCCTCGTGGCTGGATGCCACATCGGCGACTGCCACTACATCTCCGGGAACGTCGAGGCCGAGAAGCGGATGGCAGTCACCCACGAGGTCCTTGACAAGCTGGGCCTCGGCAGGGGCAGGATGCGCCTGGAGTGGATATCCGCCTCCGAGGGCCAGAAGTTCGCGAACACCATGAAGGAGTTCACCGAACAGATCAGGACGATGGGCCCGAACCCGCTACCGAAGCAGAACCCGAGGAAGAAGGGCGACCCGTCCAAGATCAAGGAGCGGATGAGCCAGATCATCGAGGACACAGGGGCGTTCGACTGCGTAGAGTGCGGGAAGTGCACGACCGTGTGCCCGGTCGCCAAGTACAACCCGGCCTTCGCTCCGAGAACGGTCGTCCTCAAGGCGAGCGAGGGGCTCGTGGAGAACGTCCAGTCGAACAGGGATGTGTGGACCTGCGTCACATGCGAGCAGTGCAACTCGATGTGCCCGTACAAGGTCGACTACTCCGGGTTCATCAGGGACATGCGCAACGCGGCCGTGACCTTCGACAATGTGCCCGTGTGCTCCCAGGGCGGGCTCATGCATTCCGTGATGAGGATCCAGGCGACCTCGCCGCTGAAGCAGAACCGGCTTGACTGGCTGAAGCCCGAGCTGAAGGTAGCGGACAAGGGAGAAGTGTTCTACTTCACGGGCTGCGTATCGTACTTCGACTCCATCTTCAAGGACCGGAACCTCGACCTTGCTGGCATACCCAGGGCTGCAGTAAAGATAATGAACAAGGGGGGTATTACCCCGGTGGTCAGCAACGACGAGGTATGTTGCGGACACGACCTCAACTGGACCGGGGACGATGCCAACCTCCAGAAACTGATGAAGAAGAACGTGGAGCTGATCAAGTCCTCGGGCGCCAAGAAGGTGGTGTTCTCATGCCCCGAGTGCATGCGGACGTTCAGCCTGGACTACCAGGACCTGATGGGGGACTTCGACTTCGAGATGGTGCACATCTCCGAGCTAGCAAATGACCTAGTGAAAGAGGGCAAGCTGAAGCTCAGAAACGACGCCAAGAAGGTCACGCTCCAGGACTCCTGCAGGCTCGGGAGGCATCTCGGGATCTACGACCCGCCCAGGGAGGCGCTGAAGGCGACGGGCCGGCAGATAGTCGAGATGGAGAACACGAGGGACAAGGCCGTGTGCTGCGGCGTTAGCGCTTGGGCGACCTGCGACGAGATATCCAGGAAGCTCCAGGTTGAGAGGCTCAAGGAGGCCAAGAAGACCGGGGCGGAGTGCCTGGTCACGGGCTGCTACAAGTGCCTCGTGCACCTCAATTGCGCGTTGCAGAACAAGACCCAAGTCCCGAAGGAACAAATTGACATACCGATCAAGGATCTGAGCGTCGCCATCGCTGAGGCGCTCGAGTGAGTGATAGAATGAACCCGCAAGCATCACCCAGTCTGGACAAAGGCGAGGAGAGATACCTCCTGGTCGAGCTGTCCTGCAAGGACCACAAGTGCTCTCCATGCACGTACCCGAATTGCCAGAGGTTCGTCAGGGAGACCCCTAAGAAGCGCCCCTACGAGACGCGCATGACCAAGATGTTCGAGATCAAGAAACCGATCACGAGCCCACAGGACCCGCTCGAGAGGCTGGTCCTGATCGAGCTCTCATGCAAGGACAAGAAGTGCTCCCCGTGCACCTACCCGAACTGCCAAAGGTTCGCGAGGGAGGTTGGGAAGAGTAAGAAGCCGTTCAAGGTCAAGGTCACTGAAATCGAAAAGGGAAAGGAGGTCCAAAGCCTTCTTTCGAAGTGACATGGCGCGAGGGGGATGTCTTTCGACGTCCGCACGCACGGACGCCGGAAGAAACCGTCGCTCATTCAACGAAACACATAAAACCGAGAAGAACTTACAGAAAATGGAGCGAAGAATCGAAAGATTTCGGAGAATGAGGGTCTAACCGAGTTGAACGGGGGAACAGGAGGTCTTTGAATGGCGAAAGATGTCATGGTGATCGGAGGCGGAGTCGCTGGCATTCAGGCGTCTCTGGACCTCGCGGACAAGGGGATAATCGTCCACCTGGTCGAGAAGACTCCCAGCATAGGCGGGAGGATGGCCCAGCTGGACAAGACTTTCCCGACGAACGACTGCTCGATATGCATTCTGGCCCCGAAGATGGCCGATTGCTTCAGCCACCCAAACACGAACGTCATCACGTACGCCGAGGTCGTCGGCATCGAGGGGAAGGTCGGCGACTTCAAGGTCAAGGTGTTGAAGAAGGCCAGATATGTCGATGAGACGAAGTGCACCGGGTGTGGGGAGTGCCTCGAGAAGTGCCCGACGAAGGTCCCGAGCGACTACGAGATGGGGCTCTCGAACAGGAAGGCCATCTACATGCCGTTCATGCAGGCCGTCCCCAGGGTCATGACCATCGACAAGGACAAGTGCATGATGTTCACGAAGGGGAAGTGTGGCAACTGCAAGAAGGCCTGCAAGAGGGAGGCCGTCAACTACGAGATGAAGGACCAGATCCTGGAGATCGAGGTAGGGTCCGTCATCGTCGCGACGGGCTATGATGTCTGGGACCCGTCATCTTCCACCGAGTACGGCTACGGGAGGTACCCCAACGTCTATACGGCGATGGAGTACGAAAGGATCATCAATGCCGCGGGCCCGACCCATGGGCACATAGAGCGGAGGTCGGACAAGAAGCGCCCGCAGAAGATGGCGTTCATACAGTGCGTGGGCTCCAGGAACCCGCAGGTCGGCCACCCGTACTGCTGCGCGGTCTGCTGCATGCACTCCACGAAGGAGGCCATGCTCGCGCGCGAACACCACGACGACATGGAGTCCACAATCTTCTACAAGGACATGCGCGCGTGTGCGAAGGGCTTCTACGAGTACATCGAGAGGGCCAAGCGCGACTACGGCGTCCGGTACATCAACTCCGACGCCACTGTCCAGGAGAACCCGGAGAACCACAACCCCGTCGTCGTGTACGACGTGGGCGGGAGGCAGCAGTCCGAGGAGTTCGACATGGTCGTGCTCGCGACGACGCTGATCCCGAGGAAGGAGACCCTTGAGCTGGCGAAGCTCCTGGGCCTGAAGGTCGACGAGTTCGGGTTCCTGGAATCGAGCGACAGGATACTGGGTCCGGGCAGGACGGTTGTGCCAGGGATATACCTCGCTGGTTACGCCGCAGGACCGGCGGACATCCCGGAATCGGTCGCCCAGGGCTCGGCGGCGGCCGCGATGGCCGTCGAGGCGATGGCGAAGGCGGGGGCGTGAGGACACATGACAGAGAAGACCAAGGCCGACGTCAAGGAGAAGCCGAGGATCGGGGTGTTCGTCTGCCACTGCGGATCGAACATCGGCGGGTTCGTCGATGTGCCGTCCGTCGCAAAGTACGCGGAGACGCTCCCGGATGTCGTCTACGCGACAGACAACCTGTACACGTGCGCTGAGGACGGCCTGACCGCGATCAGGGAAGGCATCAGGAAGCACAACCTGAACCGGGTCGTGGTCGCCAGCTGCACGCCTAGGACTCATGCTCCTCTGTTCCAGGCGACCTGCGAGTCCGCGGGGCTGAACAAGTACCTGTTCACTTTCGTCAACATCCGCGAGCACTGCTCGTGGGTTCACATGAAGGAGAAGGAGAAGGCCACGAAGAAGGCCAGGGACCTCATCCGGATGGGCGTCGCGAGATCGCGGCTGCTCCAGGCACAGACCGAGGAGAAGGTCGACGTTGAGCCGTCGGCGCTCGTGATAGGAGGCGGGGTGTCCGGCATGACCGCCGCCGTGTCCCTTGCGGAGATGGGCTTCCCGGTCCATCTGGTCGAGAAGGATGGCGAGCTCGGCGGATTCGTGAGGAACCTGAACAACCTCTACGTCACCGAGAAGAGCGCCGCCGACACCATCAAGCCCTTGATTGACAAGGTCAAGGCCCACAAGAACATCAACCTCCACCTGAACTCCAGCGTCAAGAGCGTCGAGGGGTTCATCGGGAACTACGATATCGCAATCGGCACCAAGGGCGCCGAGGACCTGAAGACCAAGGTCGGCACGATTGTCGTCGCAATGGGGGCCATCGAGCTCATGCCCGAGGGGCTGTACGGGTACATGCAGTATCCGAACGTCGTGACCCTGACCGAGTTCGAGATGCTGTGCAAGAAGAAGACCCTCCCGAAACTGAAGAACGTGGCGTTCATCCAATGTGTCGGCTCGAGGGGACAGAACAAGTCGTACTGCTCCAGGATATGCTGCAACGTGGCCATCAAGAATGCGATCAACATCGTGGACAACTACGAGAACATGCTCGGTCTGATGGAAAAGAGCGGGACGGTCATAGACAAAGTCCCCGTAGAGCGCACAGCCCCCGAAGAGATACTCGATAGGAGGCGCAGGAGGCGTGGGAGGGACCACGGAGAGGAGGCCGGGGCGGATGAGGTCAAGCTCGGGCCGTCAGAGAAGATTGAGGTCACGGTGTTCAACAGGGACGTCATGGCATACGGAGTCGAGCACGAGCTCACTTACAACAAGGCCAGGGAGAAGAGGGTCAAATTCGTCAGGTACACCCCCGAGCACCTGCCAAGGGTGTACATGGAGGGCAACCAGCTCACGGTCGGCTACTTCCACGAGACCCTGAAGCTCGAGCGGACGACGCCCGTGGACATGGTGGTTCTCTCGACGCCCATGATCGCGCAGCCGGATGCCGGCGAGGTCGCCCAGATGCTCAAAGTGCCCCTCGGACAGGAGGGGTTCTTCCTGGAGGCGCACGTGAAGCTGAGGCCGGTCGACTTCGCCACGGACGGGATCTACGTCTGCGGGACCTGCAGGGGGCCGGCGGACATCACGGAGTGTGTCACCCAGGCCTGCGCGGCCGCATCGAGGGCCGCTATCCCGATGGCAAAGGGCTACGTACAGGCCGAGGCCCTGACATCGATCGTCGATGACACCAAATGCTCCGGGTGCGGGACCTGCATACAGGTCTGCCCGTACGGGGCGCTGAGAAAGAACGACAAGGGCCTAGCAGAGGTCATCGTCGCCGCGTGCAAGGGCTGCGGCTGCTGCGGCGCGACATGCCCCGAGGGCGCGATCACGATGACGAACTACACGGACGCCCAGCTGCTCGCAGAGGCGAAGGCCGGGCTGGAGGAGGTGTGAGCGATGGCCGAGGCAATGCAAGAGATCAAGGAGGCCCCGAAACCGGCCGAGTTCGAGCCGAAGATCATAGGTTTCCTATGCAACTGGTGTTCGTACGCGGGGGCGGACCTATGCGGCGTGAGCAGGTACCAGTACCCGACGAACGTCAGGGGCATCAGGGTCATGTGCTCCACCAGGATCAGCCCGCACCTTGTTCTGGACATCTTCAAGGCGGGCGCGGACGGCGTGCTCCTCGGGGGATGCCACCTGAACGACTGCCACTACATCTCAGGGAACTTCTACACGGAGAAGCGCGTCAGGCTCATGAAG
>Ga0153916_10002652_pt1 | contig 13076 bp, 9 predicted proteins | sample Opewatmetagenome_FD_109642 | JGI IMG/M metagenome (GOLD analysis project Ga0153916, IMG submission 109642) | Freshwater wetland microbial communities from Ohio, USA - Open water 3 Core 3 Depth 4 metaG | ecosystem: Environmental > Aquatic > Freshwater > Wetlands | place: USA: Ohio, Lake Erie, Old...
CCGTAAGGCAGTCCATCATAAGTTTTTATACCAGCATCCTTGATTACGGCTGACATTAATTCGTCATAAAACTTTTCTTCTCTTGCGATAGTCCCGACATACCATCCTTTTCCTTTTCCGAAAACATTCCGGGTCACTGCAGCCATTGAAAGAAGGTGCCATTCATCATAGCCTGCCATTACCTCAGCACCTTTGGAAGTAATCCAGTCAGAATAATTGATAGCAGTATATGTTTCAGTAAAAAGATCCTGGCTCATTATTTTGTAGCTGAAATCTGGAGTTATGGCTTCGTATTCTTCTATTTCAATACCAAGCATTGGAGATAAAAGTCCCGGCAATGTTCGTTCATGTGCAAGATTTGTTTCATCCTTAACACCGGTACGGCAATCTGTCAGCAGCACACCTCCATTTTTCACATAGTTATTAAGTTTTTCAGCCATTTCATCCGGCAGCAGGATCAGATCGGGTGCCAGTACCAGTTTATATTTTGAAAGATCGGCATCCGGGCTGATTAAGTCTGCATTTACACCGGCCCTGAATAAAGCATTATAATACCTAGCGATGGCACTTCGGACATTGTTTCCATCATAACCTGGTTGGCCGGTGAGCGACCATATTGAGCGATAATCATAAATAATTCCTACTTCTGGTTTTAAAGTAGTACCTCTCACGTAGGATTCCAGTTTCCTGTACTCTGTAGCAACCTGTTTTGCCTCATTATATCTTCTAAGTGGTTTGCCGTCATGTCCGAGTAATCCATGCCAATATTGTTCTCGCCCTGCAGTGCATGTTCTCCAGCGGAACCATATCTGTCCGTCAGCACCATGAGCCAATTGCTGGTAAGCTATTTCCCTGATCTCCCCCGGACGGGGATTCCTGTAGAATGCTCCCCATCCGCCGGGACCAGCTGTTTGCTCCATGATCAAAAAATTCTTCTGCTTGACTCCTCGCATAAGATCAGCTGCCATAGCGGCATCATAGGGAATCTGAGGGCCTCCCCATACAACGTAATTATCCCAGGCAACAAAATCCAAATCTTTACCCAGATCATAGTAACTGATTTCTGGATGGAAACCCATCATATTATGAGTAATAAAATGATTTGCAGGGCAAACTTCGCGTATGATTTTTACCTGGTCATGTTGAAACCTGACATTCAACCAGGAATGAAATTGCTGCCAGTCATAACATGCACTTGGATTCCCTGAGGGGCTCCAAGTTCCTCCTTTGCTTTCACAATCGGGAATTTGAATTTCACCCCATGTCTGGACTTTGTGTCCCCAGAAATGAGTTCCCCATGACTTATTGAGAACATCCAATGTTTCATATTTCTCGCGTAACCAATCCTGGAAAGTGTTCCTGCAACGATCACAATAGCACATAGGATCTGCAAACTCATTATCTGTCTGCCAGCCAATGACATTGGGAGTATTTTTGAAATGTTCGGCCATTGCCCGGGTAATTCTTTCTGACAATAGTCGGTATGTTCCATCTGAAAAACAGTTATTTTTCCTGGCACCCCAGACAATCTGTTGTCCGTTATCCATTGTCGCCAGGGTTTCAGGGTACTTTCTTGCAACCCAGGCCGGCATAACTGCAGTAGGGGTTCCAAGGATGGCTTTTATTCCATATTGATTTGCCAGAGTCAAGAATTCGTCAAGCCAGCCGAAATCAAACTGACCTTCTGAAGGTTCCATCAGTACCCATGCAAACTCAGCGAGCCGCACCACGTTAAAACCTGCCTCTTTCATCAGCTTCAGGTCTGTTTCCCATCTATCCTTTGGCCAGTGCTCGGGATAATAATCGACACCGATCAGCATATCACCTGATGCAGGCATGACGTAAAGTTCCTTCCATGACTGGGCATTCATTACTGCAGCTGAAGACAAAAGAATCACAAACAGAAACAAATTCATTAATCTTTTCATAGCTATTAAGTTTTTAATATTAATATGTCATTTTTCCTTCTCCCGATAATTCCTTTTACTTTAAGTCCCGGACCTGAACCCGGAACTCTTAGATCCGAGACAGCACCTTCCCTGCCGGCAGGATTTCCAGAGTTTTGATCTTCGAAAGCCTGTCAAGCAGTTCATCCAGGAAAACAGAACTTACCGGGCCCCAGCCTTCATTATCCAGCCCATGGGTATTGTAAATAAACCATCCAAAAGGTCCCTCAAGAAATTCATTTATAGTTTCACCCAGATGCTGATCGATATTCTCCGGACCATGAGAAATACATGTCAGCTTCTTCTGGCCGGGATATGGTAACGGATTAAATGCAGGACCTCCGGTACGGAATGCCATGACCTGTGTACCCAGCCATTCTTCAATTTCCGGGGAAGAAGCATTATACGCAAAATTGTAAACCGATTTCTTTGCATCAAAGTCATCAAGTTCTTTGTCGAAAACATCCAGGCATTTCAATATAGAATCTTTAGCCTGTTCCAATGGCATTTCTACCAGGTTCTGATGATCATAACTGTGCGGCATGATTTCGTGCCCACGTGATTGCAATTCATTCCATAACTTGAAATCCCCGACCTTCCATGCATGGTATTCATTTGGAAGGGTAAAGTTTTTAAGATGGGCAGTAGCAATCACATTAATGCATGCAGATAATCCATATTTCTCATATATCTCAGCTGTTTTAATACTGGATTTTTCGAATCCATCATCGAAACTTAAGGTAATTGTATGTGTTTTTTCTGAACACATGAAAGGAGACTGGGCAATCATCAATCCGGCCGTTCCAAAGCCAAGACTCTTAATTACTTTTCTTCTCGTAATTTGGGTTTTCATGAATTATAGTATTAATAATTGAACTTATAATAATTCCCCTTTGTCACCCTTAAACCTCAGAAATATATCCACGGTTCCTGAAATAGATATTATTGCTGTATCCAACGTTGGCCATGAATTCCAGCCTCCGGTATTTCTCACGCTGAGTTCTCCTATTTTTTCGGATGCATCATACCAGCCGACTCCATTCTTGATGATCTTTAAAATTAACCAGGTCTTCAGAGGAATAAACCTTCCAATCCTTCCTGATCCAGAAATTATTATCCCTCGAAAAATCATGGGAAGGATAAATAAACACCCTGTAAAAATAAACAGGAAAAACAAAACCAGACTAAGACAAATAATGATTTTTACAAGTATTTTCATAAAAGGTTAATTCAACAGAATATTTTTGTTGAGCTGGCATAGTCTTAAGGAAGAAATGCTCAAGATCAACTTTGCAATGGAATCAAAATATATATGATTCCAGGTCTCGATTTACTCAGTCATCCGATTTATTAATTTTAATGATAATACCGGTCAATTTCCTGTCTTGCAAGTTCTATACTGCGTCCGACTTTGTTAAGATTACCATGCACTGTATAAACATCACGTATAATGAATTCAGTAAACACACCTTGTGTAGTTTCTATTGTTTTACGAATATGTGCACGCCAGGATTCTTCATCTAATGGGATGTTGATCCCGAGATATTTTGGATCCGGTTTCCGGGAAAATACAATTTCTGTTCCCCTCAATGCATCACTCATAAAATCCTCATCACACCACCTGGAAATGGATATTTTCTTCAGATGAGGTAGCTGGCTTATAGAATCCCATACCGGATGAACGGGTTCGCAACAACCATAATATACCAGACCGAAAGGTTCGCACACATCTAAATAGTATGGAAGGCAGAACTCCTTAAACATTTCAGGAGAAATACCTATCGTTTCCTCACTGTTCGTGTTGCCCCAGAAATCACAAAGCCTGGCAGGTCCACCCTCATAACCAGGTGAAGGCAACTTTCCGGTAAAATTGTAACTGGTTCCGAAACTATCCTGGTTTCCATTATTCACAACGATCAATCCTTGAGATTCTGCCCATCTCATGATGGAGAGGGCATTATCCCGCAAGTAAGCCATAAGCCGGTGTATTTCTCCGGGATTGACTAGCATGGTACTATAGTAAGCTTCCATTCCCATCAATTCGATCGCCCGGTTGGTAAGGGAAGTGCACTCCAGATTATTTGTCCGGATGGTAACGGGCAGTAAGTCCCCGAAAATGTTTTCCAGAAATCCTTTCCATTTAAGTGTTTTTTCTTTATCAACATGGCAGACGGCAGGTTTTAATAATTTAAAATCTGCTTTCAGATCCCTGACAGGATGCAAATAACGGTATCCAACTTCAAATCCATCCGCATCTTTTCGGGTTTCCCGGGCCACTTTGAAACCGAACTCATCAATATCCAGGAACCAGTTTATCTCAAAGAAATCCGGCATTACCTTATCGTCATTGATGAGTTCATAATTGCGGATGTTCCTTAATATCTGGTATTCAACAGACCTGCCAGCTACGGATTTACAGTAAAAGACATTATCAGGGAGAAAATCACGGTCGAAAGTCCAGGTTTCAATCACAACAGGAGGAATATAGTCAGGATGGCCATCGTTGAGATTATACCAGATTTGTTTTCGTGCATCCATTATGGGCAATGCGGCATATTCAGCCTGTTTTTTTGCCAGATCCCGCAGATAGATTTTTTCATTATCGGTTATGTCCCAGGGCATCATCTTTTATAAAATTCCGGTAGAAATTCCCGGTGAGTCTCTATAATTACCTCGAGCATTTTCTCTGCTTCCGGTTTTGTTTTAACCGTCAGACCGGCCATCAATGCCTGCAGTATTAACTGGCGGTCTCCAGTTATAGCTGCATCAACAGTTAATTCCTGCACCCCGATAATTCGCTGAAGTATTGCCGTAATACCCAGTGGCAGTTCACCGAAACAGAAAGGATGGATACCAGATCCGTTAAACAAGGCCGTTGATTCCAATACCGCACCCATTGGCAAATTAATAGCCTGTCCGGTGTTGGGCATGTTTACTGAATTATAGAATTCAATATCTCCAGACAGGGCTGAAAGGATTTTCTCAAACATTACTTCTTCCTTAAACTGTCCGTCATAAGAATACCCTCCTCTTGTCAGTGGTTTTCTTCCGTAGGCTTCATCCTCCATCTCTTTGAATACCACATCAAATGTTGCGGCATATTCTTCGAAATTGTGATGTGCATCTATACCGAGAGTGTGTCCGTAATATGCATTTTTACCGAGCCAACCAGGGATGAACTCTGAAATATGTCCATCACCTACCACCGGGAAATAACCAAAAGCTTCAAAAAGATCCCATGTCAGAGGATTCTTTTCCACTTCTTTCGGGTATTCCTTTATGTACATGCGAAGCATAGGGAATACATCTTTACCCTGATGCTCAAACTTAGTGATCCATGTAAAGTGGTTCAAACCTATCGCTTCACACCATACTTCTTCCGGAGGAATACCAATTAATTCTGCCAGATGATGGTGCCACCATTTCACACCTGTACATAACCCTATGGTCCGGATATTTGTAGTCTTGGAAATTGCCCGGCAATTAACTGTAAGTGGATTGGAAAAATTAATTAACAGTGCTTCCGGGCATAACTTTTCCATATCTTTTGCCACTGTTACCATCACAGGAACCTGGCGTAAAGCACGTGATAAACCACCTGCACCATATGTGTCACCTGTGGTCTGGTTTATGTCGAACTGCCTGAAAATCGCAACATCTTTTTCCCAGGCACGCCTTCCTCCTACACCTATTGTTGAGGTTACAATTTCTGCTTCTGGCAATAACTCTTCCCGATTTTGTGAACCGGTTATTTTAATCGGGGCATTCGACTCTCTGACCAGTCTATCAGCCAGCCTGACAGCAATATCCAGGCAATGCTGATCTATATCAACAAGCCTGAGATCGAATTCTCCTTCGTTCCTGATAAGACTTTCCACTATTCCTTTAGTAAAATATGTACTACCCACACCTAACAGAACAATTTTTTTCATTTGTATTTATATTTCATCAACTAATATTATTTAACTCCAGCTTTTGAATTTCAACATTGCAATATCTTTTTCACTTTTAACTTTTCGTTAAGTAATTCACCGTATGTGACCATATAAATCGCAATCATTGCAAGCACGATTCCAATGATGTTAAGATAATAGGGTATCCTGGCATAAATAATTAAGGATAGAACTGTTGTAATCATCGGAGCCATGCTGGCAATTGGACTCACTATTATGACCTTACCGTAACGGATTGAATAAATTGCAAGCAGAGCTCCTATTGAATTTAACAGATGAATTATAAAAATAATATACAGTCCCGCACCCCGGTAGATGGGCTGTGAAAAATCTGTCATATAATACGTTAGCGGGATAAATAATAAATTGCTGATGGTCATATATACAAAAACACTTTCGGGAAGCATATTTTTCATTGCTACTTTGGCATAAAAGCCCTGGAAACCGAACAGGATAAATGCTGTCAGTGATAAGAACAACCAGAGAAAGCCTGTTATACCCTCTTTACCTGAGGGCTGGAGTGACAAAAGGAAAATGGCTGCAATGGCAATGATGATACCCATTGTTGCAATAAAATGGGTTCTTTCTTTAAGAAAAAAAACTGACAGAAGAATAGTTATTATCGGATACACTGATATTACCGGGAAAATAATATATGCAGGACCCAGTCTTAAAGCTCCGAATAGAGCCACCGAACCAAGTGCACCTGCAATTCCAATGATTAAACCATTTATGATAGACTTCACAGAACATTCGAGTTTCCATTTAATCCGGTACAGAAGATATATGGAACAGGGTATAAAAGTTAGGGACCAGAGGATATAGCCGAGGGTTGTGGGAAATGGGGGAGACAATCTCTTTTCCGGAAGTTCAACCAGGGCACCCCATATCCCGTTCATAAGCATGGAAAGAACTGAAAATAACAACCAGAGAGGAATTTTAATTTTCATAATGTTGATTTAGCGCATTTCTGCCATTCATCAATGAATATCCCAATATTCTTCCATGTTAGCGGATCGTCAATCGTAATATTGTCTACCGGAGACAGAATAAAACCCTTTAAGCCGACTGTTTTTATTGCCCTCTTAACCGCATCCCGTACCTCCTTTTCACTGCCTCTTTCAACTGTGATTGCACCGGATACACCTCCCCAAAGGCAGATTTTATGACCAATCTTTTTTTTCAGGATATTCAGATCTGTATGGGTTCCCTGAACAGGATCAACACCGACCAGAACGTCAATACCCGATTCAAGGTATGCATCCAGCATTGGAATGTGCCCGCTGGTACAGATGTATCCAAATTTAGCATTGTATTTATGAACCAGTTCCGTTTCGGATTTTAACAGTGGCAGAATTGCTTCTTCAAAGAACTCCGGAGTCACAAAATCACATCCTTCATACCATGCACGTTTCAGATACAGATCCACTCCTTCTGCCAGTATTGTTATCATGCGTTTTTTATTCCATTCATGTATGAAGTTCAGAAAATCTTTGACGAAATCCTGATCTTCCATCATTTTATATATCAGGTTCTGCATTCCGCAAAGCCAGAATGCCATGTCAAGCCCCACACCCCAGCCACCGGCAAGAAGAACATCATGTTTGGCAACAAATTTTTTTGCTTCTATGCATTCATTTTTAAAATCTTTAACATCCATATTGTTCGGAGGTAGAAGAAAATACTTTTTAATAATCTCAAAGTCTTCTCTGCATGTTACAAGGGGCTTTAGTGTCCTGGGAACCTGGTAATCGTCCATAAAGGGTATCTGGTTTCCATGAGGCCAGTCGTCTGACAAATATACAGCAGTGTTCAGGAATCCTTCCGGTGTTGAATATTTCTTATTCAGTATGGATTTGCCATGTTTTTGAGAAATCCAGTGTTCTGTTATCACATCCGGGTGAAAATGTAATGGTAATCCGCGTAAATCAGGATGCTGTGGCCGCTCTTTCCGTGAGGCTTGTGGGATGAACAGCATTGGATCAAGACCCATTTTTAATTCTTCCAATGAAGAAGCATACCTGTCCTCATTAAACCGCTTGCGAAGTGCTGAAAAGCTCATAAAGCAACATGGGATCCGGTCTGTTTCTTCTAGATTCATTGTTCTTATCAAACAGTGACGGGATGATGAATGCGCCATAATTTTGATTAATCAGTAGCACCTTACAAAAATAGAATTTGTTTTATCTTATCTTCCATAATTTGAAAAAATTAATATCATAAATTTGTATGAATCGGATTAAAACAGAAATCATCAAATGAACATTACCAAAAAAAAATGGGATATTATTGTAGCCGGAGAATTGAACATTGATATTATATTAAACGGAATCCATTCATTTCCCGAAATTGGTAAGGATATCCAGGCAGACCAGTTTTCTTTTGTCCTGGGCAGTTCTTCTGCCATCTTTGCCAGCAACATTGCATCCCTGGGGGCGAAAGCAGCCTTCTGCGGATTAATCGGTGAAGATTATTTCGGTGATTACATACTGGAGAAACTCAAAGAAAGGGAAATAGATACATCAATGGTGATCCGTACAGATAAAAGTCATACGGGGATCACTTTTATTCTGAATTATGATAACGACAGGGCCAGTGTAACTTATCATGGCACCATGGCTCTTTCATCCATAGATATGATCCCTTTCAGAAGATTAAAAAACGCAAAACACTTCCATCTTTCTTCTTGTTTCCTGTTGCCCAAAGTATTAAACAGGTTACCGGAAATTTATCAGAAGGCAAAAAAGGCCGGACTGACAACATCATTGGATCCCCAATGGGATCCTCATGAGAAATGGAACCTGGATCTACCCGCTGTTATGGAATACATTGATGTACTTTTTCTCACCGAACCGGAATTCCTGAGCATAACAAAAAGTACAGATACCAGAGCTTCCATGAAAAAAACCTGTATAGGCAACAATATCATTGTCTTAAAGCAGGGAATTTTGGGATCAACCCTATTCAGCAAGCAAACCGGTTTTATTCAAACTAAAGGTTATCTGAATCCGAATATAGCCGATGCGATCGGAGCCGGAGATAGTTTCAACGCCGGATTTATTTTTAAGTTTATTAATGGTGCTGAACTTGCTGAATGCCAGGATTTTGGAAGCCTGGCAGGTGCTGTTTCCACAACCCGGACTGGAGGAACTGCTGCATTTAATGATCCCGAAGAGATATCTAAAACCATGATGGAATTTAAGAAAAATATCAGACCGTCATTTTGATCACATTAAGTAATTTGTTCTCTGTTTCTTCATTTAAAAATATTTCCGGGCCTTTGGGATCATGAAGCATTTCCATATATAGTTCTTTTGCAAAATCAATATCATTTTTTGCTCCGGCACTTCTCCATCCATTAAACATTTGGTCTGACCATATATGTGACTGCCATAAATGACTGTTAAAGTAAACAGCCGTATGTTCTGATGACAGAAAATTACCTCCTGGTCCTACCCGTTCGATTGTATCATAAGCCAAGGTTTCTTCATTTACTTCTATTCCTTTGCAAGTATGGTTCAAAGCGCCGATCAATTCATTTTCCAGAATCATTTGTATGGGAGAAAATATTTCATCTGCCCCAAGTAGTCCGGCAACGATATTACCGGTACCACAGACAGAAGCATTGTACATCGCGGTTATCATTTTCTGGACTCCTGCCTCGAATCCCGGGATTTTAGCATCAGACAGACCTGAATGACCCCGGTAATTAAATCCAAGACGTTTTGCGATCTGTGCTTCAGCAATAATAGATACGGATTTTTCAGGACGGCCATATTGAAAAGACGCCGATTTCATATCAATGGAGGAAATTGAACCGACATAGGTTACTTCTGTTATATTGAAAAGAATATAGTTAATAATTCCAATCATCAGGTTCTCAGCCAGGCAAATGGCTAAGGCGCCCGCCATTGTGACAGGAAATGTTCCTCCAAGTGTTCCACCACCGCTCCGGATAGAAACCTTTAATCCACGCTCATAAAAATACCAGAATTGTTCAGCTTCATATCCGCCCAGTTTCAAAGGAGAAATAAGATAGACAACCCCGTGAAAAACATCTTGAATTTCCTTATCTACTGATCTGGCATAAATTTCCTGCATCCTGTAAATTGATTCGCATAGTTTGATATCCCAGATACCCTCACCTCCTCTTATTCCATACTTCCAGCAATATAACTTTTCATATAATGGTTGCAGTTTTTGAGAAATTTCAGCTATTGGGCATCCAAGCATATATGAACCTTTAATATCAGACAGTTTTTCTGACAATTTAATATAGATTAATAATAATTCATGGGTCCAGGGCTTATATTGGTTGTCGGCAGGATCAAGGAAATAGCCGTTATAAATTTCAGATTCCGCTGTATATTGGGGCATTGCTTCATTCCATGTTTTCCGGTTAATTTTTTCCAGAAAACTTTCAATCAAAGCCTTACTGATGAAAACTTTTTGACCGGATTGATCCACAACCGCGCCAAAATCTTTCAATTGTTTTAAAATTTTACTATTCTCAATTATGAATCCAGTGTTTTCAAGGATTTTAAAAGCCGTTTCAATAATTAAATCCAGCTCATTTTCATTTAATATTCTAGGTCCGTATATGCTATTTGTTAGTTTCATATGCAGCAATTTAATGATTTGTAATTGAGTGAATGGATTATAGGTATGATCAATTTATTTCTATATGATTATACTAATTCGAATATTGAGTCATCCCTGACTTGATCGAAGGTACCCGTGGTAAAGAAAAAAGTTCTTGAAACTGTTTTTTTGAAATACAGGTAAAAAGAAATGTCAATGCAGAATTTGACCTTCTGCTATCTTAGTTCTCTTAAATATTCCGCCGCCCAAACGTGATTTATATTTAATCTGACCGCTGCAGCAAATTGCTTTTTTGCATCTGATTTCAATTCCTTGCCCAGATATCCCAGTCCAATAAGGTAGTGTGCTTCAGATTTCCTGTCATCTGCTGTTTCTCTCTCCCCGAACTTGGCAAAGAAATCTATATCAGGAATATCAAGTCTCTGCTTTCCCAGTTCGATCAGTCCATCAAAAATTTCATTCGCCTCAGAAGTCTTTCCCAGCCTATTTAATGAAAGAGCCCTGTAAAAATGATTCTCTGAAAGTTGTGAATATTGCCTCCTGTCAGCCGAGAGTTCCCACATTTCTTTTGCTTTTTTAGAATTTCCCATTTTCTCATACACAGTTCCGAGAAAATAATGCACCTGACTTTCCCTGCCACCCCTGTAGGACTCAGCGACCATCATATTTTCAGGATATTTAAGGGCATTAAGCCAGTCAGAAAGGGTTTCTTTATATTTGCCTGAATTAAAATTATTTAGTCCTCTTAGCAGATGCGCATCCACATAAGAGCTGTATGCTTTGCTGACTCCCTCCCATTGGCGGAAATAGTTATTTTCAGCTATGTTCAGTGCTTCGTCATATCGGCCTAACTGAACAAGCAGCATAACTTCCCTTGATAAAGCGTCAGCAACATTATTATTTGTAATAACTTCCTGATGATCCATCAGAAGTTTCAATCTTTTTTCAGGGTCTGTCCGGGCTGCAGCATGGATCAGATCAGCCTCATACAGCAATCTTTGATCTCCGGGATTCATAGAAATGGCTTTTTCATAACTTTCAATAGCCCCTGCCATATCATTGAACTGCTTATAATACGCCATTCCAAGATTTCTATGCACAATGGGATATGAATCATCAATATCACGGGAATTTTCCTAATAATCCACGGCCTTTTCAGGCTGAAGTTCATAAAGAAGGTTTCCCAGGTAATACGGAGCCCTGGGATCAGATGGATTAATTTTCATTGCTGTTTCAAGGATGTTTATTGATTCAAGCCGGAAAGCAAAACAATAATTGGGTGGCATTTCAGCTGCCTGTTTAAAATAATCCATCCCTTTTTTGCCATCCCCATTATGCATCCAGAAATAACCAAGATAATAGTATCTCATTGGATAAGAGCCATCCGGACCATTCAACTCCAGATCAGGATTTGATAGTACATCTATGGCTTCATCCATCAGCCCTGCACTGGAATAGTCGAGCGACAGCTCCAGATATGTCTGAATATAATCTCGCATCCGGTTTTTAAGAATTGTTAAAGCTTTTTTTGATTCTTCAACTTTATCAAGATCTTTGTATGCAAGATAATTCTCATACATCGACCATACATCCAGGGGATCATAATTCATAATGCCAGAACTGATTTCCAGGGCCTGATCTGGTTTGCCTGTTTTCCTCAGAATGGCAGATTTCAGGTTAAATGCTTTTGTATTATTTGAATTTGTTGATATCGAACGTTCCAGATTCTCAAGTGCAAGATTATAATTTCCCTCCTGGCAATCAATTTGTGCTAGCTGATAATAAGCAGCTGAATGATATGCATAACTCCATGTTGCCTGGTAGAGGTTTTTATAAGCATCCTCAAAATTCCCTACAAATTTCTGACATAAACCAAGGTAATAATAAGCCTCTCCATCCCTTGGTTTTGTATAATTGTACGTTATCCTGTCGACAGCACTTTGCAGGTGTTTTTCTGCTTTATCAAACATACCTTTCCTGAGGAACAGAAGCCCAACGGCTGTATTCACTCTGTAATCCAACGAATCCCTTCTAAGGGCTTCCTCATAATAAGGATACGGATCAAAAGATGGATTGTAGAACTGTTCCAGGCGAAGGCCGGTATAATACAGCTCCTCAATTGTGGGAATTTCACGGGGAGATTTTGGAGGTTTGGCCACTTCAGGCATGGTTGATTCCTTCTTTTCTACAGGTTGATAACTTATCAGTTCTGTTCCATCCGATGCAAACAGGACCACACTGACATCCTGCTCTTTTATATTCTTTGGAATACCAATTTCTTTAATGAATGGATGAGAAGGATCTATATCGATTTGCTGCTCAAAGATTTTTTCTCCTTTTATATTTACTACCACTCTGGCATTTTTTCTTGATGAAGTCGTATTGAATCCTATCCTGGCTTTATTCTTCCCTGTGAATTCGAGATTGATAGCTGCTTCTAAATTGGCATTTTTTACACCGCCTATCTCCCGGATCGGATACCAGTTTTGTTTCAGATATTTTGATTCATATGGTTGCAGCCAGCTATAATCGGGCTGGTTATCCGAATAACCGCCAATCATTATTTCAAGTTCAG
>Ga0153916_10002653_pt1 | contig 13075 bp, 12 predicted proteins | sample Opewatmetagenome_FD_109642 | JGI IMG/M metagenome (GOLD analysis project Ga0153916, IMG submission 109642) | Freshwater wetland microbial communities from Ohio, USA - Open water 3 Core 3 Depth 4 metaG | ecosystem: Environmental > Aquatic > Freshwater > Wetlands | place: USA: Ohio, Lake Erie...
CCTTGGTCTCGCCGAACTTCTCGACGAACAGGATGCGGGTGAGGCGCTTGAGTTCCGTGGCCACGGTCTCGTCGTACGAGGCGAGCACCTCGGGCGTGATGGGCTTCTCCTCGAACAGGTGGCGCACGACGATCGCCGTCTTCACCACGTTCGCGAGCACGCCCTGCATCTTGGTGATCTCCACGGGCTTCGTCGTGAGGAACACAAGGAACGCGCGGTCGCCCACCCCGCTGATGATCACGGTCCCGGCCTCGAACTGCTCCACGGACATCATCATGTTCTGGCCGCTGAGCTGGTTGCAGATGTGGGCCAGGTTGCCCTTGAGCAAGTTCAGGAGGCGGTACTCCCGGGGATTGAGCTCGTTCGGGATGGAGGACGCGAAAATCCGGCCGTCCACCCCGAGGAACATGGCGATGTCCAGGACGTTCTCCTCGCGGCAGCGGCGCAGCTCCGTCTCCAGGAGGAGCTTGAGGTGGCCGACCGTCTCGGCCCCCATGGTCTTGTCGACCTTGCCGGCGTAGGGCATCTAGGCGCCCCGCTTCAACCCGTAGGAGTTGAAGAGGATCTGGAGGGTTTCCTCGGGCGAGTAGTCGTAATCCCAGTTCTTCTGCATGAGACGGATGCGGTCGAGGACGCGCGCGGGAGCCTTGAGGGACTCCGCCGTCTTGAGGGCCTCCTCGAAGGTCTTCGCGTGGGACCGCGTGGTCTCCTCGGCCATGGTGACCGGGCTCGTCCGCACGACGATGCCCACGCCGCGGGCGAACAGATACGGGTAGACGCCCTCGCCGTGGTGGACACCTCGCATCTTGAGGATCTTCAGGGTCCGATTGAACGCGCCGCCGATGGGGTAGTACTCCAGGTGCACCGCGCCATCGGACAGGTAGATGGGCAGGAGGACGTCCTCCCCGACCGTCTCGCCCGGCCGGGAGTGCTCCTCGACCGTGCACAGGACGACGCCGAGCTCCTTCAGGGTGTAGAAGAGCTTGCCGATCAGCTCGCGCTGCTCGAGCTTGTCCTGGGTCGCCCAGATGACCGGGGTCATCGGGTCGATCACGACCCGGGTGGGGATGTTGTAGTCCGCGCGCGCCTTGACGAGCTGGGGTAACTGCTCCTCGATCATCTTCTTGAAGTTCTTGCCCTTGAGGTGGATGAAGAAGAGGCTCTTCTCGTAGTACTTCCGTATGTCGAAGCCCATGAGGTTGGCCTCGTGCATAATCTGCTCCGGCGGCTCCTCCAGGGTCACGTACAGGGCCTGTTCGCCTTGCTCGATGCCCTCCATGAGGAACTGGACGGCGAAGGTCGACTTGCCCGTGCCGCTGGACCCCAGCAGCACGATGGTCGACTTGGGGTAGAATCCGCCTTCGATCAGGTCGTCGAGACCGGGAATCCCGCTGGACACCTTCTCCTTGTCCGCCATGTTGCTCCCCCCGCGGCTCCGCATCCCCGGAGACGGGGCGGGCGGGCAGCCTGCTCGAGGTTCGGCGAACGATGAAGGGTCCTTTTAAAAAGCGCTTGGACCTGGAAATCGCCCTTGAGAACGAGGGGCGCGTCCCCCGGGTTCACAACTTGCCGCGGATGGCGTCCAGCTTCTTCGTGAGCTCGTGGCTCTGGGCCGCCACGGCGACCTCGCCGCGGGTCTTCTCGATCAGGCTGCGCGCGACGTCCTGCTTCCGCTTCAGGGCCACCAGAGCCGTGGGGTAGTCGAAGCGCATGAGGGACTCCAGGATCCGCTCCATCCGCTCGAGGTCGTGGGAGGCCGCGGTGACGTCCCCGCCGCGCAGGGCCGTGAGCGCGAACCGGCGCAGCTCGCCGACGACGTCCCCGAGGCCCAGGAGGTACGCCGTGTCCGTGACGCCGCACTCCTTGGGCGAGGGCAAGGGCTCGGCCGCGAGGATCGCGTGGACGAGGAAGGCCTCACAGGCCTCCTGCATCGCGTTCTCCACGAACCCCGCGTGGATCAGGTCCGGGTGGCCGTCGAGGAGGCTGCGGAGCTTCTGGACCTCCTCGCGGGTCTCCTGCAGGCCCGTCTGGACGTCCTCGCCGCGGTGCATCCCCTGGATGGCGCTGCCCGCGAGGCGGGCGATGGTTCGGGACGACTTGATCGCGAGCTCGCGGACCTCGTCCTTCTCGTCGAGCCGCGACTCGATCTCCGAAATCACATCGTCCAGGTTCTTCACGCCGCGGCCATGAGGGTTCCCGTTATTTGAGGGTTGGGGCCGCGCATCTCGCGCGCCGAAACCGTATTGCGGGCCGGAGCCATCCGGGGCCGGGGAAAGCGTGGAAGAGTCCCAAGGCTACGTGAAGGTCCTCGGATACCGGATGTTCTACCGCTCCTTCGGCACCGCGTCGAAGGGGACCGTGCTCTGCCTGCATGGCGGCCCCGGGGCGAGCCACGAGTACCTGCTGCCCCTCGCGGACCTCGCCCCGTTCGGCTACCGCGTCGTGCTCTTCGACCAACTCGGGTGCGGGCGCTCCCAGCGGCCCCGCGGTAGGAAGCTCTACACCGTGGCGCACAACGTGGAGGAGGTCGAGGGGGTGCGGCGCGCGCTCCACCTCGGCCGCGTCCATCTGTTCGGATCCAGCTACGGGGGTGCGCTGGTCCTGGCGACCGCGTTCAAGTACCAGCGGAACCTGCGGAGTCTCGTCGTCGCGAGCGGCCTCGCCAGCACGCCGCTCACCGTGCGCGAGATGTGGCGCCTGATCGACCGGATGCCGCCGTCCCTCCGGCGGACGATCCACCGGTGCAACGGGAAGGGGGATTTCCAGAACCCGCGGTACCTGAAGGCCGTCGACGTGTTCTACCGGACCCACCTGTGCCGTCTCCCCGTGTGGCCCCACGAGGTCGTCCAGACCCTCGAGAACACGGGCCTCGTCTACCGGACCATGAACGGCCCGAACGAGTTCACGATCACGGGGACCATCCGGGACTGGGACATGACGGACCAGCTGCCGCGGATCCGCGTGCCCACGCTCGTGACCGTGGGCCGGTACGACGAGGTAACGCCCCGCGTCGCGGGGGAGATCCACCGGGGGATCCGCGGCTCCCGGCTCGTCCGGTTCAACGCGAGTTCCCACCTGGCCTTCTGGGAGGAGCGACCCCGCTACATCGAGGTGGTCCGGACGTTCCTGGACGGTGTGATCTGAGGCTGCGGCTCCGCGATCAGGATCCCTCGCGGATCCTCCGCATCTTCTCCACCTTGCGCTGCACGACCTCGGGCTTCCCGATGTCACGCCGCGCGTAGAAGCTACCGCCGACGAACGCGAGCGCCTCCTCGGACATCGCCTCCGCGCTCCCCAGGTCGTCGGCGATCCCGACCACGGCGAGCGCGCGAGAGGTCGTCGTGAAGATCTTCCCGTCCTTCTCGTCCACCGCGGCGTAGTACAGCCTCGCCCCCGTGCGGCGGATGCTCTCCTCGTCCACCTTGAGCTGCTCCCCCGGCTTGGGATGGGTGCCGTAGCCCGGCGGCACGACGTACTTGCAGACCGTGGCCTTCCGTGCAAAGCGAGCGCGGAGCGGGAGGCCGCCGCGGGCCATGCTCATGCACAGGTCGACGAAGTTGTCGTCGAGGATGGGGAGGACGTTCATGGACTCCGGGTCGGCGAACCGCGCGTTGTACTCGAGGAGCTTCGGTCCCTCCCGGGTGGCCATGAAGCCGCCATACAGGACGCCCTTGAACGGGGTCCCGCGGTCGTTCATCGCCTCGACCGTGCGCCGCATGGTGTCCAGCGCCCGGTCGTAGTCCAGCGGGGTCACGAAGGGCAGCCGGTGGTCTGCGTCGCTGTACGAGCCCATGCCGCCCGTGTTGGGCCCGCGGTCGCCCTCGTACGCGCGCTTATGGTCCTGGGCGAGCGGGCAGGGCACGAGCCGCCTCCCGTCGCAGAGGGCCTGGAGGGAGAACTCCTCGCCCACGAGCTTCTCCTCCACGAGGAAACGCGCCTGACCGCCGATCTTCTTCTCCAGGATCTCGCGTCCGATCGCGAGGGCGCCCTCCTTGGAGGCGAAGTGGTCGCCCCAGACCTGCACGCCCTTGCCGCCCGTCAGGCCGAGGGGTTTGATTACGAACTCGAAGTTGCTGTCCAGGACGAACTCGGAGAACGGCGCATAGGAGTCGAAGGCCCAGTACGACGGCAGCCCGGGAATCCCGTACGCCTTCATCAGGTCCCGCGTGAACTCCTTGTTCGTCTCGAGCTGCGCGGCCGCTTTCGTGGGTCCGACGGTCGGGATGCCGCGGGCCTCCAGGGCATCCACGATGCCCTTCTCGAGCGGCGCCTCGGGTCCGATCACCGCAAGGTCGGCGTGCTCGTCCTGGGCCCAGGCGACGATTCGGTCGACCGCAGTCACGTCGCCGAGGAGGATCTCCTTCGCGGCGCGGCGGATCCCGGGGTTCTGGTTGGCCATCGCCGCCAGGATCTCGGCGCCGCTGCGGTGGAGCGCCTCCACGACGGCATGCTCGCGCCCTCCGCCCCCGACGACGAGGACCCGCATGGACACGGGAAGCGCGCCCAACCTAAAGCATTTCGCGGACGGCCGCCGCGGCGAGATGAAGGGCGATGGTCAGGCGAGCGTGAGTTCTGCGGCGCGGACCGTGTTCGCGAGGAGCATGGCGATCGTCATGGGCCCTACACCGCCGGGCACGGGGGTGATGGCCTTGGCCTTCTCCTTCACCGCTTCAAAGTCCACGTCCCCCACGGTGCGGTAGCCGCTCTTCTTGGTCGGATCCGCGATGCGATTCGTCGCGACGTCGATGACGACGACGCCGTCCTTGACCATGTCCGCGCGGATCGTCTTCGGGGCGCCCATGGCCGCAACCAGGATGTCCGCGCGCCGCGTGTGGGCGGCCAGGTCTCGTGTCGCGCTGTGAACGACGGTCACCGTGGCGTTCGCGTTCTTCGCCTTCTGCATGAGCAGGGCCGCGAGCGGCTTGCCGACGATGTTGCTACGCCCCGCGATGACGACGTCCTTCCCCGCGGGCGGGTTGCCGCTGCGTACGAGGAGCTCGACGACCCCGGCGGGCGTCGCGGGCGCGAACCGCGGACTTCCGATCAGGACCAGTCCCACGTTCTCGGGGTGAAAACAGTCCACGTCCTTCCTGGGGTGGACGGCCTGGACCGCCGCGTCCACGGAGATCTGCGGCGGGAGGGGTTGCTGGACCAGGATGCCGTGGACCTGGGGATCCGCATTCAGCTTCTGGACCGCGCGGAGCAGCTACTCCTGCGGCGTGTCCTTGGGCATCTCGAGGGTCTGGTGGGCCATGCCCATCTCCTCGCAGGCCTTGCCCTTCATCTTCACGTAGAGCTGCGAGCCGGGGTTGTCGCCGACCAGGATGGCCGTGAGGCCGGGGTTCACTCCACGGGCGCGGAGCCGATCGAGACGGTCCCGGAGCTCGCCCCGGATCTCGTCCGCCACGCGCTTTCCGTCGATGATGTCGCCCGTCATGGAGGTCCCCGCTGCGGGGAGACGGAGCGGGGTCATGGACTTTGGGAAATGGCTCTCGTTACCGCCTCGGCTTCCACGCGGGTGCGCGCGCGTGTGGAAATGTTACGCTGGAAGGTCGGATAACGTACGCTTTTGGTGTCAGACGCGCCCCAATTGGTTATCACGCACGAAAACACTTAAGTTCTCTCCTGGATTTGGGTGCTCTCCGGATGCACTCGAACGATTGGACGCGTGAGCTGACAGAGCGTCAGCGCGAAGTGCTGATCATCGTTGTGGAGAACAAGGTGTATCGGAACCGGGACTCGCGGATCCCGGAGCTGGCGGCCCAGATGGGAATTGCCCCCGCCGCCGTGGCGAAGCACCTCCTGGAGATCGAGAAGAACGCCCTCCTCCACGTCATGGTCAGCCCTTCGGAGCAGGGCAAGCGGATCTATGAGCGGCTCCAGTTCGAGCCGCGGCCCGAGCGGCAGACGTCGGAGGCCCTCGATCCGCAGAAGATCTCTATCCTGGGGTTCCTCCGGGACCACCCGGACGCGACGACGACGGAGATCTCCGAGGAACTCGACCTGTCCGACTACACCACGGTCAACGGCCTCCGCGTGCTGAACGCGATCGCGCTGATCTCGAAGCAGCGAGGTCCGGCTCTCCGGCGTGGTGTGCCGCCCTACGTGTACCGGCTGACCGCCCACGGCCTCGACGTCGCCTCGCGGCACGTCTGAGCCGGGCGCAAGGCAGAAATCGTGCCGACCCCTTCGCTCAGGCCGCCGTGTACGACGCCGTCGTCGTGGGAGCGGGGCCTGCCGGGGGCATGGCCGCACGCCAGCTCGCGGCCGCAGGCTTCTCGACGCTGATCCTCGACAAGAAGAAGGTCGTGGGAGAGCCTGTGCAGTGCGCGGAAGGCGTGAGCCGCTTCGGGCTCGAGTCCAACGGACTCCGGCCCGACGGGGCCTGGATCGAACAGCCCATCGACGGGGCCCGTTGCGTCGTGCCGGACGGACGGAGTTTCTTCATCACGCACCTTCCGGGCTATGCGATCGACCGGGCTGCGTTTGACCGATGGGTCGTCGACGGCGCCGTGGACGATGGCGCGGAGCTCCGCACGTCCACGCGTGTGGAGGGAATCGAGCGGCGGGATGGGGGCTGGCGCCTCCGGTCGGCCGGCGGGGCATTCGACACGAAGGTCGTCATCGCGGCGGACGGCCCCACGAGCTTCCTGGCGAAGAGCCTCGGCCTCGTGCGGAGCCAGGACCAGATCCGGGCGTACGAGTACCGCTTCCCGCGGGACGCGGTCGACCTTCCCGACCCCAATCGGTTCCTCCTCTACATCGGGGAGCGCTACGACGGGGGGTATGCGTGGATCTTCCCGAAAGGGGATGGGGTCAACGTGGGGGCGGGGGGCCATATCGACGCGCACGCGGCGACCCTCGCGTTCTGCCGCGATCGCGGCCTAGACCCGGCTCGGCGGGAGCGGATCATCGCCGGGACCATCCCGTACCGCTACGACCTCGCGGCCTACGGGATTCCCGGCTTCGCGGTGGCCGGGGACGCCGCGGGCGTGACGAACCCCATGAACGGAGCCGGAATCCACCCGGGCCTCTTCAGCGGGCGGCTGGCGGGAGAGTTCGCCGCCTCGGCCCTGGAGAAGGAGGATCCGGCCGTCATGTCCGGATACGACCGCGTGCTGCGGCAGTCCCCCTTCCTGGATCCGGTCCTCTGGTGGATGATCGAACGCGTGCGGCGCTGGTCCGACGGTCTGATGAACGACGTGGGCGAGGAACTCGACGGACTGGACTGGCGTGCGGTCAACCTCGCCTTCGCCGCCCGCACGGTCCTGCGAAAACCCTGGCTCACGCTGCATTCGCGGGAGTTCCTGCGCATGGTTCGTGCGCTGGAACTGTGCGAGCACTACGGCTGGTGACGCCACCGGCACCGCTTATTCTGTACCGAATAATCATATTCCTATCGGGTCGACAGGGTAAAAAACGGCCGAGGCCATCGGGACCCGGATGGCGGCCAAGCCCGAGGTGAGACCCCAGCGCGCGGGCAGCCGGCTCGAGCGCGTGCTCTCCGACGGAGGATTCGCGGTGACCGGGGAGATCGCCCCGCCCGGCTCCGCAGACCCCATGGAGATCCGCCGCATCGCGGCGCTCCTGCACGACTCCGTGGACGCCTGCAACGTGACGGACTGCCAGCGGGCCATGGTCCGCATGTCCGCGCTCGCCGCGGCGGTCCTCGCCATGCAGGAAGGCGTCGAGCCCGTCCTCCAAATGGTCCTCCGGGACCGGAACCGAATCGCGATCCAGTCGGACCTCCTCGGGGCGGCCGCCCTCGGAATCCGGAACGTCCTGTGCCTCCGCGGCGACCCGACGCAGATCGGGAACGAGCCCGACGCACCCGGGGTGTACGACCTGTCCACGGAGGAATTCCTGTCGACCTGCCGCGACCTGCGGGACCGGGGCGTGCTCCGCGGCGGAGGCACGGTCGAGTCGCCGCCCAGGCTCCTCCTCGGCGCGAGCGCGAACCCCTTCGCCGGGAGCCTGGAGGAATCCTTCGCCAATCTGCGCGGCAAGGTGACCGCGGGGGCCGACTTCATCCAGACGCAGGCCATCTACGACGTGGACCGATTCGAGGAGTGGATGCGCCTAGTCCGAAAGGAATGGCTCCACGAGCACGTGCACATCCTGGCGGGTGTGATCCCGCTCCGCTCGGCGAAGATGGCCCGGTTCATGGCGGAGAAGGTGCCCGGCGTGGTCATCCCGAAAGAGATCCTCCGGCGGATGAGCGAGGCCCCGGACCCCCGCGCGGAGGGGATCGGCATCGCGCTCCGGACCATCCGGGCGCTCCGCGGCATCGAGGGTGTCCACGGCGTGCACATCATGGCCGTGAACTGGGAGGAGGCGATTCCCGCGCTCGTCCGCGAGGCGGGGCTGCGTCGGGAAGCGCCCCGTCCGCAGGTCGCCTGAGCGCCCGCGCGGGCGGGTTCTCAACCTTTAAGCGGGAGCCCACCATTCCGAGCCGGTAATAGGGATGGTTTCTGCTCGCCATGCGCTTCTGAGCCTCTCGGACAAGGAGGGCTTGGTCGACTTCGCTCGCGGGTTGCACGAGCTCGGGTTTGAGTTCTTCGGATCGGAGGGCACGGCCAAGGCGCTCCGCGCTGCGGGACTCCCGGCGAAGACCGTGTCCGAGTACACAGGGCAGCCGGAGGGGCTAGGCGGCCGCGTGAAGACGCTCCACCCCCGGGTGTTCGCGGGCATCCTCGCGCCGCACGGGGACGAGCCCGAGCTGAAGGCCTGGGGCGCCGTGCCCATCGACCTCGTCGTGGCCAACCTGTATCCGTTCGAGTCCGTGGTCGCGAAGCCCGACGTGACGATCGAGGACGCCATCGAGAACATCGACATCGGCGGCGTGTCCCTGATCCGTGCCGCCGCGAAGAACGCGGGCCGGGTGGGCGTCGTCGTGCGGCCTTCGCGGTACGCCGAGGTCCTCGAGGCCTACCGCAAGGGAGGCGCCCTCCCCGCGAAGCTCCGCGAGGACCTGGCGTTGGACGCGTTCGAGTACACCTCGCGGTACGACGTCGCGATCTACAACTTCCTCTGGCGGCACCAGGGACGGCCGTTGCCGCCGGCCCTCCGCCTCGCGTACGAGCGGGCCTCGGAGCTCCGGTACGGGGAGAACCCCTACCAGAAGGCCGCCTTCTACCGCGACCCGTACGCGCCGAAGCCCAACGTCGCGAGCCTGGAGCAGCTCCACGGGCGCGAGCTGAGCTACAACAACATTGCGGACCTCGAGGCGGCCCTTCGCATCGCGTCCGAGTTCGAGGAGACCGCCGCGGTGGTCATCAAGCACGGGAACCCGTCCGGCGTCTCCGTGCGGCCTCACCTCGCCGAGGCCTACGCGGAGGCCCATGCCGCGGACGAACGATCCGCGTACGGCTGCGTGGTCGGCCTGAACCGCGCGGTGGACCTGGAGACGGCCAAGGGGATGAAGGGACATTTCGTCGAGGCCATCGTCGCGCCGGACTACGCGGAGGACGCCCTCGCCCGGCTCCGCAAGCGCAAGAACATCCGGCTCGTCCGGACCAACCTCCCCCTGCGCCCGAGCCCGGAGTACGAGATGGCCAAGGTGTCCGGCGGGATGCTCCTCCAGACGGCCCAGTACCCCGAGATCCGTCCCGAGACGTTCAAGACGGTCACCCAGAAGGGCGCGTCCCCCGACGACGTAAGGGACATCGTCTTCGGGATGCAGGTCTCCAAGTACGTGAAGTCGAACAGCATCGTGCTCGTGAAGGATGGCACGACCGTGGGGATGGGTGCAGGCCAGATGAGCCGGGTGGACAGCGTGGTCCTGGCGTGCCTCAAGGCGGGCCCGAGAGCCCGGGGCTCCGTCCTCGTCAGCGACGCGTTCTTCCCCTTCCGGGATGGCATCGACGAGGCCGCCAAGGGGGGCGTGGCCGTCATCGCCCAGCCCGGGGGATCGATCCGGGACCAGGAAGCGATCGACGCGTGCAACGAGCACGGCATCGCGATGCTCTTTACGGGCATGCGCCTGTTCCGACACTGAGGGGGACCATGGCTCGGACCCGCGTGGGCGTCCTGGCCTCGGGACGCGGCACGGACTTCCAGAGCCTCATCGACGCCCGTGACCGCGGCGAGCTCGACGTCGAGCTGGCGGTCCTCCTCTGCAACGTCCCCGGCGCCCCCGTGCTCGAGCGCGCGAGGAAGGCCGGGGTGCCTGCCGTGGTCGTGGACCACCGGCCCTACGGCCAGGACCGGGAGGCCTTCGAGCGCCAGGTGGTCCTGGTCCTCCGGGAGCACCGGGTGGACCTCGTGGTCTTCGCGGGCTTCATGCGGATCGTCACCCGATACCTCGTGAGCGAGTTCCCGAACCGGATCATGAACATCCATCCCTCGCTGCTCCCGGGCTTCCCGGGTGCCCACGCGCACCGCGACGTGCTCGCCGCGGGAGCCAAGGTGTCCGGGTGCACCATCCACTTCGTCGACGCGTCCGTGGACGGGGGACCGTTCATCCTCCAGCGTGCGGTCCCCGTGCTCGAGAGCGACACGGAGGAGAGCCTCGAGGCGCGGATCCTGGAATGGGAGCACCGGCTCTTGCCCCTGGCCGTCCGGCTCTTCGCGGAGGGACGGCTCCACGTCGAGGGGCGCAAGGTCCGGATCGACGCCCGCGGCATCGATGTCCCGCCGGGAGCCTAGGCCAAGCCGTCCAACGCGGACGGCAGGTCCTCCAAGGTGCGCAGCCTGAGATCGGGCTTCACGGCCGACGCGTCGACGCCCTGCACCTGACGCAGCCAAGCCGCCGCCCCGGGATCAGGGGGAGACCGCCCGAACCGCTCGAGAAGGCCGGTCCGCAACTGCACGCGTTGCGCGGCATGGACGTCCTCCACGATGGCCTCGCCCACGTGGAGGAGCGCATGCGGGCCGACCCGCAGGCGGCGTAGCGCCTCGTGGAACGCCGCCGGGTCGGGAGTCCTCCGGCCCAGCTCCCTCGAGCCAACCACTTCGTCGAACCACGGCCGGGAGCGCTCGTGCCAGGCGTGCGGCAGCGGGACGGGGGAATCCCACAGGAGGGCGGTGCGGAATCCGGATTCCCGCAGGTAGTCCAGCGTGGGCAGGGCATCGCCATGCCATTCGAGGGAGGCGGCGAGGCGTTCGGCCACCGCCGAGGCGAAGGGCTCGTCCGGTCCGCCCGCCGCGACCCGCGGTACGAGGGACTCGATGGGCACCTCGACCTGGTCCACCCACCGCCTCCCCGCTCGCTCCCTCTCGAACCGGGACCAGGTGTCCTCGAACGGGGGCGGAGACACCCACGGTTCACGCTCGGCAAGGACGGCCTGGGCCGCGGCCCGCAGCGCATCGGACCGGTTCACGCGCAACACGGTCGAGGAACTGAACGACACCACCCGGAGATCGGCGATCCACATGACGCAGGCGAGGAGCCGCGCGCACCGGATGAACCTGTCTGCGCACGGGCGCACGAAGGACCCTGGCGAGGCCCGCCACGACACGAGAATCGAGAAGAGAAGACACGAAACGAAAAAAGGGGTAAGGCCGTTGCCACAGTAGAAAAACAGGGAACGGCCTCGTTGTGGAGGGATGCTTGTGATTGCAGTTAGGTCCCGCTGATATATCAATTTTTAGTCAAGACCAGACGGTATTTACATGGAGAAATGGCGTGACGCGGGCATGATGCACAATGACTCGCAGGCCGCGTATCGCGACCGCGTGCGCGTCGCGCCAGGCGGGCCCCTACGGCAGCGCAACCCTTATGGCCGAAGGCCGGGTTGGAGCGGGCTAGGCGACGCGATGAAAGGGGTCGGCAAGTTCGGCGAGGTGCTCGCGGGCGAGAAAGGCAAGGTCAGCTACGACGCGGTCGCCGAGCGGCTCGACAAGATCATCTCGTCCGGGAGCCAGAAGAAGGCCATCACGGACTTCGTGTGTCGCGAACTCCGCAAGATCCCCCACTACACGTGGGTCGGGATCTACGAGGTCCAAGGCAACGAGCTCGCGCTCACCTCGTGGTCCGGTCCGAGCGCGACGCAGCACGTCCGCATCCCCGTGGGTCAGGGGATTTGCGGCGCGGCCGTCACCGCGAAGGAGACGGTCGTCGTGCCCGACGTGAGCCGCGATCCCCGATACCTCCAGTGCTTCCTGAACACGAACTCGGAGATCGTGGTGCCCATCCTAAAGGAGGGCGTGGCGGTCGCCGAAATCGACATCGATTCCGACCAGCTCGGTGCCTTCGGCCCGACCGACACGGAATTTCTGACGTGGGTTGCGGGCGGCCTGGCCGGCATCCTCTGAAACCATGGCGGGCCTACCTCACCGGTAGGGGCAGGGCTCCGCTTCCGAGGGGTAACGATTTTCGCCTAGCCTAAAACGGAGGGGGTGTTCGAGAGACGTACCACAATCCAGTTAAATGGGACTTTCTTCACCGAGGGAGGAGGAGGGGAAGTTCAGTGGACCAACCCCAAGGAAGTTCTGAGACCCAGCCAACTAGTCCAACGGACACGCCGGCACCCCAACCGCTCGTCGCACCTGCAAAGAAGGGCGGCTCGCGCGTGCTGACCGTGGTCCTTGTGGCGATCATCGTGATCTTGGCGGTGGTGCTCACGGTCCAGACCCTGCACCTGATTCCATCAGCGCCTTCAGGTCCGTCTGGTCCCGTGTCCATCCAATCCGCAGCCCCGACGGCGACCGCGGGCCAACCCGTGCAGTTCTCACTGACGAACTTGGCCGCGGGAGAAACTGCCCGCGTGCACATGGGTGACGGCGGAATCGTCACCACGCAGAACAACACGTTCCCCTACACGTACGGGACCGGCGGGGACTACCTCGTCTGGTTGCAGATTGTCGCATCGGACGGATCGGTTTCGCAGAACGGTGCCGGTTCGCTTCTGAAGCTGACCATGCTTCCCGACGTGCCGCTCCAATTGGCCCAGTACGTTGCGGTCCCCACGATCTACTTCAACACGACCCAGAACCCGAATGCGCCGATCACCACGACGGGAACGGCGCTCAACTTCTACGGCAGCTTCACCGAGACCAACCTGCTGTATTCGACCAGCCAGTCGTTCTGGAACAAGACGCTCAATGTCTACACGAACACCTCCGAAGCCGTCTC
>Ga0153916_10002655_pt1 | contig 13071 bp, 11 predicted proteins | sample Opewatmetagenome_FD_109642 | JGI IMG/M metagenome (GOLD analysis project Ga0153916, IMG submission 109642) | Freshwater wetland microbial communities from Ohio, USA - Open water 3 Core 3 Depth 4 metaG | ecosystem: Environmental > Aquatic > Freshwater > Wetlands | place: USA: Ohio, Lake Erie...
ACGTGAGGAAAAACCCGACAAGAGTATTATACCACGGCAGCAGGCAGTAGGCAGTATGTAGTAGACGGGAGGGGTGAGGCTGAAGGTCATTCATCCTTCATCCCAGACGACGTAGCGGAGCGACAGGCCGACGAGGATCAGCGCCCCGCCGGCGACCGTCCACGGGGCGGGCACCTCGCCGCTGACCAGGTAGGCCCAGAGCGGGATCAGGATCGGCTCGAGCATCCCGATCGCCACCGCCTCCTGGCTGCTGATCGAGCGGAGGGCCCAGAGGAAAAGCAGGTACGGCAGGGCCATCTGGAAGATCCCCAACGCCGCGAGCATTGCCCATTGGGGGCCCGTGGGCCAGCGGTGGACGCCGATCGCAAAGGGGAGGAGCACGAGCATCGCCACGCCGTGATTGAGGGCCACGAGCCACCGCGGGTTCTCGGCCCGCAAACGCCGCATGCAGACGACCACCGCGGCGTAGGTGATCCCGGCGGTCAGGCCGCAGGCCACGCCGAACGCGCTCTTTCCCCCGACCTCGAAGCAGAGGATCGTGCCCACCCCGAGCACGGCGAACGCCAGGGGGACGAGGTCGCGGCGGACGATCGGCTCGCGGAACAGGACCACGGAAAACAGGAACACCCACCAGGGGGCCGTGGCCTGGAGCCAGATCGCGTTGGCGGCCGTGGTCCGGCTCATCGCCGTCATGTAGCTGACGCTCATCAGGGCGAAGGAGAGGGTCAGCGGGACGAGGATCGGGTGCCACCGCGGCCGGCGGATCGTGGGCACGAGGATCATCGCCGCGAACACCGCCCGCCAGAAGGCCAGAAGCGTCCCGCGGATCTCCTCCGGCCAGACGTCGAACGCCGGGTGCTTGGCCAAGGCCCCGCTGAGGCTCCACAGCAAAGCGGCGGCCAGCACCGCCAGCCGGGCGACCATCCGGCTGCGTCGGGAAGGAACGAGCGGGACTCCGGCCGGCGGGGTCAAGGGAACGTCCATCGGTGCGGTCCCTCAGCACCGCAGGTGCTTGTGGAACCACTGCCGGGCACGCTTCCACATCTCGTCCGAAAGCACGTGGCCGGCGCCCGCCTCGATGAAGTAGCTGAACTTGTCGGCGGCGTGGGCCTGTTGGTAGGCCCGGGCGATCGAGTTGACCCCCTCGCGGACTTCTTCGATCGGGCTGCCGCCGTCGAGCTCGCCGAAGTTCAGGTGCAGTGCCCGGGGGGCGATCAGCCCGGCGATGTCCGGCGTGTCTCCATACTGGAACCAGCCGGGGATGAAGTTTGGGAAGCAGTGGAGGATGTGCGTGCGGTGGATCGCGGCGTAGGTCGGCAGGCAGCAATTGCCCACCAGGCACACCAGCCGCGGCTCCCAGGGGCCGACCAGCCAGGTGTGCGTCGAGCCCATCGAGTGGCCGTAGCAGCCGATGCGGTCCTTGATGACCTCCGGGCGGGAGCAGAGATAGTCGATCGCGCGGCGCATGTCGAGGATGTTCTTCCAGGCCATGCACCTGCCGGCCACGACGTAGCGGAGGAACTCGAACCGCTCGAAATCGCCGCCGCGGAGGTGCTTGCTCTGCCGCTCGCCGAAGCAGAGGGCGTCGGGGCAGAGGACCACGTAGCCCTCTTTGGCCAAGGCCACGCCGGTGTGGTGCATCGGGCTTCCCGCCAGCCCTGCCGGCTCGACCTTGCCCAGGTGGTACGCCCCGTTGTGCTGGTGCCAGACGGCGACCGCCGGGGCGGGCCGGGCGGGGCTGGCGCCGTCGGGGATCAGAAGGAAAGCCGGGACGCGGTCGCCCGGCTCGACCTCGTAGGTCACCGACACCAGCCGGTAGCCCTCCTTCTGGGTCGTCTCACGGACCTGGGGTTTCAGATCGCACGGGTCGGGCCACGGTCCGCCCAGGCACTCCAGCAGCTTCGCGCGGAGGTCCGCAGCCGGCCGCACCATCGGCGGAGCCTCGCCGCCGGACGCCGCCGCCCCACTACCCGCGAGCACCGCGGCCGCGGCCGATTGTGCCAGGAACGTCCGGCGCTGGAGGTTCTCTTGCATGTCAGGTTCCTTTGCGACTGGGGCTCTGCTCTAACCGCGATTCCCACTTTCCCTTGGTGAAATCGGGTATTTCTTGCGGGGCGCCGCCGGCGGCGATCGAGCGGCCGGACAGTTCGATGACGCTGCTCCAGGCGGCGGCATCGTAGGCGTCGATGGGGGCCGGGCCGCCGGCCCGCACCGCGCGCATGAACTCGTTGACCACGAAGAAGTCGCCGCCGCCGTGGCCCGTGCCCACCGCCTCCTTGCTCCAGCGGGTCCAGAGCGGATGCTCGAACTCCCGAGTGTACTTGGACGCCGGCTCCCACGTGTGCTGTGGGGAGCGGCCCTCGATCCAGATCGAGTCGATCCGCGATTCGTAGCTCGCCTTGGTCCCCTGGAGGCTGTAGTAAGTCGTCGACGGAACCGGCCGGGGGGAGCTGATGTCGTAGCGCAGCTCGATCAGCGCGCCCTTGGCCGTGCGGATCAGGGTGGTCACCGAGTCGGTCGACTTGAACTTGATCTCTCGGGCGGGATGGTCCTTGGGGAAGGTCCGCCGGACGTACTGGAGGAGGTTCTTCTGCCCGGTGGCCGAGGCCACGAGCGACACGAACCGGTCGCCCCGGTTGATCGAGAGCCACTGGGCCACGGGTCCGAGGGAGTGCGTGGGATAGAGATTGCCGAGGTAGTCGCGGGCCATCTCGCCGCGCCAGGTGAGCTTGCCGCCGCCTTCGAACATCAAGGTGCGGCAGTCGTGAACGTAGCCGCACTCGGCATAGGTGAGCTCGCCGAAGAGGCCCTTTTCGATCATGTTGCGGATCATCATCACCGGCTGCCAGTAGCAGCAGTTCTCGGAGAGCATGTAGAGCTTGCCGGTCTCCTCGGCGGCGCGGACGATGCCCCAGCACTCCTCGACGGTCATCGCCGCGGCCACTTCGCTCAGGGCGGCCTTGCCGGCCCGCAGGGCGTCGATCGCCATCGGGGCGTGCCATTGCATCGGCGTGCCGAGGATCACGGCGTCCAGGTCGTCGCGCTGGAGCATCCGCTGGTAGTCCTTCGGGCCTCGGGAGTAGCCGGCCGGTTTGCGGCCGCCGCGGGCCTTGGCCGCCAGGTCGATCGCGCGGTGAAGATTCGGCTCCTTGAGATCGCAGAGGGCGGGGATTTCCGCCCCGGCCGCCAGGGCGAGCGAGAGGAGGTACGTTCCCCGCGAGCCGGTGCCGATGACGCCGACCCGGAGCGGTTTCGGCGTCTCGCCGGCCGCGAGCGATCCACCGAGCGCCGCACACAATCCGGCGCCGGCTCCCCGGCGCAAAACGTCACGACGAGAAAGACTCTTGTCCATAGCCAGCTCCTTCCCCGATTCACAGTCAATCGCTAGCGGCAGTTCAGACAATCGAGATTGACCGCAGAGGACGCAGAGGTACGCAGAGACGTACGAGAACGTAAGAGAAACGGCAGGAAAGGGAAAGTGAATTCAAGAGCCGCGATCCCGGAACGAAGCCATCTCTCCGTTTTCTCCTCTGCGTACCTCCGCGTCCTCTGCGGTTCGATGGAAATCGGTTTCAGCTCGCGAAAACGCCTGGATCTTCGCTCAACCCTTCAACCCCCTGAGGTCGAGATCGATCTTTTCGTTGGCCTGGATCATTTCGTCCCAGGTGACCGTCCCGTGCTTGTACGCGGCGGTGCGGCCGAGGATGCTGGTGAGGTTCGAGCGCACGCTCGGGGCAACCGTGGAATTGGCGGAGTCGCTGGCGGCGATCGCGCGGTGGAACTCCTCGATATTGGCTGCCGTACCGCTGGAGTAAAGGTTCTGGGTCTTGCCGCCTTCGAAGGGCTTGGTGCCGCGGACCGTCACCTCGCCGAAGTAGTCGGTGTCGATCATGCCGCCGGTGCCGAAGACCTTGCAGCGGATCTCGTCGCGGACCCCGGGGATCGCCTTGATCGAGCTGAACGTGAGCAGCAGGTCCCCGGGGAACTCGTAGGTGACGGAGAAGTGGTCCCAGATGTTCCCGTGCACGCGGATCTTCCGACCGCCGGTGCCCGCGGCGCGGACGGGGTCGGCGTTGAGGATCCACGTGGCGACGTCCAGGGCGTGGATGTCCTGCTCGACGATCACGTCGCCGCAGATGTCGAGCCACTGGTACCAGTTGCGGAGTCGGGATTCGGGGGTGGGAGCGGGGGCCCCGGGCCCGCCGCCCGACCACGGGTAGTTCGCCTCCGCGTAGACCAGCCGGCCGATGTCGCCGCGATGCACCCGCCCGACGGCGTCGCGATAGAGCGGATCGGCCCGGGTCTGGAAGTCGACCAGAAAGACCAGCTTCTTCTCGGTGGCCTGGCGGCCCGAGCGGGCGATCAGGCGGCAGCCCGGCACGTCCACGGCGATCGGCTTGGCCACAAACACGTGGCGTCCGGCGTCGACCGCCGCGGCCGCCTGCTCGGGGTGGAAGGCGGGCGGGGTCTCGATCACCACCGCGTCGAGCTTCCCGTCCAGGAGCCTCTTGTAGCCGGAAAGACTGGTGTAACGCCGGGCCGGCCCGATCTTGCACTTGCCGCCCAGCGACTGGACGCGGTCCGCAAAGTAGTCGGCACAGGCGACGAACCGGCACTTGCCGGTCTTGAGAAACAACTCGGCGATCCAAGTGCCGCGGCCGCCGCAGCCGATCAGGCCCAGCTCGATGGTCGAGTTGGCGGCCGATCCGAAGACCAGCGCCGGGCTGGCCACGGTGATCGAAGCCGCCGCCCCGGCCACAAAATCCCGACGCGCGATCTCCCTCGCTTTCTTGCCTTCGACCATGGATGGCCTCCCCGGACATTGGATCCCAATACTCCGACCCAGCAACCAAGCAACGAGCCGGGCCCAAGCGGGATCTTAGTTGACCGGGAAGGCGCGGTCAAACCGCGAGCCGAAATCGCGGTGGGATGGCATTGCGGCTTCCCAGGCCCGCCCCCGAGCGGGGCGCAGCCCCGTCGCGCATCGCCATCGGTGACCTGCACCGATCCCGGGGCGCCGTTGCCTCGAACAGCGGCCGCGCGATCATGGGCGCAGGGTTCAAGGCAACGGAGTGCAAGAGCAGCGGGGCACGACGGCCGGCCAGGAAGAAAAGAATCAGTCGCGAGGCCGATCTCCGCGGTAGCCGCCCGGGCGTCCGCCACCTCCCCGCGCGGGCTTCTGTTCGGCCTCGTTGACCTTGATGGTGCGGCCCTCCAACTGGGTGCCGTCCATCTCGTTCTTGGCGTTTTCTGCCGCCTGGTCGTCCACAAACGTGATGAACCCGAAACCGCGGGAGCGGCCCGTCTCCCGATCCGTAATCACTTTGGCTTCCGTGATCTCACCAAAACGCTCGAATGCTTGGCGCAGGCCCTCGTCCGTCGTCTTCCAGTTCAAACCACCCACAAAAAGCTTCTTCGACATCGAAATACCCACTCCCTCGCGGCAGGCGCGGAGGCCGTGCCGCCAGCAAACCCACGGGTCCAATTATCCAGGGCCCACGTCGCCCGGAAGTAGCCCCTATGGCCATCCCGGCGCCCGTAGCATACCAACTACGCGGAGGCGTGCAACAGCGATTCCTGCCGTTGCTCCGGATTTTGGGGGGAAAGGCCCTGAGGAGGGCGACCGATAGTCGGCCGGGGGACAAAACACCTCTCGCACCCCCATTTATGGTTATTCGCGGAGCGATTTTCGGGCCAGTTGGGGCGAACGCGGCCGAATCTCGGGCACCCAGACCACCTGTTCGGGTGTAAAGTCCGCCGGTTCCGGAACGTCTCCGATTTGCACCCCCCTTTGCTCTGGCCTAGCTTTGTGGGGACGCGGCGCGGGAAGACACCGAAGGTTCGCAAGCGCCGCCCGTTCCCATAGTCTTAGGTCCATGATCGAAGGCCGGGCAGGGCGGTCCTGCCAAGAGCGATCGATCCGACGGTCCGACGAGAGGTTGTTCCATGAAGAAGTTGGTTGCTTTGACGTTGGTGCTCGGCCTCGTCCTTTGCCTAGGCTGCACCAAGGAGACGAAGAAGCCGGGTACGAAGGGCCCGGCTCCAGCCGCTGGTCAGAAGGAAGCCGGCACGAAGGCCCCCGCGGCGACCGAGAAGGCCGCCAAGCCCGAGGGTGGGCCTGCGAAGGAGGAGAAGGCGCCTGCCAAGGAGGAGAAGGCCGGCGAGCCCGCTAAGCCGGCGAAGACCGACACGCCACCGCCCGCCAAGGCTGGCGAAGAAAAGGGAGAATAGCCCGTCATGCGCCCTCGAGGGGCGCTCGCTCGGCACGATTTTGCCACTCGGGGCGGCAGCTTCTTTGCCGCCCTGGCTTTTTCTTGCTTCCTCAGCCCGCAGCGACCGTCCGGATCGTCCGCTCCAGGCTCGTCCCCTCCGATTCCGCGCAGTCGAGGCCCTGGGCGGGACAATGGGAGCAGTCGCCCCGCCCTCCTTCCTCGGGCCGGACCACGTGCAGGCGGCGGACCTCGACGACCGTCTCCGTCCCCGACGGATCGCAGGAGACGGTCTGCGAAAGGGGCTCATTCTCCACGGCGACGACCGCGTACCACGTTGTCCCCGGGTGATTCATGCCCTGCCGGTTCAGCCCGTGCACCGCCGCGACCGCCTGCCGGTACGTCAGCCGCTGGTGGTCGGTCTGCCCCTCGGCTTTCGACACGCAACGGGGCACGTCCAGGGGCGACTGCGGCTCCCACCCGGTGGGCCACCAGAGGGCGATCACCTTGTAGGCCACGGGCGTGCACAGCCGGGCCTCCGGCCACGTCCGACCCCGGCTTCCCGGCTCGACCACGACGGCCCAGCGCGGGCCACCGCCGCCCGGCATAGCCTCGTTGTGCTCGACCGCCCGGCGAACCGCCGCAAAGAAATCCTCCGTCTCGCCGAGCACCTCTTCCAGGCCGCCGCACTTCGGGGGCACGTCGTCCGGCGACGCCGGCTGCCATCCTGCGGGCGACTGGACAAGAGCGACCTGATACCTCGCCATCCGGCTCTCCTTGGGAGTGCTTCATGAACCCGATCGGCGACCCGCTGCGTCGTAGGACGAACTGGCGATGCGTTACTGCGTAGGACGGATTGGCAATCCGTCCTACATAATGAGAGAGCCGCGCTGGTCCCTCATCAACATGGTACAACTCTCGCCGACCGGCGGCAAGCAATCGCGGTGGTTGGGGGCGTTGCCGACGCTGCCGATTTCTGCTATATGTCGGGCGGTGCTGAGGTTCTCTCGCCGGGGCGGGTGAGGCCGGCCGCCCTGCGATTGCCTGCTTCCTCATGCTGGCCCAAGACATCATTTTACGCACCCTCAGGGAGGTTCCTCCGATGACGAAGCTCGTTCGGTTTGTCACCCTGTGCGCGTTGGCGATCGCGGTTTGGCTGTTGCTCGAAAGCCAGGCCCCCGCCGAGCCGCGGCAGGACCGCTGCGTGATCCTGGTGAGCGTCGACGGGCTGGCCAACTTCTACCTGGACGATCCCCGGGCCGACATGCCGACGGTCCGCCGCCTGGCCCGCGAAGGGGCAAGGGCCCGCGGAGGCATGGTCTGCTCGTTCCCCACGGTCACCTGGCCCAACCACGTCACCCTGGTCACCGGCACCTCGCCGGCCAAGCACGGCGTGATCGGCAACAGCTATCTGGATCGCGCGACGGGCAAGCCGGTGTCGCTGCTGCCCGATCCGCTGCTGGACAAGGACCAGATCGTCAAGACGCCGACCGTGTACGACGCGGCGCACCGCGCCGGGCTGAAGACCGCGGGAGTGATCTGGCCCGCCACGCGGAATGCCCGCACCCTCGACTGGACCGTGCCCGACATGGCCGGCGACGAGGCGTGGCCCAAGTTCGGCACGGCCTCGTGGCTGGCCGAGCTGCGCGCCGCGGACCTGCCGGTGGACCGCCACGGGACCTGGGTCCGCGAGCCCGGCGGCGGGGTGCAGCGCGACTGGCTCTACGTGCGATTGGCCCGGCACGTGCTCCAAACGCACGCCCCGAACCTGCTCTTGATCCACCTGGTCGAGCCGGACCACGTCCAGCACCGCCACGGCCCCCGCTCGCCGGAGTCGTACTGGTGCATGAGCTACGCCGACGATCGCATCCGGGACCTGGTCGAGGCGGTCGAGAAATCGCCGCGGGCGGGGAAGACGACGATCTTTGTTTGCGGCGACCACGGGTTTCTCACCATCGACCGCGAGATCCGCCCGAACGTCGTGCTCCGCCGGCTCGGGCTGACCGACGCCGGCAAGGCCGCCGGGGGCAGTCCGGCCGCTTATTGCCTGTCGCAGGGGGGAAGCGCGATGGTCTACGTGCTGGACGAACCCAGACGCGGTCAGATTGCCGAGAAGCTCCGCAAGGCATTGGCGGACGCGGAGGGGATCGAGGCCGTGCTGGGGCCGGACGAGTTCGCCCGCCTCGGCCAGCCCACCCGCCGCGAGGATCCCCATGCCCCCGACCTCTGGCTGGCCGCGAAGCCGGGCTTCAGCTTCAGCGACGCGGCCGGCGGCGAGGAGGTCGTCGTGGCGCGGTCGTCGGCCGGGGGGACCCACGGGTATCTGCCCGACCAACCCGACCTGCTCTCCGCCTGCGTCGTGTGGGGGCCCGGCGTAAAGGCCGGGACCGATCTCGGCAAGATCGACATCCGCGACGTCGCCCCGTCGATGGCCGGGGTGCTGGGTGTGGAGTTATCGGGGGCGGAAGGCAAACGGCTGCCAGCCGTCGCCGATCGCTGATGCCCAGGTAACCCAGTGGGAGGCCCCCCTGGCCGGGTTCATGCAGCGGCGGCTGGAAGCCCTCTTGCGCGGCTCAACGGGGGGAAGACGTGCCCCCCACCCCTGAACAAGTGGCATTTCCCTCCTGTCTCGTCGATCAAAGACACGCGACCCCTGTTGACTTCCAGGATTGCCCGATTAGAGTTGGCGTTGGTCCATTGCGGCCTAAAGCGATGTTGCGCGCGAAGCGCCGGCAACCGCGGCCTTGCAGAAAGGGTTTCGGCTATGGGCACCTCAAATCTCGGTCGAGCCATGGTGCTGGCCGGCATCGTGGGCGGGCTGGTGATGATATCGGATACGGCAGACGCCACCCCCTTGATCACCGCGGTGGCCGAGAGCGGCACCGGCCTGGATTCGGCCAGTGCGCACTTCACCGGCCAAACCTTCACCCATGAGAGGGAAGGGGCTAATTTCACCGTGCCCCTGCTGGGCGAAGACGTCACGGCATATACCGACCGCTTGCACGAGTACAACGGCGACACGCAGGGCCAGCTCAACATGGCCCAACTCGGCCTCGTTGGCGCCGAGTACGTGATGATCGCCAACGACAACCGCGGCCTGGGCGACTACCGCCTGGACGTGACCGTTTCGGCGCTGGTGGACGTGTACGTGTTCATGGACACGCGGGTCACGCAGCCGGCGTGGCTTTCGGTCGGCGGCTTCGTGGACACGCGGAAGAACCTGGGAATCGACGAGGACGGCAATGGGGTCGGGCCCGGCAGCAGCATCCAGAACCGCTTCAACATCTGGCACAAGGCGACCGTCCCCGCGGGCACGTTCTCGACGTACGAGCGCGGGGGCACGGCCACCAACAACATGTACGGCGTGGCGGTGCTGTCGCCTGGCGTGGGGCCGGTCTTCGAGCCCCCCCAGACCGCCCCCTTCACGCCCGGCAACGTGGCCCTGCTGGACATCGCGCCGTCCACCGGGCGGCTGGAGCCCAACGCCCTGGCCGTGGGAACCGCCGCCAACAACGCCAACGGCTCCAATTTCCCCAAGACCTCGTTTGCCTCTCCGAAGGGCTTCAACTTCTCTGTGGCCATCGACAACCTCGACCAGACCGGCACGGCCGTGGGAGGCATCGACTGGCGCGATCGCGGCAACGGCTTCGCCGCCGATCCGCCCTACGACAACGCCCTGGTGAGACTCGGAGAAGACTTCGTCAAGAACGACGCCGGGGTGATCCGCGTGACCCTCAGCGATCTACCCGCCGGCCTTTACAACACGACCAGCTTCCACGTCGATTCCGACAACACGCAGTGCGAGGCGATCCGCATCTCCGTCGACACCGGTGACGGCCGGGGCTTCGTCGACGCCGGGGTGACGGGCACCGCCAACGTCCGCTGGGGCGGCGTGGACGGCCTCTCCACGGCGAAGATGGTCGCCAATGGGCGGACGTTCGCTTTCACCGCCGACGGCCTCCACGACGTGTTGATCTTGTTCGACGGCCGGGCTGCGGCGGACACCGAGCTTCCCCTCAGCGGGCTGAACATCCAGATGGTTCCCGAGCCCACCGTCCCCGTGCTCCTGGGGACGCTGGTCGGCATGCTCGGCCTCGGATGGGTGCGACGGAAGCGCGCCGGGCGATCAACCCTGTAGCGGCGCGTGCTTCGGCCGTGCCGGCGTGAAGCGAAAGAAGACGGGGCCCCCGTCGGGGCGCCCCTCTTTTGTCTTATTCCCACCAGAAGCGGAGGACAACGCCATGTTGGACCACGGGGTGATCGGCCGATCCGTCTTGGCCGGACTGGCGGTGGTTTGGCTGGCGGCCGGCGGTTTGCCCGCCAACGGGCAGGATCGCGCGCCGCGGGAAAGCGGCCCGCTGGCCGCTTGGGAGAACGGCCCCGGCAAGGAACCGGGCTACTTCCCCATCGCCGTCTGGCTTCAGGACCCGCAAAACGCACCCAAGTACAAGGCCCTCGGAATCAATCTCTACATTGGTCTGTGGAGGGGCCCGACGGACTCCCAGCTTGCCGAGCTGAAGCGGGCTGGGATGTCGCTGATCTGCGGGCAGAACGCGTTTGCCCTGGCCCATCTCGACGAAAAGACCATCGTCGGCTGGATGCACGGCGACGAGCCCGACAACGCCCAGTCGCTCGGCAAGGGGAAGGGCTACGGCCCGCCGATCCCGCCGGAGAAGATCGTCGAGAGCTACCAGCGGCTGAAGGCCAAGGACCCGAGCCGGCCGATCGTGCTCAACCTCGGCCAGGGCGTGGCTTGGGACGGCTGGCACGGCAGGGGCGTTCGGACTAACCATCCCGAGGACTACCGGGAGTACGTCCGCGGGTGCGACATCGCCTCCTTTGACATCTATCCTGCGGTCCACGATCGCCCGGCGGTGGCGGGCAAGCTGTGGTACGTCGCCCGGGGCGTCGACCGCCTGCGGAAATGGACCGACGGCAAGAAGCCGGTCTGGAACTGCATCGAGTGTACGCACATCAGCAACCCCAAGGTGAAGCCCACGCCCCAGCAGGTGAAGGCCGAGGTCTGGATGGCGATCGTCCACGGCTCGCAGGGGCTGGTCTACTTCTGCCACCAGTTCCAGCCGAAGTTCATCGAGGCGGGCCTGCTGGCGGACGAGGAGATGGCCCGCGCGGTGGGCGAGATCAACCGGCAGGTCCGCGAGCTTGCGGCGGCGATCAACAGCCCGGCGGTGTCGGGCGGCGTTTCCGTGCAGTGCGAGCCCGCCGACGTGGCCAAGGACTTAGCCCAGTCGCTTTCCACGGGGCCGATCGCCGCGGTGGTGAAGCGCCAGGCGGGGGCCACGTACCTGTTCGCGGTGCGGATGGAGCCCCGGCCCGCCCAGGCGACCTTCCACATCGCCGGGCTTAGTGGAAAAGCTAAGATCGAGGTGATTGGCGAGGACCGCTCGATCGACTCCGACGGCGGGCAATTCGCCGACCGCTTCGAGCCCTACGGCGTCCACCTTTACAGGGTCCGCCGGTGATCCCCGCCGGCGTGCCAAGGTAGTGATTGAGCATCGCGGGAATTTGTCAGAGCAGTTCGAAATCGCGTTTTGTGATTCCAGGAGAGACCGGAACGGGGGGAAACCAAGGTAGCCGCGCATGCGGCGTCGGTGAATAGCCAGGGGCGTGAGCCCCTGGGCGACGAACGCGCGAGGCTCGAGCAGCCCCAGAGGGGCGGCAGACACGCGGCGAGTGGCGGCCTGCCGCCCCTCCGGGGCTCAGCGTATCATGGGCGAATTCTCCCAGGGGCTCGCGCCCCTGGCTATTGACGGTTCGCCCCTCCGGGGCCGGCGTAATTTCCGGGAATCGCGAGACGTCATTTGGTCGCCATTGTCATTCTCCCCCGAGCGAAGTAGAATCGAGCGGCGGCCAGCAGCCCGGGCTCGCCAGCCAGCGCACATAAACCCGTTTTGCGGACATCGTGCGCGGCTAATACACGTGTTGTCAGCCCTCGGCAAACGGCCATGAGCATGCCCGAACCTCAACCCGAACAACCTCGACGCCGACGCCGCTGGTTTCAGTACAGCCTGCGGACGCTGCTGCTGGTGATGTTCCTGACCAGCATCGGGCTGAGTTGGTTCGCCGTGAGATTGCAGCAGGCGCGGAGGCAGCGCGAGGGGGTGGAGGAGATAAAGAAGTTGGGCGGGGTGGTCTGCTACGATTATGAGGCCCATCAATCCGGCAAGCCACCAGGACCGGGTTGGCTGCGAAAGCTGCTCGGAGACGATTTCTTTGCAGAAGTCGATCTGGTTCAGGTCAGCAATGACGCTGCAATGGAACACCTCAATGGATTGCCCCGACTCTCAGCGGTGGTTTGCGACACCCGGGTGACCGATGTTGGATTGGAACAGCTCAAGGGGTTGACTCAACTTCGAGAGTTGTACCTCGAATATTTGGACGTTACCGATATCGGCTTGGAGCACCTGAAGGCCCTGACGCAGCTCCAGGCGTTGTACCTCAGTGGGACGCGGGTCACGGATGCCGGTCTGGACCACCTGAAGGCGCTGACTCAACTCCGAAAGTTGACCGTCGAAGACACTCGGGTCACGGACCAAGGGGTGAAGAAACTCCAGCAGAACCTACCGAACTGCAAGATCACAAGATAACCGCCAACACGCCGTTTTCGCTTCGCCGCCTTGCGGCGGACAGACTTCGCCTGTCGAAAACGGCTCCCCCTGAATCTCCATCTGATTGAATCACTACACTGAAACACGCGACCATGAACATCGTCCGTGCCTCCTTGTGTCTGTTGCTGGCGGCGCCTTGCAGCGGCGCGGCTGCCGACTGGCCCGGCCCGAAGTGGCAAACCGCTTCGCCCGCCGAGCTGGGCTTGGACGAGGCGCAGCTCGCCAAGGCGCGG
>Ga0153916_10002656_pt1 | contig 13070 bp, 9 predicted proteins | sample Opewatmetagenome_FD_109642 | JGI IMG/M metagenome (GOLD analysis project Ga0153916, IMG submission 109642) | Freshwater wetland microbial communities from Ohio, USA - Open water 3 Core 3 Depth 4 metaG | ecosystem: Environmental > Aquatic > Freshwater > Wetlands | place: USA: Ohio, Lake Erie, Old...
ACTGTTTCAGCAACAGTAACTATTCAGCTGAACAACACCGCTACTGCGCTTCGCCCAGAAGTCGTATTCACCCTGCTAACCGGCGAGACCCTTATCTACGAAGATGCCGCAGGCTGGATGGCTTTCGACGTGAACGGGAACAGGAAGGAAGTAACGTCGTCGGTGTTTTCGAGCTTGACGGTTACGGGAGCTAGCACGCTAGCCGCAGTCACCGCCTCCGGCCTCGGCACCTTCAACGCCGGTATCAGCCTACCGAATGCCAACATTACCGGGTCAGGAACCGCTGCCATTACCGGCTTTGCGTCGGCATCGCTGGGGGCGATCAGCGGGACGACAGGGGCGTTTAGCGATAACTTGACTTTAAGCGGTGCCGCAAAAAATCTATATCTTACTGGCACAGGTACTACATCTATTGATTTCAACAACGGAACGCAGCATTTCGCCCTATACGGTTCTATTGCCGTCCCAGGACTAGGCACTATCTCTAGTCATGACATCTATTTGTTTACCGCAAACACGGAAAGGTTACGCATTACCAGTGCGGGCGTGGTGCGAATCACAAACGTCCCCGCGTTTGCTGCGGGCGACAAGTATCTCGTAATAGACGCAAGCGGAAATATCCACGTATCAGCGTTAGGACCGGCATCATGACCCCCCGGCGACGCAATGATAGCTGAAATGGCTGCAACGAAAGGAATTAGGTAATGAACATTGACCTTGAAGCAATGCAGCAGGAATGGATGAACCAGATTGCGCAAGCGATGGCGAGGGTGGCATTCCTAGCCGGGGAGAACGGAGCGCTGAAAAAGGAACTTGCCAGCGCCAATGAAAGCAACGAGAAACTGGTGAAGCAACTTGAGGCTTGCGGAAAAGAACTAACTGAATTGAAGGAAAAATCATGCCCTGGCTCATAGCATTCCTGATTCACAACGCAGTAGCGATTACAGCAGTCGGCAGTGCTGCGTATGCGGTTAGTCAGTTAGAGCAAGTAGCGATTAACACGACAACGCTTGTGAAAGAAGTTGAAAAGAAACCTAACTGAGAGGTTACTATGGGATTTCTAGCAGACGCACTTAGTTCCATCCCCGCGCCGACGAGCTGGGCAGGGCTGTCCGCCTACGCGCCAGCGTATAATGCTGATCAAGGAGCGCTAGGAGCAGCAGCGCAGAACTGGGTAAATGTCCCCGGCATTGGTCAGGTGATGTTCACTTATGGGCCGGATGGCCGGCCGACCTCGGCGGCTATGCCCACGCCGGATGGCGGGATGATGGACCTGACGCCGGGGGCTGGCGGTGGGATCACGCAGGGCTATATGGATGCCACACAGCGCGGAGAGAATCTCCGGAACAGAGACTGGACGAACACGGCAGCTGGGCCGGCGGCAGCAATCCTCGGCCCTATGGCGATGGTATATGGGGCAGGAGCGCTGTCATCTATGGTGAGCGGGGCGACTCCAACTACAGGTGGACTTACATCAGCGATCGGGGGGGCATCTGGCGGCATGCTAGCTCCTGGCGTTGATGCAACCGCCGCCGAGTTGTATGGGACGGCCACAGCAGGACAGCTTGCAGGAGCAGACCTTGCAGGGGCGGGTTTGGCTGGAGCCGCCGGACCGGCGATCGGAGGTGCAGCAGCAGGTGCAGCAGGCACTGCGGGTAGCGCATTGAGCTCCCTTGCTAAGGGCGGTGCGGGTTTACTTCCCAGCCTCATCAACGCTGGAACAGGCCTCTACGGCCTATCCCAAGCCGGCAAGCTCGCGGATCAAGCCTCGCAAGCGGCCGCCCGAGCCGACCCGTTCGGTCCCTATCGCGCGCAGTTCGTCGGGCCACTTAGCAACATCGTCAACCAGCCGAATCCGCTTCTCGGCTTCACGCAGCAATACGGACCGCAGTTCGGAGCCGCCGCCTCGACGCCTTCGCCAGTGAGTGGCTTCGCCGGGACGTATGCGCAGCAACTGCAAGACCTCATGGCGAATCCGCAGGGGAAATTGACCAGTATCCCAGGGTATCAAGCCGGGCTGGAGGCAGTCCAGCGAGCCGGGGCCGCGCAGGGCTGGACGGGAAGTGGCCAGATGATGACTGGGCTGCAAGAGTATGGTGGGCAGTTCTTCCAGCAGCAACTGGCGAACCTGATGAACCTGACGAATATGGGCACGCAGGCGAGGCAGCAGGATATCTCGAACCTCGGGACGCTTACGACACTCGGTCAGGGCGCAACGCAGCAGCAGACGCAGAACCTGACGACCCTCGTCGGAGCGAATCTTGATCCTGCGAGAGCGGCGCAGATTCAGCTGAGCGGCCTAACGAATGCGGCGAGTCTCACCGGGCAGGCGATCAATCCGCTAGCCCAGGGCGCGACGGGCCTCTTCAACGCCGCCTTGTCCTACGGGAGCTGACATGCCAGACTTCTCAGGTTTCGGCAGGGTCCCCGGCACGGAGTACATGCTGGGGCAACAGCAGCAGCAACTCAATGCGCTGACGATCCAAGCTCGGGCGGAGGAGATTGCGGCACAGCCGCTTCACCTGGACCTGCTCCGCGGGCAGATAGCGGACACGACCGCGCTCACGAGGGGGCGAACAGCCGAGGCGCGGCTGAATGAAATGAAGGCGGATGAACAGCAGCGAGCAAGCGAGATCATGCGGCAGAGCGTGCAGAAGCTCAGCTCGGATGCACAGACCGCTCAGGTGCTTGATCCGAACGGGCCGGACCCGCAGGCAATGGGGCGCTCGATGGCTACGCAGCAACTACGGGTGGCAAACATGTTGGCTAAAGGCGGCGCTCCGATGGCGGCTCAGACCTATGCGAAGAACGGTCTGGACATGCTGACGAAGATCACTCAGGCGGATGCGAACCTTGCGCGGCAGAGGAACAGCGCAACTGAAGCCGCCATGCGGGAGGTTGAGCTGACGAGCCAGTACCTGGGGAGTGCGAAGAACGCGCAGGAGTTCGAGGCCGGGAAGGTAGCACTCATGGCGGCTATGCCACAGATGCCAGCTGCCGACAGGCAGCGCCTGTTGTCTACCGCCTACTCCCCCGATGTTATCCAGCACCTCAATGACCAAGCACTAAAGGAATCCGACCGCCGGAAACTCGAGCAGCAAAAGACCGAGCAGGTCAGCAAGGACACCTATCGACGCTCCCGCGAGTGGGCACTCAGTTGGGATCGCAGCGAGGCTAATATCCGCCGGCGGGAGGAGATCAGGCGAGACGTAGCTGCACAGAAAGCCGGGGACAAGCCCATGAAGGACATTAACCCGAAGCAGTTAGAGCGGGTTCGCGGGGCGATCTCTCGGGAGATGTTCCCTGGGCAGAAGGGCATAACGGGTGATACGAAGGAGCAACTGGACGCCGCCGCAGTTGACGCGGTGGGGCAGGTGCAAGCTCTCATGCGCTCGAACAAGGGGCTGACGGAGAGCGAGGCGACAGCGAGGGTGGTCGCGGCGCAGAAGAGGGAGTGGACAAGGACGCAATCAGGAGGTGCTCTTGGGCTTCTACGAGATGTTACGCTCGGGGCAGTTGATCTTGGAAAAACAAAAACAGTTTATGGCCTAGGAAGGTCCGCCGACAAGCCCATCCCGGCGCAGCCGGGGCAAGAGTTCGTTGAAGGGAAGTACTACGTCTCGCCGGCAGGAAAGGTCGCTAAGCGCGTGAAGGGCGGGTGGGAGGCGGCGAAACCAGCCGGGCGGCCTGTAGACATTCCGCCGCCAGTCGATGAGGAGAGCGACGATGCCGATGAGTGATCAGGAGTTTCTGGGGCAGAGCCCTTCGGCAATGGCTGCGCCAGGGATAGATACGTCTGATCCTTCCTGGACTCGTGGAGATGGAACGAAAAAGGGGATGGGATTCCTCGGTCCACTGCAACAAACAGAGGGCCAATTCAAGGGACAGACTTCCACAGAACTTTCTATCGGCGTTACTATCGGCGGCAAGGAAATGGATGTGCCTAGCATGGTGCCGACGCTCTCTCCAGCAGAGATTAAGTACCTTACCACCGGTGGTGACCCAAGGAAGAATCCTGATATTATTCGTAAGGCTACGGACTTTGCCGAACAGCGATTGAAGGCAGGGAAGTCTGTGTTTGCCGAACCAGGGGATTATCCTAAGTCTGCTGCACCAGGAATCATGACCGACGATGAGTTCCTCGGGCCTGATGCCGGGAAGACTAGCTATGACAAGGCCCTGGGCGTGATCAAGCAAACCGGGGCGAATGCAGCCGCTGTGGCGGATATGGTCCTTGGAGTTCCTGGTATGGTGGTAGGGGCTGGCGCTGATATCGGAGCGCGCGCTGTTGGCCTCGCAACCGGCGAGCCTCGCAGGGAAGCCGCGAAGGGTGGCCTAGCTGCCGGGGAGAAGGTCGCCGGCACGCTAGGCTCCCCCGTTGGTAAGCTCATGCGGTACTTTGGCTACGGGGATGATTACGACAAGAGTGACGTGAACAACGTCATGCAGACCTTTGGGAAGTGGCTCGAAAAGGGAGGGGATTGGATCGAAGGGAAGACCGGCGGAGCGCTGTTGAAGGAGGATGTGCAATCCCTAGCGAACACTGCGATGGCGGCGGTTGGAGGCCGGGCGGTAGGGGCAGGCGTCGAAGCGGGGGTGAAGGCACTTACGGCTCCCAAACCCACTGCCCCTGAACCCACCCTCACGCCGGAGGTGACTGATCACCTCCAAGGCGTCGATCCTGTTGCGCAGGCGCAGTTGAAGGAAGCCCTCGCCGGCATGACGGTGGAGAAGAAGTCCCAGGTGAAGGCTATCTTTGATGCCGCGAAGAAGCCCCTCCCGGAGGCCGACCTGGATAGGCAGTTCGTTGTGAGCCTCTTCGAGAACGCGAAGAAGGGCGTGACGACGCCGGAGGCGGGGAAGGCAGCGCTAGCGGGGGCCGCGATTGGCGGGGCAATGCTGCTGGATAAAGAGGATGCGGAGAAAGTTGGGGGGGGCGGGCTGCTGGCGATGGGGGCTGTGAAGGGTGTGGGGGAAGGGGTGTGGACTAAGGGGGCGGTGGAGAGGCTGGCGAGTCCGCTGAAGGATAAAATAATAACTAGTGCAGATGCAGCCGCGCATGGAAATAGGCAGCTTGCTGCTGGTGAACCGCTGACGCCTCCTCCGTCAGACTTGTGGGCCGACCGCGCCATCACAAAGCATCTCAACAAGCACTTCGGCGCAGAGACTGATCCGCTGAACTCCGTCAAGATTCCTATGCTAGGAGATGAGGTTACCTGGGGTCAGGTTGCCGACAAGGTTGTGAAGTCCGCCAAGATTCCTGTCCGCCTGGAGATGATGAAGGAAGGCAAGGCGATGCCGGGGGAGGCGGTGTGGGATATAGAGACTGGCCACCGCCCGTATGCAGGGGCTCCTCACCTAGAGTCCCTCACCTCCTACCTCTCCCACGTCGGTGACTATCTCCGTGAGTTCGTCCCGCCGGAGAAGCTAGGGCAATATGATCTAGTTCGGGCGGTGAAAGAGACTGCTAGGCAAGACGAAATCCAAGCCGCAAAGATGGCGAAGGCTAGGGCAAGCGGAGAAGGGACAACGCTGCACAAGACCTACCCTGATGGTATGAAGTGGGTGGAGGTTCAGTCGCCTGATGCCCTGAAGAACGAAGGCGATGTGATGGGGCACTGCGTAGGGGGGTACTGTGAAGCAGTCCACGCCGGGGAGAGTAAGATCTACTCCTTGCGGGATGCGAAGGGAATGAGCCATGTGACAGTGGAGGTAGAGCCTGCTGGTCGTCGTATGGAAGGTAGAAGTCTTGAGTCTCTTGAACAAACCAAGGAGCCTCGTATCCTCCAAATCAAAGGCAAGCAAAACCGTGCTCCTGTCGCGCAGTACCTCCCTTACGTCCAGGACTTTGTGAAGAGTGGGAAGTGGGGAGATGTGGGAGACTTTGAAAACACAGGCTTGGTTGATGTAAGAAACCCTAGGCAAGGTCAGCGTGGACCTATTGACTGGACGCCAGATCTAGCTAGACAGGCTGAGACTAAGTTTGGTCGCTACGCTGATCCCAAAGAATTTCGAGACTTTACAGATCCTTTTGTGCTGGCTGATCTTAGCCGCGGAGAGCGCGGCCAAGTCGATCCCAAGCTTATCACCAAGATGGCCGCGATCGGCACTGGTGTCGCCCTTGGTGTAGCCGCCGCCGACGATAAGACAACCGGCGCAATCATGGGTGGCCTCGCGGGAGCCGGCCTTGCTCGCTTCGGTCCTGCCGCCGGGACTGCTATGTGGGAGGCGACGAAGCTCGCAGTCACGGGCAAGCCCTGGGCGGCGGTGAAGGAGCTGGTTCCGGGGCCTATCAGCAAGGCCTTCGCGGATGATCCGAGGATTCGGGTTAAGTCTGAGATGGACGCCGCCGAGGTTGCTATCCGCCGGGACGCACTAGAGCGGAGCCGCCTCGTCCAAGGCGTTGCTAAAGACGTTCCTGACGAATCAAAGCAAATAGCTATTAGTCACTGGCTTGAGGGGGATGCTTCTGTGCAGCTCAGCCCGAAGGAGACCGCGGCGGCGAAGAGGACCCAAGCTTATTTTGACCGTATGGGGGTCGCTGGGAAGGATGCTAATGTTATAGATGATTTAATAACCAATTATGTTACGCACGTTTATAGCAAAGAAGCACTTCCACTTGTTGCAGAGTTAATGCAAGCCCGCAAGCTCGGTGCAACGGCTACGCCGTTTGGGAAGCAGCGAGTTGGACCGCCGACCATAGCGGAGGTGAATGCTTTTATGGCGTCGAAGGGAAGGCCGCCTATTATGTCTAACATCTTAGATATAGTGGAGCAGTATGGGAACTCCGTGAGTAAGGCGATTGCAAACAAGTCCCTGGTAGATAGCCTCAAGTCCCGAGTCGTTCCGATAGAGAGGGCGGGGAAGAAATCCGCCGCTCCGCTTATTGCGTCGGCTATTCCTGGGAAAGCCCCGGCGTTCTATCAACCGTTTGGGAAGCAAGGATTGGTAGCTCACCCGGATATTATCCCCGCGCTTCGCTTCGCGTTTGAGAATGAGAATCCGCTGCTGGCCGTTCGTGCGGTGGAGGCAATTAACACTGCGGCGAAGCGGTCGGCGGTGAGCTTTTCGCTGTTCCACGCGAAGAACCTAGTCGATGCCTTCGCGGGGGCGGCGAAGCCGAAGCTCACGCACGTTGCGACGGGGGCGGCGCTAGGCGCAATGGTCGGGGCGGCTACCTCGGATGATCCTATCACCTATGCGATGATCGGAGCGGGCCTTGGCATGACAGCCCGAGGTCTAAAGATCGCCGCTCAAGCCGCCGCGCCGAAGCTCTTCGGGGAGAATCGTTACGTTAAGGCCCTCCGCGAAGGCGACCCCGCGCTCGCTAAGACCATCGACCTCTCCATGGAAGGTGGACTGATGTACTCCCTGAAGGGAGGTCCACTCGCCGCCCGCGAGATGGGGCAGGACTTTTACTCCGGGCTGAAGTGGTTGCAAGGGGAAGCCGACCGACTCGTCCCGGGAGCTGGGCTGGCTGTAAAGGGACTGGAGAAGCTCAACCACGCTGTTGATGGCTTCATGTGGGAGCGCTTGCACACCGGCCTCAAGCTCGAGATCTTCGCGGAGAAGTACGAGACTTTGATGCTGGAGAATGCCAAGGCCCACGCCGCCGACCCCCGCGTGCCGCTGTTCACGGAGAAGGCCATCGCAGAGCGGGCGGCGAGCTTCACGAATGATATCTTCGGAGGGATTAACTGGCGGCGGGTAGCTGAGGAATCCAAGACTCGGTGGGGGAGGGATCTTGCTATGTCCTCCTATTCACCGGCGGGGCAGAGAGTCCTCCGCCTCGCAATGTTCGCCCCGGACTGGACGATCAGCACGACTCGGGCGGCGCTGAAGGCCTTCGGGCCGCTAGTTGGGCAGGAGGCAGGGACCGGCATTCGCGGCCTGATGAGTCCCCGAACCGTTACGGACCTTCACCGGCAGTACATGCTTCGCTCTGCTCTCTACTACGCCATGGTAGGGGACGGACTGAACTACGCCCTGACTGGCCACCACCTCTGGCAAAACAAGGACCCAACCTATATCGAGATGGGGGATGGCCGGAAGATTCAGTACTCGAAGCATACGCTGGAACCTTACCACTGGCTGATGAATCCAGCGCAACAGGCTCTGAACAAGATGGGGCAGATTCCCCGGGAAATCACTGCGCAGACGCTAGGGGTAGAGTACCTCGCGCCCAGGCCGGATAGGTCTGGCGGCATTGTCGCCGGCCCGAAGATGCAGGAGGGGCGGATTGCTCACCTCGGGAAGACCCTTTCTCCCATCGGCGTCCAGCAGCTTGCCGGCGGCGGTGCGAAGGCCGGCTTGATGGGAGCAGTCGGCATGCCGATCTATGGGAAGTCGGAGGCCGAGCTTGCGGCGGCGAAGGAGCGGAGGAGACTTCGTCGGGCGGAGGGTAAGTGAAGATCCTTCTCATCGACCTCGACATGGACGGGGTTAACTTCGCTATTCGCTGCCAAGCCGCCGGCCATCTCGTCCGCGTCTGGTTCCCGAAGAAGTGTGAAGTCGGGGATGGACTGATCACGAAGGTGCCTGACTGGCGCGCCTCGATGAAGTGGGCCGACCTGATCGTCACGACTGGGAATAGTAAAATGTCCCGCGAACTCGAACCATTTTTCCGGGCGGGCTATCCTATCCTCGGCCCAAATGCGAAGGGAGCTGAACTTGAACTCGACAGGCAAAAGGGGCAGGAATTCTTCGAAGCCGCCGGCATCGACACACTTCCTTACGAGGTATTCACGGACTATGACAAAGCGATTAAATTCGTTAAGTCGGAGAAGAAGGCCTACGTGGTTAAGCCTTGGGGAGGTACTGCTGATAAGGCTCTGTCTTATGTGCCTCCGCGTGGCTTCGAGACTGAAGCAATGGTCTTTAAACTCGAGCGATGGAAGTCGGAGGGCCTCAAGGGGGACTTCATCCTCCAAGAATGCGTCCGGGGAACGGAGATGGGAGTCTCTGGATGGTTCGGCCCAGGGGGGTTCTCCCAGTGGATCGAAGAGGACTGGGAAGAAAAGAAGTTCATGAATGATGGGCTAGGCGTTAATACGGGCGAACAGGGCACGATCGTCCGCCATGTGAAGCGTTCGAAGCTCTTCGACAAAATGCTGAAGCCTCTCGAGGATGGGCTGCACGAGATCGGCTATGTGGGGAATATCAACGTGAACTGCGGGATCACAGAGACCGGGAAGCCATACCCTTACGAGCTAACCATGCGCCTCGGATGGCCCGACTTCAACATCATCCAGCCCCTGATTCAAGGCGACCCGGCGGAGTGGATGGTGGACTTGATCGAGGGGAAGGACACCCTGCGGATGAGCACTGAGGTCTGCGTCGGCGTGGTGCTGACTCACGGGGATTATCCCTGCGGGGAGCTAACTGACCCGGCGGCAGTCGGGTATCCTATCTACGGCATCACCGCCGGGAACGAGAAGGCTATCCACCCCGCCCTAATGAAGGACGGCAAGGAGCGTCTGGAGACCGCCGGGACCTACGTGATGGTAGTGACGGGGACTGGGAAGAGCGTCTCGGCGGCTCAGAAGGCTGCGTATGCTGTGTGTAAAGAGATCAAGTGGCCGAACAATATAATGTACAGGACCGATATCGGCAAACGGTTAAAAAAGGAACTCCCTGTCCTTAAATCCTTTGGCTATGCAACCGGGATGGAATACTAATATGAGCTACCCCTCGAAAGGCCGGGCGGATTTCCTTGAGCTAGGCGATTGGAATGCCGTCTGCTTCCAGTGTGGACGCAAGCGCAAAGCCAGCACTATGGTGAAGCACTGGCAAGGATACTGGGTGTGTCCTGAACACTGGGAAGCGCGCCACCCTCAAGACTTCGTTCGGGGTATCAAGGACATAATGACGCCTCCGTGGGTGCAACCGATGAGTGATACGTTTGGTTACGCTGTTAGCAGTGGAGCTACTGGAGGTGCGGCTGGGAGTGGCTCTACAGGGCTAAATAACGTATCTCAACTTGTAATAGATATCCCTTGGAATCCGGCAGGATCCACAATAACTAACTTGGTGTTGACAGATTACGTAACTTCAATGCCGACGACAGCAACCACGATTATCGTTAATATTCAGTCGGGGACGACGATAAGCGGATCTTTCACTATTGGAAGTACTTGGCCAGCTGGGTCTACGATGGTAATTAACAACGGGGGGAGTATTACAACTGCTATTACTTGGCCATCAAATAGTAATATTACCATCAACGGAAAGCCAGCAGGAGGGACGCTGACTAATCCAACATATACTATCTATGCTAATGGATATGGTAGAACGCTTACGACCTTTGACCTTTCAGCAGGGCGTTATAACAGAGGCGGTGGTGATTACTCCTACGGCTATGGCATATCAGGTTTTGGTAACTATGGAGCCCTTAATCCGCCTACGGTATCTGGCTATGTTATAGCAGAGTTAACAGCCACCTCAACAGGAGGCACACTCACCACAAACATAACTATAAATGCTAGTTTAGCGCAAACAGCTTTTTACTCTATCCTAGCAAACGGAGTTGAGTTGACGTCTGCAAGCGCCTCTTTTATAGCTGTACCAGGGTCTTCTGTATGGATTTGGGGGGGTACTATGTTGTTTACCGCTGCTGTTGATTATCCAGTCACTATGTTCTTCTGATGATTACGTTAAAACGCTTCGACTCCAGCGACCAGGGTACCTTCGGGCGGCTTACCACCAACGGCTTCTCCTGCTTCACCGGTGAGCTTCCCTGGCGGGATAATCAAGCCGGAGTTTCCTGCATCCCGGCGGGAAGCTACCGAGTGATCTGGGCTTGGTCCCCGCACCTGGGCAAGACGACCTACCGACTGCTCGATATCCCAGGCCGTGCCGGTGTGTTGATCCACTCGTCGAACCTGATGGGGGACCGGGCGATGGGCTTCAAGGCCCAGCTCCTTGGGTGCATTGCCCTAGGGGAAAAGCTCGGCGTGATGGAAGGGCAGAAGGCGCTGTTGCTTTCCCGCCCGGCAGTACGACTGTTCGAGGACCTTATGGGCCGCCGGCCCTTTACATTGGAGGTGGAAGATGCTTGAAATACTAGGTACGTTGGTAGGTTCGATTTTCTCGGGCGGCGCAACAGGGATCATTGGGGTGATCGCCCAGCGATTCGCGGACTATAAAAACAAGCAACTGGACATGCAGCTCGAGGCCCAGCGGTTCGAGAACTCAGTGGCGCTGAAGAGAGTCGATGCGGAGATCATGGCTCAGGAGTGGGCCGCCCGGACACAGGTCGCGCAGGTCGAGGCGGCTGGGAAGGAGGCGGTGGCGGATGCCGCGGCCTTCGCGGCGAGCTACCAGCTAGAGCCGCAGAAGTATAGCAGTGGAGCGCTTACGACTGGACAGAACTGGGTGATGGTCTTGCTCGATGCGCTGAGGGGGGCGGTCCGCCCGTTGCTGACGATTTACCTCTGCGCACTGGTTACGGTGATTTACTATCTGGCGCGGGACAAGGTCCGAGCGGAGGAGCTTACCTCGCAGGAGGCGTTGGACCTGTTGAAGCTCCTCATTGGGACGATACTGTATGTTTGGACTACGATCACTTTGTGGTGGTTCGGGACCCGCAACCGAAACTCTACCGCCCCAAAGCTTTAAGCTTCTTATCAATGCACTTCTCACAATGCTGACACGCCACCTCTCCCGAGCGGAACAGTTCCTTGCGATACCGAACTGCCCGCTCGGAGACGCCTAGACGTTCTGCTATTAGCCCCGTTCGCTTATACCGGCGGAAGAAACCATACTCGCAACAGTAGCCTAACCCGTCAGTGACGAGGTGAGCGATAGTTATCTTTTTCATTTGGCGTCTGTTATGGTTGAATAACAGGCGTCACCAACGACGCCTCTGGCGTTAGTTTTCCTGCCCCACTCGCGCGCAGGTACATCCCGTCCTGCTCGTTGATGACCTCTACCTGTCCCGAGCGAATCGCGCCCGTCAGAATCCCCTCGAAGTCTCGGAAGTCTGGGAAGTAAGCATGGATCGCGGCGTAGGCGGATTCGTACTTTAGCTTCCCGACCTTCTTGACTATCTCGATAAAGCGCTCGGCCTGGAGGGAGTCCTCGGTGCGACCGATGCGGGAGAAGACCTTCTGCATGTCGGCTTCAAGGGAGGTAAGCAGGGTGTTCGCGAGCATGAGGTCCTCTTCGTCGATTAGGAGATCATCTCGTCTGGAAGCGGATAGTACCATTGATAGCTTGTGGAGATGAGTCTGCTTTCGGGCGATATATCCATTGCCTTGATCGTCATAAGTATTGGCTTCAACTCCTTCCCAAAGATTACGATACCAACGCTCTCCCCAGGACTTAGCGGCTGAAGTGAATTTATATTCTCCGCAAAGATTAAGGGCGATGTGTTCAAGATCCTGAACGAGTCGTATTCGCTTAGCGTGAATGTCTGGTGGGATATGATCAGCGGGATAGGCAAGATACTTCTCCTTTTTATCTGCGTAGAGGAAAACACACCGACTCGTAAAGCCGCCGCCAATCGTCGCGGCTGGCATATTGTCGGCAATCCAGTGAGGCGTGGTGCAACCAATCAGGTTAATCCAGGGAGCTTCAACAATATCGTTGCCACTCATCTTCGTTTGCTTCTCAAGCTTCTTCCGACCGTCCCACAGGTCGATGAAGAGGTTCACCATCTCCTTGTCTTTCATGTTGATAAGGTTGCCGAGCTCGCTTGCGACCAGGGTCATGGCCGACATGGGATGCCACTCGCCGGAGTACTCGAAGGACTCCGCGGAGGCCGCGAACGAGGTGACGAGTGACTGCCATGTGACTACATCCGGGCCGAACTTGATTCCAGGAACGTCCCGGAGGAGATTCATCGCTACGTCAGCGGTGGTGGACTTCGAGACGACTCCCGGCGGCGCAACGAAGATCACGAAGAAGTTCGGCGTCCAGCGAAAGTAGAACTGATCAATCCAGACCTTCCGGCGGAGACAACCGGCGATCGCGGAGATCCCCGCCCAAGTGTGCATCAGGCGGGGGGCCTCGGTGTAGCTGGCGTAATCGACGAAGGCTTTGAGCCAATCGGGGAAGTTTCTACTCACAAT
>Ga0153916_10002657_pt1 | contig 13062 bp, 9 predicted proteins | sample Opewatmetagenome_FD_109642 | JGI IMG/M metagenome (GOLD analysis project Ga0153916, IMG submission 109642) | Freshwater wetland microbial communities from Ohio, USA - Open water 3 Core 3 Depth 4 metaG | ecosystem: Environmental > Aquatic > Freshwater > Wetlands | place: USA: Ohio, Lake Erie, Old...
GATCTGCCTCCATCTGAAGGAGAATCCATGGATAAGATATTAATGGATTTTCAATTCGGGATCCTTCCCGGAATAACACACTGGCAGCATCCGAATTTTTTTGCCTATTTTACTGCCAATACTAGTTATCCATCTATACTTGCTGAAATGCTCACAGCCGCAATGGCTTCTCAGTGTATGATCTGGGAAACTTCGCCAGCTGCAGCTGAACTTGATGAGAAAGTGATGAACTGGCTCAGATCCATGATCGACCTTCCAGCAATTTTTGAAGGTGTTATTCAGGATACTGCATCTACCGCAACTCTCGTTGCTATTTTAACAGCAAGGGAGAAATGTACTGATTACAATATTAATGAACAGGGTTTTACAGGGACTGAAAAATTACGTTTGTATTGCAGTACTGAGACTCATTCTTCCATTGAAAAGGCGGTTAAAATTGCAGGACTCGGGAGAAAGAATCTTATCAAGGTCGAGGTGGATGAAACACTGGCAATGAGATCTGACAGGCTAAGGGAAGCAATTGAGAATGACCTGGATCAGGGATTCAAACCATTTTGTGTTGTTGCAACCCTTGGAACGACAGGGACTCTGGCTATTGATCCCCTTCACAGCATTGCACAGATTTGTGAAGAATTTAAACTGTGGCTCCATGTGGATGCAGCTTTCGCTGGAACGGCATTGGTTTTGCCAGAAAACCGGTGGATGACAATCGGGATTGAACAGGCTGATAGTTTCGTTTTCAATCCCCATAAATGGATGTTCACAAATTTTGATTGCTCTGCATATTTTGTAAAAGATAAGGAAGCATTACTGAAAACATTTGAAATTCTTCCGGAATATCTTAAGACAAGGTCACGGGGAATGGTAAATGATTACCGTGATTGGGGGATTCAAATGGGAAGGAGGTTCAGAGCATTAAAATTATGGTTTGTGATCCGGAATTTTGGGGTTGACGGAATAAGAGAAAAAGTCTTTGAACATATTAAACTGACTAAAAACCTGGCAGAAAAAATAAGGGAATCCGGTGATTTTATTATGTTTGAACCCCAGCATCTTAATATTGTCTGTTTCCGCTATCAGCCAAGACAATTAACCAATGCTGAGGAGATAAACCAGATTAACCAGAACCTCATGCATAAATTGAATGAATCAGGAGAAATTTATATTACCCATACAAAGGTTAAAGGTCTGGTCACACTCCGGATGGTGATTGCACAGACGAATGTTCAGGAAAGACATGTTGAAAAAGCATGGGAATTGATCAAGCAAACGGCGAGAACCCTTGGAGCTTTTTAAAAGCTCCAAGGGTTAAAAAAAGATACTTATGAATGATAAATGGTCTCTTAAGGGGAAAAAAGCTTTTATTACAGGTGGTACAAAAGGAATTGGGATTGCTATTGTGAAAGAGTTCCTTAGCCTTGGCGCTGAAGTTATATTTGTTGCACGGACAGCTTCGGAGGTTCGCAAAATTGAGCAGGAACTGACCATCACAAACAACAAAGTAAAAGGCATAGTTGCAGATGTCAGTAAGCCGGTTGACCGTGAAATGATTGCAGAAGAAATTGGAAAAAAATGGGAACATCTGGATATTTTTGTTAATAATGCTGGTACTAACATCCGTAAAAAGATCACCGAATATTCTGATGATGAGATCAGTTTCCTCATCGAAACCAATTACCGTCCCGCTCTGGAACTTTCACGAATATTTTATCCGATGCTTCGGAAATCACTACAGGGCAACGTAATATTTATTTCATCGGTTGCAGGGATTAATCATGTGCGGACCGGAGCAGTTTATGGTTCATCAAAGGCGGCAATAATACAATTGACAAAAAATCTTGCTGTGGAATGGGCATCTGACAATATACGTGTGAATACTATTGCACCATGGTATATCAAAACGCCTATGGTGGAACAAGTATTTAGGAATAAAGATTTTCTTGCGGAAATAATTAAAAGGACACCTATGGGCAGGTTGGGAGAACCCGGAGAAGTAGCTGCCGTGGCTGCGTTTCTTTGTATGCCTGTAGCTTCTTACATTACTGGACAATGTATTGCAGTTGATGGAGGTACTTCAGTAAATATGTTTTAACCATACCCTTGGAGCTTTTAAAAAGCTCCAAGGGTTAAAAACTAGAATATGAAAAAATTAATCATTTTGTTAAGCTTAATCTCGGGTATGATCTTTATGATTAATGCCCAGCAAGAAAAAATAAGAATTATAGTAATCGGTGCTCATCCTGATGATTGTGATGGAGATGTAGGCGGAACAGCAATTCTCTGGGCGAAAATGGGTAATGCTGTTAAATTTGTTTCTGTCACCAATGGTGATGCCGGCCATCATGAAATGGGTGGAGGAGCCCTGGCTAAAAGAAGGATAGCGGAAGCAATGGAAGCCGGTCGGAGATTCGGAGTGGAATATGAGGTACTTGATAATCATGATGGAGAACTGACGCCGGATCTTAAAACCAGGAAGGAGATCATCAAGCTGATTCGTGAATGGCATGCTGATGTTGTAATCACGCACCGCCCCAATGATTATCATCCGGATCACAGGTATACAGCTATACTTGTCCAGGATGCTGCCTATATGGTAATTGTTCCGAATATCGTGCCGGAGACTCCGCCTTTGAGCCACAATCCTGTCTTCCTGTATTCTCAGGATAATTTTCAAAAGCCTAATCCATTTCATGCAGATATTGCAGTTGCAATAGATGATGTTATTGACCAGAAGATTTATGCCATGTCTGCCCATGAATCGCAATATTTTGAATGGCTGCCATGGACTGCCGGGAAGCTTGAACAAGTGCCGAAGGATGAAAAAGCCCGGCTTGAATTTATTGCAGGAAGATATCGCGGAGGAGTATCCGATGAAATGAAGGAAACCCTGATAAAATGGTATGGGGATAAAAATGGATCCAGGGTAAAATATGCGGAAGCTTATGAAATTTGCGAGTTCGGAAGACACCCTGATGAAAAAGAGATTTTAAGATTATTCCCTATGCTGGGAGAGAAGTGAGGCAAACTGTCCGTAATTTCAATTCCATGAAAGATATTATAATAGGAACGGCGCAGTTTCAGCATAAGAGCGGTGATAAAGCTTATAATCTGAAAAGAATAGAAGAACTAACTGCCATTGCAGCTGCCCGAAATGCTTCTATGGTGAGTTTCCACGAAATGTGTGTAACCGGTTATGCTTTTTTGAGAAAATCTAATAGAAATGAGATGGATCAGCTTTCTGAGGAAATTCCGGGAGGGTCAACAATAGATTTTCTGACTGGTCTTGCAGCGAGATATAAAATGGCTATTCTGGCCGGATTGCTCGAAAAGGGCGGGACAAAATTTTATAATACATATATCTGTGTAACCAAAGATGGGCTTCTGGCTAAATTCAGGAAGCTTCATCCTTTTATAAATAAATGGTTGTCTCCCGGAGATGAATATGTTGTTTTCAATTATCAGGGTGTTAAGTGCGGTATACTGATTTGCTATGATAATAATGTGATCGAAAACGTCAGAGCGACCACTCTTCTGGGTGCTGATATTATCTTCATGCCTCATGTCACAGGGTGCACACCTTCTTCAATGCCTGGCAGAGGATATGTTGATCCAACATTATGGCATGCGCGCCATGATGATCCGAAACCGCTTCGAAAGGAATTTGACAGCAGAAAGTATCGCGAATGGCTTTTACGGTGGTTACCGGCAAGGGCTTATGATAATGGTATTTATATAATTTACTCCAATCCTATTGGTATGGATGATGATCAGCTAAAAGGAGGAGGATCCATGATACTTGATCCTTTTGGAGATATTGTTGCCGAGTGCCGTAGTCTTGGAAATGAGGTTGTGGTCGCTGAATGTACTGCAGATAAAATTGAAAAGGCCAGTGGATTACGTTACCGGAATGCACGAAGGCCTGAACTATACAGGGATATTATTGGAATGGAGCATAAGGCTGAACTTAAGGTGGAATGGATGGAAGGGGAAAAGAAATGACTAAAATTACAAATGCCTAAAATGCCTAAAAAAAGCTGAATGACAATTTAATGACGCGAACAAAGTGAGCAAATGACCATTGAAACACAACCAAGTAAAGTATTTCACTGAGATTATGAGTAAGCTTGAGTACTTCTCTGTAAATATTAATCCCGACTGGCAAGGTTTGGTCGATTGTATTCTTAGAAAAGGGACGCCGCGAAGAGTGTATAATATTGAGTTATTCCTGGATGAAGAGATCAAGGATGTTATTTGCGAAAAGTTTGGGTTATTAGATAATCTGAAGGAAAGTGATCCATATTTTAAATTAAAAAGAGAGATTGCAATACAGAGGTATTTGGGATATGATTATGTAAGATGCGGACTTGATGATTTTGAGATGTCTCTTGAACGTATTGTCACAACAGATACGGCATTAGCCAGAAGGGAAGGGGGCAGGGAATACATAAATGAACATAAAGGACCCATAACAAACAGGCAGGAATTTGAAAAATACACGTGGCCTGATCCGGATAAAACAAGCACCAGGTCACTGGAATGGTACCAGGCTAACCTGCCAGATGATATGTGTATAATTGGAAGCGGTGGTTTTGCTCATTTTGCTGAGTATATTACCTGGCTGATGGGTTATGAAACTTTGTGTTATGCTTTATTTGAAAGCCGCGACCTGGTAACTGATATCAGTAATACTCTGATTGAAATTTATAGAAAGGTGATTGCAAAATTACTAACATTCAGCCGGGTAAAAATAATCTGGGGCTCAGATGATATGGGATTCAGAGGGGGACCTTTGATCAGTCCGGATGACCTTCGTGAATTTGTCTTTCCCGGACACAAATTGATGGCAAAGATGTCGCATGATGCAGGAAGGCCTTATCTGCTTCATTCCTGCGGTAAACTTGATCTTATTATTGATGATTTGATAGATGATGTCCGCATTGATGCCCGTCATTCTTTTGAGGATACTATTGAAGATGTTATTTCAGCATATAAAAAATACAGTCATCGGGTCGCACATCTTGGAGGGATAGATGTGGATTTTCTTTGCAGATCGGATGAAAATGCGATCCGTAAAAGAGTCAGGCATACCCTTGAATCATGTCATGAAGGAGGGGGATACTGCCTGGGAACGGGGAATAGTGTCGCTAACTATATCCCGGTCGATAATTATCTGATTATGCTGGATGAGGGGAGGCTGTACGTCTGAAAATCGAAATAGTGAAATGTCGAAATACTAAACAAAAAACTAAAAACTAAAAACTAGAAACCAAAAACTGATATTATGGCTCAAAAAGATAAAAATCAAGAACAAACAACATCACCGGTTCCGAAAAGCAACCGACTTATCTCCCTGGATGCACTCAGAGGATTTGATATGCTGTGGATCATGGGAGGCGAAAGAATCATTACTGCTCTGGCCGACCTGACAGGCGCGGCAGCATTGACTTGGGCAGCTACCCAAATGGACCATGTGGAATGGAATGGATTTCATTTCTATGATCTTATTTTCCCATTATTTCTTTTTATTGCAGGTGTTTCTATGCCTTTCTCTATGGATAAAAGATTAGCTGCCGGTGAAAGTAAAGCAAAAATATACCGGCATATTTTTGTAAGGATGATCACTCTGGTGATATTTGGCATTATCTATAATGGATTCCTGGATTTTAACTGGGGACATATCCGGTACGCCAGCGTACTTGGAAGAATTGGACTGGGCTGGTTTTTTGCAGCACTGATTGTCCTGAACAGCAAACCCAAATGGTGGTATGCATGGTTCGGAGGGATACTGCTGTTCTATTGGGCTATTCTTTCACTAATTCCGGTCCCTGGATATGGTTCAGGAAATCTGACTATGGAAGGCAGTTTAGTTGGCTATATTGACAGGATGTTATTACCGGGGCATTTATACAAGGATATTCATGATCCGGAAGGTATATTATCGACAATTCCGGCAATTTCTACTGCTTTAATGGGGGCTCTTACAGGCAACTTTCTGCGGATCCCATATCAAAAGATTTCGGGACTTAAAAAAGCTTTATGGATGGGCATTGCAGGAATTATTTCACTTGGTGCAGGCTTATTATGGGGTCTGGCATTCCCGATTAATAAAAATCTGTGGACCAGTTCGTTTGTACTTTATGCAGGTGGATGGAGCCTGATACTTCTGGCATTATTCTATCTGATTATTGATATCTGGGGATGGAAGAAATGGGCATTCTTCTTTATCGTAATCGGAATGAATTCGATAACCATCTATATGTTACAGGCAGGAATAATCAATTTTCGCAGCAGCACAGAATTCTTTTTTGGTGGAATAATAAAATCTCTTGCAGAAAACTGGCAGCCACTGATAGGAGCCATAGGCTATACAACAGTCTGTTGGTTGCTTTTATATATTCTTTACAAATACAAGATCTTCCTGAAAGTATAAGAGAATCTGACTTTTATTTAAGTTCACTAATTCACTATTTCCAGTTATAAATAATCTTCATGACGCCTGATTCAAAAAATCGAAGATTAAAATCAGAAAGCAGAATTTTATCACCTGGAAGGAGATTTCTATTCACCCTGATTGCGGTCCTATTACCAGTCTGCCTTCTCATATTTCTGGAACTGATCCTTAGGATTGCAGGATATGGAAATGATTATCCTCTTTTCACTGAAGATCTCCGTAATCCTGACTTCCTTAAAATTAATAACGAGATTGCACGTCGATATTTTCTTAATCCGGAAGCATCTCCGAATGTTTCATCACCATCTTTCCGGAAGGAAAAAAGCGAAAAGACTTTAAGGATAGTGGTTCAGGGTGCTTCTACTGCGCTTGGCATACCATATATGCATGGAGGTTCATTTCCAGCCATGTTGGAACAAAGATTAAGATTAACCTACCCGGATAAAGAGATCGAAGTCATTAATACTGCTATTACCGCGGTTAATACCTATACACTTCTTGACCTGGCTGATGAAATTACAGAAATAGAACCGGATGCTATAATAATTTATACAGGCCAGAATGAATACTACGGTGCATTGGGTGTGGGATCTACGCAGCAATTCAGCAGTATTCAGGGATTGGTATATCTCTATATGGTCCTTGACGATCTGAGGTTATTCAGTTTAATTAAGAATCTACAGACAGTTATTGCAAGGAAAAAATCAGCAGATATTTTATTGAATCCTGATAAGACGTTGATGGAAAGGATGGTCAGAGAACAATCCATTCCCTATGGTTCAAAAATGTATTTTGCCGGTATCAGACAATTTAAAAGAAACATCAGCAAATTGATAAAAATATATCACAGGAAAAATATACCGGTTTTGATAAGTACCACGGTCAGCAACCTCAGAGATATGAAACCGTTCATTTCTTCCGGCACACATGTAGTCCTCGGAAAAGATATTAAGCCGGTTATTTCTTGCGATACAAACATAGTAGCAGAACTGGATCCGGAAAACAACGAGGAAAAGGAATTGATCCTGAATCTCATTGAAAAGGAAGACGATAATGCAAGTGCCCACTACAGGGCAGGGCAGTTATTCTATGCTGATCAGGAATATAAGCAGGCGGAAATTATATTCCGAAGAGCGAAAGACCTTGATTTGCTAAGATTCCGGGCACCAGAGGCTTTTAATGAAATTCTGAGGGAAAATGCAGAAAAATGGGATTTCATCCTGGTAGATGTAGATTCCGTGTTTTCATTTCATTCTGAGCATGGCATTATCGGAAATGATTTAATCACAGAACATGTGCATCCTAATGTTAAAGGTTATTTCCTGATGGCCGACGCTTTTTATTCTGAATTATTTGATAATAATATCCTGGAATCTAACTACAGGATTTCTTTTGCAGAGGCTTTTAAACAGGTGCCAGTGACCCGAGTTGATTCGGTTTATGCACAATTTGGACTGACTGTCCTGACAAATTCATGGCCGTTCAGGAATGATAAGTTTAACAGGAACCTTCTGGAAATATTATTTGCCCCCTTTTCATATCTTGATTCTCTGGCCCTGCAGGTTTTCCGGGAAGAACTTACCTGGACACAAGCCATGAACGAACTATATCGGTACTACATTGAAAATAAGATCTATGAAGGGGCGTTACGTGTAACAGAAGCAATGAAAACTGAATATCGTTACTCAGGTATTCCATACAATATGTCAGCCAGAGTATTTGGATTACAGCAACAACCTGGAAAAGCTATCGACGAATTGAAATATGGTTTCAGATTGGATTCATTACCGGAAATCGCATATAACTTATCAGGTTATTACCTCGATTCAGATAGTCTGCAAGAATCGTTACACTATCTTGAATATGCGGTTGATCATAATCCCGGTTTTGAAGCAGCTAAGAAAAAACTTGATATTTTAAGATCCACTAGTGCTTTGAAAGATAGGTTAAGAAGCGATCCGGCTAATGTAAGCCTCATGATAAACCTGGCAAAAAATTATGTTATGCTCAATCAGTTGGAACGAGCTGATTCTCTTATCCGTCTTGCGATACAAACAAATCCCTCTCATCCGGAAGTAAAGTCCATATTAAAAAAAGTAACCGGTTCCTGATAAAAGTATCAGATTACACAAAATCAGCATTATTTAAATAATCGAAGCTCATTTTAATGCTTTCGAAACGATCTATTTTTGTCAGATCCTGTTCCACAAAAAACAATTTCATTCCGGCAATCTCCCTGACTTTGAAAACTCTTTCAAAATTTACTGTACCCTGGCCTACTTCGGTAAAAGTTTTACTTGGTGAGTTCTCCATATCTTTGATATGATATAATTCAAATCTTCCCGGATTTTTTTCGATGTAAGCCACAGGGTCCTGTCCTGCTTTTGTTATCCAGTACAAGTCGATCTCGAATTTTACAAGGTCGGGATCGGTATTTTTCAGTAAAATATCATACCCCATCTGCCCGTCAAAGGATTTAAATTCAAAATCATGATTGTGATATATGTACTGTGATCCGGCTTGCTTGCAAATCTCCCCGAACTGATTAAACCGTTCAGCCCATTTTTTATAGTCATCCAGGGTCTTTCTCTCGGCTTCAGCAATGATTGCGTAAACGACATATTTCACGTCAATGGAGGCCATATCTTCCACTGTAGTTTTCCACTGATCCATTATAGATACCCTGCTTTCACTTGTAGTCAGCTCAGTAACCACATGCATACTGGGTAATTTCATTCCCAGATCTTCAACTATTTTCCGGAATTCTACAGGAGTTTTACTTAGGATCAACCTGTTCTTGTAATCATATCCTTCAACATTCTTATATCCTATTTCTGCGACCTTTTTTAGGGTACCTTCCAGATCCTTTGGAAGTTGATTCCGTAAAGTGTAAAGCTGCAATCCAATCACTTTTCCAGGAGTTTTTCCCTTGGCAATATTTTTACCTGATTTAAACAACAGCTGGGGAAGCAATAAAGCCCCTGCTGTAATAATGGTTGTTGTTTTAATAAAATCACGTCTGTTTTTCATGAAAAAATATATTAAATGGATAATTTTGGTATTGTTCTGGCTAAATTATATAAAATTTACATTGATATTAAATTATTTTATTCATGAACAAAATTAGACTTATTATCAGATTTTTCTGTCTGGGCTTTTTACTTTATTCATGTACATCTGAAATAGATGACACATTAATATCTGGCATTATTCCTGCACCTGCCTCAATGGAAATACAAAATGGGCAATTTTTTCTGAACCGTTCTGTTGTCATCTTCTATAATGATAATGATCTTAAAGCAACAGCTGAGTACCTGGTCAGGAGATTTGAAGATTTTCTGAGCGTCAAATCCCATTTATCGCTTAATGAAAATCTATCCTCAATGAAAAAGGGTATTTACCTTCAACTTGATACCTCGATGTTTAATCTGGGACCTGAAGGATACAGGATGGTCGTATCTGGAAAGAAGATAAAGGTCAATGCAGGATCACCAGCTGGAATTTTTTATGGTATTCAGAGTCTTCTCCAATTAATTGACAGGAACAGTAACGGGGAAAATAATAGTTTTTCAGTACCGGCAGTGGTTATTTCTGATCAGCCAAGATTCTCCTGGAGAGGAATGCATCTGGATGTATCCAGACATTTCGAGGATAAAGAGTTTATAAAGAAATACCTCGATATCCTTGCTACATACAAGTTAAATGTCTTTCACTGGCATCTCACTGATGACCAGGGTTGGAGAATAGAAATTGAAAAATATCCATTGTTGACTGAAATTGCTGCATGGAGAGTCGACAGAACAGATGCACGGTGGGATTATGATCAGGAAATCACAAACCGTCAAAATATTAAATTATATGGGGGTTATTATACAAAAGAAGATATCATGGAGATCGTTGAATATGCATCTAACCTTCATATTACGGTTGTTCCTGAGATAGAGATGCCTGGTCATTCACAGGCAGCGATGACCGCATATCCTCATTTATCGTGTTCGGGTAAGCCATTCAGGAGACCGGTTAATACCTTATTTGAATTCACAGATCCTTATTGTGCCGGGAATGATTCAACTTTCATTTTTCTTGAAGATGTATTGACAGAAGTTATGGCGCTATTTCCATCCGAATATATACATATCGGGGGTGATGAAGCGAAAAAGACACCATGGCTCACATGTACCAGGTGTAATGCTCTGATGAGAAGAGAAAATATTAAGGATGTCAATGAATTGCAAAGTTATTTTATCAAGAAAATTGAAATGTTCCTGGCAGATAATGGGAGGAAATTGATCGGCTGGGATGAAATCCTCGAAGGTGGACTTGCAGCAGGAGCAGCAGTTATGTCCTGGCGTGGTGAGGAGGGGGGAATAGAAGCCGCTTCAATGGGGCATAATGTAGTGATGACGCCTTGGAAATATTTGTATTTCAACGCTTCCCAGGATAAGTTAACAAAAGAATCCCAAAGTGATGATAGAATCCTCGATCTGGAAGAGGTTTACAGATATGATCCAGTACCAGGCATTCTCGAAGCTGATAAGCAGAAATTTGTTATTGGAGTGCAAGCATGCCTGTGGAGTGAAAAGATTAAAACTCCTGAACAGGTTGAATATCATATTTTACCAAGGTTATGTGCTCTTTCGGAAGTCGGTTGGACGAATCCGGACAGGAAAGACTGGAATGATTTTAAAGAAAGGCTGAATCATCATTATGCCTATTTAGACCGGCTGAACGTGAATTATTTCAAGCCTGCGGATAAATGATTCTCGGAGGTAGACCTCCAAGGTCTTAAAGACCTCCAAGGTTTTATAAAATGTTGAAAATCAGTGAGAAATTTACATTTTTTATATGAAAATTGAAAATTTGACCATGAACAACCTCCAAGGTTTTAAAGACCTTGGAGGTCTGTCAAAAACTACCCCTCCAGGATGGGGAATAATTAATCTCGTGATTGTGATCGCTTTGTTCCTGACTAACTGCACAACTCAGCCAACTCCGGAATTCAGAATTGAGGATCTCGGTTTCAGGCCAAATATTCTCTGGATTACCTGCGAAGATATCGGACCCGCCCTTGGATGCTATGGTGATTCTGCTGCTAATACGCCAAATCTTGATAAACTGGCCTGGGAAGGGATTATGTTTACCAATGCCTTTTCTGTTGCCGGTGTGTGTGCACCCAGCCGGCATGCACTTATTACCGGTATGTATCCGATCAGTACAGGAGGACATCACATGCGTACCATTGATAATTTAATCGAAGATGTACCGGATTATGGTGTTGTCCTTCCTCCTGAAGTCAAGTGTTTCAGCGAACTGCTCAGAGCCGCAGGTTATTATTGTACAAATAACCAGAAAACCGATTATCAGTTTCATGCTCCGGTGACTGCCTGGGATGAGTCTGATTTTGATGCTCACTGGAGAAAACGTCCGGCCGGGAAACCATTCTTTTCTGTAATTAATTTCATGACCACCCACGAATCCAGGATATGGACCCAGCGCTGGGAACCTCTCCTTGTTGATGAAACAAAAGTCCATATTCCTCCTTACTTCCCGGAGCACCCGGTCATACGAAGAGATGTTGCCAGGAAATATTCTAACATTGCTGAAATGGACCGGCAGGTTGAGATCATTCTGGAACAATTGGAAGCAGACGGATTACTTGACAGTACTATAATCTTTTTTTATTCAGATAATGGTGGCATGCTCCCGCGTGAGAAAAGGGAATTGTATGATACAGGGCTGCGTATTCCCCTGCTTATAAGGTTTCCAAAAAAAGCCATGGCAGGGACTGTTACTGATGAACTGGTTTCATTTGTCGATTTTGCTCCCACAGTACTTTCTCTTACAGGCGTTAAAATACCATCTTACATGCAGGGACAGGCTTTCCTCGGAACTCAGAAAGCAAAGGAACCAAGGGAGTATATCTATGGCGCACGCGACCGTATGGATACAGAGTACGATATGGTGAGAGCAGTCAGAGATAAAAGGTTTAAGTACCTTCGTAACTATTTTCCTGAATTGCCCTTTGTTCAGAATATTGAATACCGTAAACAAATGCCAATGATGCAGGTATTGTATGACATGGAAGAGAAAGGGATTTATGATGGTATCCAGAAGTTATGGTGGAGAAAAACCAAGCCAGTTGAAGAGATATATGATACATGGAAAGATCCATGGGAACTGAATAATCTTGCTAATGAATCCGGATATGCTGAAAAGCTTGGAGAAATGAGAAATGCCCTGGCTTCCTGGCAGAACACTTATGGCGATAAGGGTTTTATTCCGGAAAAAGAAATGGTTAAGGAAATGTGGGGAGGAGAGATACAGCCTGTAACACAAGCCGTCGAATTCAGGCTGGACGACAATTTGCTGACTATGAACTGCGAAACCATTGGATCGTCGGTTGCCTGGAGGTATAAGGGTAAAGGTGATCCGGATCAATGGTTTTTGTATACCGGGCCTGTTACATTATCGGAATCTGTTACTATTGAGGCACTGGCAAACAGAATAGGTTATGAAGACAGCGAGATCAGATACTTCGAATATAAATAGTATGGATTTCAATCAATTTAAACTAATAAGTTTTGATTGCTATGGAACCCTGGTAGACTGGA
>Ga0153916_10002658_pt1 | contig 13062 bp, 20 predicted proteins | sample Opewatmetagenome_FD_109642 | JGI IMG/M metagenome (GOLD analysis project Ga0153916, IMG submission 109642) | Freshwater wetland microbial communities from Ohio, USA - Open water 3 Core 3 Depth 4 metaG | ecosystem: Environmental > Aquatic > Freshwater > Wetlands | place: USA: Ohio, Lake Erie...
CAGCCCCAGGCTGAATGAGAGCAGAGCGGCCGCTAGTCCTAGGAAGTGGGATCTGCGGATTGATGGTGCCAACTTCATCAGAACTCTCCGCGCCGCGCAGCGGCGGCAACATCCTGCAGCGTACTCGGCGCATCGGCAGCCGCCTTGAGCTCACGCTCCAAAGCGTCATTGGAGGCGCGGACATCGTCTCGATCTTGGTCTGCACGACCGGCCGACTTCCCCGCGATCCAAGCCATCCAGAGAACGAGCCCGATCGCACCGATCCCGCCGATCGCCATCAAAAGGGGCGTCATGTCACGGCCCGCCTCTAGACCTGACCGGATTTGACGCCGGCGCGCAGGAAGGCGGCAAGCGCCGAGGTAAAGACCAGTTGCAGCGTATCGCCGAGGTTGGCGTCGCCCGCAAGATAGGCGCCGAGCGCCGTGACGATCGCGACGACGGCGGTGATATAGGTCTTGTAACCTGAAAGCATGGCTGTCTCCTTTCATATGAGTCTGAAGAATCGATGCCGGCCGATGATTGCGACCGGGGAGCGGCCCGCCGCCCATCTCGGCGTCGGGATGGTATCGGCGTAGTAATGTGTGGCCCCGCCGGTGGGGTCCGGCGCTTCGCCACTCAGCACCGCGAAGCAGGCAGCCAGGCAGTCCTTGAGTTGCGCGCTGTTCGCTGCCAGCAGTTTCGGGCGCATGGGGTCCATCGCGTTCCAGCAGGAGAATTGGAACGGTTTTTGGCAGACGCCGGCGATGCTCTCGCCCCACCAATCGGGCTTGCCGTCCTGACCGAGATCGAGTTCGGCGCGATTGCGGATGCACCATGCGACCGCGATCTGGCCCATCGGGCTTTCTCCGCGCGCTTCGCCATAGAGGGTGCGCGCCATGATTTCGAGATCGGCGAATGTGACGGGGATCGCGATCCGGCTCATTGACCGCCTCCGGGGAAGTAGCCCCTGCCGGCGAGCCACAGTGCAATGCCGATCACGGCCGCGCCGGCGAGCCAGGCGGCTTTGCGCAAGACCGACTTTCCCACCTCGGCATAGACGATCTGCAATGCCTTGCCGGCGGCACGCTCCGCGATGGCGTCGATCTGCGCCTCGGTCAATTGAAACGGTTCGTTCATGCTCGGTCCTCCTCGCGAAGGCAGGTCATAGGATGCCGCGACCGACGGCGTGCGGATGGCATGCGAGATCTCGCGCCGTCGGCTGGCACGGGCGTACGTCCCAATTTTGAATTTGGATGGAGCGCCTAGCGGCGCGGCAGCGCCTCGGGCCAGATCGCCTCCAGTTCATCCGGGGTCTGGGCCTTGGCAAGATCGATGGTCTGCGGCAGATCGCGAAGGGCTTGCTTGGCCGTCGCGATCTCGGCCCGTTTCGCGTCGTCGCCCGCCTCGACAGCCCTCATGAAGGGGATGTCCAGCACCTCGAGCCCGGCATCTCGTGCCGCTCGGATCCGGTCCATCTGGATCGTCCGGGCCTTCTCCATATCGACCACGCACCGTTCCTCGCCGCGATGAATCCAGGCGTCGCGGAATGCGCGATCCGGCGGGATGTCGGCTTCTTTGATCGGCCAATGGCCGACCGCCTTCACCCTGCTGGTCGATTGCCATTTCTCGATTTCCGCCGCGATGGCGGCCGGCGAATCGCCATCGGCGCGCAGGATCGTCATGATCGAAACGCCGCCATCCTCACGCGCAATGGCAATACAGACATTTTCGGCCATCATTGATCTCCAAAGAACACAAGGCAGAAGTTCGTATCGCCCACGCCCTCGGTCGAACCGCCCGCGGTGACGACGCGATAGGACCCCGCGGCCTTGTTGGCGGTCACGCCCCATAGATCGAAATTCGTGCCCGCATCCTCAGGGATGCCGGCGACCGCATAGGTGGCGGCCGAGAACGCCGTGGTGAAGTTGACCGTCGTGGTGCCGGCGGCGTTGTCCGTCACCGACGAGACGTTGTATGACGCCGCCGGGGAGGGCGTGCCGCCGGAGATGGTGACGGAAGCCCAGGCCTTGGCGACGCCCGGGTGATATTGCGCGCGGCCCGGCGTGATGATCTTCGCCGTGTCCGTTGCCGTCTCCATATCGGATTGCGTGGCGACGGAAGAGCCGATCGGCGTCCCATCCTTGCGGCAATAAACGGGGACGCGAACATTCTCGGATCCGTCCTCCGACACCACCAGGCAGGCATCACCCGCCGCCGTGACGATGTTGGCGCCCGTGGGCAGGATCAGCGTCGTCGCGTTATGCGGGAGCGTCAGCGCGCCGTCGAAGATCAGCCAGGCCGCGCGCCCCGCCTTGTCGGCCGCGAAGTCGATGTCGGTGATCGTCGTGGTGCCGGTGACATGGAAATAGCCGCCCTCGCCGATCGAGATCGTCGCGGCCGAGGCGATGTCGGAGCCCTTCTCCCACAGAGCCGCGATACTGTCTGGCGTCGCGCCACGCGTCGCGTCGGTGCCGGCCAGCTGCTCCGTTGTGGTCGCGAGCTCGACAACGCCCTTGGCCGTCGCCGAGGCCGGCGGCACGGCGCCGTTGCTCGCCGACAGGATCCCGAGCCAGACCGTCAGGCTCTCGTTCTGCAGCGAGCCCGAATCCCAGGTGACATTGACTGTGGTGTTGGTCGCGAAAGACGAAGAGGCGACGACGCCATAGATCGTCCCGGTCGCGCTGCCCGAGGCTTTGACCCGCCGGCCCGCATGCCAGGCCGTCGTGACGTCGGCACCGGCGATGGTGAAAGAGGTCCCGGACGTATAAGTGATCGTCGCCGCGCCGTCGCCATCGCCATACTCGAACCATTCGGCCCCGTTGGCGTAGAGCCGCAGATCGGCCAGAGCCTGGCGCAGCGCATTGTTGAGATTCCCAGCCGGGCAATTCTCGGCGATATTGATCCCCGAGATCGCCGTGTTGCTGTTGGCGGTCGTGCTGTAATCCTTGACGGACATGAGCCTGAATTCCCAATGAAAATGCCCGACCGAGGCGGGCTGAGCCAAAGGACGGGCGGAGGACCGTGTCATGACGCTGGCGGGCTGCGCTCCGGTCGCGCCGCGTCGAGGAGCGACCGGGATCGGAAATCGGGCCGTCCACCTCCGTAGCAGGGAAGCCCCGAGGTCTACCGGTGCCGGCGGCTACAATCATAAGTCGTTATTGTTTTTAATGAATACGCGCTTATATTGTAGTGTGATTTTGCGGGAACGTCCCGGACTCACAAGGGAGGTTCCTAGATTCCCGGAACCTGAAACATGAAGAAGATCCGACGCGGGGGCTGTCTTGGCCTGATCGCGGTGGTAACCGCTTTGATGCTCGTCGCAAGTGGCTATATCAGATGGTTGGAATGGCCCGTGGCGCTTGTCGTCGCCGGATTCCTCATCGGGATTGCCTTCCTGTTGGAGGGCTGGATGCAAATCTTGTTCGACGACCCTGACGACCGGCATTCGGACTGAGACGAGCTCGATCCGGCGACGGAGTGCCGCGCGACGCGACGGCTCTTCAAGCGACTTGTCGGGCCGAATTCCCGGCGCTACGACCGCGGCATGGCGCCCGGTATGTCCGGCCGAGGCGAGGCTTGCATCCATTGGCCATCGGGATTCGAGTATGAATCCAGTCGGCCCTGCAGTAGATCTTTCAGATACTGCCAAGCCTCGAAATTTCTTTTGGGATCGCCCGCCCTCCCGAGCTGATCGTCGGCTGCACCCAGGACCTCATCCCACCCCCGGCCGACCGCGTTGCCGGCTTTTCCGAGATTGCGAGCCACCACTGTTCGAAGCTGACCCCATTCAGGCTGGACCATTTCCCATCCGCCGCGGAGAACGGTTTTGCCAATATCGAACATCCTGTTCTGGGCAATATTTCCAGCACCTGCGGCGATGGCCTCGCCAGCGTCGACTTTGTTGCGCAGCCCAGCCCTGATCTGCATGTCCTGCACCATCAGATCCGGGGCGAGTCCCATCAACCCGTCGAACATCAAGGCCGGCAGGCGCCCAGGAGGGCTCCACCAGATCCAATTCTCCGGCGCGCGCGCCTTGCCCGCCAAGTAGCCCAACCCGGCCGCCGCCCATTGACCGAGCCCATCCGGCGCCGGCAAAGGAAACTTCTCTCGCCTGCGGAACGCCTGTCGACGTTGAGCGGCCTCACGGATGAGTTGATTCCACCTCTGCATCGACATTCGGCCGGTCGGCGCCAGTTGCGGCGGCAAGAGCCCGGTGGCACCCATGAGGGTGTTGTCGTATTGGTCCGCTTCGTTGAAGAGAAACCGATCCCACAGGGAAGGTTGCGGCGACTGCCGCGTATGATGCGGGCCGGGCGTCGACAGCGCCTGTCGCACGCGATCGCCAAGCGGCGAGGTCCCCCAATCATAGATCGGCGACCCCTGGAGCTCGTCCGCGGTCTCGAAGGTCTTATCGAAGACGCCCAGATCGACCGGGCGCGCCGGTCGAAATGCAGCATAGGGTAGTGGCACATGGGGGCTCGCGGGCGGCGACGGCATATAGCCTCGCGTCGGCGGCCTGACCGGGCCCGATGGCGGCGCGTCGCTGACATCGCTGCCATTGGCGGGGACGGTGACGTTGCTATACGCCTGCGCGAGGCGGGCGCGTTCGAGCCGGGCGCGAAGCGCCTCCGGATCCAATCCTGCCGGCATCAGTGTCCCTCCCGAAAGAGCCGCCGCGACACGGCGCAATATTGTTCCGGCGTTAGCTGCGCCGGATTGATCTGCACGAGTTGGATCAACGGCATGCGATCGATCTCGTCCTCCGTCAGCGCAGCGCCGATGCCCGGCGTCGAACCCGTCGGCGCACCGCCAGGCCGCGTGCGGCCGCCCGAGGTCTTGTTCATCCCATAGGGCCCGGTTCCACCGGCATAACCGAGATCCGCAGGAACGGAGATGCCGGCGGCGTGTGGCGCCGTGTTGCCGACGAGCGGATCGAAATAGGCGGGGTTGGCCTTCTCCTGCTCTTTCCGCCGGCCGAGTTCTCCCCATTTGAGTTCGTTCAACAGGCCGTCCTCATAATTCTGCTTGCCGGCATCGCTGCCCTCGATGAACCCCTGAAGACCCTGACCGACCGCCTGGTCTCTCGGTGCGGAGGCGACACGGGCGCCGGCCTCGAGCAGGGCCCGCGAAATCTGCGCCCACCGCGCGGCATCTGGGTCGTAACCGGGCGGCCGGCGGTAATTCGGATCGCCTGGCATGTCGCCCGGCAGAATGGTCGACGAAGACCCGCCGCCGAACAGGCTGGCGATCGCATCCCACAGGCTGACCATCATTTCCCCCACAGGCTGGCAAGGGCGCCGAGCAGGCTGATCCCTGCACCGATGCCTTGCTGTGTCGCGGAGGGACCGGTGTTCGGCGTCTTCGTGGTTTGCGTTTGCCCGCCCTGACCGGAGAGAAATCCCAGATAGGTTGCGAGCGCGTTCTGGTCGGCCGAGGATGCCGTATTGAACCGCTGCGCGGCTTCGTTCAGGAGCGCCTGGGTCTGGGCCTGACGCTGCTGGCCGATGGTATTGAGCGCGTTGATGTCGAGATAGTCCTGGCTCGCCAATTGCGGCGCGTAGCTCGCGGCCTGCTGCTGATAGCCGCGTTCGGTCTGGTAGTTCTGGTTCAGGATCGGCGCCAGCCCCTCGGCAAGTCCACGGGTCGTCGCTTCATTGCTTCCATAACGCCCCGCCCGGGAAAGCTGGTCGGTGATCAGCGATCCCGTGCGGGCCGCGAGGGTTGCGTTATAGGGATTGCTGTCGAGGTAATTGCCGCCCAGCACGCGGCCGAGATAGTCGGCGGCGGCGGCATTGAGCGGCGAACCGTTGACGGCGCGCGCGACGCCCATCGCCTGGGCCTGAAGCTGCTCCGGCGTGAAGTCCGCCGTCATCTGGAAGTTCGGCGATTTGGGCGTGAGGGCGCCGGAGTTATAGAGCTGTCCCGCCTTCGCAATCACGTCCTGGAGAGGTTGCTGGACCGGGCCCCAGGGCGCCGAGGTCTGCACCGTCGTGTTCGATCCGCCGCCGCCGAAATCAGGCATCTTGCAAATCCTTCTCGACCAGATGATGGGTCGTGTCGTAGCCATATTGCTTGAGCACCCTCGACCAGCCGGGACGAGCCACGAGGGACATCCCCCGGCAGCCCTTCTCCTTGGCCCAGGCCTCGATGATCGAGATATGCTGCTGCCAGCGCTCACGCTCTTCGCCGACGCAGATCTGGATATGGCAGACCGTCTTGCGCGGATAGACCGCAAGCTCTGTCACCACCACCGCCAGCAGGTCCTTGGCGCCCTCGTCCCAGACCACCCAGATCTGTTTTTCGCCGTGATGGGCCGAGCGCCTTATGTCGAAGGCCTTTTCCTTGCCGCGCGAGCTCAGACAAGCCTGCTCGATCCGGCCCTCGATCAGCGGCCAGACCTGATCGACATTCTCGGGCGGGATTCCGACCAGAACCGTCAAGCGAGGGTCCGCAGATAATTGACCGGCGCGACCGAGCCCGGCCCGAAGCGCGAGGACGTTGCGTAGCCCTGCAGGATCCCCGGGTTCTGAGCGAGATAGGCGAGCAAACCCACCGGGAGGTTCGGCTGGGTTGTTGGCGGCGGCCCTATTGGCGCGCTCGGCGCCGCAACCGCGCCGCCGCCGGCATTCGTCTGCTGTGTGTTGGCGCGCTGCGCTGCAGCAAGCGTGCTTCCCGAATGATTTCCGGGGCCGCCGCCTGGTCCGGCAGGCCCTGCGCTGTTGCTCGATCCCGAGCCCGCCCCGAGGCTCGAATTGAAGCCTGCGCGCGTGCCAATGCCGAAGCCAAGAGGATGGCCCAATTGGTCAGAGACAATGCCGGCTAACGAACCGAGGCCTGGAACGCCCAAGCCAAACCCAGCCACCGTCCCAATCAAGCTCGCCGGATCAAACCCGATGCTCGTGGCAAGGCGGCCGTACTTGTCGATCGTGATGCCGTTGTTGAAGAGATCGAAGAGATTGCGCTCGATGAAGCCCGGCTCATTCAGCTGACTGAGCGCCGCCGACATATCCTCGTAAGCGGTCGAATAGGGATGGTGCATAGCAGTGTTGACGGATCCCGCTCCAGCCGCCGCGGAAACGGCACGGGTGCCGCCATACATGGAGTTACGCTCGGCCGTGGTATTCCCGAACGTGCCGATGGCCGCGTTCTCATTGCCGTACTTGCTCCCGACGTTGGCGATGCCGCCGTTGCCGCCCCGACCGCCTCCCAACGCCGTGCCGCTGTTTGCTGCCGCGCGATCCGCCGCGCCGACAGTGCCGCTCATATAGAATTCGGGCAGCCCCGTGGCGGGGTTTCTGGTTCCCGCGCCGCCCAGCAGCTGCAGAATCATCGCTTCAAGCGGCGAAATATGCGCGACCATCGTATCGCCGCGCCGCCCCCGAGAGCCCAACAACCGGCCGAGATCGTAGCCGCGCAGTCCGTCGAGTTTTGCACCCTGTGACATGCCTCTTGATCCTTGGATTGCCGATGCGATCGAGCCTCGGCCGATGCTCTGCCGCTCGGGCCCGAAGCGCCCATATTTGAAGTGACCGGACCGCGGCAAGCGCATGCGCCCGCCAACGATTTCCCGCCGGACGGTAGAATGCCGAGAACGGCATCTGGATTTGAGTATTCTCTTACTGCGCTAGAGCATTTTCCGGCGAAGTGGACACCGGTTCGCCGTAGAAAATGCGACCAAACAAAGGAATCTAGAGCGCTTCCCGATTCAACTTGAACGGAAAGCGCTCTAGCCGCCGGATCTTCGTGTTCCGGCCGACAGGACTACCGAACCGCCGTGACCGGCGTGTTATTGCGGAAGCATCGATTCGTCGCTAGGACAGGTTTCCGGCTTTGGCTTCTCCCGGCCTCGTTGCAGGACGCGGGCGACCCGCATGGACGATGAACCAAAAGGAAATCGTGGCGATCGTGGTGAGCACCATCAGCGACAGGAAAAAGGTCGCATCGACGAAGAATAGATAGAGAATCCCCCCACCGCCCCAGATGCGGGTCCCGATCAGCGCGATGATGAAGGCCGCGGCGCCCATGACCGGGCCGAGGGCGGCGTAGACGAAGAACGAGATCCAGCCGCGGGCCACGAGCAGACAATAGAGCGGAATGCCCAGAATCGCCGCCGGCGGATAGCCCGCCACGGCGGCGATGCGAATCGCCCCCCAGAACCCGGATGACCCATGGCCGTCCGAAGGGATCAGCAGCCCCAGCAACAGGCCCGGCACCAGCGGCGCCAGCAGGAACCCGAAAATCGTGCGCAGCCCGTTGGTGGTGATCCCCAGACGCATCCGCTCACCAATTCGCATTATCTTGGATTGGTTCTGGCTCTCCAACGATTCAGGCTCCTACCCGAACTACTCTACCCTAGTAAAATACGTATTTCTCTACCTATAGTTGCCGTTTCATTCTCGCGGGTCAAGGGAATCGATGATCCCCTTCGTGTTCGGTCCCCAGACACCGCTGATGGTTCGCGCGAAGGGGCCATTGGGCCTCTGATAGGACGATGTGCCTGCTCCGACATTAGGCACGATCGCGCGGCCCGCTCCCGCCGGCTCGATGATCCGCGCCACAAAGCCCGGAAACAGCCCGTGGCCTGGTTGCGTGACATTGATCACGAAGCGGGTGCCGGTGGCGGGATCGGTCTGGACATAGGATTGGACCGGATTCCAATTGCCAGGGACATAGGGCCCTACCATCGGCGAGGCGTCGTTGCGCGTGCCCTCGGGGGTCGCCGGGTGTCGCGTGCCGGCTGTCGGATTGTCGACCAGGGCTTGCCATAGCCCCCCACGGCTCGGTGCCTCATACATCCGGTCATAGTGATGATAGTCGGGCATATTGGGGCCGAGCCTGTCCGGCCAGCCCTTGGGCCGCGGAAAGTGGGCGATGAAATCGAAACCCGGAATCTTGCAACTCACCATGTCTCCCGATGCAACGCAAACGGGCTCCTGATAATGGCCCGATCGCCGGGGCGGCGGCTGTCGCAACAACTCACTGAGGCCAAGGATGGGCGTCATGACCGGTTTCGACGTCGCGACCTCGACGGCTTGCTTCCCCAAATAGTCGAACGCGTGTTTCGCCAGATAGTCGAGGAGTCCCGGTGCCAATGACGGCGGGGACTTGGTGGTGGGGGCAGCCAGAGCGCTGCCGCGGAGAGGTGGGGCCATGTCAGATCATCCGATGTTGGCGATGCCAAAAGTCCGATCGCTCGTCGCGATGTTACGATTCGGCCTTGGCGCCGTCGCTGTCAGGCCGCCGTTGCAATCACGGCAGTGGCGATGCGGGCGTTATCGGTATCCATGGGATTCCGCCATTGGCGGCATTCGGGTCCGGCAAGTAGGCGAGGATCTCCGGGTGCTGACGCTTCAACGCCGCAACCGCCTCGACATCCCATGTCGGCGTATCGACCGCCATGGCCACGACGACGGCCTGAACAGATTGCGTCTTGAGATAGAGTCGGCCGCCATCGATGACGAACAAGGGAACCGTGACGTCTGCGTCGAAATCGCGTTGTAAGGTGCCTCTGTCGTCGGCGCTTCGAAACTCGGCGGTGTGAACGCCCGGAGGAGTCGTGGCAATCCAGAGAACGAGAAGAGCGGCCGCAACGGCAACCAGGCCGATCAGGGTTGCAAGGGCGCCCAACAGGATCTTTGCCGCGAGAGGCAGGCGCTTGAGGAATTTTCGCATCGACGGCCTATCGCTCCGTCGGTCCCGGCGAAAGGAGCCAAACGGCAGCGTCGCTCAAAGAGCCGTTCGTGAGATCTTCGGCGGAGCGGGTCGACGGCGTGATCGCACGAGCCGGTGGCTGCGCGGGACGAAGGCCGTACTTCTCGATCAGATATTCCAACTCTCCGTTCGAGAAGTGGCGGCAATTGTTGGTGATCAGGTTGTAAACGCCCGCTTGGCCAACCTGACGATCGAGTTCCTTCTTGATGAGCGGCAGCAGGAATTCGGGGACCGCATAATAATCGTAGATTTGTCCTCCCGACTTTTGGTCGCGATAGACCTCGCCTCGACCGCCGAAAGCCGGTTCATTGCTATCCAAGAGACCGAAGCTATAGGTCCAGTTGTCGGAAGTGGGATCCCCAAACCCGAGGCTCTGGTGAGGACTGACTTCATCGAGTGAGGCGCCCTCGATCCAGAGGCCGCCTCGGCCGGGGGGATGGACGAAGCTCGACGAAGGCCCGGGAAGCCCCTCGTCGCGCAGGCCGCGCTGCGCCAGATATCCGAACAGTCCGACCGGTTGCGAGCCGGGAAGTGGCCGCGTCGGTGCAGCCATCGGTCTGGTCTTGGGCGGCGGTGGCATTCGATCACCTCATGGCAAAGCCGATAGGCGTGCCTTTCATCGTGGTTGGGCTCTGACCGGGATCTCTCTTATTAGTTGTAAATAAACTATACTACGTCTATCGTTTTTCAGCAAGCTGATCCAGGGAATCCTGGCGAATCATTACGATGCCGTCGCTTTCCGACCGGATCTTTTCCAGCCTCCGGAGCACCGGACACCTCTTACCCGATGATGGCGACGCCGAAGGTCCGGTCGGTCGTCGAGGTGTTGGTATGCGTGAGCGTGGCGCTGCCTTGAGCCCGGGCGCTCACATGGAGATTGGAGAGGGCGCCGGCCGCGTTCGCGGTCGTCGGCATGAAATCGATGAAGCTCGCCTGGCCGATCCGCGGATCGGTGAGCGTCGTAGTCGTCCTGCTGGCCGCGGCGGCCTGTCGCCACGCCTGCCTCCAAACCGGGAACGAGCACGCCGAAGATCGTAAAAATCCATTTTGTTTCAGCTAGTTATAGAGTGCCATGCCTTGTATCCAAAGCCCACATTTGTTATTACTTTTAATGAAATTCAACCTCACCCAGGAGGATCGGATGGACGAGATCGAACGGTTGCGCGAAGAGGTTAGGCAGGCGGAAGTCATTCTGCGCGGTGCGCGTGGACTGGCCGAGGCGGACCTGACGGCGGCGGCGAAGAACCCCGATCGAGCAGGGTTTCATCACTCCAGAAATGCCGATCGGGTCAGGGTTTGCGAGGAACGTTTGCGCATTGCAAAAGAACGTCTCGATGCGGCGCTCGCTCAGAACTTGAACCACTGACCATTATCAAAGATGAGTTGCCCGGCATTGGTCGGATCGCCTTCATTTCCGAGATGCCGGTTCATCTCGTAATGCGTCACATCCCACGCCGGCCAGACATAGACATTACCATCGGGCGCGCGCATCCAGCGGAGGGTCGTGTGCTTGGCCCGCTGCGCCATGCTGCGCATCTGTTCTTCGGTTGGGTTGCGGAATACCATTGTCTCGCCGCTGATATCGCTGGGAACCTTGAGCGATCGGAACGTGGATTTGCCAACTGAGCCGATGCCCGGCAGCTCGCGAACCGCCCGCGTCATCCCCGCGAGGTTCGGGATGAAGGGCAACACCCCGAATTCGGCCAGGGCCATGTTCGAGAAATCGCCGCCGGCGCTCAGCCAATCGCCGCGCCGCAGATTGTTCAGTCCGGCGCCGGAATAATTCCAAGCGTCGATCGCGGACCGCGCGTCGCTGGACCCCGGCAGAACGTTTTGCACCAAGAATTGCCCCGCGCTCGCCGCATCCCCGATGGTCTGACCGGCGACATGGCGAGCCGCGTCGAGGAAACTCAGCCGCTGCGGCCGGTTGTCCTTCCGCCAGAGTTGCCGATAGAGCGTGGCCAGCAGGCCGTTGTCGGATGGCGCGGGCGAGCCCGGGCGTGCATCATGGGCCGCCAGTTGCCCGAGCAGGCCGCCGGACAATGGCGGCCGCGGATCGAGCGCCTCGAAGAGGCCACGAGGGGGCATCATGTCACCCGATGATGAGGACGCCAAAGGTCTTATCGACATCGGCGGTGTTCGCATGCGTCAGCGTCGCGGAACCTTGGGCGCGCGCCGAGACATAAAGGCCGCCCAGGGCCGCCGCAGCATGTGCCGTCGTCGGCATGAAGCCGATCCAGCTCGCAGCACCGATGCGCGCATCGGTGAGCGTCGTGGTTGTGGCACCAGCCGCCAGCGTGACCGTCGTCGTGCAGTTGAGCTTGCCGGCCTGGACGCCGCGGATGACGTCATAGCAGCGCCGCAGATAGGCCCAGAGGCCAAGCTCGCCGCCGGTGCCCGCCGGCGGCGGCAACGGCTTGAAAGTGACGGTCATCGCGTCGCGCTCGCCTTGAACTCCGGATCGACCCCGAGGATGTGCGAGTAGTTCTCCCCGGCATTGACGGTAATCCGGGCGCGATGGAACCGCGCATCCTTTCGCATCGGGCAGAGGCCGTTGTCGTTCATGGCGACTGCGGTCCCGAAGGAAACCGTATCGCTCAGCAGATTGCGCGTGCCGAGCGAGATCGAAGCGTCGGCGCCGTCGACCAGCGGGCGAACACCCGTCACCAGCGAGCGGCGGCCGGGCGTCAGTTGCGCCTCGCCGGTGTCGACCGTGGCCGCCATGGTGCCGCCGTTGAAGAACCCCAGTTCGTGGGCCGAGGTGAAGGCCGCCAGGAACAGCCGCCCCGATCCCGTGAAGGCCGGATCGTCCAGCGAGAGCGCCGTCGCGTCCAAGTTCCCGATCAGCGTGTCGATATTGTCGAGGTTCCAGGAGGACTGGATCATCGCCGAGAACAGCATGTCGCAGCCGAACTCGGCCCGCGACCAGCGCCCGAGCTGCCAGTTATAGATCAGCGCCTTGTCGGGCTCGCCCGTGCCCCCGCCCACGCTTGGATAGCTCACGATATAGAGCTTATTGACCGGATCGACCGCGCCCGTGACGCGGTGCAGGTTGTTGAGATCCACCCCATGCTCGGGATGCTCGAAGAAGAACCGGTCGACCTTCTCGGCCCCGATCGGCTGGAGCTGCTGCCCGCCGGCCAGGAGATAGAATCCGTCATGGGCCAGGAAGAACAGCAGGTTCTCATGCTGCGCCGAGGCCCATTCCGCGAGGCAGCCCTTGTCCTGGGCGATCTTGTCGAAGGTGAAGGTCAGCGGATAGTCGGTGCGGATGCCGAGCCGGATGCAGCGCTCCTGCAGCACGACCAGATTGTCGCCGCCGAAGATCCCCATGATCTGCCCGCCGTCGGGCATGTCCTGGATGTCGGCGGC
>Ga0153916_10002659_pt1 | contig 13061 bp, 12 predicted proteins | sample Opewatmetagenome_FD_109642 | JGI IMG/M metagenome (GOLD analysis project Ga0153916, IMG submission 109642) | Freshwater wetland microbial communities from Ohio, USA - Open water 3 Core 3 Depth 4 metaG | ecosystem: Environmental > Aquatic > Freshwater > Wetlands | place: USA: Ohio, Lake Erie...
CGCGATCTGTACGGAGTCACGATTCCGGCCGGGGTTAAATCGGTAACCGTTCAGGCGCGCGATCAGAAGTACGGATACGGGGGCAAAGCGATGGAAGTCTCCCTGCCGAAGCGCTAGAGCATTCTCAGGTCGATGATCTGCTTGCGACCGCCCGATCCCGACCCGAAACGGTCATTCCGTGTCGGATCAGAATACTCCTACGCGACCACCTTGGGCCGGCCGCATTCCGGGCGTGATGAACTCATGCCTCCAGGATCGAGCGGCAGCGGATCAACGGCGCGCCCTTGATCGACGTGCGGCAACTGATGTTCAGGCTCGTGTCGCCGCCTTCAGGGTTTTGTAGCCCACATCATCCCGCACAGCACGAAAGCTGCTTCACATTCTTGGTGAAGGTCTGGGAGCAGAGCTTGAGCCCTTCGACCATGGTGAGATAGGGAAAGAATTGGTTAGCCAATTCCTTCACGGTCATTTGGGCACGCACCGCGAGCGCGGCAGTTTGGATGATCTCGCCTGCCCCGGGTGCCAGAATCTGCGCGCCAACGAGCCGCCCGGAATCCTTCTCGGCCACGAGCTTGATGAAGCCGCGCGTCTCGAAGTTGGCGAGCGCGCGCGGCACGTTGTCGAGCGTGAGGGTTCGGCTGTCGGTGACCATACCCTTGGCCCTGGCCTGCGCCTCGGTGAGCCCGACGGATGCCACCTGCGGATCGGTGAACACCACCGCCGGCATGGCGGAAAGATCGAGTGCCGCATCTCCGCCCGTCATATTAATCGCCGCGCGCGTGCCGGCCGCCGCCGCCACATACACGAACTGGGGCGCGTTGGTGCAGTCGCCGGCGGCGTAGATGTGTTCGACGTTCGTGCGCAAATGATCGTCTACGACGATGGCGCCGCGCGCGTCAGTGGCGACGCCGGCCTTGTTAAGATCGAGGCCGTGAGTGTTGGGTTGGCGCCCGGTTGCGATCATCAGCCGATCACCGATCAGTGTCTCGTTGCCGGCGGTTACCCGGAAGTGCTGGCCATCGTGACGTACTCCGCTCACCTCGGCATGCGTGAGCACCCGCATACCCTCGTCTTCGAGAACCTCCTTAAGCCCCTCGCCGATTGCCGGATCTTCTTTCGAAAGCAGGGTGCTGCGAGCGACGAGCGTGACCTTGGAGCCGAGCCGCTGGAATGCCTGTGCGAGTTCCACGGCTACCACCGAGCCGCCGTACACGATCAGGTGCTCAGGCAATTCCCTGGCGGCAAGCGCCTCGGTGGAAGTCCAATAGGGCGCGCCTTCGAGACCAGGAACGGCAGGGATTGCGGGGCGGCGGCCGGTGGCGATCAGGATGCGGTCCGCGGCGATGCGCTGTTCGCCCCCACCCGGGCGCGTGACGATCAGGGTATGGGCATCGGCGAAGCGCGCCCGGCCGCGCACCAGGTTGATGTGCGGATTGGATTCGAGAATGTCTTCATACTTGGCGCGGCGCAGTTCCTCGACCCGCGCCTGTTGCTGGGCGACGCGCGTGGCGTTGTCGAGCGTCATGGCATGGCGTGCGAGGCCGTCGAACGCGTGATGCGCGGCACACTGACGGATATGCGCCGCGCGGATCAGTATCTTGGAGGGCACGCAGCCGACGTTCACGCAAGTTCCGCCGATCACGTCACCTGCTTCGATGAGTGTGACGCGTGCGCCTTCCTCGGAAGCGCGGATCGCCGCGGCGAAGGCCGCGGAGCCGGTGCCGATGATGGCGACATGCAGGCCGCTGCCCCGGCCGGTCGTGGATGCCGAGGTTATGTCGTCGCCGTGACTCGCGCCGTAGCCTTTTGCGGTCACGGTGGCAATCAGCCGCTCTGTCTTTATATCCGTGTCCGCTTCGATCTGCGCAAGCGCGGTCCCATAGGAAACATGTGCCTTCACGCCAGGGAGCGCATTGAGCGCGTCCTCGATCCCGCGCGCGCAGTGGTCGCAGGTCATGCCGGTGATGCGCAGGGTGGTCATGCTCATGGTCTGCTTGGGTCTTCTCAGTGTGCCAGCGTGGACGGGTATCCGGCCTCGGTCGTGGCCCAAGTCAGGTCTTCGACCTTGGTTCTCGCTGGATTGAACATGACCGTGGCGGTCTTGGTGTCGAGGTCCACCTTGGCCCGGGTCACACCCGGCACCTTCTCCAGCGCCTTGCGCACGGTGATCGGGCAGGCAGCACAGGTCATGTTCTCGACCGCGAGCGTCACGGTTTTGGTGGCGGCGGCCTCGGCGGCATCGGTGGGCGTCACCGCAACCATTTCGAGCGGGGCGAGGATCAGCGCGGCAAACAACAGGGTTCTACGCATGGGTGTTCTCCATTTAGTAAAAGAGCGAGGCGTACCAGGGAAAGCTGAGGAGCGCGATCACCGGAATGGTGACGAACCAGAAGATCAGGCGCTGGCGCTTGCGGTTGGCCGGCACCGCACAGTGTTGTCCCGGTGCGCAGACCACAGGTACGAGATAGAGTTTGCGGAACGCGAGTCCCAGGAACACAAATGTCACGCCGATGAAAATCGGCCGATACGGCTCGAGTGCCGAGAGGTTGCCAATCCAGGCACCGCTCACGCCGAGGCCAAGCAGCACCAGCGGACCCACGCAGCAGACCGAGGCCGTAATGCCAGCAATGACGCCCGCGATCAGCGAACCAGTGCCGGTCCGGGTCGAGTTCGTTTCCATAGCTACCTCTTTCTTGGACGAGATGGTGGTAAGCTTAGGTCCGTACTTGAGTACGGAGTCAAGGGAGGAGTTATGTCCGAAGTGGAGTTCACCATCGGGCGGCTGGCAGCCGCCGCCGGGGTCAATGTCGAGACAGTGCGCTATTACCAGCGCATCAAGCTCGTGCTAGTGCCGAAAAAGAAGTTGGGCGGTATCCGCCATTACGGTAACGAGGAGCTATCGCGGCTGCAGTTCATCAAGACTGCGCAAGGGCTCGGGTTCACGCTCGAGGAAATCGCCGACCTCGTGAAGCTCGATGACGGCACCCACTGCAAGGAAGCGCATGACATCGCCGCGCAAAAGCTCGATGCCGTGCGTGCGCGGTTGCGCGACCTACACAGCATCGAGAAGGCATTGGCGCGTCTCGTGCGCCAATGCGAAACGCGCCGCGGTGCGATCCGCTGCCCGCTCATCGACAGTCTGGCCCATGACGGCGGGTCGGGGGCATCGGACTGATTCGCGTCGTGGATGCCCCTGGTTTGCGGGACGGAAAAGGGTTGATTTATTTTGCTTGATGGGGCCGCCCTATGACCGCATTTGGCCGATAGTGGTCCGTGAGAATGAAGCATTACCGGTGTCGCGACGGACGCAATCGGAATTTCAGGAACGCGTCGCTTTGGACCGCTGCGCTTCCGCGACGAGTTTCTCGAGATCGAGCGCCTTGATCGCCTGTACGGCACACTCCCAGCGCCCTTCTTCGCACAGGCCACTGATGCCGGCGCTTTCATAGGCCTCGATGGCAGCCTTCAGGCAGGCCGCACGCACCGCTTCCGCAAGTTTGGTCGTACTAGACATTCCCGCTCCATCCCGGCTGGAGCAATTCGCCGGAGGCCGGCACGCGGCGCCGGTCGGCCCAGTAGCCCCACAGCACCAGCAACCACTGCGCCTCGCCGACCCAGGCGATCGCCATGACGTTGGGTGGCGGCGATCCGAACAGATTTCCGACATAGATCAGCAACAGAACCGCGATCAGCAAGCCGAGCACGAAATCCCTGCCCTTCAGCGCGCGGGTTGATTTCAGGTACAGGCTGACGCCGACGGCGAAGATTGCCAATTCAAACGCGAGCGTGCCGATTAGCGACGACCACAGTCCGAGACCGACGAACACCTCGCTTCCCGGGTAGAGTGGCAAATCGGAAGGATGCACGATGGCATCCAGCAGCCAGTGGCTCACCACCAGCGCCGCCGCTACCGCCGCACCGCGCGGGTAGCGGCGGATGGCGTAGTAGCCGCCGCCGATCAGCAGCGCCCAACCGAGCACCGTCGCGAGGCTGTGCGAAAACGGATAGTGGACGAAATCGAGCGGCGTGGCCGCGCTGGCGTGCGGATCGATGCGCACGCGCTCGATGCCCAGCAGCAGGAACATCGGCCAGAGCAGGTCAATGAACTGCGCGGCCAGGAACAGCGTGCCGAGCGAGGTTCGCGGGGCAACCGCCTTGGCGGCGAAGCCGACTCCGAAGTGGCCTATGAACATTTCATCTCACCGTTAGTCCGGAAACCCGCACCCTGAAGGATACCGCCAACCATAAACCCGGCGGTTGATGCCGACAACCCCGGCGCGGGAATTGACGCCGTGGCCCGGACTCGCACAGACTCGCGCCTGACTCACCGCCCTGGGCGCGCGCGATGACCACGACCAAACGAACCACGGATGTTGCCCGGCTTCCCGATCTCGGGCCCACCAGCACACGCTGGCTGGCGGCCATCGGCGTGCATACGCGCCGCGACCTCGAACGGCTCGGCGCGGTCGACGCCTATCGTGCACTCAAGAACCAGGGTTTTCCGGTCTCGCTCAACCTCGTGTATGCCATCGAGGCGGCGTTGCGCAATGTCGACTGGCGCCGGTTGCCGGCGCGCCTCAAGGCCGATCTGAAAAACCGCGTCACCGACGCCATGAAACCGCGCTGCGCCTGGCCGAGCAACGATCCGCTGATGCTGCGCTACCACGACCAGGAATGGGGCGTGCCGGTGCACGACGACCGCAAGCATTTCGAATTCCTGGTGCTGGAGGGCGCGCAGGCGGGACTGAGCTGGCGCACGGTGCTGCACAAGCGCGACGCCTATCGCGAGGCGTTCGCCGGTTTCGAACCGCGCCGGGTGGCGCGCTTCGACTGGCGCCACGTGAAGCGCCTGCTGGCCAACCCCGGCATCATCCGCAATCGGCTCAAGATCGAATCCACGCTTTCGAATGCGCGCGCCTTCCTCGATGTGCAGAAGGAATTCGGCAGTTTCGACCGCTACGTCTGGCAATTCGTGGGTGGTAAACCGATCCGGAACCGCTGGCGCGAGCTGAAAGAGATCCCGGCGCGCAGCGCCGAGTCCGACCGCTTGAGCCAGGACCTGAAACAACGCGGCTTCCGGTTCGTGGGTTCAACCATCATTTATGCGCACATGCAGGCGACCGGCATGGTCAACGACCACCTGACACACTGCTTCCGCCACCGGCAACTGGCGCGGCGCCGATGACGCGGTCGCGCCTGCTGCTGTCGTGGTCGAGCGGCAAGGACAGCGCCTGGGCGCTGCACGCGCTGCGCAGGCACGCCGAGTTCGAGATCGTCGGGCTGGTGACCACGCTCAACGAAGCCTTCGATCGCGTTGCCATGCACGCGGTGCGCGCCGAGCTGCTCGCGGCCCAGGCCGAGGCCGCGCAACTGCCACTCTGGCGCGTGCCGCTGCCGTGGCCGTGCGCGAATTCCGAGTACGAGGCACGCATGCGCGCGCTGATCGAGCGCGCCCGCGCCGCCGGCGTCACGCACATGGCGTTCGGCGATCTGTTTCTCGATGACATCCGCGCCTATCGCGAGAAGCAGCTGGCCGGCACCGGTATCACGCCGATATTCCCGCTCTGGGGATTCGACACGAAACAACTGGCGCGCGACATGCTGGCCGGCGGGCTGCGTGCCACGCTCACCTGCGTGGATCCGAAACGCCTGCCGGCGGCGTTCGCCGGCCGCGGCTTCGACGCCGCGCTGCTCGACGCGCTGCCCGAAGGTGTGGATCCGTGTGGCGAGCGCGGCGAGTTTCACAGCTTCTGCCACGCCGGCCCGATGTTCACGCGCCCGATACCGGCGCGGACCGGCGAGGTGGTCGAACGCGACGGCTTCGTGTTCGCCGACCTGCTGCCGGGCTGAGAGGCCGGCCGGGCCCCTCGTGGCCAGGCCCCTGACCCTGCCCTCCGCCCGCAATACCACGCGGAACACACCCTGAGAACAATGCGAACCGCCGTCGTGAGCATCCGCTCGCAGTCGATCTGACCGACGTGACCGGATGCGGCAGCCCGGCCCGAACACTTCCGCATCGCGACACCCAGCCGATGCAGTGGGGGCGACGCGTGCAAACCCGCCACGGCTAAATGGGCAGTGGGGGCGACGCGTGCAACCCCGCCACGGCTAAATGGAATGTTAAGTTTCGAGCGATTTTTTTTCGGACCGAGCGTGGCTCGGCGCCGGAACGGTATACTTCCTGCATGGATTCAGGCCCGGGGGAAAAATGGACTTTTCGGAATGCGAAGCACATCTCTAGGCCTGCGCGCGCGCCTGATCCTGCTCGTGCTGGTCGCCGTGATACCGGCGTTCGGCCTCATCGGCTACACGGCCGTCAACCAGCGCCAACAGGCAATGGTCGAGGCCGAACGCAACGCCCAGAGCCTGGTGCGTCTCACCGTCCAGCAGCAGGACCAGCTGATCGCGATGACGCGCCAGCTGCTGCTGAGCCTCGCCCAGCTGCCGTCCGTCCGCGGCGCCGGTGACGCGGCCGCGTGCAGCCGCGTCCTGGCCGGGCTGCACGAGGCTTACCCGTATTACACGAACCTCGGCGTGGCCACGCGCGACGGCCGCGTCTTCTGCAGCGCCCTGCCCCTCAAGCAGTCGGTCAATATCGACGACCGCAGTTACTTCCGTCGCGTCCTCCAGGTCCGCGACTTCGCGGTGGGCGAGTACCAGGTCGGCCGCATCTCCGGACTCCCGGCCATCAACTTCGGTTACCCTATGCTGGATGCCAGCGGACGTGTCCAGGCGGTGGTGTTTGCCGGGCTCAACCTCTCCTGGATCAACCAGCTGCTGTCCAGCATCGAGCTCCCGGCCGGCTCGATCCTCACGGTGGTGGATGGCCGCGGCACGGTGCTTGCGCACCAGCCCGACCCGGAGCCGTGGGTCGGGAAGTCGATGGGCAGCGACGATTTCGTGCGCACCATGCTCGCCAACGTCGACGAACACTTCACCGAGCACGACGATGCCAATGGCCTGACGCGGTTCTACGTTGTCGCCCCGCTGCACCGCGGGCTTTCCGGCACCGTCTACGTGAGCGTCAGCATCCCCAAGGCGGCGGTGCTGGCCGCGGCGAACCGGGATTTCGTGCGCGATCTGGTGCTGTTTGTGTTGGTCGCGACGCTGGCGCTGGTCGCCGCCTGGGTAGGCGGCGACGTGTTCGTACTGCGGCGCATCCGTGTCCTGGCCGACGCGGCGCGGCGCCTCGGCACGGGCGACCTCGATGCCCGCACCGGACTGCCGCACGACCGCGAGGAAATCGGCCAGCTCGCCCACCGCTTCGACGACATGGCCGCGGCGCTGCAGCGGGTCAACCGCACCCTCAAGACCCTGAGCGCCGGCAACCGCACCCTCGTGCGCGCCGCCGACGAACAGTCCCTGCTGGCGGAGATGTGCCGCACCATTGTCGGCGTGGGCAGCTACCGCCTCGCTTGGGTGGGCTACGCGGAGCAGGACGGGCAGCGCAGCGTGCGCGCGGTGGCGCAGGCCGGGTTCAGGGATGGCCTCGAAGCGCTGGCGGACACGCTCGGCACCGTCACCTGGGACGACAGCGAGCGCGGCCGCGGACCGGCCGGCACGACCATCCGAACCGCCAAACCTTATGTCGCGCGCCGCCTTCTGAGCGAACCGGGCTTCGCTCCGTGGCGGGAAGTGGCGATGCGGCACGGCTACGGCGCCTGCGCGTCCTTCCCACTGCCGCTGAACGGTTGCGTGATCGGTGCGCTGACCATCTATGCCGGCGAGGCCGACGCCTTCGACCCGCAGGAGCTCGGCCTGCTGGCCGAGATGGCGGAGGACCTCGCGTTCGGCATCGCCACGCAGCGCACGCGCGCCGAACACGAGGCGGCCAACGCAACCATCCGGCACATGGCCCACTACGACCGGCTCACCGGCCTGCCGAACCACCTGTACCTTGAGGACCACGCGCAGCGGGAGATTACCGCGGCTCCGGGCCGGCCGCTGGCGCTGCTGCTGCTCGACATCGACCGCCTGCGCGAGATCAACAGCGCGCTCGGGTTCGACCAGGGAGACCGTCTGATCCAGAACGTCGGCCAGCGCCTCGCCGGACTGCGCAAGGGAGCCGAAACCGTTGCTCGCATGCGCGCCGACGAGTTCGCGATGCTGCTGCCGGGAAGCGACGCGGCGCGGGCGACGCGCGCGGCGCTGGAAATGATGAGCGCGCTCGAGGCGCCGTTCGCGCTCGGCGACCTCAAACTCCACATCAGCACCAGCGTCGGCATCGCCGTGTTTCCGCAGCACGGCGCCGACGCCGCGCACCTCGTCCGCCATGTCGACGTCGCCATGCGCCGGGCGAAGAAGTCCGGCGCGCATTACGCCATCTACGAGCCGAACCCGGACGAGGAGAACCCGCGCCGCCTGGCGCTGGCGAGCGAGCTGCGGAACGCCATCGACAACGACGAGCTGGTGCTCTATTACCAGCCCAAGATCGACCTGAACAGCGGCCGCGCCTGCGGCGCGGAGGCGCTCGTGCGCTGGCGGCATCCGCGCGACGGGATGATCCCGCCCGACGAGTTCGTTCCGCTCGCCGAGCACACCGGCCTGATCAAGCCGATGACCGACTGGGTGCTGGCGGCCGCGTTGCGCCAGTCGTCCGCCTGGCGCGAGGCCGGGCTGCAGCTGCCGATCGCCGTCAATCTCTCCGCGCGCAACCTGCGCGATCCGGAGCTGTTCGACCGGATCGAGAAGTTGTTCGTCGCGTGGGGCGTCGACCCCGGCCGGCTCGAGGTGGAGATCACCGAGAGTGCCATGATGGAGGACCCGGAGGGGGCGCTGGAGGTTCTCTCGCAGCTGCGCGGACTCGGCATCCGGCTCTACATCGACGACTTCGGCACCGGCCATTCCTCCCTCGCCTATCTCAAGCGGCTGCCGATGCACGCCGTGAAAATCGACAAGTCGTTCGTGAGCGACATGCTGACGAATGGCGACTCGGACGCCATCGTGCGGTCCACCATCACGCTGGCGCACGACATCGGTCTCAAGGTGGTCGCGGAGGGTGTCGAAAACGAGGCGATGCGGGAGCGACTGGTCGCCCTGGGCTGTGACACGGGCCAGGGCTACCACTTCAGCAAGCCTCTGCCGCCGCAGCAGTTCGAGGAGTGGCTGAACACTCACCCGAGCGCGCCGCAGACCGACAAACGCACGAACCGTGCACGCCGGCGATCATCCCGGGCTGCCGGCCGCAACGCCGGGTAAGGACGGCGCACGCCGGCGTGCCTCCCGAGCATGCGCCGCGGGCTGAATGAGGTGGGGAAAATCCGGCGACCGGTTCCGGACGACCCGCCGCAGTCATTAGCGACAACACCGGAACGAGTTCAAATGCAGCTTCCTTCTGCCGGCGCGGGATCGGCACCACCGAACCCGATGTTTGCTTGCTGAATATTACGGAATCAGGGACGCACTGCCCGATGCATTTCGCCCGGCTGACTGAGATACTCCTCGAGCCGCAGCTGCCGACGTTCCATCGAGGATCGATCCGATCCTCCATCGAAGAAATATCCCGGCGGGAACAACGAATATCTCTCCCCATTCCTGAGTTTGAGGGCCAGGCAATATACGTAGGTCGGATTCTTGCCGATGTAGCCGACATGGGTGTCGGCGATGTTACTGAATTCGATGGACCGTCTTTTCGTCCCGAATCGGTTCGTTTCTTCGATAACAATGCGACGTGTTTTCGGGTCGACGACAATGGTGCGTTTTCCACCTGCGACGAAGGCCAGGATGCCAACGAACGGCAAGAGCAGGCCCAGAAGGAATCCCGCGAAGCTGCCGGTGTCCACCCGCACGAGGTGGCGACAACTCACGATCAGAACCAGACCGATGGCGGCGCAGCCCAGCGCGAACCACGTCTGTTTGGCGCGATTGTTCTGCGATATCCACGCTTCCATTTGCAGTCTCCGGGCGTCCATCAACACCAAAACGGACCATATATTCAGCGACTGAAATTGCGGCTTGCAAGCTGGCATTCTGCTGGCCGGATATCGGGACTTCAATATGAACGGCATGTTGAATCGGCCGGATACACCGCCCGACATACCCCGCCGTCGCCTTCGTACGGACGCAGGCCTGGCGCAAGAATCGGGTGGCGCTACCTGCTCCCGAGGCGCAGAATCGCCGCATGCCGAGGCAATCCGACCTGCGCGCGGCGGCGCGCGACTACCTCCGCATCGAGCAGGCAATCCGATTTCTCGATGCGCACTTCCGCGAGCAGCCGGAGCTCGCCGCCGTGGCGCGCGCCGTCGGCCTGAGCGAGTACCACTTCCAGCGCCTGTTCCGGCGCTGGGCGGGCGTCAGTCCGAAGCGCTACCTCCAGTACCTCACGGCCGCGTATGCGCGCGAGCAGTTGCGCCGGCAGAGTGTGCTCGACAGCGCGCACGCCAGTGGCCTGTCCGGGCCCGGCCGGCTGCACGACCTGACGCTGCAGATCTACGCGGCCACGCCCGGCGAGCTGCGCAGTGGCGGCGCGGGCGTCGACATCCGCTACGGCTTTCACGCCACGCCGTTCGGCGAGTGCCTGCTCGCGCTCACTGCCAAGGGCGTGTGCGCGCTGCGCTTCGTCGACGGCTCTGGCCGCGCGGGTGCGTTGCGCGAACTTCGTGCCGAGTGGCCGCAGGCACGGTTGCGCACGGCACCCGCCGAGACCGCGCGCGTCGTGCAGCGACTGTTCACCCGCGCCGGTCGCGGCGCACCGCTCACGTTGCACGTGGCCGGCACCAATTTCCAGGTGCGTGTGTGGGAGGCGCTGCTGCGCATTCCGCCCGGCGCGGTGACGAGCTACGAACAGCTGGCCGCGCTTGCCGGACAACCGAAAGCGGCACGCGCCGTGGGCAGCGCCATGGCGTGCAATCCGGTGGCGTTGCTCATTCCCTGTCACCGCGTGATTCGCAAGACCGGTACGTTCGGCGCGTACCGCTGGGGCGAGGCGCGCAAGCAGGCGCTGCTTGGCTGGGAGGCGGCGCAGGCCGTGCCGGACGATGCAGGATGAGGGGCTGCCGGACTCCGGCGCGATGCGCCAGAAATCCGGGCTACTGCTTTTGGTCAGCGATACGCGGCGAGCGCAGTGTCCATCGCCGTGAGCCAGCGTTGGTAACGCGCCCGCAGCGGCGCGTTGGCGCGTGGCCTGAACCAGACACCGAATTCGTTTTCCGGCCAGTCGTGCGGCTTGCCGGCCAGCAGCCAGACCGTGCCACGCGCAGTGGCCTCGCGCTCGACCGGCCGATAGAGCGGCAGCCCGGAAAGATCGCTCAAGCGCTGGCACAGGCCGTCGTACTCGGTGAGGCCGCCGCTGGCGATGATCTGTTCCAGCGGCGAGGCGAGCTTCTGCAACTGGTCGAGATTCGCCTGCAGCAGAAACACGATCGACTCGGCCACTGCGACCGCCAGTTGCTCGGGCGGCGCTTCGCCCACGAAGCGTGATTCGAAATCCGCGATCCAGTACGGCGCGCCGAGTCCCGAAATGCCGTTCAGGAACAGCGGCGGCTCGCTATCGGTCGCCAGCCAGGCAGGCAGTTGCTGTTCGAGATGCGCCAGGCGGTGCTCTTCCGCCAGCCACTGCAGGGCGGCGCCGGCGCCATTCACGGTGCCTTCCAGTACGTAGACCGTCTCGTCGGCATCGCGCAGCACGATACCCGTGAGCAGCTGCGGCTGGTAGCCGGGATAATGTCCGGACGTGCGTTGCACGAACGCGCCGGTGCCCATGTTGAGGTAGGCGCTGCCGGGATGCGGTTCGCCATACGCGAACAGCGCCGCCGACTGATCGCCGCTGACAATATTGAGTGGCACGGCATGATTGTTCAGCGCCAGATGGCCGAACGCGTGGCGCGTCGGCACGCACGCTGGCAACGCGGCGCGCGGAATGTCGAACAGGTGCAGCAAGCCGTCATCCCAGTCGCGGGTATGGAGGCTGTACAGCAGGGTGCGCGCGGCATTCGCCGGATCGGCGGCGAACGTGCGTTCGGTCGTGAGGCGGAACACCAGGAAGCTCGCGAGCGGCCCGCAGGCCAGACGCCCCTCGGCCGCGGCCTGCGCGACCGCCGGCAGGTGATCGAGGCACCAGCGCAGCTTGCTGGCACCGTAGTGCGCCGACAGCATCAGGCCGGTGGCGCGATGGACTGCCTCGGCGTGCGGCGTGAAGCGCATCAGCCAGTCGTGCGCGCGCCGGTCCTGCCAGCTCAGCACCGGCGACAGCGCCGCGCCACTCACCCGGTCCCAGCAGACGATGCTCGAGCGCTGGGTGGCGAGTCCGGCGGCGGTGATGTCCGCGGCCGCGGCGCCGAGCTCGACACAGACGTCGTGCGCGGCTTCCTGCAGCGAGCGCACCAGTTCTTCCGGATCCTGCTCCACCCAGTCGGGCCGCGGATGAAACACTTTGACCTCGCGCAGGCTGCGCGCCAGCGGCCGGCCGTGCGCGTCGAACACCAGCGCGCGGCCGGCATGGCCGCCCTGGTCGAGCGCGAGATAAAGCGGACGCCGGCCTTCAGGCGGCATCGACGAGCAGTGCCCGCCAGTCGTAATCGCCGCCGCCGGTCACGAGGAACCAGGGGTTGAGAATATCCGGCTTGTTGTAGCGCAGCGGCTGGCCGTCGACATTCGTCACGCGCCCGCCGGCCGCCTCGACCACGCATTGCGCCGCAGCCGTGTCCCACTCCGAGGTCGGCCCGAGACGCGGGTAGACGTCGGCCGCACCCTCGGCGACCAGGCAGAGCTTGAGCGAGCTGCCGAGGCTCGCAGTGTCGTATCCGCCTTCGCGCTGTTCGAGGCGCGCCAGAAACCGGTCGACGGCCTCGCCGCGGTGCGAGCGGCTCGCCACCACCGTCGCGCGGCCGCTGCGAAAGCTGCGCACATGGATCGGCTGGCGCGCGCCATCCTGCTGCTTCCACGCGCCGCGCCCGCGCAGTGCGAGATAGCACACGCCGGTGACCGGCACATACACCACACCGAGCACTGGCCGGCCATCGTCGATCAGCGCGATGTTGACCGTGAACTCGCCGTTGCGCTTCACGAACTCGCGCGTGCCGTCGAGCGGATCGACCAGCCAGAAACGCTGCCAGGCGGCGCGC
>Ga0153916_10002660_pt1 | contig 13061 bp, 10 predicted proteins | sample Opewatmetagenome_FD_109642 | JGI IMG/M metagenome (GOLD analysis project Ga0153916, IMG submission 109642) | Freshwater wetland microbial communities from Ohio, USA - Open water 3 Core 3 Depth 4 metaG | ecosystem: Environmental > Aquatic > Freshwater > Wetlands | place: USA: Ohio, Lake Erie...
GCGCGAGCTGAGTGGCCGATTTCAGCGGGGGGTTGGATTCACAGGTGTCATTGTAGCATGGCTGGCCAGGTTAAACCTGATAGCGGCAATCCTTGTCGCTTTCCTTTTTGGTGGTTTGCTAGTTGGAACCCAATTGATCCAACCGCAGGGGATTGCCTCAATGTTACAAGGTGTCATTCTATTTGTTGTTATTGGTACCGAATTACTTTTCCGTTATCGGATTAGGCTTGAAAAAGTGGGGGAGATCGTTGTTCACCAGATTGGAGACGCCCAATGACAGGCAGTGATTTGATAGCTTTGATCTTCACGATCTTAATTGGGGCATTGGTCAGCGGTACACCCCTTCTATTTGCTACCGTGGGAGAAATATTTTCCGAACGCTCTGGGGTTATGAACCTGGGTATTGAAGGCATGATGCTCATTGGCGCTATGAGCGGTTTTGCCACCTGGTATCAAACTGGCAATATCATGGTCGGTTTGATCGCAGGCACAGCATTAGGCGCTTTGCTGGCGTTGCTTCATGCGTTTATTACTATCACTTTACGGGCAGATCAAGTGGTAAGCGGGCTTGCTGTCACGTTCCTAGGTAGCGGTCTTTCATCCATTCTAGGTCAACCTTTTGTTGGACAGCGTGTACCCCAACCGACCTCGATCACTTTCCCAATATTAGATCACTTCTCAACGCAACAACTTGCGCTGATTATCATCGGCATGATCTTTGCCCCGCTGGCCTGGTATTATTTGAATCACACGCGCCCTGGGCTTAATTTGCGCTCTGTTGGTGAATATCCCTCTGCTGCAGACTCGCTTGGCATCAATGTTTTTATGAATCGCTATTTTTACGTTATCTTTGGAGGAGCAATGAGTGGTTTGGGTGGCGCTGCTATGAGCCTCATCACCGATCCAGGCTGGGTCGATGGCAAAACCTCGGGCCTGGGATGGATTGCGGTCGGATTGGTAATCTTTGCTTCTTGGGACCCGATGCGAGGTTTATGGGTTTCGTATTTTTTCGGACTCCTTCGCCGCCTGCCATTGGATTTGCAAAATCCTGCGCTTCCGCTTATCAGCACTGCGCATAATCCTTCATTAGGTCGTATCATGGATATGCTGCCGTACCTCGCCACGATCTTCATCCTAATACTGGGGTCGCGTGAGGCCATGCGTAAGCGTCTGGGTGCGCCGGCGGCTTTAGGCATTCCCTATGTCCGAGGTGAACGCGGAGTGTAACATTATCCGACGGATGATTCGCCGGCGATGAGACAAAGCTAAAACTTTTATGGCAATCCAAAAGTCAGTCCCAAACTCTGGAAGATTTATTGTTGATTGGGAGTAACGTATTGAATGCTTATTTTGCGGGTTATCAATGTTCTTTATGTGGCGCGCAGTATACACCAGACGCTGTCACCTATACCTGCATGAAAGATGGCGGTAATCTGGATATCATCCTGGATTATGAGGCCATCCGCCGGCAGGTTACGGTGGAGACGTTAGTGGCAGGGAAAGAGCTATCCTTGTGGCGCTATTTACCATTGCTACCAGTTGGGGATCCAGGTGGAGCTGATACACCTTTACATGCGGCAGGTTGGACGCCGGTCTATAATGTACAAAGTTTAGCAGACGGTCTTGGATTGGATTCTCTCTGGGTAAAAGATGAAAGTCGCAACCCAACCGCGTCTTATAAAGACCGAGCCAGCGCGGTTGTCATTGCCAGAGCGCGTGAGATTGGAGCAGAAGTGGTTGTGACGGCTTCCACTGGGAATGCAGGAGCAGCTTTGGCAGGCATGGCAGCAGCCATTGGGCAAAAAGCGGTGATCTTTGCCCCTCGTTCAGCCCCTCCTGCAAAAATTGCTCAATTGCTCATCTATGGAGCTACAGTTTATTTAGTAGACGGGACGTATGATGACGCTTTTGATTTGACCATTCAAGCTTCCAATGAATTTGGCTGGTATTGTCGGAATACCGGGTACAATCCATTCACCGCTGAGGGAAAGAAGACCGCAGCGTTTGAAATTTGGGAATGGATGATTATTACAAAATCTAGAATAAAAGCATCCCTCTCAGTTTTTGTATCTGTTGGTGATGGGAACATCATTTCGGGATTGCATAAGGGTTTCAAAGACTTGGTTCGATTGGGTTGGTTAGATTCTATGCCACGGATATTTGGTGTACAGGCTGAGGGGTCAGCAGCAATCGCCAATGCCTTCCTATCTGGAAATGAGAAAATCTTCCCGGTGACGGCGCAGACCATTGCGGATAGCATCTCTGTTGATCTACCACGCGATGGGGTACGGGCAGTTAGGGCAGCACGTGAGACTGGTGGTGGGTACCTTTTAGTTAGCGACAATGAAATTATCTCTGCAATTGCGGAATTAGGTAAAACTGGAATTTTTGCTGAACCTGCTGGTGCAACATCTTATGCTGGTTTGGTAAAAGCGGCGAAAACTGGGCTAATAAAATCTGATGACCAGGTGCTTGTTATCAATACCGGGAGCGGTTTAAAAGATATTCAAGCCGGGATGCAAGCAGTAAACGAGCCTATCATCATTCAACCTAGTTTGGATGCCTTAATGAAGGCCATTCTCTGAATTGGCAGGTCATAATCTTTGGGAGAGTTCGTTTACATAATACAAACCAATTCGGGATGTGAAATCATGGATCATGAAATTGAATATTCTGTTATAACACCCATTTTTAATGAGTTCGGCAATATCCCGGAGTTATATCGCAGGGCGAAAGAGACCCTTGATAAAACCGGCGGAACTTGGGAATTACTAATGGTCGACGATGGATCCACGGATGGCTCGACGGATGAAATCCGCAGCCTCGCCGCTCAGGATGAACACGTGAAACCGGTCATCTTCGCGCGTAATTTCGGTCACCAGATTGCCGTGACTGCCGGGTTGGATTATGCACGTGGACAGGCAGTGGTGATCATTGATTCAGACCTACAAGATCCACCTGAAGTAATCCTAGATTTGATTTCCAAATGGAAGGAAGGTTACGAAGTTGTATTTGCTCAACGCTCGGAGCGAGAGGGTGAAACATGGTTCAAGTTATTCACAGCCACCCTATTCTATCGTTTGATTTATCGGATCACGGATGTTAAAATTCCCATGGATACAGGCGATTTTCGCTTGCTGGATCGTAAAGTTGTCGATGTTATGGTCCAGATGCGGGAAAGGCACCGATTTTTACGCGGTATGTCATCATGGGTGGGTTTCAAACAAACAGGGGTCGCATATAAACGGGCAGCACGATTTTCAGGAGAGACGAAATACCCCTTTAAAAAGATGCTCAAGTTTGCAAGTGATGCTATCACCAGTTTCTCGTATTTTCCACTTCAGATGGCAATGTATCTTGGTTTCTTCTCGGCTGGTGTCAGTATTATCGCTATCCCGATAGTCATTATCCTGCGAATGGTGGGTCTGCATGCTTTCGTGGGTCAGGCAACGACATTGATTGCAGTCTTGTTCCTGGGTGGCGTTCAGCTTATCTCTCTCGGGATTTTAGGCGAGTATATCGGTAGATTGTATGATGAAGCGAAAGGGCGACCACTATATATCGTCCGAGAGGCGCCTGCTAAAGATAAATAAGGAGAGTTCCTATGAAGATCGATTTAACTGTGGATGATATGCGACGAAATCGCGGCATTCAACGCGTGCGAGAGAAGAATATCATCATACCTACTTATGCACAAATGAAAGATCCTTCTCGCATACCGGATTGGATCAGGCAAGAACTGAGTAAAGTTGAACTTTGGGACGTAAACCCACGAAATCTCTTTCGCATCACTTGGCACAATCTACCAAAAGAAAGGGGAGGTGGTTTTGGTGGAGTCAATTACATCGAACTACCAAGTGAATTGACAGGAACTCCTGCACGGATTGTAGTATTGGTGGGAAAGTGGTTTCCCACAGGTGCGCATAAAGTAGGAGCAGCATTTGGCTGCCTTGTACCTCGCTTGGTTACTGGTCAATTTGACCCATCCAGTCAAAAGGCAGTCTGGCCATCGACAGGTAATTATTGCCGTGGTGGTGCCTATGACTCCGCCTTGCTGGGTTGTGAGTCGATAGCGATCCTTCCTGAAGGAATGAGTAAGGAACGTTACGAGTGGCTCGCAAAAATAGCTGGTGAAACGATCAAAACACCTGGTAGTGAGTCGAATGTAAAAGAAATCTTTGACAAATGCTGGGAGTTACGAAAATCTGGCCAAGACTTAATGATTTTCAACCAATTCGACGAATTTGGAAATTACTTGTGGCATTATGAGATCACTGGTCATGCAATGGAAGAATTATTGCAGCAGATTATGGGACCCAAGGATGAATATCGTGGGATGGTTTCAGCGACTGGCTCTGCAGGTACCATTGGGAGTGGTGATTACATGAAGCAACATTTCCCAAGCAGTAAGGTGGTGGCGAGTGAGGCGTTGCAGTGCCCGACCTTGTTACAGAACGGATTTGGCTCACACCGCATAGAAGGGATTGGCGATAAACACGTTCCATGGATTCATAATGTAAAGAACACAGATATTATTGTGGCCATCGATGATAATGCTGTAGTCAATCTTTCCAGATTGTTCAATGAACCTGCAGGACGTGCTTACTTGTCAAAATATGGGATACCTGAGAACATTGTCCGTAAGCTGGATCTTTTGGGTTTCTCTGGGATATCCAATGTGCTTTCAGCGATTAAGATGGCTAAATATTATGAACTTGGTGAGCACGATATAGTTCTGACTATCCTTACTGATTCGATGGAACTTTATGGGAGTCGCCTCCAGGAGATGCGCCAGGAGTTAGGGGAATATACAGAGACAAATGCTGCGGCAGATTTTGCGAGATATATGTTGGGTGAATCGACAGATCATATGATCGAGCTGACGTACGCGGATCGGAAAAGGGTGCACAACTTGAAGTACTTTACCTGGGTTGAGCAGCAAGGTAAGACCTTTAGTGAGATCCAAGCACAATGGTATGATCCGGATTATTGGACGAGTGTCCAAAAACAGGTTCCTGAAATCGATGCATTGATCGAAGAATTTAATGCAGATGCAGACATCAACTAAGAGAAAATGTTATTTGTCCTTCCAGACGCTACCATCGATTGACGCATCATTTACGAAATAAGGAAAAAGGTTAGTCAATGATTCATCCTACATCACTTATCTTGGTAGCAATTATCAATAACCCCAGGGATTTGGAAATCGCCAGAGTTTTGGGGTGGTATCGGATCCCATTACGGACAGCTCCTAAAGTTATCGCAGTGGATTATCTTGCTTTCTACCAGACGGGTGCATTTGGGGATGAAAAATGGCGGATTCAGTATATCGCTCCTGTTCACGGGCATGAACTGACCAGCAGGGCAGAATTACTTAAAACTGAACCTGACCATCCACGCGCAAAAGAAGAATATTATAAAGTACAGTTAGGCGCAATGGAACGTCTACTACAACCAATCCTTGCAAATAGCTGGCGCAGGATAACATTTCTATACACAACAGGAGAATACTTGCTTCAAGCGAAAACGGTAAATGACCTGGTGGTCCAATCTGATGAACGCCAACTATTATGGCAGGCTTTACGCGAGCGGGCAGTTGATGGATATGGCTCACTGGAAATACCCGAGATCGATCTACCAGACGAAGTGTTAGCAATATTGTTAGGGATTAAAGAAAGTGAGGCGTTGTATCGTGACGAAGACTGAGGATTGTATCCATTCCCTGACTGAAAATCGAGAACCTGTCATACAATGGAAAATGACTAAATTTGTATTCAGTAAACCTCGATCGTCATCTGAAACTCAAAAGGCGAGAGAAGAGCTAGCGTTATCTCCAATCATCCAACGCTTATTAAGCGACAGAAATGACGATGGTCAAATCCCGTATCACCCTTATGACAAATGGTTTGGATCACATTGGATATTATCCATCTTGGCTGACTTAGGGTATCCTGAAGGGGACGAGAGCCTTAAACCGTTATTAGAACAAGGTTATCACGTGTGGCTATCCAAGGATCATGAGATGTATATACGGATGATCAATGGCCGGATACGACGGTGTGCTTCACAAGAAGGAAATTGTATTTATTATTCGTTAGCACTAGGATTAGCCGATAATCGCACAGAAGAACTAGCATCAAGATTAATCAAATGGCAATGGGATGATGGCGGATGGAATTGTGACAAGAGACCTGAAGCAGCGATATCCTCATTCAACGAAACCTTGATCCCTCTACGAGGATTGGCCTGGTACGCCAAATCGTCGGGGGATCCGAAAGTCAAACAAGCTGTAGAGCAGGCCGCTGAGGTTTTTCTTAAGCGACATATTTATAAGCGATTATCAAATGGACGAATAATCGATAAGAATTTTGTTATGTTGCATTATCCCAATTACTGGCATTATGATATTCTCTTCGCGCTCAAAGTAATGACCGAAGCTGGCTTTATTAGTGATCCTAGATGTTCGGATGCATTGGATTTATTAGAAAGCAAGCAACTATCCGATGGGGGGTTTCCAGCTGAGGAAAGGTATTATCGTGTAGATGATAAAAGGCTATCTGGTCACTCCCGTGTGGATTGGGGGGGCACCAGCAAGGTTCACATGAATCCATTTGTCAGCGTTGATGCACTGGCAGTATTAAAACAATCAGGTAGATTGGTTATATAGTTGCATCCTCCATCCAAGTTGAATACATCTAGTCAGAAATCATTTATCCAGACAGGTTGGATGACATCACTAAGAATGGTCATCGTATGATTACATCCTTAAACATTCAAGGACATACCCTAAAATGGGGATCACGAACATATATCATGGGTATATTAAACCTTACCCCGGACAGCTTTTCGGGAGATGGCTTATTGCTAAAGGACTCGATATCTGATAATTTTCAAGCGGATCTTGAATCTATCCTGGCAAAAGCTCGAGACTTGGTTGAGAATGGAGCAGATATCCTGGATGTGGGTGGGGAAAGCACACGACCAGGCGCACAAATTGTCAGCGCTGAAGAGGAAATGAAGAGAGTATTACCGGTCATCACTACATTGGCTGCTAATGTGGATGTGATTATTTCGATTGACACATATAAAGCCAGTGTCGCTGAGGCTGCGATCCAAAAAGGTGCTCAGATGGTCAATGATGTTTGGGGCTTGCATGCTGACCCGGCGCTGGCAGAAGTAGCTTCAAAACATCATACCCCCGTAATACTAATGCATAACCGTAGTTCTTGGGCTAACGCTGAGATCAAAGAGCAATTGGGTGGGCGTTATGTTGGCACGCCATATGATAATTTGGTTGAGGATGTGAAGCGTGAGCTTTTAGAAAGCGTGGCAATTGCGCGCTCAGCAGGCGTACCAGATGACCAGATCATTATAGACCCCGGTATCGGGTTTGGGAAATCGGTCGAGCAAAATCTTGAACTTGTAGACAGGCTGGAAGAATTCCGATCATTGGGTTACCCGGTCTTGTTCGGACCATCCCGGAAATCTTTTATCGGATATACGTTAAACCTGCCACCTGACCAACGTCTTGAGGGCACAGCCGCTGCAGTATCTATCGGGATCGCACACGGTGCAGATATCGTGCGCGTTCACGATGTACCATTCATGTCGCGAGTGGTACGGATGACGGATGCCATTGTGCGCCGCCGCATCGCTGATAGTGACGGATAATCCCCTCTCTCTATGAAGAACACTGAGATTATTGCTTAATAAATATTAACCAATAATTAATGAGTATGATCCGATGTTTACACTATAATTCGTACCCGCTGTCAAAAGGTGGTCATTGAGGAGAACCAATGCAATTTGATTTATTTAATGCTAGAGAAATATTTGAGACTTCATGGGGCTCATTATCGATTTACAGGTTGGATAGATTGGAACGAGAAGGATTAGCACATCTATCGCGGCTTCCTTACTCAATACGTATCATGCTTGAGTCGGTACTTCGCCAATGCAACGGAAAAGAAATCGTTCGGGAAGATGTAATCAATTTGGCTGGTTGGACTCCAAACCCAGCAAATAGACCTGCTTTACCATACCAACCCGCACGGGTAATCATGCAAGATTTTACGGGTGTTCCAGCCATTGTCGAGCTTGCTGCCATGCGAGAAGCGGTGGCGCATATGGGTGGCGATCCGCGAAAGATCAACCCCCTTGTACCTGTTGATCTGGTGATCGACCATTCGGTCCAAGTAGATTTTTTTGCTACCACGGATGCACTTGTCCGAAATGCTGAGCTGGAATTCCAACGAAACCGTGAACGATACGAATTCTTACGATGGGGACAAAACGCGTTCAGCAATTTCAGAGTAGTTCCTCCAGCAACTGGAATTGTCCACCAGGTCAATCTAGAATACCTTGCTAAGGTTGTCATTATTCAGGAATTGGATGGTGTAACTGTTGCGTATCCGGATACTTTAGTCGGGACTGATTCTCATACTACCATGATCAATGGATTAGGTGTCGTGGGTTGGGGTGTGGGTGGAATTGAGGCAGAGGCCGCTCTGCTCGGTCAGCCCATTGACATGCTGACACCAGATGTAATTGGGGTTAAGCTGCGCGGACAGCTTTCCGAAGGTGTGACAGCAACTGATTTAACTTTGACCATTACTCAAGCACTGCGCAAGAAAGGTGTAGTGGATAAATTTGTAGAATTCTATGGTCCTGGGGTTTCATCTCTTTCATTGCCTGACCGGGCAACCATCGCGAATATGGCGCCTGAATATGGAGCCACAATCGGATATTTCCCAGTTGATGATGAAACTTTGCGTTATCTGAAAATGACTGCTCGCCCAAAAGATACCATTGAGATCGTAGAACGATATTGTAAGGAGCAGGGATTATTCCGGACTGATAATTCACCTGACCCTGAATTTACTGAAACCTTGGAAATCGACTTAAGTATGATCGAGACCAGTTTGGCTGGACCAAAACGACCTCAGGACCGGGTTTCGATTGGTGTTCTAAAAAGATCGTTCAAATCAGCTCTTGCTACACCCATTAAGGATGGTGGTTTCGAGCTGAGTGAGGCAGAATTAAGTAAGGAGGTGAAGTTTGGTGCGAATGGTCATGCATTAAAAATGTCCCATGGATCAGTGGTTATTGCGGCGATTACTTCATGCACCAACACTTCCAATCCGTCCGTAATGATTGCTGCTGGTTTGGTTGCCAAGAAAGCTTTGGAGCGCGGTCTGAGTGTTAAGCCATATGTGAAGACAAGCCTGGCACCCGGTTCCAGGGTGGTAACAGAATATTTAGAAAATGCTGGTTTGCTCGAGCCATTGGCAAAACTTGGATTTAATTTGGTTGGCTACGGGTGCACGACCTGTATAGGCAATTCAGGTCCTTTACCTGGTGAAGTGGTCAAAGCCATCACGACCGGGAACCTGGTGGTGGTGAGTGTGCTCTCAGGGAACCGTAATTTTGAGGGTAGGATTCATCCTTATATAAGAGCAAACTATCTAGCATCACCTCCGTTAGTGGTTGCATATGCCCTGGCCGGGACTGTTGAGATTGACCTAAAAAATGAACCTTTGGGAGTTGATCCTGACGGGAATCCTGTTTACCTGAGAGACATTTGGCCATTGAATAAGGAAGTTGCACAGATAGTTACTGACAATCTCTCCTCGGAACTGTTCATAGAAAAGTACAAAAGTGTGTTTACCGGCAATGAAACCTGGAATGCGATCCTGTCCAATAAGAGTGAACTCTACCCATGGGATAAAGGCTCGACCTATATTCAAGAACCGCCATTCTTTCAGGATTTGCGCAACGAAAACCGGAAAATTAAAGGTTTCACTGGAGGGAGAGCGCTGGCAGTACTGGGGGATTCGATCACAACAGATCATATATCTCCAGCAGGATCAATCCCTGCTGAGAGTCCGGCAGGGAAGTACCTGATTGCCAATGGAGTGCAGCCACGTGAATTCAACTCATTTGGGTCGCGGCGTGGAAATGACCGGGTAATGACAAGGGGTACGTTCGCCAATATCCGTCTCAAGAATCGGATGGTACCGGGAGTTGAAGGTGGAGTAACCTTGCACTTACCGGAAAGTGAGCAAATGAGCATTTATGATGCGGCCATGAAATATCGTCAGGAGGGTATTCCACTCGTGATCATTGCAGGAAAAGATTATGGTTGTGGGTCCAGCCGGGATTGGGCGGCTAAAGGTACCAGTTTGTTGGGGGTTAAAGCGGTGATCGCAGAATCTTTTGAGCGCATACACCGTTCAAACCTGGTGGGGATGGGTGTTTTACCGCTGCAATTCATGCCTGGGGAGAACAGCACTACACTAGGAATCACGGGTAGGGAGATCGTCAGCCTCGAAGGATTGGATGAACACATTACGCCTAACTCACAAGTAACGATCAGATTGATCAGAGAGGACCAAAGTGTAATTTATTTTCATGCCATCGCCAGACTGAATACACTGATCGAAGTGGATTATTATCGAAATGGCGGTGTATTAAATACAGTTCTTTATAAAATGCAATAATTCAATTACATTCAATTCATGCGAGCGACCTCATTAGGAATGATATTAATGAGGTCGCTCTATTTATATCCATCTATTGCCTGTTTTGGTTATTGGGTGATTTATATCCGGTCATGCCAGCAGAATGATAGGTGGGCTCTGGACGCCCGGCAGGTCGAAGATCCGATGGTGCAGAGGATTTTGGGACAGGACGGATTGTAACCGGAAGGGTCTGGGATGGCCGATTGATACCCTCAGCACGATGCATAACTGGAACTGGCTGTGACCGGGGCGATATATCAGCCTGACTGAACAAGCGATTTCCGGCAACCGAAAATGTGCCGATAATTAAAATGCGGATCAACCAAACCATGATAGCCACAAATATCGGCACAACCAGTAATAATGTATCGCGTGCAATTACAATGCCCCCAAGAGATTCATGATTTACAATCGCAAGGGCGACTCCCCACCAGGTGAGCAATGCATTCATCGAGGCTGCCAGCAACCAGGCGCTAAAAAGATACCAGACTTCCTTGGGACTATTCTCCCCTTGCTCTGGTGTAAATAGGCGGGCGATGCCTGCAAAATCAATGCCACAAAAGGCAATCGCCAAGATGGTTGCCCACCGCACACCCATGAACCGCAACCCTCCAAGTAAATCGTTGAGGGCAAAATCAGTCGTGCTGTAATTGAATAATTCAAATGCAAGCAATGCGCCGATGATTAGAAAGCCGAATAACTTGCCACGAGAATAATTAATTTTCCTTGAGATGCGAGTTAAATTGATGGTTTTACTTGCTGTGTGGTTCATAGATTGCCTCCTTGAATAAAGTGAGTTAGCGTCTGATAAAGAACACATGTTCTAATTAGCTATATTATAGAACAAATGCGCTAATTGTCAAGGGTTAATTCTATGAATCGTATTGTTGGATATATTCTTCGGCTTTTTTCACTAAATGCTTATCACCAATAAAAAGTGCTGTGCGTTGGTGTAATGAGATGGGGTGTAGATCGAGGATTTTATTTTGTCCATCAGAAGCATATCCACCAGCATGATGGGCGATAAATGCTAACGGGGCAGCTTCATAGGTCAATCTCAGTTTACCATGGGGATTGGAAGGATCATGTGTATCAGCTGGATAATAAAAAACACCACCGGAAAGCAATGTTCTATGAAAATCCCCTACAAGCGAACCAATATAACGTAATGAAAGAGGTTTGTGATCTTCATCAATCCCTTGCAGCCAGTGGGTGTATTTAACAACGCCTTGACTCCAATATTTTTCATTTCCATGATTAACAGAATAATATTTAGGCTTCTCGGGAATGTGGATATTCGGGTGGGTGAGTAAGAATTCACCAATCATGGGATCCAAAGTAAACCCGTGCACTCCCGATCCGCTCGTGTACACCAACATCGTGCTTGAGCCATATATCATATATCCTGCTGCTACAAGGGCCTTTCCAGGTTGCAGGCAATCTTCCATCTTTCCTGGTCCATCGGAGGAGAGGCGCTTGTATATGGCAAAGATAGTCCCTATAGTGGCGTTGTAATCGATGTTCGATGAACCATCTAAAGGATCAAAGAGGAGGACATACTTCCCAATTGGGAATCCCTTTGGAATTGGGAGAAGGTGCTCATGCTCCTCCGACGCCATGACTGCAATCCGACCAGTATGATCATTCAAACGAAATATGGTCTGATCAGCAAGCTGGTCTAGTTTCATCACGGTTTCACCCTGGATGTTGACATCTTCAGTTGCACCGAGGATCTCTGATAAGCCCGCACGGGTCGTCTGGCTGGCAATGAATTTACCCGCCAAAGCAAGGTCATAAAGAATGTTAGTTAGTATGCCCGTCGCTTCTGGATGAATTTGCTGTTCTTCAAGAATATGCCTTTCAATTGTAATAATATTGGATTGATTAAAGGTAACATTGGCCATATAGGGCTCCTGAAGCTAAGAATTTATGAAGGTTTTTCTCCTACGGAGAACAAGTTGTGCAGCAAATTTAATTAAGCCAGCCGAGATGCTATTGCGGGCGAGAGCACCCGCAAGGCGGTAGATGAAACCAGGAATACAAATAACGTTGCCATGTTGCAACGATTTTAAGGAGCCTAAAGCAACCTGTTCAGCAGTCATCCATAAGAAGCGTGGGACATTTGTGCGCAGAAAACGTGAGTATTCGCCTGTATCGTGAAACTCCGTTAAAACGAAACCCGGGCAGAGCGCCTGTACGCGCACCTGGCTTTCACGAAGCTCAGCATATAGTGATTCAGTGAAATTGACGAGGAAAGCTTTGCTGGAGTAGTATAAAACGTTGCGGATGGGTATGAGACCGGCTATTGATGCAACATTAATGATTGCTCCATGATTTCGAGAGATCATCCCGGGCAATGCTGCCCGGCATAGTAGCACGGGGGCGACCATATGCACGTTAACCATAGCAAGCTCTTTCTCTGTATCCACCCGATGGAATCTACCAACAGTCCCAAAGCCTGCATTATTAACTAGCAGCTCAAGATTGGATAAGCTATTAATTGTTGAAACTAAACGATCAATATCTGTCAATTTCGATAAA
>Ga0153916_10002661_pt1 | contig 13059 bp, 10 predicted proteins | sample Opewatmetagenome_FD_109642 | JGI IMG/M metagenome (GOLD analysis project Ga0153916, IMG submission 109642) | Freshwater wetland microbial communities from Ohio, USA - Open water 3 Core 3 Depth 4 metaG | ecosystem: Environmental > Aquatic > Freshwater > Wetlands | place: USA: Ohio, Lake Erie...
CATCAACCGGGGCAACTACTTCGACTACGTCGTGTCGGTCGGGAGCCAGACCCGCGGGCTGCATCTGTATGCGGATTTGAGGTTCGGGCCGGAAAGCCCCCAGGCAAAGGAGAAATTCGTGCTGAGCGACGTCGTGACCACGCTGATCAAGGCCAAACGGGGGGAGACCATCGTTCTGACGCATGACACGAGCTCTCCGCGTCCCTACAGCAGGAACATTCTCATCCAGGGGACGAAAGGCCTCGTCCGGAAGTATCCTGAGCCGAAAGTCTATGTCGAAGGGAGGAGCAAGGATGATGACTGGGAGGCGGTCGATGCATACCTGAAGGAATTTGACCATCCGATCTGGAAACAGCTGGAGGATCAGAGCAAAGGAGCGGGACACGGGGGGATGGACTTCATCGAGGACTACCGTCTCATCGATGCTCTTCTCGGCGGCCGCGCTCCCGATATGGACGTTTATGACGGGGCTGTCCTGAGCGCGATCACGGAACTGAGTGGAAAATCGATCGCGAAGGGTGGCATGCCGATGAAATTCCCCGACTTCACCGGCGGAAGATGGAAGGACGCCCGTGCACTTGAAGTCATGAAGGTCTGACTTGCACGAGATGACCTTTGTTCCTAGATTTGAGAAAAAGGGGCGAGTGATTGCGGAAAAGGTTTGCCGTCGCCCCCAAAGGCCCCCGTATTTCGAGATTCTGCCGCTGATTGCGTGGCACAGAAATTGACCTTTCTGAGGGGCGTGAAGGAAGATTCCGTTTACCAGAACTCCAGGCGATAAGTGAGGAGCTTGTCATGGCCCTACCCAACTATGTGTTCTTGGACGGCAAGATCGTCCCCTACGGCGACGCAAGGGTCGGCATTCTGACGCATGCCCTGAACTACGGCACGGCAGTGTTCGGGGGGATTCGGGGATACTGGAATGACGACGACAACGAGGTGTACGTCTTCCGGCCCATCGATCACTACCGGCGCTTCCTGCAATCCGCCAGTCTCCTCAGAATGAGTTTCCCCTATTCGGCGGAGGATCTCGTCAAGGCAACGATGGATGTCCTCCGGAGCGAAAGGTACAAGACGGACTGTTATGTCCGTCCGCTTGCCTTCTACGGCGACGAGATCATCGGGGTGCGCGTGCACAACTTGACCCCGCGCCTTGCGATTGCGTCAGTGCCGTTCGGGCTGTATGTGGAGAATGACGAGAACGCCCATTGCACCATCTCCTCTTGGCGGCGCGTTGATGACAACATCATCCCTGCTCGGGGAAAGATTGCGGGCGCCTACGTCAACTCCGCGTTTGCGAAGTCCGATGCTCAGCTGTCAGGTTTCGATGAAGCGATCGTCCTGAGCCAGGACGGCCACGTGTCGGAGGGATCGGCGGAGAACCTCTTCCTGATCCGTAACGGTGTCGCGATCACGCCGACGGTCACCGACAATATCCTGGAGGGCATTGTGCGGCGCACGCTGATGGTCCTCCTGAAGGATGAGATGGGGATCGAGGTGGTGGAGCGGCAGGTGGACCGGACGGAGCTCTTCCTTGCCGATGAGGTATTCCTGTGCGGGACCGGCGTGCAAATCAGCGCCGTTACGCGGATCGACCACCGTCTGATCGGAACGGGAAAGATGGGGCCGGTGGTGAAGCAGCTCCGCGAGCTCTTTTTCGGCGTCGTGCGCGGTCGCGTCACGAAATACCGGTCCTGGTGCGCCCCGGTATACAAGGGTTCGGACGGTGTTGCGAGTGTGCAGCAGGCGGCCGCTGCCCGTCCGCAGGGAGTGAAGTGAGAGCGGGATGGCGGGGAAGCTTCCGTGGGTCCCATCGCCCCGGCAGTCGTAAGAGTGCCGGGGCGGTTCGTTTCTTGAAACCGTTGTGGCGAGCGTCCGGGCCGTCCCGATTTGGCCGCATATTCAGAAGAATCCCTTATTGAATTTCTCTCAATTCCGCGCTACATTCTGCAACCAGCTTTTCACCCCCTCTCCCGCACTTTCACATCCACCGGAAGGGACCGGATGAAGACCCGCTGTATGGACGTATGGGAAAGACAGTTACGGACTTCCGGTCCGTCGCTGTGCAGGTCGGGTGAGCATGCGTTGATTTCGAACGTACATGGTACGATGAGCTAAAGGAGACATCATGTTCGCACGAGAGGTGTATGTTCGCCGGCGGGAGGTTCTGAGGGAATCGGTGCGATCGGGTGTGCTGCTGTTCCTGGGGAATGAGGAGAGCCCCATGAACTATCCGGCGAATCAGTATCACTTCAGGCAGGACAGTTCGTTTCTTTACTACTGGGGGATCGACACGCCGGGTCTGGCCGCACTCATCGACCTTGAGAGCGGGACGGAGACGCTTTTCGGCGATGACCCGACAGTGGCCGATATCGTCTGGACAGGGCCCCAGCCGCTCCTGCGTGAGAAGGGGGAGATGACAGGCGTCCAGAAGACGCTCCCGTCGGCAGACTTGCGGGAAGCTGTCCTGACGGCGGTCCGAGCCGGGAAGACGGTCCACTTTCTCCCCCCCTACAGGCCGGAGAACAGACTCAGAATAGAACAACTCCTCAGCATTCACTCCACTCGTGCCGGCGATCATGCCTCACACGAGTTCATCCGGGGTGTGGTCGCCCAGCGGTCGATCAAGAAGGCGGAGGAAGTCGAGGAGATCGAGAAGGCTGTCGGCATTACCTCCGGAATGCAGACCTACGCGATGGCCATGACGCGGCCAGGGATGTACGAGCGTGAGATCGCCGGCCCGATGCACGGAATTGCGCTCTCCCGCGGTGGCAATCTCGCCTTTCCAATCATCTTCTCAATCCACGGCGAAACACTGCACAATCACGCTCACGGCAACATCATGCAGAACGGCAACATCGTGGTGAACGACTGCGGGGCGGAATCGGGATTGCACTATGCGGGTGACCTGACGCGGACGTTTCCGGTCAGCGGCAGATTCACCGAACGCCAGAAGGACCTCTACCGGATCGTCTTTGACGCGCAGAAGAAGGCCCTTGAGGCGATACGGCCGGGCGTGCCGTTCCGCGAGATCCATCTCCTCGCGTCGAAGGCCCTTGCATCTGGCTTGAAGGGGCTTGGCCTCATGAAGGGCGATGTCGATGAAGCTGTGGCCCAGGGGGCACATGCGATGTTCTTCCAGTGCGGTCTCGGCCACATGATGGGGCTCGACGTGCACGACATGGAAGACCTGGGGGAGGAATACGTCGGTTACGAAGGCGTGCAGCGGAGTCCGCAGTTCGGACTCTGTTATCTCCGCTTGGCGAAACCGCTGCGGCCGGGGTTTGTACTCACCGTGGAACCCGGGATCTATTTCATCCCCGCGTTGATCGACCAGTGGAAGCGTGAGAAGAAGTGCGGCGAGTATATCAATTACGATGCGCTTGAGCGGTACCGCGATTTCGGAGGCATCCGAATAGAAGATGATGTGCTCGTGACGGAAACCGGATACCGGCTCCTCGGTCCATCTGTGCCGAAGACCATTGAAGAGGTGGAAGAAGCCTGCCGGTGGGGGTGACCCTCCGGTAGGAACCAGTTCAGTTCAACAGACCTGTCAGGGAGGCAATCGTGTCACGACCTGCATTCTTGGGGCTGCTCAGTTTGCTTTGTGCCGTGGGAGCATTCGCTCAGAGCGCGTCTCAGTTCGAAAGGTATTTCCTCGACAAAACGATGCGTGTTGATCTCTACCACGTGGGGGACAAGAACGGTGAATTCCTGACCATCGATCGGATCCTGCGCGAAGGGGTGTGGGCTGGCAACCCCGCCAGTCTGATCGACCCCCTGAACAACGGACGGTATCGTGTCTGCGTGTATGACATGCCCACGAATGCGCTGGTCTTCACGCGCGGGTACGATACCTATTTTGGGGAGTACAAAACAACCGAACCCGCGAAGAACGGCCTCAAACGGGTCTTCCAGGAGACAATCCTGATCCCGTATCCGAAGCACCCTGTTCTATTCGTAGTTGAGGGCCGTGATCGTCAGAATATCTATCATCCCCTCCTCCAGAGCCGCATTGACCCTTCCGACTATCATGTCATCTCCGATGCCCCGCCTAGGAGTGGCAGGATTATCCAGCTTGTGAAGAACGGCGACCCTCACCATACGGTGGACCTGGTGTTCATTGCCGAGGGGTACACCGCGAAGGAGGAAGCGAAGTTCGAAGCCGACCTGAAGCGGTTCACCGAGAAGTTCTTCACGTGGGAGCCGTACAGGACCGTGAAGGATCGGTTCACGATCACGGGGATTTTCAATCCTTCGCTCGAGAGCGGCACTGATGAGCCGCGCCAGGGTTCATACAGAAGGACGCTGCTGAATGCCACATTCAACTCTCTGGACTCCGACCGCTACCTGCTGACGGAGGAGAACAAGCTGATGAGAGACGTCGCCGGGCAGGTCCCGTACGACGCCATCGTTGTCATGGTAAACAGCAAGCGGTACGGCGGAGGGGGGATCTACAACGCATTTACCATGTTCACCAGCGACGGGACGTGGGACGAATACGTCTTCATGCACGAATTCGGGCATGCTTTTGGCGGGCTGGGAGATGAGTACACCGGGGATGTCTCATATGAAGATTTCTACCCCTCCGGAGTGGAGCCGACGGAGCCGAACATCACGGCGCTTCTTGACCCGGAGAACCTCAAATGGAAGGATCTCCTTACGCCGGGCCTCTCCGTCCCGACGGACTGGGGAGAGAAGACCTACGACAGCCTGAAGACGCGCCGGTCGGAACTTGTCGCCGAAAAAGCGAAGGCCCTCTCCCGCCTGAAGAACGACAGCGCGTCTGAGAGTGCCGTGAAAGAGGCGGAGGCGAACTACAGCAAGCAGCTTGACGAGCTCGGGAAGAAGATCAGGGCATTTATGGAGAAGCACCCGCTCAAAGGGAAGATCGGTGTGTTCGAGGGGGTGGGATATGCCACTAAAGGACTCTACAGGCCCACACTGAACGCGCTGATGAACCAGTTCACGAAGGGGGACCGGAGCATGTACAGGGTGAACGAACAGGCGGTCATGAGGGTCATTGATTACTATACAAAGTAGGACGCGGACGGGGCAACGACACACTCTTGAGGAGAAACGAATGCTGAAGAACCACCCGCCCGGGCTCCGGGTCCTTTTCTTCACCGAGATGTGGGAGCGCTTCGGTTTCTACATCCTGATGGCGGTATTCACGCTCTACATGGATGAGAGCCTGGGTTGGGACGACTCCTATAAGGGGACCGTCTACGGGCTCTTCCTCGGCGCCGTTTACTTCATACCCATTGCAGGCGGGTGGATCGCGGACCGGGTGCTGGGACAGCGGAACACGATCCGGCTCGGAGCGGCGATCATGGCGGTGGGGTACACCTTTCTAGCGTTCTCCTCGAGTGACCGGATAGCGTTCTTCTACATTGCACTTGCCCTCGTTGCCACCGGGACGGGTTTCTTCAAGGCCAACATCTCCGTGCTCGTCGGAAACCTCTATGAATCCGGAAGCCCGCTGAAGGACACTGCCTACAACATCTTCTATATGGGTGTGAACACGGGGGCGTTCCTGGCACCCCTTGCCGCGACGGTTTTCCACAGAGTGTACAACTCCTACAACATCTCCTTTGCAGCTGCGGCGGTCGGGATGGTCTTCTCCATTGTCATATTCGAGCTGGGGAAGAAACAGTACCTGCACGCCGACACACGTCACCGGAAGCTCACAGAGACGTCCGCCGCCTTGGTGGAAATGCCGAAATCCGAAGTGCGACAACGGATCATTTCCCTCGGCATTCTCTTTGCCATCGTGATCTTCTTCTGGATGGCGTTCTATCAGAACGGCTTCGCGCTCACCCTCTTCGCGCAGCGCTCGACTCTCAAGCTCGACTGGCTCCAGCCGGAGACATACCAGTCGTTCAACGCGGGTTTCATTCTCCTGCTGACCCCGATCCTGGTTTCCTTCTTCACCGCCTTGCGGAAACGGGGCAAGGAGCCCTCGAGCCCGGGCAAGATCTTCAGCGGGATGTTCATCGCCGGAGGATCGCTCATCATCATGGTCTTTGCGTCCCTGGCTGGAGGCGACCTGGACCAGAATGTGATGTCGCCCGGATGGCTGATCTCCAGCTACTTCGTCATCACGATCGCGGAGATCCTTGTCAGCCCGATGGGGCTGTCCTTCGTGTCGAAAGTGGCTCCTCCGCGCATGCGGGGTCTGATGATGGGGTGCTGGTTCGGGGCAACGGCGATCGGAAGTTATTCCTCCGGGCTGCTCGGGCGGTTCTACAGCATGCTCGACCATCACGTCTACTTCCTCGGCCTATCGGTGCTCCTTTTCCTGTCCTCCTTCCTCGTGATCATATTCATGAAGCAGCTGAAGAGGTTTACGGAATGAGCTCACGTGCGCCCGCTCGTGACGAAACGGAATCTGAAGAAGGAGTGAAGTAATGGCGCAACCTGTTCAGACCCGGCAGTTCAAGCGCGGCCTCGGTCTCTTTGACGCGACGATGGTTGTGGCCGGTGTTATGATCGGTTCCGGCATCTTCATCGTCAGCGCTGACATCGGCAGGACTGTAGGCGCCGCCGGTCCCCTCCTCCTGGTCTGGGTCATCACCGGATTGATCACCCTTGCCGGAGCCCTGGGCTATGGGGAACTGGCCGGGATGCTCCCGCACGTAGGAGGGCAATACGTCTATCTGCGGGAGGCATACAGCCCGCTCGTCGGATTCCTGTACGGGTGGACACTCTTCCTGGTGATCCAGACGGGAACGATCGCCGCCGTGGCCGTTGCGTTTGCCAAGTTTACCGGCGTGCTCATCCCCTGGTACAGCGAGCAGCACATCCTCTTGCAGGCGGGGAGTTTCACCCTCTCCGCGGCGCAGCTGCTTGCGATCGCCATTCTGGTTGTCCTGACCGGTGTGAACATCCTGGGGCTCCAGGAGGGGAAAATAGTCCAGAACATATTCACTCTCACCAAGATAGCGTCCCTGGCAGCGTTGGTGATCCTGGGTCTGCTGATTGCGAGAAATCCTGATGTGCTGGCGGCAAATCTCCAGAACTTCTGGAATGCTTCCTGGACGCATATGGAAGGGGGGAAGATCGTCTCCGTCGAGCCGCTCGAGGGCTGGAAACTCCTCCCGGCGATGGGCGCGGCGATGGTGGGGTCGCTCTTTGCGGCTGATGCCTGGCACACGATCGCCTTCACCTCCGGCGAGGTGGTGAACCCGAAACGGAATCTTCCCCTGAGCCTTGTGCTGGGGGTCGGTCTGGTGATTGTGCTCTATGTCCTGGTGAATATGTCATACGTGGCGACACTTCCCGTTACGGGCTCACCCGATGGGGCGGATGTGACGGGGCGGGGCATACAGTTTGCCACCTCCGACAGGGTGGCCACGGCCGCCGCCTCGACCTACTTCGGGACCCTGGCCGAGACCATCATGGCGATTCTCGTCATGATCTCGACATTCGGCTGCATCAACGGTCTGGTTCTTGTGGGGGCGCGGGCGTATTACGCAATGTCGCAGGATCACCTCTTCTTAAGATCAGCGGGGACGCTGAGCAGGAGAGGTGTCCCCGCCGTGGCCCTCTGGCTGCAGCTTGCCTGGGCGAGTCTGCTCTGCCTCTCCGGGACGTACGGCGATCTGCTGGACTATGTGGTTTTTGCGGTGCTCGTCTTCTACGCACTGACGATCGTCGGCCTCTTCATCCTCAGGAAGAAACGCCCTGATGCCGAGCGTCCCTACAGAGCATTGGGATACCCGATCGTTCCAGCCATCTATGTAATCCTCGCCGCCGCCATCTGCGTCGATCTCCTGATCTACAAGCCGAGCCGCACCTGGCCGGGGGCGACTATCGTACTGCTGGGGATACCGGTGTACTACGTGTGGAAGGAACGGGGAAAACGGAAGCAGGTAGCGTCGAAATGATCCTTGTTTTCGAGATGATATTCTCGCACATTAGCCGAGCGGACACCGCTGCCGTTGCATTGTCATCTCCCTGACATCGCTGTTTCATTCGCCGATTGCACTGACAGTGGCCATCACCCCAGAATCCCTTTATCGTCGCATCGCCTCCCTCTATGCAGCCGATGAATCCGCCCTCGCACGGCAGCGCCGGCGGTGGCTGGTCCTTCTCGAGAGTCACCTCGAACGTTCTCCCCGATCGGAAGCCCGGCTCTTCAGCACGCCGGGGCGGACTGAGATCGGGGGGAATCACACCGATCACAACCGGGGGCGGGTGCTGGCTGCAGCAGTCGACCTGGACTCAATCGCCGTCGCCGGGAAGAACGACACAAACGTCATCACCCTCCGTTCCCGGGAGTACGCCCAGCCGTTCACTGCTTCACTCGAGGACCTCTCGCCTGCGGAGAACGAGAGGGGCACGACGACTTCCCTTATCCGTGGTACCGCCGCAGGCTTCGAGCAGAGGGGATACCGTGTCGGCGGCTTTGACGCTGTCATGGCGAGCGACGTCCCGGTCGGATCCGGCTTGAGCTCATCGGCCTCGGTGGAGGTCTTGATCGGGACAATCCTGAGCGCTCTCTACAACGGGGGGACTGTCGGTCCACTCGAGGTGGCGAAGATCGGTCAGGATGCGGAGAACCGCTACTTCGGCAAGCCATGCGGGCTGATGGATCAGATCGCCTGTGCGATGGGGGGGATCGTCGCGATCGATTTCAAGGATCCGGCGTCTCCGCTGGTGGAGCGCGTGGAATTCGATTTCACCGCCGCCGGAGTCGCTCTGCTTGTCGTCGATACGGGCGGCACGCACGCTGATCTGACGGAGGACTATGCTTCCATACCCCGGGAGATGAGAGCAGTCGCCGCGCAGTTCGGGGCGGACGTCTGCAGGGAGATATCACCGGGGCAGCTTTTTGGTGCGGTCCGGACGCTTCGGGGAGCGGTCGGCGATCGGGCCATACTGCGTGCGATGCATTTTCTTGAGGAAAACGACAGGGTTTCCGTGCAGCTGAACGCGCTCCGGCGGAATGACGTCGAGGCGTTCCTGCGCCTGGTGCGGGAATCAGGACTCTCGTCATTCCGGTGGCTGCAGAACTGCACCACCGTGCACACTGTGCGGGAACAGGGCATCGCCCTTGCCCTTGCGCTCACGGAACGGTTCCTCGATGGGCACGGTGCGGGGGCGTGCCGGGTTCACGGCGGCGGTTTTGCCGGGACGATCCTCGTCTTCCTCCCGGAGGGTTCTGTTCCCTCCTACAGGGAACTGATGGAGTCCGCGTTCAGGCCCGGGTGCGTGAGAAGGCTCCGCATCCGGAACCTGGGAAGCGCCGAGTTGATATGAACGCGACTTTCGTTCACCGAACACCTTTTGACTGCCCACAATCTCAACTACCGTAAGGAGCAACCATGGTGACAATCGGCCTCAGCCTGGTTGACTGGATCATCATCGTCTTCTACTTCGCCTTCATTCTTTCCATCGGGTACTACCTCAAGCGGTTCACGAAGAGCCAGGAGGACTTCTTCATCGCGGGGAGGAAGAACAGCGCCTGGGTGGCGGGGCTGGCTTTTCTCTCGGCGAACCTGGGGGCTCTCGAGCTCCTCGGGATGACGGGCAATACATTCAAATACGGCATGTACGTAGCCCACTTCTACTGGATCGGGGCGATACCGGCGATGGTGTTCCTCGGCGTGTATATGATGCCCTTCTATTATAGCAGTCGCATCCACTCTGTCCCCGGCTATCTGAAGCTCCGGTTCGACGAGAAGACCCGCACGCTGAATGCGATCGGATTTGCCGTGATGACGCTTCTGGTGTCGGGCATCAACCTCTACGCGATGGCTCTGGTGCTCCATACGTTTCTGGGATGGGACTGGAATATCAGCATGTGGGTCTCCGCAGCCACCGTCGGAGTGTACGTCACGATGAGCGGGCTGCTCTCCGCGATATTCACCGAGATTATACAGTTCTTCCTGATCTGGTTCGGGCTGTTCCTCGTCTCCATACTGGGGATCGTCGAGATCGGCGGTGTGAACGAGGTCTTTGCCCGGATACCGGAATCCTTCAACACCCTCTGGTCCACCTCCGGCGATCCCTCGCAGAACGGCATGGCGGTCACGTGGGCGGGCATCGTGCTGGGGCTCGGGTTTGTCCTTTCGTTCGGCTACTGGACAACCGACTTCCTCGTTGTGCAGCGGGCGTTCTCGGCGAAGGATCTCCGGTCCGCCCGAATGACGCCAATTATCGCATCCTTCTTCAAAATGGCGGTTCCCTTCATCGTCATTATGGCGGGACTGGTCGCGCTCGCGCTGGCCCAGGACCCGAAGAGCGGGTTCGCACTGCTCCAGGACGGCGGGCAGGTCAACTACGACTCCGCCCTCCCGATGCTCATTCAGCGCTACTACCCGACGGGACTCGTTGGCCTCGGCATCACCGCGCTTCTGGCGGGGTTCATGGCTGGGCAGGCTGGCAACGTGAGTGCGTTCAATACGGTCTGGACCTATGACATCTACCGCTCTCACATCAACAAGAAGGCCTCCGATGCGCACCTGCTCTGGATGGGACGCGTGGCGACGGTTGCCGGCATCATCATCAGTGTCGGTACCGCATACTGGGCCAAGAGCTTCCCGAGCATCATGGACTACATGCAGGCGATCTTCTCCTGGGTCAATGCGCCGCTCTTTGCCACCATGCTGCTCGGCATGTTTGTCATATGGATCACTCCGAATGGTGCCTTCTGGGGCCTGGTGGCCGGGATGGGCTCGTCGTTCGTCCTCTTCCTCGCGGTGAAATTCCAGTGGATCGACCCCGCTCTTATCACGATGTCATCGGTTGGGAGTGATATGGCGGCAAACTTCTGGCGTGCGTGGTGGGCCTGGCTGATCTGCTTCGTTCTCACGATCGTGATCAGCCTGTTCACGAAGAAGAAACCGAAGGAAGAGCTGGTCGGCCTGGTGAAGGGTCTGACCGAGACGACGGTGAAAGAGCATGTCCCGTTTGTGAAGACCCCGGCGTTCTACGGGATCATCGCGCTGATCATTCTCGTTGTTCTCAACGTGTATTTCTGGTAGGAGGAGCCCACCATGAAACCAATCTGGTATTTCGTCGGTCTGCTGCTTCTGGGAACGGGCTCGCTCATCGCGCTTTCGGGACTGCATGCCCTCTTTTTCCCCCCCGAGGAGCAGAAGGTGCTCTCCTCCCTCCATCCCGATCTCTGGTGGGGTCTGGTCATGGTGAGCGCTGGACTCATCTTCCTGCTCTTCAACAGGAAGAAGAAGGTGGTCTGAAGGGTTCATCTCCGGGGGGGTGAATCGATTTCATGGGGCGTGCGGAGTGGTCACACACCCCCTGTGCCCCTTCAAGCTCGACTGCTCTGCTTACTTGATGACGACGGTCTTCATTCCCCTTTTTTCTTGACAAATTCACCGGTTTCGACTATGATGTATGTTGTCATACATCATACACCTTCCTTCCGGGAGATACCCCATTTTCGCTCAAATCGGTACAAGAGAACCCCTCAGCAAGAAAGTTGCTGCGGACATTGAGGACGCGATCCGCTCCAAGAGACTCGTCTCGGGAGCGAAGCTTCCGACAGAACACCAACTGTGCGCCCAGTTCGGCGTGAGCCGGACAGTCGTCCGTGAGGCGATCCGGATGCTGTCGGCCAAGGGACTTGCCTCTATCGTGAAGGGAAAGGGGATCTTCGTCCGACCGTTCACGGCGGAGACGGTCACGGATCCACTGCGGCTCTACCTCCAGCTCACAAGCACCAGGGATTATGTGCTGGATGTCGTGCATGCGCGTCAGCTGATCGAACCCGTCATCGCGGCCGAGGCGGCTCTCCGGCGGAGTGGAGACGACATTGCCCGGCTGAAGGGGGATATCCAGCAGCTCCGCGAGTGTGAGGAGAGTTCCCCGAGGCTCGCGCATCTCGACATGGCCTTTCACCTCGATATCGCGCGCGCGTCCCAGAACCTCATCATGCCGCTCCTCCTCGACCCCATCCATCGCCTCATGCCGGAAATAAAGTCGTCGGTCTACGCAACCGTCAGGGAGGCCAAAGCATCTGCTGTCTTCTGGCACGAGAAGGTCTTCGCGATGATTCTCGAACAGGACGCAGAGGGCGCACGCCAGGCGATGATTGAGCATCTGAAGGTAGCCGAGGACCATGCGCAGCGCATGTTGCGGGCGCAACGCGCGGTGTAGGCAGTTCAGTCAGAAAGGGCATCCCATGGCATCACCACTTGCAGACCAGGTTGCACTCGTGACCGGCGGTGCCCGCGACATCGGGCGGGCGGTCTCTCTCAAGCTAGCCGCCCTCGGTGCCTCCGTATCGGTAAACTACTTTGACAACCCTGAGCAGGCTGAAGAAACGGTGACGGCGATCAGGGCTGCCGGCGGCAAGGCCGTTGCGATCCAGGGGGATGTCACGCAGCGCGCCGATATCCAGCGCCTGGTGGGAGAGACGCGCAAGGCATTCGGAGATGCAATCCACATTCTTGTCAACGTCGCGGGAGGGCTCATCGCGCGCAAGACGATGGCGGACATGGATGAGGATTTCTGGGATCTTGTGCAGACGTTGAACCTGAAGAGCGTCTTCCTTGTCACGAAGGCTGTCCTCCCGTTTATGCCTGACGGCGGGGCAATCGTGAACTTTGCATCGCAGGCCGGGCGGGACGGCGGCGGCCCAGGCGCGATTGCCTATGCAACTGCAAAAGGTGGCGTCATGACGATGACGCGCGGGCTGGCGAAAGAACTGGGTCCGCGGCGCATACGGGTGAACTGTGTTGCGCCGGGGATGATCAGCACCACGTTCCACGACACCTTTACAAAGCCTGAGGTCCGGCAGCGTGTCGCCTCCATGACGCCGCTGGGCCGTGAAGGGGGAGCAGGCGAAGTCGCCGAATTGGTGGCATTCCTGGCGTCGGGCCAGTCTTCCTTTGTGAACGGCACGTCCATCGATATCAATGGGGGGATACTCTTCTCATGACCGGACGCGGCACTATCCGCAATCTCCTGGCGGTGTTCCTCATTCTTTCGGGGAATGCCCTCTCACAGGAGCGCCCCTGTCTGGTGATCACCGGTGCGGACGTGCGCGCGATGCGGGAAGCGCGCGGAAAGTATCCTCTCTTTGACCGC
>Ga0153916_10002663_pt1 | contig 13054 bp, 16 predicted proteins | sample Opewatmetagenome_FD_109642 | JGI IMG/M metagenome (GOLD analysis project Ga0153916, IMG submission 109642) | Freshwater wetland microbial communities from Ohio, USA - Open water 3 Core 3 Depth 4 metaG | ecosystem: Environmental > Aquatic > Freshwater > Wetlands | place: USA: Ohio, Lake Erie...
GTGGCGCAGCCGTGCATCACGCCAGATCAAGTGCCGGTAGCGCCGGATTACCGTTTGCTGCCGCCCGGCCATGTCGAGCGGCTGGCCGGGATACTGGTTGATCGAGAGCGGGCGCGGAAGTACATCGCATCGGCAAGTGCGGTCATGGCGGCTTGTGTTGGGGATGGGAGATGATGACTCCCGACAAAGACCCAACCTCATTTGCGTGGCTGACGTATTTCTGGGTACTGGCTCTGTCCGCCCTGGGCGGCGTGGTGAGCTTCATTAACAAGATCAAGCGCGGTGTTTCTCGCCCATTTAACATCACCGAATTTCTCGGGGAGGTGCTGACAAGTGCATTTGCCGGAATACTCACGTTTTATTTTTGCGAGTGGGCCGGATTCAACCAATTACTTGAGGCCGCGCTAGTTGGTATATCTGGACACATGGGGAGTAGAGCAATATTCCAGTTTGAGCGCTGGGCAGAAAACAAGTTCTCGGAGATGAAATGACCGCAAAGCGCATCAAGATGCAGCCGCTTGAGCGTGTATCACCCTCCATCGCCGCAGCAGGCTACGACGGCCCCAGCCAAACGCTGGCTGTTGAGTTTAAGGAGAGCGCTGGAACATTCCACTATCATGGCGTTGGCGTGGATATTTTCGCCAAGTTGCTCACGGCAATAGAGCCGCAGCAATTATTGCAAGCTGCTGTCGTGGGCAAATACAAACAAGAGCGCGTTTGACTGCATTTTTAGACCGTTACTTGACATAATGCTGCATTTTGCGATAATCGAGAGCGCAATTCCCGCCCAATTTTACGCACCCGCCAATAGGAGATACCGATGATTCTCAACACCACAACCCGTAAGTTGCAAGCCGTTTTAACCGCCGCAATGACCACGGCAAACATGTCTGTGATGGTTGACTACACAGATTTTAGCCCGGTCTCATCTACAGAGGTGACGCGGGTAACGAATGACAACATACAAATATCTAGCACTAACGGCACGACTGCTGTTGATATATGCGCTGCGCCATCTGCCGGAATTAAGCGCAAGATCAACAGCATTGAGATTAACAACAGCGATACAGCAGCCAAAACAATCCGCCTCAACTTTGTTGATGGTGGCACAACCTACCGGTGGATTGCGGCAACGCTGCAAGTTGGCGACACGTTCGGCTACACCGAGGAGCGCGGCGCTTATGTAATGGATTCCAGCGGGAACCAAAAAACCAACATGACGACCGCAACCAATCTCACGTTGCTGGACGCGGTAGAGGTAAACGTCGGATCGTCCGGCGCTGCTGGAACGCTGGATATTTTCCCGGCGACTGCCGCAAAGGGCAAGGTGCAATTCACCAAGGCTAACAACACCAACGATGACACAACCACAATGTCATTCGACGCAATGGGGCAGGCTACCACTATCCACATGGGAGACTTGGGCGCGGCGGCGGATTACGTGGTGCGTGGTACGGCACAGATTACGCTGGCCGAGGCCGATGTGCTGGATGGGGCGACTCAGGGCGGGAACGTGGCAAGCAAGGTCAAGGTGAATGATTCCAACGGCAACCAAGGCATTGCCAAGGTAACAGAGCTTCATATCGGAGCAACTGGCGCAGAAACGCAAGTAACGGCAAGCGCAGCCGAGCTGAACTACAACGACATTGCGACGCTGGGAACGGCAGAGGCCAACAAGACAGTAACTACTGACGCGAGCAAAAACGTGACAGGCATCAACGGGCTCACATTGGGCGTAAACGGTGCGGCTGGCGTGGCCGGAACTGTAACTCTGCGTGATGGCACTAATCCGGGATATGCTGTAACGGTAAAAACTGATTCGCAGACTGCGGATTTGACGGCGCACTACCCAGACCCAGGTGCGATCGTGGATGCGTATGTCGTCATGTCCACGGCTCCGATCACTGCGGCGGAGGCTGACGTTTTGGATGGCGCGGTAGCCGCAAACAGCGTGGCATCCAAGGCGGCGCTACTTGATGCGAGCAAACTTTTGCAGACCAACGGCAATAACGGTACACCGGAGGCTGGGGTGACAGCAGTGCATTACGGTGATGGCGTAAACGTAACAGCCGTGCTGACGCTGACAAACGTGGTGTTGACCGTGGGAACTAGCCAGAATCTTGGCGTTGGTTCGTTGCTGTACACCCTCCCGGCTGGCGCTTGCTTGATCCGCGATGCATTCATGTCGGTGGCAATTGCCGGTGTAACAACAACCACAGACACACCAAATGTTGGGCTTGGCACCGTGGTAGCGTCAGGGGCCGTGGTATTGCTGAATGGGACTGCGACATTCGAGAACATCATTGTCGGACAGACCGCTGCAAACACGAACGGAACAGCAACAGTAAAGGGAGCCGGGCCGACCGCTGGCGCACCTTTGGAAATCACAACTGGCGGCGCGCATGCGGTGTATTTCAATGCCGCACACGGCTGGGGTGCGAATGCGGATCAGGCTGGCACTCTAAACGGTACAGTGGTTATCAGCTACGTTCGCCAAGCGGCTTAATACCCGGAATCCCCGCATCCCAACATGGTGGTGCGGGGAGCCAGAATAAGCAAACCCTAATTTAGAAAACGCTAATATTCAACCATGAAGAACCAAAGCAAGCCAATCTGTCCGGTCATCGTGGCGTCCGTTATCGCTATCACGGCGGCTAAGTGGGGGCTGGATAATCGTGGCTGAGAAAAAGACGGTTGACTGGGAGTCAATCGAAAAGGACTGGCGCGCCGGGATTAAGACAAAACTGCAAATGTCGCAGGAGTATGGGGTATCTCGCGCCGCAATTGATAAGCATTTTTGCAGGCTAGGGATAGAGCGCGACCTCGGGGAAAAGATAAGGCAGCGTGCTGATGCGCTGGTTACACAGGCGGCGGTTGACGAGGTTACACGCTCAGTTACACAAAACAGGCTTGTAACCACAGAGAAGGAAATAGTTGAGGTAAACGCTCGCAACCAAGCTGACTTAATCCTGGCCCACCGCAAAGACATCCCGCGTTACCAAAAGCTGACTGCGGCAATAATGGCAGAGCTTGAGGCTCAGACCGGCAGCAAGGAGCTATTTGACCAGCTTGCTGAGCTGATGCATTCGCCTGACGAAAAGGGCGTTGACAAACTCAACGAGATATACCGCAAAGTTATCGCTACGCCGCAGCGGGTGGATTCATTCAAAAAGCTGACCGAGACCTACAAAATCCTGATTGGGCTTGAGCGGCAGGCGTTTGGGATTAGTGATAATGCCAATGGCGATGCGGACAAGCCGCCTGTAACCCTGCAACTCAGCAGCGCGGATGCAAGGCTTTAAACTCACGCCGAAGCAGCTACAGGCTAACGAGCTGCTTGCGGGTGAGCCTACGCATATCATGCTGTTTGGCGGGAGCAGATCCGGCAAGACATTTGTGCTGGTACGTGCCGTGTGCCTTAGGGCGATTAAGGCCGCAAAGTCTCGCCATGCGATAGTTCGCTTCCGGTTCAACGCCGTAAAAAACTCAATCGTTCTGGACACATTCCCTAAGGTAATGGCGATGTGCTTCCCTGGCATCAACTACAACCTGAATAAATCTGATTGGTACGTGACGCTGGATAATGGCTCAGAAATATGGTTTGCTGGGCTGGATGACAAAGAGCGCACCGAAAAGATCCTTGGCATGGAGTTCGCCACCATCTACGCCAATGAATGTTCGCAGATTCCGTATGGGTCAATAGAAACCGCAGTAACGCGGCTGGCACAGAAAGCCGAGCAGCAGGCAATAGGAGACTTTCCTGCGACCATATTAACTCCTCGCGTTTACTACGACTGCAATCCTCCTCCAAAGAGTCACTGGACATACCGACTATTTCGAGAAAAACGGCATCCAGACACAAAGGAGAGTTTGGTAAATCCCGGCAACTATACATCCATGCAGATAAATCCGATGGATAACACGGAAAATCTTGCCGACGGGTATCTCGACACGCTGAAAGCAATGAGCGCACGGGCGCGGAAGCGGTATCTTGACGGCGAGTTTGCGGACGCGACTCCCAATCAGCTATTTCCTGAAGAATTCACCGACAAATGGCGCGTAAATGATGGCGTGCTGCCCGATATGGTAAGGGTAGTGGTAGCCGTTGACCCGTCTGGCGCGGATGATGCGGACAACGCGGATAACGACGCGATCGGGATAGTGGTGGCTGGATTGGGAACGGATGGTAACGCCTACCTGATCGAAGACTTGACCGTCAAGGCTGGCCCTGCGACGTGGGGAAAGGTGGCGACCGATGCCTATGATCGACATTCTGCCGACGCGATAATTGGCGAGACTAACTACGGCGGCGCGATGGTGCAGCACGTAATCAAGACGTGCAGGCCGCGCACGAACTTCATCAAGGTTACGGCTAGCAGAGGCAAGCAGGTGCGCGCAGAGCCATTCTCTGCGCTGTATGAGCAAGGCAAGGTTAGGCATGTCGGGTATCTCAACGACCTTGAGGATGAGCTGTCTGGATTTTCGACATACGGCTATACCGGCGAGCATTCACCAAATAGAGCCGATGCAGCGATATGGGCACTGTGCGCGCTATTCCCCGGCATGACGCGGGACAAAAAAGAACGCGCAAAACCTGTCAACACGTCAAGCAACTCCGGCGCAGGCTGGATGGGACAGCTTTAATCTTTTCAGTTGACATCCTCAATACGCCGGGTGTATTATGCGAACCAGTAGGCGGGCTCAATAACTCAAAAGGTGAACAAAATGAAAATTACCAGAGACAGTAAGGCAAGCGAACTGGCAGCGCACGGTTTAGCTGTACGTGGTCTGCGTGCGGCTGAATTTGTTGATGCGCAAGCAATGCACAAGGCACACCCAAATACTTTTGCAGTGCCTGACGAAGCAGAGCTTGCCGAAATAACCCCCGGCGCTCATGCCGTTAAAATCGAAGCGGGCGGGGAGCGGTTCTGGGTGAAAGTGCAGGCTAGAGTTGGCGATAGCATGGTCGGCTCAATTTGCAATGACTTGGTATTTACCGCAGAACATGGGCTGGAATGCGATGATATGGTTGAGTTTGAAATGCGCCACATTTACGCAATTAAGGTGTTGTGATGGAAATCAAAGTTCGCATCTTCAGTCAGTTCGGAAACCAGCGCATCTTCCCGGTCTGCGACAAGGCTGAGTTGTTTTGCGCCATCGCCGGAACTACGACGCTGACGGATTCCGCCATCAAGGCCATCAAGGAACTTGGCTATGTGGTATCGGTCGTGCAGGATGTTAAATCACTATGAGCAATTATATTACGGACAACCGTGAAAAAGTACGGAGCCAACACCCAAGCGCTTTTGTCTATTTATCGCTATATGGATTCCATATAGCGGAATCAGATATGATGGGCGCACCAACCATAGGTAGCGGCAAAACTGAGGCAGAGGCATGGGCAGAGGCGGCGGAACGCATACCGGAAGGAACGAATGAAGCTGGAAAGTACCCTGATGGCGTACAGCCAAGCGCCAAATGCGAGACATTGAGCGTAGGGTTGTGCGTCGGATGTGAAACAGTGCGGACTCTCGGATTTGAATGGGTAAAGCCAAGATCGTATTGGGAGGGTGATAGTGGGCCATATAGCGGTGCGGTAGCCATTAAAACAAACGTCGGGCACTTAGTCCTTGAGCGGATAGAGGAATTTAGCGTCGGCTCGGCTGGCGGGATACGGAGAGTTATCGTTAGGCCGGAAGAGCTAAACGTGCAAGACGCATAACGCGGGAAAGAGGTGAAAAATGCTTATTGATTTTAAGAGCGGGGCAATTGATCTCTATGTCGTAACCAGCAAGCATTTCGATATATGCAAAAACGAGTTCATCATGCCGGTGTGGCGGATGCGTATTGGGCGGATGGTATATTCCAGCGACAAGTCGGCGCACAAAATACCGCGATTGAAGTTTAATGGGTCATGCACATGCCAGCATAAGCACGATCAGCACTCGTATGCATGGTGCGAGGTAAAGGGCTGCGACTGCAAGGCGCACTGGGGGTATTGATGAACGACATTAGAATTTTAGCTATTCCAAGAGGAAAATTTAACCCCTTTAAACACGGCAACGCATTTAGCCCATATGAATCATCGCCAGATGTTTGGGTAGTGCAAATTAGACTAACTGATAATTTGAATGAATGGATAGCAATTCCAGTAGTTCAATATGTAGAGCCCAACGTGTAGTTGAGCGGGCCACGCTTTTGTGGCTCCACTCAAGTTCTCCGTATTCCGGCAAAGTTAGCTTATCCTAATATAAGCACTTGCTTTTATAGGTAGGCTGTTTTACCATCGCGCCACGATTAAATTCAGTGGCCGATAAATGCAAGACAAGCATCAATCAGCACGCGAACGCTACCAAGATTTCCGCGACCATTTCTCAGGGCAGAGAAAGCGGATGTTGGAAGATTTGGAGTTCTCCAATCCCACCGCCCCTAAACAATGGGCTGATGCTGACCGCCTTGCCCGCGAGACCGCTCCCGGCGGCGCGCGTCCGTGCATGACGTTCGACTGCACCAATCAATACATCAACCAAGTTGTCAACGATGCCCGGCAGAACAAGCCCGGAATCCAAGTAATCCCCGTAGATTCTGGTGCGGATATTCAAACCGCCCAGGCAATCGAGGGCATGATTCGCCATATCGAGTACGCAAGCCGCGCCGGAATAGCATTTGATACAGGGATTGAGCACGCCGCTCGCATAGGCCTTGGGCACATGCGCGTCACCACTGAGGTAGTCAATCCCCGCCTGAATGAGCAAGAGCTGCGCATCAAGTCAATTCAGGATGCGCTTTCGTGCATGATTTCTCCGGAGTCTATTGAGCCTGATGGTTCTGATGCCACGGATGGATTTGTCGAGACTATGGTGGGGCGCAAGGCATTCGAGGCCACTTATGGCAAAGCTGCAACCTCAAAGTCTAAATCGTTTGGCGATTCTGCCATTTGGTACAACGACAAAACCATTCGAGTCTGCGAATACTACCAGCTTAAAACCGTCAAAAAGAACCGCCTCGATATTTACCTTGAAGACGGCACGATTGAGACCGTAAACGAAGAGGATTATTGGGCTGAAGCCAAGCGCCTAGGCTATAAGCCGACAATTGCCGCTCAGTGGACGGAAGATGAAAAGTACGTCGAATGGTCGCTGATGACCGGCGACGAAATCATTGACGAGACAACCATATTAAGCAAGTGGGTTCCGATTATCCCGGTTTATGGGAATGTGCTGTGGGTGGACGGAAAGCGCTACGTTAGTGGACTGACGCGCCAGCTAATGGATGGCCAGCGTGCGCGCAATTTTGAACGGACTGCCCACATTGAGATGATTGCGATGCAGCCTAAATCGCCGTTCGTGCTGCCGTTTGAGTCTGTTGAGGGATTTGCGGACGAATGGTCTAGCGCCGGTCGTTCGTCAGCACCTTATCTGCCATACAACGCATTGGACGGAGAGGGAAGGCCTCTTCCGCCGCCGCAACGCCTAGCCCCGCCGCAGATACCCAATGCGTTTATTCAGGGAGCGGAACAGGCCACAAACGACATGCAAGCCGCAATCGGTATGTACAAGTCGAACCTTGGAGCGCCGAGCAATGCTGTGTCAGGACGGGCGAAGATGCAGGATCAGCGCGAGGGCGATACTGCAACTTATCACTACGTGGACAACTTGCGCCGCTCAATCGAGCATCTTGCCCGGATTGTTGTGTACATGCTTCCGCAGTATTGCAACGAAGGGCAGGTTGTTCGTTCGCTTGGGGTAAATGGCGAGTCCAAGCCGATCAAAATATCCAAGGTCGCCAATAGCAGGCATGATGCACGAATTCCGGTAATCAATCCGTCTTCCGGCACTTATGATGTTCGCGTGAAGGTTGGGCCAGCATATTCCACGTTGCGTCAAGAGGCATCGGAGGCGCTGACTGAGATTGTCGGTAAGAATCCGATGATGATGTCTGTGTTGGGGCCAACTTGGGCGCGGATGCAGGACTGGCCGGAAGCTGACAAGGTGGCAAAACTGTTGATGTTGATGGCCCCCCCCGAAGTGCAAGCGATGGACAAGGAAGATCAATCGCTACCTCCAGAAGCTCGCGGCATTGTGGCCGGGTTGAACAACCAGATTGAGCAAATGAAGGCGCAATTTGAGGAGCAATCCGCCCAAGCTGCCCAGCAAACGCAAGTGGCAATGCAGGAAATGCAGGCCAAGTTGCAAGCCGCCGAGTCGGTGCTGCAAAAAGCACAACTTGATGCAAAGGCAAAAATACAACTTGCAGAGCTGGACGGGCAAATACAGGAACGGAAGTTTGCCCGCGAAAATGAGCTGAAGATTCGCCAGGCTGAGATTGAGCGCAGCCTGAAGCTGGAACTTATGCAGATGGATATTGAGGCAAGGCAGAATCAGTATCTGGTGGATCAGGAAATCAAGTTGCAGAGCGAACAGCGCGCAGCCGAAGCGAGGCAGCGCGAGGCAATGGTGCAGCGCGAAACGGAGCAAGCAAGACTTGATAGCGAGGGCGACAAGGCTATTCTTGATGCTCATACGCAGACCGAAATAGCTCACATCGAAAGCGCGTCAGCCGAAGAGATTGCGCGGTTAGCTGCGGAAACTGAGCTGCACAAAGCCCATATTGAAACTATGCCCGCCATGATGGGGGCAACAACAGAAATGTGCGACATGCACGACAACCGACTTGAGCCGGATGCTCATGATGCAAGTGGAGAATCAAATGCCTATTGAAGCAAATACCACTGCCGAGGTTGTATCGGCTGAAACTACCGAACCTATCGTTGAAAAACCTGAGGTTGCGGAAACTGCTGAACCAGGCGAGTCTAAGGACAAGCCGGACGAAAAGACGATTGATTCCGAAAAGGCAATCAAGAAGCTCCAGCGTAGCATTGACCGACTGACTGCGGAGAAGTACAAAAACCGCGCTGAAATCGAGCAATTGAAATCGCTTCGTCAACAACTCAGCGAGGAAAAGCAAGAGGCAGGTGATGATCAGGGCGACCAACGGGACGTCGAGACGCGAGCGCAAGAGATTGCGCGGGAACTTGTTGCGGTCAGGGAATTCAACGACAAAAGCAACGACGTTTTCAACAAAGGAATGAAGAACCCGGCTTTCAAGGAGGCGATGGCTACTTTTTCCGATGAAGTTGGCGGCGCTTTTGATGAGTCCGGGCGACCGACTCCAATCATGCTGGCCGTGATGGATGCGGACAATCCGCATGAGCTAATCATGCACCTTGCTGATAATCCTGAGGTCGCAGCCGAACTTGCCAAGACTCAACCTCGCTTACAGATTCGACGCATCGCCCAAATTGAGCGCGACATTGCCGAAGCTGCCAAACCGAAGCCAAGCACAGCGCCAAAGCCAGCGCAGATTGTGAAATCTGCCGGTGCAAGCGGTGAGCCAGACCCAAAAGACACGAAGGCGTGGATCGCCTACGAAAACGAAAAGCTGGCCGCTCGAAAGGGTGGCCGAAGATATTAACTAAACAAGGAGCATCAAAATGGCTGACAACCTGATTACGAGTACCATCATCCTGAACAAGACGATGCAAGTCCTGCATAATGAGTCTGCGTTCCTGGGTGCGATTAACACCGAGTTCAACGAAGAATTTGCCAAGAAGGGCATGAAAGCTGGCGCAACCGTCAGCCCCCGTCGCCCGGTGCAGTTCCGTGTACGCGATGGCGCTACGGCGTCCCTGCAAGACGTGAACGAAACCAAGGTGGACATCACTGTTGAGCCGGAATTCGGCATTGACTTTGATTTCACCGAGTTCGACCGCACGCTTTCGGTGGACGATTTCAGCAAGCGCTACATGGAACCAGCGGGCAAGCGTTTGGCGACTGAGTTGGATGTGCGTATCGCGACGCGCTTCTATCAATCCGTGGCGAACTTCACCGGAACGCCCGGAACCACTCCGGCGACCGCACTGGCGATGTTCAAAGCTGGCGCGATTCTGGATGATGTAGCATGTCCCCGCGATGGATTGCGCACAGCTTCGCTGAACCCGTTGGCGATGGCGTACATGGTGGACGGGCTGAAAGGCTTGCTGAACGATAGCGGCATCATTGGAAAGCAAACTCGCACCGGCCTGCTGGAGACCAATCTCGGCATGGATTTCCAGATGTCGCAAAACATCCCGACGCACACTGTCGGCGCGTACGGCGGCACCCCGCTGGTTGATGGCGCAAATCAGGGAACTACCACCGCTGTTGCAACGGAGAACCCTTACGCCGCTACGACTTCGCTGCTGACTAAGGGCTGGTCTAACTCCATCACCGGGCTGCTGAAGAAGGGTGACGTGGTTACGATTGCCGGGGTCTATGCTGTGAACCTGGAGAATAAGAACACGCTGGCCGACCTCAAGCAATTCGTGGTCACCGCTAACGTAAACTCCGGCGCGTCTACTGGCCCCGCTACCTTGATCTTGTCGCCCGCCATTATCGCGGCTGGCGCATATCAAAACGTGTCCGCACTGCCCGCCGATAACGCAGCGATTACCGTTGTCTCGGGTACCGCTTCGACATCCTACCCGCAAAACATGCTGTTCCACAAAGACGCTTTCACTATGGTCACTGTGGCAATGGACGTTCCGCGCGGGATGGATATGGCAGAGCAGATCACCTATGAGGGCGTGAATCTGCGCTTTGTTCGTGGCTTCGACATCACCAACAACAAGCGCATTTCTCGCTTTGACATCATGGCGGGCTTTGGGGCGTTGCGCCCAGAATGGGCGTGCAGGGTTACTGGCTGATTTAGCTAAACAACGCGAGGGGGTGAAAGCCCCCTCTCAATCAAGGAGAGCAAAATGAGTACATCAGTTATTGATGGAAACATCGGCGGCTTGTTCGCCGTCAGCATTACACTCGACCCCGCGTCTGTTGCCACAATCACGGCAGCGGAGCAGGATTTTACCGTTCCAGGAGTTCGAGTTACCGACATGGCGATCGCTTGCGCTATGACAACCGCAACCGCAGGGTTGGGCATTGCTGGCTATCGCGTCAAGGCCGCGAATACCGTGGCTGTTACATTCGTCAACCCAACGGCGGGCAACATCAACGCCTCGTCTGGCAATTTCAGGATGTTGATTGCGCGCCTTGACGGTGACACGGTTACAGGGCTGCCGTCATGAAAGTGGCCTATCCGAAATGGATTTACAGCAAGAGCGGAAGTAAGCTCGTTCATTCCGAGGAAGAACATCAAGCCGCTGGCGAGGGGTGGTACGAAAGCCCTGCGCTGATACCTGCTGACGTTCCGCTTCAGCCGGTCGCACCAGCGCCCGCACCAGCGCCTGAGCCTGAGCCAGATAAGCCAGCCCCTCCCACCCGCGCGGATTTGCTGGCGCAGGCTGATGAGCTTGGGATAAAGATAGACCGTAGATGGTCTGATGAGCGGCTTTTGAGCGAAATAAATGCAGCGCTGAATAAATGAACATCACCGCGCGCACGATTCTGTCCGACGCCCTAAAGCTGGGCGGTATTATTGCGCCCGGCGAAACCATGAGCGCGGACAGTGCTGCGGATGGGTTGCGGATGCTGAACGACCTTGTTGGTTCGTACAACCTGGACGGGTTGTATGCATTCGCAACGTCTGATGTTACCGCAACGTTCACGGGTGCAAGCGCAACCATCGGCGACGGAATGACTATCAACACACCACGTCCGATAAAGATCACGTCGGCGTTTTATCGGCTAGGTGGCACTGATCCACAGTTGAGTGTGATAACCGCCGACGAGTATTACGCAATCGGCAATAAGACAACATCCGGCAATCCCACGGTGATTTATTACGAAAGCACCGCGCCCACCGGAACGGTCAAAGTTTGGCCGGTGCCGGGTTCCGTCGAATACCACTTGCAAGTCGAGGCTCAACTGACGGAATTCGCAACGCTGGACACTGTGTATTACTTGCCGCCCGGCTACAGCAGGATGCTGAAATACTCGATGACCGAAGAGCTTGCGCCAGCATACGGACAGAAAGTGGATGTAGGCATAGCAAGAAGCGCGATCAACATGCGCCGTTCGATCAAGCGCTCCAATTCGAGGGTTCCGATTGCGGTCGCCGAGATTCCGGGAAACAGCGCAGAATCATCGCGCATCAACATTTTGACGAACAGATAAATGGCTAACAGGCTCGCCGAATTAGCTGATGCCATCCGCGCTAAAAAGCTGGCGGATGAGATGGCACATTACGGCAATTACGGCAACGATGAGGCGCGCGCCCAGCGATGGAGCGACTTGAGCGCAGCACCCGGTCGGCTGGCGCAAGGGGCGTTCACCGGGCTTGCTGGCGCACCCGTGGACATTGCAAACATGGCGCTGACACCGCTTGGGCTTGGGTCGGAGCGCCCAGTCGGCGGGTCAAACCAACTGGCGGAGATGATAAACGCGCCGACCGAATCAGCCGCGTATCAGGCCGGAACGATGCTGCCGATTTCGCCGGAAGGGCTGGCGATGGGTGGGGCGAAACTGGCTGGACTGGCTGGGATATTTGCGGGAAAGGGCGCAAAGACTGCCGACCTTGCGAAGATGCTGAAGGCTGAAGAATTGCGGGCTTCTGGCGTACCAGACGAGCAGATATGGAAAGAAACCGGCTGGACGTTTGGATTCCCGGACAAGCAACCGAGGTTTGAGATACCGGATAATGCGGCGAAAGTTAGCGCGGCTGCGTTAAATTACGTTGCTCAGAATCCGCAGGAAATGAAAAAAATAAATGCAGTCGTTCGCCATCCGGATTTATATGCCGCATATCCTGAAGCTGCTGATATATCGTTATTCACGCATAAAGGTAGTGGTGCAAATTTTTCAGCAACAGGACAAGGCGGATCGCCAGCAATTTCATTAAGTACATTCGATGAACCTAGAAGCCCCACACTACACGAACTCCAGCACGCCATCCAGCAGCGCGAGGGGTTCGCTAGGGGCGGGAGTCCCGAGATGTTTAACCAAGCGGGAGATGCAGAACTAGCCAAGGATGCGCTATCTTGGAAACAAGAGCTGCTGCGCAAGCGTGCAGAAATGCCTAATGCAGATTGGATTGCAGTTGAAAATGCAGCAGTTCAAGA
>Ga0153916_10002665_pt1 | contig 13049 bp, 14 predicted proteins | sample Opewatmetagenome_FD_109642 | JGI IMG/M metagenome (GOLD analysis project Ga0153916, IMG submission 109642) | Freshwater wetland microbial communities from Ohio, USA - Open water 3 Core 3 Depth 4 metaG | ecosystem: Environmental > Aquatic > Freshwater > Wetlands | place: USA: Ohio, Lake Erie...
CGAGCGAAGGCGTTTTTTCAGCGGGCCGTCGAAATTCCCACGTCAATTAGTTGATGCAAGGCCATACGGAAATTAGGGCGTCAAATATCATATAATCACGGCGGTCATGAAAATCGCCACTTGTAATTGTAATTAGCGTTTCTTGTAGTTTCATACAATCTCACCGACATCTTTAACTCTGCGTCAAATATATAGTTTTTAGTGTCAATTAACATTTCTTGGTCTCGCCGCATCTCATATAATGTGTGTATCCGGATGTGTATCCCACCCGCTGGATACACACAACATAGGAGGCGCGATCATGGGCAAGGTCGTTGACAAGTTATCGGACGTACAGTTGCGGCGCTGGGTCAAAGCTGGTAAACCCATCGTAATCGCGGACGGCGGCGGATTAACCTTCCGCTTTCGATCGGGGGCAACGGCGGCGTGGGTGCTGCGCTACCGTTACGGCGGAAAGCTACGCGTCCTGACGCTTGGCCGTTACCCAGACAAATCCCTCGCCGAGGCCCGCGACGAGGCGAGGAAAGCGCGCGCCAGGATACAGAGCGGTATCGATGTCGCCCGCGAGAAGCAGATAGTTAAAATCGAGCGAGCGGCGGCGAAGAGCTTCGCTCAGTTGGCATCTGACTACATGGCAAAGGCGTTCCCCCGCCTAGCTGTGAACACGATCAAGCAGCGCCGACACCATATTGAGGACATCATCATTCCGAAGTTGGGGAAGATACCTGCCCGCACGGTTTCGACCGCCGACGTAGTGTCTTTGGTCGAGGTCGTAGGCAAGAAATCCATCAATGTGGCCGAACTGGTCTTTACCGCCGTATCTGAGATCTTCAAGCATGGTGTAGCGCGGCATGTGGTGACGGCGAATCCTTGCGCTGGGATATCCGTTTCCGCAATCTGCGGCAAGGCGGAACCAAAGCGCCAACGGTTGAAGCTGACAGAGGCGGAACTAAGAACGGCCCTTACAGCGTTGCCCATGATTGGCGGCGAGAACGCCTTGGCCGTGAAGATCCTGTTGGCGACATGTACCCGCATCGGCGAGCTAACGCGCGCGCAGTGGTCGCACATCCATTTCGGTAAAGCAGAATGGTTCATCCCCGATGCAAACTCCAAAACCCGCAAGGGCTTCACGGTACCGCTTGTTCCTGCGGTTGCCGATTGGTTTAAGGAACTGCAAGCTTTTGCCAGCGGTTCGTCCTACGTGCTGCCCGCTCGTCAAACGCGGCGCAATCACGACAACGGTGAGGTAACTCACTTCGAGCAACGCGCTATAAATTCAATGCTGCGTAAGCTGTGCGCCCGGCTGGAAGCAGAGGGCAATCCAATGCGGCAGTTCACCCCGCACGATCTGCGTAGCACTGCGCGCAGCTGGCTGACATCGGAATCGATCGGCGCTAACGTTATAGTCGCCGAGCGCTGTCTGAACCATACGCTGGGCGGGCTGCTGGCCGTCTATGATCAGCACGATTACTTGGAAGAGCGTCGCGCTGTGCTGGGGCGCTGGACGGATTTTCTGTTGGCTTGCGAAGCAGGCCGGGAATGGAAGCCAACCGCTGACAACGTGCTGCCGCTGCGCAGGGCCTGAAAGTGGTTGGGATTAAGGGGAGTCAGACCTTACGGTCGGTTGAGCGGAAACGTCAAAGCTTCAGTCGCCCATATAGGGAGTAACGAGGGAATTCCATTCTTTCTCCGACAGACACGGTACGTTTCCAACCTCGCAACTCTGGGGTTGGCCTACACCGAACTTCTCCCAAAAAGATCCATAGCCTTTTTGTTCGTTGACATCGAACAGCTCCATGTCCGTATAGCTAGTTCTATCTTTCTCGTAGATGGCGGAAGTAAGCAAGACGAAGCACTTATTCAATTTGGAATTGTAGTGATTTCGATAAGAAGCACGCGTCTGACCATCTTTGTCACTGGATATACCGTTGCCCCATTCGCTTTTAAACCACTCCTCTGCGCGCTTGCCGCAGCGTTCCTGCAACTCGAATTCTTCCTTTAAAGTCGCTGCATAGCTTTCTGAGACAGCAAAGAACGCCATCAACGAGAAAATGACGGCAATAATGACCTTTCCTGTATTCATCGTTATTCCTCCCGATTGGTGAACCGATTCAGGATCAGTATATAAGGGCAGGTCAGCGGACTGATATAGGCGGCCAGCGCCAGGTGAGCGGCGAAGTTAAGGGTTTACCCACGTAACTTCTATTAGTCGAGATTTCAAACGCCTCTGGGCACGTCGTACGCGCCCCTACGGCTATCGGTCGTAAGAAAAATGGATATGGACACATGATTTGTAATGTATTAATGTATTAACCGTGCCGCTGGGATCGCATCCAGCAAGATTCAACCGCGAAGGCCGGTCTGGCACTCCGGAAAATCGGATACTTCTCAGTTCAATCGTCGGCCTGAGAAGTTAGTCGGGAAGTCCGATAGCCCTCAAACCAGGGTCGTGTACCCCATCGAAAAAGGTAGCTCCGCGTATCGCACGCGGGTTATTCCACTTTTCGTTGGAGACATGATCCATGAAATCCCAAAGTCAAACTGTTCTCGGACGTATTCCGGAAAACGGATTCCTCCGTCTGTCTCAGTTAGTTCCCCATATCATCCCCGTTTCAAAACCAACGTGGTGGCGCTGGGTCAGGGAAGGCAAAGCCCCAAAACCAACTCGCCTAGGATCGCGCACGACAGCGTGGTCTTGCTCTTCAATAAGAAAATTTCTCGCCGACCAATCGCCGGAAGAGTACACGCCAATTCCGAATTTCAACGGGAAGGAAGGTCTGAAGAAAAAGAGGAAGTCTTTGGATTCAGTCAGTCCGTCCATCCCTGAATCAGTTTAAAAGAAAAGAAGATAACTATGGGAGCCTCCCGTTTTGGCGGGAGCAGTATCGCGTATCCCCTGACGCGTGAACGTGAAGCTGGGAGACAGATATGGTAAAGATCAAAGAAAAGGCCCGATCCATTCAGGGAAATGGAAAGGGCCCAAGAGAAGCGTCGATCGCTTCAAATTTAAGACAGAAAGGACCGGAAGTAAATGGTGGGGGCGGCGTCATATCGTTTGTGCAGGACAAATACGACAAGCATCCCGCGCCAGTGGTAGCCGACATGCGATTGATCCGTGCATTGTTCGACAAGCCTGAAATCCGCGAGACGAAGGACGGCAAGGGCATCATCGGAGCTGAGTTCGATGGACGGCGCGTGGATGCCGATGTCGAACGCTCATACTTCCTGCTGGGAGACATAGACAACGGTATCGATAAAGACTCGCTGATTCAGAGACTGAACGGCTTCGACTACGCTGTGCATACCACTTGGAGCCATACACCCGACAAACCAAGATACAGAATCGCCCTCCCACTGAGCCGCCCGGTTGTGGGATCAGAATACTCGACCATTTACCGCCGCTTGAATGACAAGCTGGGCGGGATCCTCGACCTGAGCGGCGCCCCCCCATCCCATTTCTCTTACCTGCCGTCATGCCCCCGCAATCGGGCTCGATGGTTCGATAGCTTCGGACGTGAAGGCGATCCTCTGGATGTCGACGCGCTGCTGTCGGAAGGGGGCAGTAGGACGGCCAAGATTATCAAGCCGAACGGGGACGATCGAGGTGGAAATGGCCGAGTAAGGATTATTCACGTCGACTTCACAGGAGTTAAAAGCCCGCGTAGCGCGGTGAAGGCCGTTTTGGCGGGGGTGGATAAAGGGGAACGGAACACTAGGATGTTCAAGTACGCCTGTAGTCTGCGCAGCCGCAACGCCGATCGCAAGGAAGCGGAATTCTTGATGTTCAAATTCAATGAGGAGAATTGCGATCCGCCTCTATCTCGGAAGGAAGCGCTCTCCTGCCTAGCCAGTGCCTGGAAGTTTCCAGAGGGTGTGAGGAAGGGAAAGGGGGCGGGAGGGAGTGAGTCAGCGGTAGAGATGATTAAAGCCGCTGACGTGAAGATACGTCCAATTGATTGGGCATGGAAGGATTACCTCGCTTACGGCAAGATGCACATCTTCTCAGGCCGTCCCGGGGCTTTGAAATCTACTGTCGCTTTCGATATTGCCGCCATCCTGTCTTGTGGAGGGAAATGGCCCGACGGGTCAAAAGCTGAACTGTGCAATGTAGTCATCTGGTCGGGGGAGGATACAAAAGACGACATCATAGTTCCTCGCTTGATGGCCGCTGGGGCCGACCTGTCTCGCATCCATTTCATAGGACCGGTGACTGATGGCAAGGGGGAACGCCGACCATTCGACCCATCGACAGATATGGAGGGGCTGGCTACGGCTATGCGAGCCACGTACTCCAGATGCCTCATCCTCGATCCCATCGTATCGGCAGTTGCGGGAGACAGCCATAAGAACAGTGAGGTGCGTAGGAGCCTTCAACCTATCGTGGGCCTAGCCGAGGAACTCAATTCGATTGTGGTTGGCATCACCCATTTCGCAAAGGGGTCATCGGGCAAGGATCCATTAGAGCGCGTCATAGGCAGTACCGCATTCGGCGCGTTGCCTCGCGTGTTGTTTGGGTTCGTGCGTCAGAAGAAGGAGGAAGGGGGTGGGGGAATTATGGCCAGGGTCAAAAGCAATATTGGACTGGATGGTGGGGGATTCCATTATAACCTCGAGGTCATGAAGCTGAAGCAGGATAAGCGCATCGAGGCCACACGCATCGTGTGGGGCGATGCGATCGAGGGGTCGGCTCGGGAGATCTTCAAAGATGTAGAGGATGAGCCTGATACCAGCAGCAAACAGAATAAAACGGGGGGAGCAACCCACTTTTTAAGAGAAATTCTCAAAAATGGGCCAAAGCCCGTGACCCACGTCGAAGAGGAAGCTCGCGGAGAAGGCATTGGCGTATATACCTTGCGTCGCACGAGGAAGAAGCTAGGGATCGTATCGATCAAGGCTGAGGGAATCGCACACGCTCCCTGGCTTTGGAGACTTCCTGACAGGGGGGATAACACCGAATAAAAAAATTATGTTCTTTGTTGTCTTATATTCTTTGTTGTCTTTGTTGCCTTGAAAAATATTCAAGGCAACAAAGGCAATAAGGCAATAAGGTAATAACGACGGGTATTTTTGGTGTTGTTGATAGTGTTGAGCTAGAACCGATCCCCGAAGTCAAGGTAGTACAGTCTTTAGTCTAGTGGATGAAGCACACAGCGAAAACGGAAGTCGATAGGCGATTAGAGGGGGAAACAAATCAAACTATATCAATTTTTTTTATTTCGTGATACGGCGGTAATCAACGCAAGGAGACAGAGATGGTGAAGAAGAAACCTAAGAGGGTAGACCACGACAATCTTTTTAGTGGAATGATTCTTAAGGAGGAACACGTCCGTGATCTCGACCGTCTTGAAAAAAACTTCAGGTTCAACGAACTCAATCGAGTGAAAAAATCTAAGCTCACTCCCAATCATGTTCGTGAACTTGCTGATCTCAAACGTTGGTTAGGATTAAGTTAGAGGAGAACGCGATGGCATGAAAAAGCCGAAGTCGAAGACCAAGCGCAACTGGGCCACCCTCTATCCTTCCCCCATATGAAGATTCAGTGGCACTTCATTGAAGGAGACATATATGAATAGATTGATAGGAAAACCCGTCTGGTACTGGGCGACAGCCGGTCAAGATCAACCCTTCGCTGGAATCATAGTCCGTGAATTGGGAAACGACCGCGTAAGTCTTATAGCATTCAGCGAAGGATCGACCCCATTACGCGTAGCCAATGTCCCGCTGATGGCGAAAGACGCCTTGAAGCGGCCATTCCCCCACTGCGAATATCCACCGGACGGATCGCCACTTCGTAGGACGAACTGAATCGTGCCTGGAAGCGTCTGGACTGTTTTACCTGTCAGTACCATACGGCGAATCGATTTCTTCGCCTCTACGCACGTCTGCTTCGTCCTGGGATCGATCATCTGATCGATATGTTTAAGAAAAAATAATTTTCAGGAGGCCATTGCAATACGTCAATTTGTCTTAGTATTGAGTATATGGAAAATACAAAGCAAATGTTTCTGACCCGCCAGCAGCTCGCTATCGCCGTCGGCATAGGGCCGATGCGTCTCAGTCAATACTTTAGCGATGATCTCGAGAAGGCGGGATTGACGATCACTAGGAACCGCAGTGGCGGAAAGCGCAAGTATCGCGCCTATAAGATCGAAGCCATAGACTGGCTGATCGATCATCCAAGACTTCATCCTCGTTCTTCATGGGACAAAGCTTCGCAGGTTGAACCTGCGCGTTTCAAGTGTAAAAGTGAAGACGCCATTCAATCGGCGTAGTAGGCAGTAGAAGACGTCCACGGAGACGCTAAATCCGGTTCTCGTTTACTGGAGTCGTTAAAACCAGGCAAATCCGGGCCTCGTTCCCGCCCTAACGACGCGACAGAGAGTTCCCGATCCAGACAATAGCCGATGCTGGGTAGGTGAAGCTACATCCAAAATTTATCAACCATGAAAGAGAGAATCGCGATGAATACTTCAACGACAACGGGCTCGATACTGGATCCACTTCAGAGTCTCATCTATGACGAGACCCCTTTAGACGCGTCCCCGGAACAAGGGCGCATCTGGTGGATCCAAAGTAAGGAGGCCCTGGAGTTCCGGAATCGCTATATGCAGGAGGAGATGTCACTGGTAAATCCGTCCGCGACGCCGAACCTGAATGTACATCGAGTCAAGAAACCCATTCGGAGCTTCATACAGGAACAGCTTATCCTTGATCCGAAGTTGAGCGTTCCACTGGTCGTTCTACATTTTCTGGCGAACAACAGCGCGGCTTTTCTAATGCGAAATGATTTTACTGGAATCACGGAGGAAGATTTGTTCGGGGGCATCTTGAGTCTCTTCCCATCAGTCTCCATGCGGCTTCTGCCATATGGAAACGGAAAATTCTATTGGGGATTTCAAGGCATCGGTCTGAGGGACGAAGCCCATCCCGCACTTCGATACTTTTTCTCCAAATTCCTGATCGATCGCCAGAACTTAGTATCGGCAGAGACTGCTGCCGCGAATGAATCCGTAGTACGGACCAAGCCAAAATCGAGATTAGTCAGTAGTCGTTGAGGTTGAGATCAACCAACCATCAACTGAAAGGAAATACCGCCATGAATCGAGTAAATGTCAGACCCGCCCGAATTATCTATCAGGATCCTTCTCGGATTCCTCCCAAGAAGCGCATCGCCTACAACGGCGGCTCTAGCTGGACAGAGCCAGAACGCGCTTCTCAACAACCAGTAACCCCGGTGAAAGGAGATAATTTTATGAAGAGTAAAGGAACGGGCAGCGGCGGAGCAGGGCGCGGCCAGGGTCGGAAGAAGGGATCTCCCAATCGGAGGTCGTCCGCTCTTTTCAAAGAAGCGATCCAATCGGGGACGACTCCCCTGGAATTGATGTTGGCGATAATGAGAACTCCATATCCCGGCAAAGGGGCGTCAGTGGCCGAACTCTTAGCGTGGCGGGCTAAGACCCTCGAGGCGGCGAAGATGGCGGCTCCTTACTGTCATGCTCGTTTGACGGCGATGACCAATCCCCTGGATCCAAGCAAACCGCCTGCATCGAACGTCAACGTGAATATTAGCTTCATAGACGACAGCGACGAAGGCGGCGAAGACTCGGGGGATTGACAAAGTCGTAGGGGAACATGGTTCGAGGCCTAGCGGGCCCACTAGTTAAATCAGTTAGTTATTCGTTATTAGGCTGGCTATGCCTGTAGTTCAAGTAGACATTATGTAGACACAGCACCTAAATAACTACAATGATCTTGCAAATTTCTTCTTGACTTTCCTTGATTATAGGTGATATGAGAAACTGTTATTGTTTGGGTGAGATCTACGTTTTTTTGATGAGCCATATTGTCTAGCGGCACTATGTATTCCTAGGCATCGTCTATTAATTTTGCTGTAGCTGGCTATCCAGACAACACATAGGCGGTTTTTTTGCCTATCAGCAATCGAATAAACTTTTCTATATTGCCGCCGCTAAGCAATATACAAGCAATACCAGGTTTGTGATTAGAGCAGCAAAGCGTAAGTTGAGTGATACCAAATTTGGAGCAACCCATTGAAAGAAAACACCCTAAATGCCGCGCAGACGATGAGTGAGCACCCAGCCACTAATTCTGAGGAATGGTATTACAAATTCGTTACGGAGTGCGCTAAAGCAAGGCGCGATGTCAAAATTCCGAATGGAAAAGCAGAGCACGCGCGCTTTTTAATTTCCGTTTTTTTTGAACATGCATCGAAGCACATACGATTGTTTTCAGGCAGCCTAAAGCAAGCCATCGAAAAGGACGGTGACGTTACAGAAATTTATAGATGGCCAAATCTTATCAGTTCCGTAATCTGTTTTTTGCAGAAGCCGAATACACATCTAGATATCATTGTTGCCAGTAAGATCGATGGCGGAATAGATAACCACCCATTATTGAATGCAATCTATAATATGGGGGAAGATTACCGCAACAAAGTAGACGTGCGAGAGCTCAATGCGAGAGGCATAACACCATGGCTTAGCCCACATTTCTTAGTAGCAGACAGCACAGGATACCGCATTGAGGTAGACGATAAGAACGTAAAGGCATTTGCTAATTTCAACGAAGAAAAAGTCGCATCTCGTCTCGAAAAGGCATTCGACAAACTTAAACTACGAGGAAAAGAGATACCAGTTTTTTCAAGTACTGCCTTAGCTTCATTAGCATAAAACTAATTTATAACCTAAAAAGACATTTACGCTGATATTTTTGGGTAAGCCGAAATTGTAGGGGGGGAACATTGCTTGACCTCAATGCAGCATTAGATTGGCTTGCACAGCCAGAGAAAATAACTACTCTTTCTACAGTCCTTCCAGTAGCCGTTGGAACCAATCTAGCCCATGCATTCTTCGATCAAATCAGAGAGTTTGGGAAACGTGGCGTAGAATCGTGCATTCAACAAGAAATGGACTTATGGCGCGCTCAAAAAATTGATAGTAGCAATAATCATGATGTTATGCGTGAGATAAATGCTGCAGAGGACATGGTTAAATCAAAAATTCCTGGCCATTACACGGACGCCACAAAACAATCCCGAAAATTTGTGATTGCTACGGTCATCGCGGCTGCTTTTAGTAGCATAATAATTGCAATATTAACTGTCGCACCCGATATTGAAATTGACACCTGGTTAATTTTGGTAATAATTTGCGTAGTAATGTTACCACTCCCAATTTCCCTCTACTGCTCACGACGCTTCTGGAAGAAGATAGTAACTAAAACTAGGGACTCTCTGGATCACTATAGAGAATACCAGGCCGCGTTAGAAGCAGCAGAATTGCGATCTGTTAAGGCAATTGAAAAAGCTGCGAAATAGTAATTTCCTAGAAAGACCGCAAGTGCAACCGCTGCTTACCTAAACAAGCCGAACATCTTCCACCGTCCAACCTACCCACCTCAGCATGATACAGCCATCTCAAAACCCATCCAGCACCCACAGTGAGCGCTACTTTTGGCTGGAGATAAACAGGTGAATCGGCGTACATTACGGGATGATTATTTGACGGGATGTATCCGTAGGCCCCCATGTTACCTGAACGGGGAAGGCGGTGAAAATGCCGCGTAATCTGCATAAGGAGCCATCGCCATGCAGCGCAGCGCGAGCATAGAAGCGCTAATTCGCAAGTCCCGCACTTCCTTTGTCGATTTAAAACGGCAATATGATGCGTCGTTGCATGAAAAGGCAGTCCGCGAAGATTTGAAGGTGGACATCAAGAATATCTTCGAAAATTTGCGCTCTTGCCTGGATTACATCGCGCAAGAACTCTTTGACGCCTTTTGCATAGGCGCGAAGAAGCCTGATCGCCTTTACTTCCCGATACGCCGTACAGCGCCAGAGTTTGCGCAGGTCATAGCACGCGACTACCCAGCCCTTGAAGCAACATGCAAGGCGGCCTATGACATAGTTGAGGCAATACAACCTTATAGAGACCCATGGTTAGGTGAATTTAATCTATTGAATAACGAGAACAAGCACCAAGATTTGGTTGAGCAAACCCGTACAGAATCACGGCGGGTCGAAGTTAAAGGACCAGGCGGTGGTGGCGTATCTTGGGGACCTGGTGTGAGGTTCGGATCAGGGGTTCGCGTTATGGGCGTACCAATTGATCCTAGGACACAACTTCCTGTGCCGAACAACCAAGTAACTACTAATATCACGATCTGGGTTGACTTTAAGTTCAAAGAGGGGGGCCAATCAGTGCTACCTTTCATTGAAAAATCCACCGCGCGAGTGGAAGAGTTGTATCGCGCGCTTAGCAAATACTGCTGATGGCTAAGTTGATTCAAGTGAATAGCCACTACCAGCTTAGGCGGCGAAAGTGCCGCATAATTAAGTAATGCGGCACGGGGATCTTGATAGCAGTCGTCATGCAACTCTGCCGCAATAGGCGAACTAACCTAACACTAATGACGTTTTATAAGGAGCCCTCAGATGCTCAAAGATGAGATCGAAAATGCGCAACGTTTAGTCAAGACGGATGCCTATCAGATGTCGATCGGCGAAGTCGTCAATATGTACAAAGACGAAGAGTTCGTTATCAACCCGGATTTTCAGCGGCTATTCAGGTGGGAGATCGGCCAGAAGTCCAAGCTGATTGAATCTCTTCTGTTGGGCATACCGCTCCCCTCCATTTTCGTTTTCGAGAAGGAAGATTCGAAGTGGGAGTTGATTGATGGGCTCCAAAGAGTTTCGACGCTCTTGGAGTTCATGGGTGAATTGAAAGAGCCCGCCACAGGCGAGTTGAAGCCGCCGACTGCATTGGTGGCCACCAAATATCTGCCTTCTCTGGATAAGGCAGTTTGGGAGAAATCCGATTTGATCGCCGATGTTCCCGTCAACGAGCAAAACCCGCTGATGGGTCCGGAGCAACTCGCCATCAAGCGAAGTCGCTTGAGCGTCGAAATCCTGAAACGGCCGAGCGACAACGCGACTAAATACGATCTCTTCCAAAGGCTGAATGCCGGCGGCATTGCAGCGAATGCCCAGGAACTCCGTAACTGCATTGCTATTATGGTTAACAGGCAGTACGCCGCCTTTATGCGCGGGCTTGCCGAGTCCGGGTCATTCCTAAGTGTACTGGCCGCGAGTGAAGACCAAATAGAGAAACAAAGACATATGGAATATACTTCTCGTTTCTTGGTCCACACGTATGTGCCTTACGACGGAAAGCTGGACGTTGAGGAGTTTATTGACGAGGGCATTGTGACGCTGGCTACAGCAAATGAAACTCAGCAAGCTGGTGCCACGTTTAGCGCGACCTTCAACCTGCTCAACCAAGCTTACGGGGAGGACGCGCTGCGACGTTTCCAGAATGGAGCCCCTGTTGGCCGAGTGGGCCTTGCGGCGTTCGAAGGCATTGCAGTCGGGATCGCCAGAAATATTGCGAATATTCAAGGAAAGGCGAACCCGGTAGATTACGTGCGACAGCGGATAAATGAGTTTTGGCAAGCTCCCAATGTGCAGAATTTCTTCACCGCCGGTCTGAGAGGAACAATACGTATTCAGCGGACGGTTCCGTTTGGAGCGGAATGGTTTGCCACATGAGTAAGCCATACACCGAACATGATCTTTCCTCTATTTTTGATGCTGACCTGATTTGGCGAAGAAAAGAACTGGCTGACATGAAAGCAGCCATCAAGAGTGCCGACTTGCCTTCCAAGCCTGCTCTGCTGAGGGCCATCATTGCGATGGGCTATGCTCACTGGGAGGGATATGTGCGAACATGTGCCAATCGATATTTTGAACACCTGACGTTGCGAAAGAAGCCGTTCGTGGAGTTCGAACGGCAGATTTACGTGAACAGTATTTTGGGAAGGCTCGATGCTCTACATCGCGGCCGCGTAAGCTTGAAAGAGCGTTGTAAGCTCATCAACGATATTCTAGACGGTGGAACTGGAAGGTTTTCGTACATAAACTCTGATTTAGTCGATACGCAATCCAATCTCAACACGGACGTGATCAAGGATATCTGTATGATCTGCGGCATCGACTCGAACCACTTCGAGCAACACAGGACCTTCCTTGATTTCATATTGCTGAAGCGCCGCAACGCAATTGCGCATGGGCAACAAGAGTACATTCGGACAGATGAAATTGACGATTTCGTTGCCAACGTACTTGCCCTTATGGGGTTCTTTCGAAATCTTCTCGAAAATAAAGTCTATACGAAGGCATACGCCGCATAATTCTGACGTTAGAGCTCTACGCGCGTATTAGAAACGCGGTTGGCGGCACCGAAACATGATTGACGCGAACCTCAAAGAGCGATTTCTGGCATTGGTGTTCAAAACATCGTGTGGTTGTTGGATTTGGCGGGGTTATACTGACAAGGATTTTGGCAACGGGCGGTTTGCAATGAACGGGCGAACCGTTCTCGCCCACCGAGATTCGTGGATAATTCATAAAGGCGCGATACCGGAAGGCTTATTCGTGCTTCATAAATGCCATGTGCCACAATGCGTCAACCCGAAGCATCTTCGGCTCGGTGATCACTCGGAGAACATGAAAGACAAGAAGCGCAGGGAAAGACGAGATGTGCAGCGCCGTTGGCGTACCCAGCAGCAATTACGAAAACTATTGCGGGCAAGAGAAGCGAAATGACTGACAAATCTAAATACAGTGTTCATTCCATCAGATCACACTAAGGAGCCAGGAGAGCTCGTAAGGCTCGAAGGGCGATCCTGGACGGGGGACAGGGGTCAGAGATAATCAACGCCTCTACGCACGCCTGCTTGCGCTTCGCTTGTGCCGCTACACATCTGGAAGCCTAGTTTCCAAGCCTCGCGTCGAGTCGTAGTAGGCAGGCAAAACGCCAGGGTAACGGGCCGATTCTGTGTACCCTAATGTGTATCCAACAACAAATTATTTTATTAATTACTAATATAAACAATAAGTTATATATTGTATGAAAATCGCCACTTGGAACGTGAATTCGCTGAATGTGCGCCTGCCGCAGGTCTTGGACTGGCTGGCCGCGGCACAGCCCGACGTGCTGGCCCTGCAGGAGACCAAACTCACCGATGACAAA
>Ga0153916_10002666_pt1 | contig 13049 bp, 9 predicted proteins | sample Opewatmetagenome_FD_109642 | JGI IMG/M metagenome (GOLD analysis project Ga0153916, IMG submission 109642) | Freshwater wetland microbial communities from Ohio, USA - Open water 3 Core 3 Depth 4 metaG | ecosystem: Environmental > Aquatic > Freshwater > Wetlands | place: USA: Ohio, Lake Erie, Old...
CATACTCAAATCATCGGTGCATTGCATCCAGGGGATTCTGTCATCTTATCGGGCCGGATTCTCCCTTCGAAAGCCTGGATGGCAGACCGGATCGAGCCAGCTCATATCCAGGAATCTCTCTTCACCTACAACGGGTCGTTGGAATCGATCGGCGCGGTGGTCTGGCGCATCGGCGGCATGGATTTGGTGGTGAACGAGGCTACTCAGGTAGTTGATGGTATGGCAGTTAATGATCTCGTGCTGGTCACCTTCACATCGAAGGCGGATGGTCAGTTGCTGGCTCTGAAGATTGAGCCTTTTGACGAGCCGTGGGTTGAGCCGACGCCTATCCCGACGGAAACTCCTACTCCATCGCCAGCCGTGACCACAGCGCCAATGGTAAAGGACCCCCCCAAAGCCAACACGAGCCCGCAGGTTAAAAAGCCCAAAAGCCAGGGCCAGGTCACGGTCTGCCACAATCCGAATAAAAAAGGGGGTCATACCATGTCCATCGACAGGAAATCCCTGGCAGGTCATTTGGGACATGGCGACAAGCTGGGTCCTTGTCGGTAATGTGGAGGTCTCTACCTGAGGGGAGTGACCGCTGATGGCAGTCGGGCCGTTCGGCCGCTATCAAATCCTTGAAGAGATCGGGCTGGGGGGAATGTCAAAGGTGTACCGGGCTCATGATCCCCGGCGCCGGCGCGATGTGGCGGTCAAGGCATTGCCGCCAGAATCCATGAATGACCTGGGATTTCGGGCGCGCTTCGAGCGGGAAGCCCAACTGGTCATGGCGCTCGTACACAAGGCCATCGTCCCCGTTTATGAATACAGCGCGCTGCAAGGGCAGCCCTATATCGTTATGCAGTACATGCCCAATGGTTCGCTCGCGGCGCGTCTTGTACACGGTCCGCTGGCACCGGCAGAAACTGCGGCAGTTTTAGAGCGCATCGGCAGCGCGCTCGATTACGCCCATGCGCAGGGCATCATTCACCGAGATATAAAACCCAGCAACGTCCTGTTCGACAGGGGAGGCAAGGCCTACCTAGCGGATTTTGGCATCGCCTTGCAGCCGCATTCGTCAGGGGAGGGCAACCTTGCCATCAGTGGAACACCAGGCTATATGAGTCCTGAGCAGTTGCTTCGCGAAGAGGTAGACAAGCGCAGCGATATCTACTCGCTAGGCATCATCGCCTTCGAGATGTTGAGTGGTAGACTTCCTTTTGGCGGCGATTCCCCGATGGGGGTCGCCTTGAAGCAAATATACGACCCCACACCCCGGTTGTGGACAACCCAGGAAGAGCCGTATCCTGCTTTAGAGTCTGTGGTTCTGCGCGCCCTCTCCAAGGATGCCCAGGAGCGCTACGGGACGGCTGCTGATTTTGTGAAGGCCTTTCGTTTGGCGCTGCAGCCGGATCAGGGGACGGCACAAGCTACTTCATCATCCCCTGTAGCCCAGAAGGAGGAGGGAGCTCTCTCTGGAACTCGCTCTTCACACCAGCCGCCATCCTCGCCCGAGATCGTCCTGCCGGATGAGATGACCCATGCGCTCGTTCTGCCAGAGATCGTTGCCAGCCACAAAGGCCGGCGAGCGCTTCCTATAGAGATTGGCTGGAAGGGGCGGCACATTCTCGCTATGGCCCTGATAACCTGGTTGGGTGTGCTGCTGGCGGCAGTCGGGGTGGCCTTGGCGCGCGGCGAAACGGTGGTCGCTAATGCGAAGGTACAAATGGTTTACAATCAGGATGGCGCGGCGGTGATCAATATTTCAGGCAGGCCGCTGGATTTATCGACGCTCACCTTTCAACGCGTTTCGGAGTCGGGAGAGGTCACAGCTTCTTTCCCGGCGATCCAATGGTTCAAGATCGGAGCGCGTCCGGCCAAGCTCTTGCTTGCTGGCGCCTGTTACCAACTACTTCCCCCGGATACGGTTTCGCTATCTTTTACCCCGGGGGAAGCCCCGCTAAAGCCGGATGGCTGCCAGGCCTCGCAAGGCTGGCTACTGGCTCTCAACCCAGAGTGGCAGTTTTGGCAGGCGCAGGGCGCGAGCCAGACGATTCGTGTGCTGTACGGGCAGCAGGTGATCCAGACCTGCCCTATCGCTGCAGGGAGCTGCCAGTTTACCCTGCCCGAACCTTAAGAACGCGCACGGTAGATGTATAGGACGCTAGTGATCACCATGGCTGGATCGTCCAGCCTTGAGGCAGGATATAGGTCACTGTTGGACTGGTGTTGCCTTCGCCAGGGCGAATCCGCACCTCGCCCGAGGCGTGAATGTTCAGGCCTTCGGGAGCATGGATCGTATGTCCTGGGATATCGACCAGGACCAGATCGCAAGCGCGCGCTTGGGTGGCCTCCTGTCTGGTCACCTCGTCGAACACCTGGAAGGTCAGTTGCAGCGCCTGTCCCTGTGCGTGGGCTTGGGAAATCTCAGCGTGAATGGGGCCTGCACCCTGGCGGTGCAAGGTCTTGTCGAATTCCATCAGGTCTGCCATGAGTGCTGTGGCAATGCCAGGCCGGTAGACGTTGGATGCCATGAGTAAGTCGCCCAGGCTGGCTGGGTTAACCGAGCAGCCGGCGACCAGGCAAAGTAATGTGTCTTCGTCAGCTGGGAAGCTGATGGTTTGCTGTAAATCCTGGATGGTGATGCGGATCAAGGCTTCCTCCTCAGGGTAATCGAGATGGGTAAATTTTATATGAAATTGCTTTGCGTGTGGGTCTTAGTTGGGGGTTTGGTCTGGACTCGCAGCCTTCCGCGCCCCTCACAGGCGCAAGCGCAGTATTGGCTGCATACGGAGGGTAACCAGATCGTCGATTCTGCTGGGAATCCGGTGATCCTGACCGGTATCAGCTGGTTTGGCCTCGAGACGGAGAGCTTCGCCCCTCATGGGCTGTGGGCGCGCAATTGGGAGACTCTCCTCGACCAGATCGTCGACATGGGCTTCAACACCCTCCGCTTGCCTTACAGCAACCAGCTCCTCGATCCTTCCAGCCGTCCCAACAATATCAACGAGGAGCTGAATCCGGACCTGAAAGGCTTGAGCGGGCTGGAGGTGATGGATAAGATCATTGCCGGGGCGGGGCAGCGTGGTCTCAAAGTGATCCTCGACCGGCACCGACCCGACAGTCACGCCCAGTCTGACCTGTGGTACACGCCCGAGTACAGCGAAGAGCGGTGGATCAAAGATTGGGTGATGCTGGTGGAAAGATATGCTGGTGACGATACTGTGATCGGCGTAGACCTGCACAACGAGCCTCATGGGCGGGCGACCTGGGGTAGCGGCGATCCTGCCACCGACTGGCAGTTGGCGGCGGAGCGAGCCGGCAACGCTATCCTGAAAGTTAACCCCAACTTGCTGATCATCGTCGAAGGCGTGGACCAATACCAGGGAGACTGGTATTGGTGGGGAGGCAACCTGATGGGCGCTCGGGAGCAACCCGTGCGCCTGGATGTGCCCGCTCAGTTGGTCTACAGCACTCATGTGTATGGTCCCGATGTGTATCCCCAACCCTGGTTTTGGGATCCATCGTTCCCAGATAACCTGCCGGGGATTTGGGACCGCCATTGGGGCTATTTGAGCCGGGAGGGCATTGCGCCGGTCATCGTGGGTGAGTTCGGAGGCCGTTCCGTGGGGGAGGATAAGGAGGGTATCTGGCAGCGCGCCCTGGTGGCTTATCTACGGGGGAGCAATTTTAGCTATATCTATTGGACCCTTAACCCCAATTCCGGAGATACTGGAGGCATCCTCCTGGACGATTGGCAGAGTGTCGATCCAGCCAAGCAAGCTCTGCTCTCTGGGTACCAGTTCCCGCTGATTGGAATCGAGCAGCGTGGCCCGGCCCCGGCGACTCAGTTGGCGCCCCCAGCCCCGCCCACCCCTGCAGCGCCCGCGGCGACGCTTACGAGCGGGACGCTGCGGGCGAGGTACCGCACGGCCAACCCCGCCGCGCAGTCCCGTGATTCCAAGCCCGAGTTCATCCTGGTAAATACCGGCTTGACTCCAGTGCCACTGGACAGGGTTGAGCTGCGTTACTGGTTAAAACCTGGAGGCAGCCAGCCGTACGAATTCCACTGCGACTGGGCTCAAATGAGCTGTGCCGATGTGACCGGTGAGTTCCTTGTCTCCGATGCCGGTAGTCCATTCTTGCGCGTGCGCTTCGGGGCCAACGCCGGCGTGCTTTCGGCCAACCAAGACACGGGCGAGATCAAGCTGCGCTTCAATCGGGCCGACTGGTCCGAATACCGCCAGGAGGAGGACTACAGCTTTTCCCCCTCGACGGAGTACATCGATTGGGAGCGGGTGACGCTGTACATCGATGGCAGGCTGGTGTGGGGTGCAGAGCCAGGCTCGAATCCTGCCCCCATCCCGACGGGAACACCTGTCCCCCAGGAAGCGAACCCGTCTACAACCGCGCCAGCCACGAGCACTGCTTCTCTCTTGCCAGCTACCGTTACGGCTTCCCCCCTGCCAGCCACCCCATCGCCCGCCAGTTCTGCCTCAACATCCGGCGGTCTGCCGGGAGTTGGTTGGGGGGTACTGGCCTTAATAGGTCTGGTGATTGCTTACGTGTTGGGGATTTTCACGGTGGGCTATAAAAGGCGGCCTCCCAGGTCATGACGTAGCAATCTTATGACCTGCAGGGAATAAAAGTGGAAGAGATCCTGTACTTCATGGTAACAGCCGCCGGGGTGAGCTTCGTCTGGCTCTTGCTGAGCGGTCGCCGGCCCCTCAGCGAGCACAGACTGGTTGGCCTGGCACACCTGCTGGCCATCGTGATCACGTCGGGGCTTATTTTTTGGATCTGGCGGCGAGACCTGTTGCTGGCTGCTTCCTTGACCGCCGGCTACGGGCTGCTCGCTGGGCTGCTGCGGAAGCTGCTGCCCGACTGGCACTCGCGCGCCCACGCTTTTTTGGCTGCCTTCGGAGCCAGCCAAGCGATCTTCTTACTACGTATCGCCTGGGCCATCCTGACAGTGGATCTGGCACCCCTCGTCAGGTTGGGATCACTGCTCCTGTTCACGGCAGAATTCATCGCTGTGGTCTTGACCATCTACTTTGCCTATGAGGTGCTGGATGTGACGTGCCGTTTCCATTGGCGGCGTCATTTTCCGCCGTACCGCTCTCCCAACGATTATTGGCCTAAAGTCTCGATACATGTTCCTGCTCACTCCGAACCCCCGGAGATGGTCATAAAGACCCTCACCTCCCTGCGCAACCTGGATTATCCTACCTATGAAGTCATTATGGTGGACGACAACACGGATGAGGACGAGCTCTGGCGCCCGGTGCTGGAGTTCTGCCACCAGTACGGGATCAAGGTTTTTCATCTGCAAAACTATCCCGGCTTTAAATCTGGGGCGCTGAACTTTGCCTTGAAGCAGACCACCTTGGATGTTGAGGTGATCGCCGTAGTGGATTCCGACTATGTGGTCCAGCCTAACTTTCTGCGCGAGACGGTGCCTTATTTCCATAATCCCCGTGTGGCTTTTGTCCAGACCCCGCAGGCGTTTCGCAACCACGACGAGAACCTGTTTGCCCATTTCAGTGCCCTGGCGCAGCGTTTTTTCTTCGAAGTCAGCATGCCCTCCCGTAACGAGAAGAACGCCATCATTTTCTGCGGCACGATGGGGCTGATCCGCAAGCGGGTGCTGGAGCGTATTGGCGGCTGGGATGAGTGGTGCATCACCGAAGATGCCGAGGCCAGCCTGCGCATGCTCAGCAAGGGTTACCAGAGCGTATATATCAACCAGCCTTATGGGCACGGATTGTTACCCTCTACCTTCGAGGACACCAAGAAGCAGCGCTTCCGCTGGGCGTTCGGCGGGATGCAGATCCTCAAACGCTACGGACGGCAATTGCTGCCCTGGCCGGTTCCGCACCAGAGTTACCAGCTCACCTTCCGCCAGCGGCTAAGCTACCTGATGGGGTTGTTGGGGTGGTTTAACGATCTGCTGGTGCTGGTTTTTACCGGGTTCCTGCTCTTAACGGCAGTGGCCTTCAGCTATGGTTGGCAGCTGCCGGTGAGGCAGCTTGCGGAATGGATCCTGCTGGTGCCGGTCCTCTCGATCACGACCGGCCTCTTGCGGGTAGCCTGGGCGCTGCGCCTGGCAACAGGATGTAGTTGGCGCTCTGGAGTAGGGGCTTTCAGCACGATGCTCGCCCTGAGCTGGACGGTTGCCCGGGCATGCCTGGCGGCGCTCTGGAACGATAAGGGAAAATTCCTCCGCACCCCCAAATTTGCGGTCGAGTCTGACCTGGGCCGCGCCTTGAGGGCTTCCAGTTGGGAGGCGGGGCTGGGGATTGTATTGGTGGCAGCCATCCTGCTGGTGTTGAACGCGCACACCAATTGGGAAGGGGTGCTGTTGGCCGCGCTTCTTGGGTGGCACGCGCTGGTCTATCTCTCGGCGCTGCGGTCAGCCTTGATTGAGACGCTACCTGTCGAAGCAGCTAACTTGCAGGACGAATCAAAGAAAAAGGCATGGGAATTGTAGAGATCGCGGTTTCGGTACAGCAAAAGATCAAGAGCCAGGTTAGCCTGGCCTCTCTCAGCCGGGAGGGATGGATCGTGGCAGGTGTGATGGCTGCCGGAGCGATCCCGCGCTTGTTTTACCTGGGAGGCAAGAGCATCTGGTTAGACGAGGCCTTCAGCATGGCTATTAGCCGGAGAAGCCTGATCGATATGCTGGCGTTGGTGGTTCTGTCGGACACCCACCCGCCACTCTACTACCTGCTACTCAAGCTTTGGATGAGCCTGGGAGATGGAGAGGCTCACGTGCGGCTGCTCTCGGCCTTGTTCAGCATCGCAGCCATCCCGGTCATGTACAACTTAGCCGCCCATCTCTATGGTGATCGCCGGGTTGGCTTGATAGCAGCCGCCATCTTAGCCGTTTCACCGTTCCAGGTCTGGTACGCCCAGGAAGCCCGCATGTACGCCATGTTGACCTTCCTGGTTTTGCTCTCGGCGTACTTCCTCTTTCGAGCGCTCCAATCCGGCGATCTCAGGGATTGGGTTGGCTATGTCATCGCGACAACCCTGGCGTTGTATACCGATAATGGCGCCATCTGGTACATGCTGTCGATCTCGATCTTCTACCTAGTCTCGATGAAGCGCTTCCCCGCGCGGTTCTTGGATTGGTTCCTCAGTAACGCCGGCATCTTTTTGCTGTATATACCCTGGCTGCCGTTGTTCATCAAGCAGACTCTCCAGGTGACTGAGAGCTTCTGGCTGCCCCCGCCATCCTTCCAGACCGTCTTGGGAGCCCTCCTGGATTTTCAAAGCTTCAACTTCCCTCTGATCGAGTTCAGCCTGCTTTACATGGCTCTGATTTTCGTGTGGGCGTACATCGTCCCTGGGAGGGATTGGCAGCGGCGCCTGGCCACCCTGTGGCTGTTCGCGCCTCTGGTGATCTCATTGCTGCTCAGTCTGCGCCAGCCGATCTTTCTAACTCGTAATCTCATCGTCGCCTCTCTGGGGTACTACCTGTTGGTCGCCGGCACCATTTGGAGGTTCCGCAGCCAGAAAGCTACCCTGGCTCTCCTGCTCCCGCTGGTCGTGATGAATCTGGTGTCGATCGGGTACAACGCCAGATGGGAGGAGAAAGAAGACTGGCGGGCCGTAGCCCGCTATGTGGCACGCTCTTCACTCAAGAGGCCGGGCGGTATCGCGGTTTTCCTGCCGGGTTACTCTGAGATCCCCTTCGACTATTATTTTAAGGATTACCATAGGCCCATGGACACCCAGGGGTATCCCGGAGACGAGCTCCTGCTTCATCCTAACCCGAAGCAGGTGGCGGATATCGCCAAAATGTTGGAGGGCCGTCCGTATGTGTGGCTGGTTGTGCGCGATATTCAAACGGCCGATCCCGATTGGACGGTGAAGGCCTGGCTGGATACACACGGCTACATTCGCCAGAAGGATCTGGTGCGAGAGAACATTTCCGTGCTGACCTATGTCCGTTGGGATAAAAATCCCCCGGGTCAGGCCACCGGGAATACCCAAACTGGGTCAAAGGCCTACATTCCTCTCGTCTATAGCGGCTCAGGGCTCCAGGCGTATCGGGTCAAGCCTGGGGAGACCTTGCTGGAGATCGCTGTCCGCTTTGGGACGACCGTCCAAACCCTGATGGAAGCCAACGGTCTGGAAAATCCCAATGATCTCGCCGCTGGGCAGGAGCTGTTGGTGCCCGTTGTAAAGGAGAACGCCTCGGGGACCGGAACCCCTTATCCGTAAGGAGTCGTAGTAGAATAACTCCGCATTTTATCTATCCGCAGAAGGCGCAGATTGTCACAGATTTTTTTATGGAACCCAACTGCGCCGTAGGTCTGCGGATTTATTCTCTGACACGTACTAAGGCAGAACGGACGGGATGGCGATAGACGGAGGGCCTCAGATTCGTGGGATGTACCGCCTGGAGGAAGAGATCCACCGGGGGCTGTCAGCTTCGGTCTACCGGGGGAGCTATCTCGAGAGCGGCGATCGGGTCGCTGTCAAAGTTTTTCACGAACGCTACCAGGCCGATCCGCGCTTTGCCATCCTTTTCCGCGAGCACCTGCGCACCCTGTCCCGCCTGACCTGCGAAAATTTAATCGCCATTCTGGACTATGGCCTATTCGAAGGCCGGTACTACATCGTAACGGAATGGGTTGAGGGGGTGGACCTGGGAGCGTATCTCTCCGATCACGGCACTCTCTCCCCGTGGTGGGCGGCGACGGTGGCTCGCCAGGTTTGCCTGGCGTTGGAAGCCGCGCACCAGGCTGGGTTGGTACACCGGGGAGTCAAGCCACAAAACATCCTGTTGACCGCCCTGGGGCGGGTCAAAGTGACCGACGTTGGCATGAGCGGGCTGGTCTCGGAGACAGGTCTTTCCAGGACGAACGTGATGCTGGAAGGGATCGGGTATATTTCCCCCGAGCAGGCGCGCGCAGAGCCGGTTGGGCCAGCCTCGGATGTCTATAGCCTGGGAGTGACCTTGTTTGAGATGCTCACCGGCAGGCTGCCCTTCGTGTCAACCGACGTTTGGACTCTGGTGCGCCTGCACGCCACAGGTGTTCCGCCCTCACCGCAGGCGCTCAACCCGCGCCTGCCGGCCGACCTGGCAGAGGTGGTACGGCGTTCGCTGGAGAAGACCCCTGGGCGCCGCTTCGCCAGCGCGGGCGAGGTGGAAGCAGCCCTGGCGGTCGTGCAGAATACGGGCAGCTTATCCCAGGCAAAAGGTGGCACCGCAGGCGGGCCGGCTTCGCAGCTGGGATGGAGGTCGTTCCGGGAGTGGCGAGCCAGCCTCCAGGCGTTGAAGCGCCTGTTGGCGAGCCGGGTGCCCATTGGCCTGCCGGGTTGGAACCTGCCCTTCTTTGTTGTGCTGGTCGTTCAGTTCCTGGTCAGCTTCTTGCTGGCATGGCTCGTTTTTTACGGGTTGGTTTTATTATTCAAATAAGCCTGTTACGACGGGTTGTAATGCGGCCTTGTGATTAATATCACAGCTTTCTTGTGACGATTGACAATAACAAAATGTCCGTTTCTTCGGTATTATGAAAGTTAGAAAACGGGATTTCAGGACGCATCATGCGTCTCCTGATGTTCATCGCTGTTTCCTCCTTTGGCGAAAGCTTCCGCCGGGTACTCCTCACCGCCCCGGCGGAAGCGATTTAAAGCGGAAAAAGAAATCTGCGGGCGTTTTGCGCCCGCAGATTTCTTTTTCCGCTGATTACAGCTCCTGGTCTACCGACGGCAATACGACCGTGAACCTCGAGCCGTGCCCGGGGGTGGAATCCACCCAGATGCGCCCCTGGTGGTTTTCCACGATCGACTTGACGATCGCCAGCCCCAGCCCAGTACCCGATATATCGGTGGCCACATTGCTTGCCCGGTAGAACTTGTCGAAGATATAGGGTTGGTCGGCGATGGGGATGCCGGGGCCGTCGTCGCTGATCTGCAGGATGATCTGGCCTGCTTCTGCCTGGGCGCTGATGGTCACCTCGCCGTTTACCTGGGTATATTTGATAGCGTTGCCGATCAGGTTCTCCAGCATCTGGCGCAGGCGTACCAGGTCCCCGAGGATGGGGGGCAGGTCATGCGGCACCTCCACCACCAGGTGCTGCGATTTGTCGACGAGGCGGGCACGCAGGCTGTCCAGGGTATAGTGCACCAGGGTTGGCAGCGGCACCACCTCTTTGCGGGCATCGAAGCCGGCCTCGATGCGCCCCAGGTCGAGCAGGTCGTTGATCAGGGCGGTGATGTTCTGCACGCTCAGTTCCACGCGGCGGATGAACTCTTTCTGCTGATGGTTCACCGGCCCCACCCGGTCGATCAATTCGATGTAACCCAGGATGGCAGTCAAAGGAGAACGCAGGTCGTGGGAGACGGTGCTGACGAAATCACTTTTGATGCGGTCGAGCTCCTTCAGGTGGGTGATGTCTTGCAGGATCACCGCCAGTCCCACCTCGGGGATGGGTGTCACCTGGGCGTTAAAGACACGCCCTTCCTCCAGATTGATCTCGCTGCGGTAGGGTGCGCTGGCCTTCTCGTCGCTGAGGACCTCCAGCAGGTCGGTGCAGCGGATGACATCGCCCACCGGCTTGCCGACCGGGTTTTCATGCTCGACGGTAAATGCCTGGCGGGCTGTCTCGTTAATCAGCATCAGGCGTCCATCCGGATCCACAACGATCACCCCGTCTTTAATGCGGGTCAGGATTGTCTCCAGCTTGTTGCGCTCGATCTGCGAGCGTTCGTACAGGCGAGCATTCTGGATAGCGATAGCAGCGTAGCCCGCCAGCGCCGAGACCAGGCCGAGATGATATTCGCTAAAGGGGTGACCGCTGCTACGGTTATCAACGCCTAAGACGCCTATCGGGCGATCTTCGACCACCATGGGGACGTACATCAGGTTGTGCACCATGTAGGTGGTTTTGATCTTCTTGGGTGTCTTCTCGTCCAGGATCACCGCCTTGCCGGTGCGCAGCGCCTCGCCAGCCAGGGTATCGTTGGCGGGCAAACGGAAGGTGTGCACGAAATCCTCGCGGAAGTTGCGCGCCGCCCGCATATAGAGCTCACCTGTCGTTTCATCCAAAAGCAGCAGGCTACCCTCTTCGGCCTCTGTCAGCTCCACCGCTGCCTCCACGACCGAGGTTAAGATGCTGTCCAGCTCCAGGGAAGACGTCACCGCCCGTCCGATGTTCTGCAAGGCTTCCAGCCCAGTCAGGCGTTCCTGCAAGGATTGGGTATTGCGCTTGACCTCGTGGAGTGTCCAATCATCGATCACCCGGCGGCGCTGTAGGGCGCGGCGCACTGCCTGCAGCGCTTCGGTGGAGTGTACAGGCAGGCTAAGGTAATCGGCGACGCCCATGCGGATGGCTTCTACCGCTAGGGTATCGGAAGGCTGGCTGCTAACCAGCACAACCGGCAGGTTGGGATGCCGTCGCAACAGGTTAGAGGCTACATCCAGCCCTTTGAGACGTTGGCCTTCTTCTTTGCCGGGTAGATCGTCCCCCAGCAGGACCACATCCGGCGCGCCGGCCTGGGTCAGCGTCTCGAAAGTTTGAAAATCCTTGACAAGGGTGACCTGGTAACCAGCGGGACGTAAAGAACTGCGCTCGATGGTGCGGCCTAAATGGGAATCCGATAAAAAAATGAGGATCTGTTCGTTTGCCATTTAATCTCTGGTTTGTTGGCTGGCGCTCTGCAGGCTCAAGGCGCGCTCCCGAAGAGCCTTGAACAGGCGGGCATTGACGATGGAGATTGAGGCATAATCGGTGACTGCCTCCAACAAGGACTGGCAGTTTGGGCTGAACGGGACTGCGGCTCTGCGCAGTACGGTGAGTAAGCCGATCACGGCGCTCTTGGCCTTGACCGGCATCACCAGGACTGATAGGCCCAGGCGCGAGATTTTGAAGCGCTTGATCGGATCGCCATGGATGGATAAAGGCTCTCCCGAGACTGCGACCAGCGAGCTGATGCCGTCATCCCAGGGCCGGTTGATCCGTTCAGCGATCATCTCGGGCAGGTTGCGCTGGGCGCCCAGCAGGAATGCCTTTCCCGGGTCGTCGCGCAAGAGCAGCCAGCCACTGTCGGCCTCGGCGATCGTCACGGCGCCCTGCACGATGCGCTCGAAAAGGGTGTTCGGCTCCGTGATCGAGGTCATAGCTTTGCCAATGGCGGAGAGGATGGTCAGCTCGCGCACACGCCGCTGCAGCTCCTGGTTGGTCTGGTTGAGTTGGCGCACCAGGGCTTCGCGCTCGCGGCGCGCCCGAACCTGTTTGAGCACACGCTCCACCGCCGCGATGACCTCTGTCTCCCGCGCCGGCCAGAGCAGGAAATCGGCGGCGCCCAGGCGGAAAGCCTGGATGATGTTGCTTTCCGTTCCTTTTTCGGAAAGCACGATCATAGGGATGTCCAGCCCCTGGGAGGAGAGGGCCACCAACAGGTCTTTGGCGCTCAGTTCGGGTAACTTTAGGTTGGCGATGATCAGGTCAGGGAAGGTACGCGCCGCCTGCTGGATGGCGATGGGGACGGTAGCGATGGTTTCCACCCGGTATCCCAGCGGTTGCAGCGCCTGCCATGAGATCAGGTCGCTGATCTCGCGGCTATTTTCAACGAGGAGGATCCGCTCCCGCTGACTCATCATAGGGTCAATCATAGCATGATTATCGCTCTTTATGCACGGGTGGACGGCAGACCATACAAAATTGAGAGTGTTGTCAGGTGATTCCACCTCACCCCCATCCCTCACCCCGGACCCCTCCCTCTGCCTGGCCGATTTTGGGGGAGGGGACAAGAATCCCAATTTAGGGTTTTCCTGCGGTCCGGACCGCAGGAAAACCCTAAATTGGGCTATTTCTCCCCTTGCACTTGGGAAGGGGTCAAGGGGGATGGGGTCTAAAATCGTTAGAATATCATAAATGTTTCCTAACCTACTTGACTTTGTATGCCTGACGCGCATACAATCATATCAACACATCACGGACCAGATCCGTTCTCAAGTTGGTGCCATGGAATACAAAGACTACTACAAGACACTGGGTGTTGACCGGAAGGCAAGCGAAGCAGACATTAAGCGTGCTTATCGCAAACTGGCG
>Ga0153916_10002667_pt1 | contig 13048 bp, 8 predicted proteins | sample Opewatmetagenome_FD_109642 | JGI IMG/M metagenome (GOLD analysis project Ga0153916, IMG submission 109642) | Freshwater wetland microbial communities from Ohio, USA - Open water 3 Core 3 Depth 4 metaG | ecosystem: Environmental > Aquatic > Freshwater > Wetlands | place: USA: Ohio, Lake Erie, Old...
CCGGTCATGCACTCGTTGAAGTACATCGCCGACCAGGCGCCGGGGTGGTCCTTGAACTCGGGCGAGACGCCCCGGGGGAAGGTGACCATCAGCAGCCCGCCCTCGCCCGGCATCGCGTACCACCGGCCGGGCTTGTGCCGCTCGCGGTACGGCCCGACGTCAGGAGTGAAGTTGTACTTCCACAGCGACTGGAGGGCTGAGCGGGTCTGGGCTGTGGGGAGGATTCGCCCCAGGCCCACCTGGAACGCCCAGCTCTGCCCGTACACCTGGTCGATCGAGCAGCCGTCGTAGGAGCCGACCACGCCCAGATGGGCCGGGTCGGCCTTGTGGAAGAAGTACTCCCCGTTATAGAGCTTTTCGACGATGCTCTTGCTGCCCACCTCGAAGATCGCCCGGGCACGCCGGGCGAAGACCTCGTCGCCGACCTCTCGGGCCATCTCTTCCCCGGCCCGGATCGCCGCCAGGTAAAGCGACGAGAGCCAAGCCACCTGGCCGAACCAGTCGGCGTCCAGCGTGTTGTGCTGGTTGCCGTCCAACAGGCCGTCGCCGTCGGCGTCCTTGGCGATCAGGCACTCCAGCGACCGCTTCACGCGGGGCCACAGGCGGCGCAAGAAGCGGTCGTCGGGCGACATCTGGTGCTCGCGGTACACGCGGAGGATCGTGCCGGCCTGACCGTCCACGGCCAGCCCGTGGGCGAACTCGCCGCGGAACTGGATGATCCCCGTGCCCGGATCGAAGGAGAGCCCGTAGTCGACCCGCTCGCGGCAGATCCGCTCCAGCTCGGGGAACAGTCGGGCCACGGCGTGGGCGTACTGCCAGACGTGGGTGCAGGTCCCCTGGCAGCAGCCCACCCCCTCCCAGCCGTAGAACCGGCCGCTGGCCAGCCAGAAGCAGGTCGAGGTGGCCAGGGTCGAGGTGTTGGCCAGCGTGCGGTCGAGGAACCAGTAGGGGAGGGTGGAGTCGTACCAGGTGTCGCGCCACAGCCTGGTCTGGCCGGCCAGGCGGTCGAAGTTCTCGGCGAGGTATCGGACCACCTCGCCGGCCGAGTGGAACCGGGTCGCATAGTACCGCCCACCCAGGTCGCGGAGTCCGTCCAGCTTCAGGTTCGGCATGTGCCAGGTGACGACGAAGGTGACCGTCTGCTCGGCCCCCGGCCGCAGACTGATCTTCCGGACCAGCCCGCCGCGAGGCGAGGTACCGACGGCTGGCACTGGCGGCTTGCCAGCCGGCGATTCTCCCGCACGGTCAGACGAGCTGCCCGTGGCGCCCCCCGGAGACGACACGGCAAACACCGCCTCCTGTGCGGGCCCCTCCGGCAGAATGGCCGCCGCGCGGTCCGCCGGGCCGCTTTCCAAGAGTGCCAACACGAGGGTGCCGAAGTCGGGCTGGTCGGCCAGCTCGGCGGCGATGCTCCGCGGCGTGTCGCTCAACACGATCCAGTCGACGCCGATGTTCCCCCACGGGCCCTTCTCGGCGTCGACGATCTGAATCTCCGCCTCTCGGCCGTCGAACCGGCGGACGTCGATCGACTGGGGCATCATGCGGTTGTCGTTGCGGCCGGTGACGCTGCGAACCGCCTTGCCCTCGACCAGGACGTTCACGCAGGTGCGGCCGGCGTGCGACCCGCCGCCGACCAACAGATTGATGAAGCCCCGCTCGATCGTGAACTTCTTGCTGGTGAGCGTGCCGGTGTGGGCGTCGCCCCCGCCCACGTCCTCGCCGTGCCGGACGTTGTGGCTGTTGACCAGCCGATTGCCGTGGGCCCCGACGTCCCCCTGGTATTGCGGCATCTTCGACTTCTCGACCGGCCCGTCGCCGAAGGCCGTGCCGGTCGCGGTCCAGCCCTCGTACGTCGGCTTCTCGAAATCCTCGAACAGGACGTCGGGCCGCGGGGCCCGGGCCTGCTCTGCCGGCGGACTCAGGGCCGAGCACTCCACGGCCAGCGCCGTGCCGAGCCGCACGACCCGGTTACGCCGCTCGACCGGGGCCGTCTTCGCGGCATTCAGGCAGACGGCGTTCTCCAGCCACCCGCCCAGCTCTACCGCCACCGGCCGATCGCTGGTGTTCTTCACCGTGAACCGCATCACGGTGGCGGGCAGGGCCGAGTCTTCCGTCTCCAAGGGAATAAACGGCGAGAAGGCCTCCAGCGACACCGCGACCGGAGTTGCCGGGTCGGCGTACTCGACCCGCCCGATCGGATACTCGCCGCGGAAGCGGACCTCGCGGAAGCCGCGGCGGTCCAGCGGCCGCACTTCGCGGCGGTCGCCCACCGCGACGCGGATCGCGAAGCCCTGGTCCAGCGGCGAGGCGGGGGTCATGGGCCGGGCGTAGTGCCCGTCGCCGGTGCCGACGTGCTGATTGAAGATGTCCCAGTGCCACAGCCGGCCGTCGCCGCCGAGGTAGACCTGGCCGGCCCCGATCCCGCCGATCGGCATGCCGATCTTCTCCAGCTCGGCCCCGCGATACACGGCCGGCTGGCCCCGCTCGACCAGCGACTTGAGCCACTCGGGCTTGAGCTTCTTATCGGGCGGCACGAGCTTCTCGAAATCCTCCGCGACGAACGGCCCTGCCACGGCCGCCTCCGGCTCGTTGTTCTCGGCGAGCGAGACGGCGGCCGCCGCCCCGACAAATTTCAGGAACTCCCGCCGCGTGGCTCCGGACCCACACTCGCCGTGATCACCGCCGCATCGGCACCGCTTGCACTGGCTCGACATGATGCTTCTTGCTCCAATGGTAGGATGGCAGACGCGAGAGTATGCCGCCCGTTTGGCCATGTCAAGGGCCACGGACCGGCGCTAGTGGGTCAATTTGAGATTGCCGGGTTTCGCGCACTTTTGTTTGTCAGCGTATAATGGTCGCACCAGGATTGAGTGGGAGGCGTTTCCGATGAAGGTCAACGTTCGAGCGGCCAAGTTGTTTGCAGCTCTCACCTTTTTTCTCTTCGTCGCTTTTAACATTCCGGGACGGCTAGTTGTTGATGGCACGACGACAAGCTGGTTTGCCGTGTCTGTCCCAGAGCCAGAACGATTTGCGGACAGAATTCCCTTGATGAAGCCAGCAAGATTGAACCGCGGCTGGCCATGGAGCTTCCAATCCGAAACGGGCTATCACTTCATCACCAAAGAAGGTCGCAATCTGCTTCTTCCCAAGCCCGACCGCCCATCGTTTTGGCAACGCACCTCGATCCCCCTAGTTGCGGCGAACCTCGCGGTCTCAGGCTTGTTTGCGATTATCATTCAATTGGTCTTTCGCATATTTGGCCGATGGGACTCGCACGATGCGGCATCGAACTGACCGACGGACGGGGCTCCTACAAAGAGCGAAATTCAAACTGACCCAATACCCGGCTGGCTCGTCAACGAGGCCCGGAGTTCCTATACTTGCTAAAGAGAGTTGGCACGGAGAGTCGCGGGCAAGTCGCAGCCCCCCGACCGAAAGGATTGTCCGTTGTCCGACGCGCTGAGCGAGCGAGTTCTCGTGGTTCCGACCGCGCTGTTCCACCGCCTGGGCCATTTCCAGGGGTTCTGCGACCGGCCGGAGCGATATCTTGGCGAGCTGTTCCGGGCCGAGCACGCCCACTACCGCCCCCGCCGCGAGGTGGAAGTGGACCCGAGCTTCAAGCAACTGATTCCCTACGTGATTTTCACTCACCAGGGTCGGGAGGGGCCCATGACGGTGTTCCAATACACCCGGGGCACCGGCCAAGGCGAAGGCCGACTGCACCGGAAGCGGAGCGTCGGCGTCGGCGGGCACATCTCGACGGTCGACTCGGCTCGGCGCCAGGAGGAGGACCCTTACCACGTCGGGATGCAGCGCGAGCTGGACGAGGAAGTCGTCATCGAGACCCCCTACACGTCCCGGTGCGTGGGCCTGATCAACGACGACCTGACCGAAGTGGGCCAGGTCCACCTGGGGGTCGTCCACCGCTTCGAGGTGGAGCGTCCCGCCGTGCGGCCCCGCGAAAAGGACATCATCGAAGCCGGCTTCCGGCCGGTGACGGAAGTCTTGAGCGACCTGTCGGGCTTCGAGACCTGGTCGGAGATCTGCCTGCGGGCACTGTTCGGGTCTTAGGGCCTGGAGAGCCGGAGATTGGGCAATCCTTATTGCAACCAAGGCGGGCCCTGGGCGATGGCCTCCGTACACGCGCCGATCTACATGGACAATCACGCCACCACGCGGGTCGATCCGCGGGTGCTGGAGGCGATGCTCCCGTTTTTCGGCGAGGTTTACGGGAACGCGGCCAGCACCACCCACGCCTTCGGCTGGCAGGCGAAGGAAGCCGCCGACGCTGCCCGGCAGTCCATCGCCCGGGCCATCGGGGCCCAGCCCAAAGAGATCTTCTTCACCAGTGGGGCGACGGAGAGCAACAACCTGGCGATCCGCGGGGTGGCGGACCGGGCCGCGCGGAAGGGCAGCCACGTCCTCAGCGTGGCGACCGAGCATCCGTCGGTGCTGGACCCGCTCGAATGGCTCGCCCGCCGCGGATACGAGGTCACCCTCCTGCCCGTCATCCCCGCCCCCGGTCCTGAGGCCGGCCGCCTCCGGCCGGAGCAGGTGGCCGAAGCGATCCGCGAGGACACGATCCTGGTTTCCGTGATGCTGGCCAATAACGAGATCGGGGCGATCCAGCCGCTGGAGGAAATCGGCCGAATCTGCCGCCAGCGCCGCGTGTGGCTGCACAGCGACGCGACCCAAGCCGTGGGCAAGATCCCGGTCAACGTGGAGCGCCTGGGCGTCGATCTGATGAGCTTCTCAGGACACAAGCTTTACGGCCCGAAGGGAATCGGCGCCCTGTACGTTCGCCGCGGCCCGCCTCCGGTGCGGCTGGAGCCCCTGATGCTGGGCGGCGGGCACGAAGGGGGTCTGCGGAGCGGGACGCTGAACGTTGCCGGGGTGGTCGGAATGGCCAGGGCCCTGGAACTTTGCGTGGAGGCGATGCCCGAGGAGACGGCCCGGCTGCGGGCCCTGAGAGATCGCCTGTACCAGGGGCTGACCGAGGGGGTGGCCGACGTTCGCCTCAACGGGCCCGCGCTGGGCCCTCCCGAGTGGCGTCTGCCGGGGAACTTGAACCTGAGCTTTCCGGGCGTGGACGGCGAGGCGTTGCTGTTGAGCATGAAGGAGGTCGCGCTCAGCGCCGGCAGCGCCTGCACGTCGGCCCGGCCCGAGCCGAGCCACGTGTTGCGGGCCCTGGGGCTGGCCGACGAAACTGTCCGCAGCGGCGTTCGGTTCGGCCTGGGGCGTTTCAATACCCCCGAAGAGGTGGAGTTTGTGATCGGCCGGATTGCCGAGACCGTCGCCCGGCTGCGAAAAATGGGGGGCTTCGGCGGCTCGGGGCTCGCCCCATAGCGCAGGCATCTTGCCTGCAGCACGGCCGACCCTCGTGCCGACCTGCAGCCTAAGCGGCTTGGCTTTCATGCCCCCGCGGCGTAGGATGGTATCGGTGGTGATGCCAGCAGACGAAAAGCAGTTGCTTGCCAGCCAGAGAGGAGCCGACCGCAGTCATGGCCATTACGTTGACGGAAACAGCCGCGGGAGAAGTCAAGCGGATCATGGAGTCGCAGAAGACGGAGCCGAACACCGTGCTGAGAATGGGGGTGGTTGGCGGCGGTTGCAGCGGGCTCCAATACTCGCTCGGTTTCGACAACGAGTACGAGCCCAAGGCGGATGCCCGCTACGAGCAGCACGGGGTCGCTCTGGTGACCCGCAAGAAAATCGCCTTGCACCTGGACGGGACGACGATCGATTTTGCCGACGGCCCGATGGGGTGCGGCTTCACGATCGACAATCCGAGCTATCCCCGCGGCGGCGGCTGCCCCGGTTGCGGCGGACACTAACCGTCGCTTGTTGCGTCGGAGAAAGGCCGGGGATCCGAAGGGTTACTCCTCCTCCCCGCCCCGCTCCTTGGCTGCCGCGCGGTGCCATTTCAGGCCGGCCTGCGTCTCCAGATCGTCTTTCCAGGTCTGGAACATTGCCGACCAGTCGTACCGTGCAACGCCCAGGTAGGCCTCGGCGGGAGTGTTGAGGAATCGCGTCCAGAGATCGCTGTCCGGCGGCGTGTACTGCACCAGCCGCACCACGTAGACGGCGGTCTTCGGCTGGTTCCACGCCAGGCCGGTCTCGCCGGGCCGCAGACGGAAAACGTCGCGCATGAACTCGACTCCCCCGGCCTCCACCCCTTTGACGTTGCTCAGCATCGGCGGCTGGCCGTACACCCACGCCGACGGGAATGCCCCAAAGGTCATCCAAGTGAACGGCTCGGGGCTGACGACGGTGAGGTCCTTTTGTGGGGCAGCCAGATCCTTCAGCGACTTGGAGGACTGGCGGGCCGCGGCGGCCAGACGCTCCGCCTCCTTGGCGGCCAGATCGCGGGCCTGAATCTCCTTCCATTTCCTCAGGACCCGCCCGCGCACTCCCGCGTCTTCCCACGAGAGCGAGTGTTCCGGGTCTTCCGCCACCTTCCAGGAGAGGTAGCTGTCTCCCGGGGTGTCCTGGGAAAGGACCGGCCGGTGCTCCGGCCACGCCCCGTAGATGACGTTGACGAACGAAGTATCGCGCGCGACCGATTTTCCGATGTCCATCCCCTGCATCTGGAACGCCGCGACCAGGCCGGTCCGGAACGCCTTGACGCCCTTCTCCTTGGCCATCGCCGCGAAATCCAACTCGGGGGGCGGAGTGGCCGAATCCCCTCGGGTCTTGGCCCTGGCTTTGTAGTCCACCCACTGGCGCTGGTAAACGGACATCCTCGCCTGCAAGGCGGTCAGCACCGATCGCACTTTCTGCTCGGCCAGGTCGTCCGCCAGCCGGGCGCGGATCTCGCTGCGGACTTTGTCCAGCGGGATGTACTTGGGCTCGCCCTTCTTCGCCTCCGCCGGCTTGGCGGCAGCGGCCTCTGGCTTGGCTGCAGCCCCGGCAGCCGCTGCTGGCTTCGCCGTAGCCGCCTCAGGCTTGGCCGGCGCGGGCTTGGCTGCCGGCGGTTCCAGCTTGGGTTGAGAAGGCTCCGCCTTCGGGGCCTTCTCCTCGTAAGAAACCAGCCGGAAAGGTGACTTGGACGGGACGGCGGAGCCGCCCCCCTTTTCCTTCGCACCCGGCTTCGCTCCCTCTGTCTTAGTCCCCTCCGGCTTGGCCCCTTCTGTCTTAGTCCCCTCCGGCTTGGCCGCTTGCGGCTTGGCCCCTTCCGCCTTGTCGGGGATGTTCTTCGGGGCTTCCTGTTTGCCGGGCGTCAGTTTGGGCAGCTCGGGCAACTCCTGCTCCAGATAGTTCTTTTTGTTCTGCTCGTAGAACTTGCGGATCGCCTCTTCGCTCACCTCCTTGGGATCCACAAAGCTCTCGCGCTGTGCCTTGAAGTATTGGACGTCAACCCGGTGCGGCTCGCGGAAGCCGGGCTCCGGCGAATCCGGACTATAGACCCTATCTTTGTACTTCTCGAAAAACGCCCCCAGCTCCTCTTCGGCAGGGTCAGGCACCTGGTCCACGAACTTGTCCACGGCCACGGGAAGGGCCTCGATCTTGGCCTGGCGGTTCAGGCGGAGGTAGTAATCGTAGCGCTGCGCCGGCGGCATCCCGGGAAGGCCCAACCCGAACATCTCCCGCAGGCGCATCGCCAGGATCTCCCGGCCCAACGCGTGGATCAAGATCTGTTCGGAAGTCTGCAGGATCCGCAGCCTTTGCTCGATCTGGTCTCCGGGCACCTTCCCCTCGGTGACCTCATTGAGGAAGGCATAGATCGCGTCGTCGTTGACGCGGAGCCCCAGCTCTTCGGCGCGCTGGGCCATCAGCCACGTCTCGACGACTGCCCTCTCGCTGGTCGGATCGCTCCCCATGAAGGCCAGGGCGCTTTGGATCGCTTCCCCCTGGACACGCTTCTGCATCAGGACTTGGGCGATGTTCTGGAACAGGGCGTGAACGATATACCGCTCGTGGGCGAGGCTTCGGATGTCGCTCTCGCGGAGTCTTCCGTACCTGGTCGTGCTGACGACGACGGCGTTGGCCTGGTCACCCCGTTGGGGGATGCGGTCCAAGAGGATCGGGATGAACACGAAGGCGAACATCGTAAAAATGGTGAGGATCGCAAACGCCGGTTTGCGGTGTTTGCGAAACCATTTGACTGGACCAGCCATGAATCATCACCTTCCTTTGGGGGATGGCCCTCGGAACTCGGCTTGACAAAGCCCGCCGCCTGGGGTTATGAGTGTCGCGCTGCTGCTCCGGGACGGATTTTAAGGGGGATTGTCGTAAATGCAATCCCAAAAAGGGGGTCGGGAAACTGGCCTACCCCGAGTGGTAACCATGATGGGGGGGGCCAGTTGTACGCAGGAACTGCTGCCCTAGAATCTCTGGGCGGGTTTTGGGCCGCTTCCTCCGGACGCTCGGAATCCTCCCAGAAGGCCCAGGAATGTGGTCCTCCGCGGCCAATACTTGCACAAGCAGATTGCGCATCTCTCCCAAACTCACTCAAACCACGTCATGCCGAAGAAAGCATCGCCTCGCCGGGAAATCTCGTTGATGATCGTGGAATCGCCCGCCAAAGCGCGGACGATCAGCCGGTTTCTCGGCCGGGGATTCGCCATTGAAGCCAGTATCGGGCACGTGCGGGACTTGCCGCAAGGGGCCAAGGAGATCCCCGAGCAGTACAAGGGGGAGCAGTGGGCCCACCTTGGGGTGAACGTCGGCCAGGGTTTTGAGCCGGTGTACGTCATCCCCCGGGACAAGCTCAAGCAGGTGCGGAAGCTCAGGGAGTTGCTCAAGGACGCCAAAGACCTTTACCTCGCCACCGACGAAGACCGGGAAGGGGAGGCGATCAGTTGGCACCTTTGCGAGGTGCTCCATCCGCGGGTGCCGGTCCACCGCCTTGTGTTCCACGAGATCACCAAGGAGGCCATCCTCGATGCGCTGGCCAGCCCGCGGCAAATCGACGAGGCCCTGGTCCGCGCCCAGGAGGCACGGCGGATCATCGACCGGCTGTACGGGTACGAGGTCTCGCCGCTGTTGTGGCGGAAGGTCCGGCCGAAGCTGTCGGCCGGCAGGGTGCAGAGCGTCGCCGTGCGGCTGATCGTCGAGCGGGAGCGGCAGCGGATGGGCTTCGTCCCGGCCGGCTATTGGGACCTGCTGGGAACGTTTGTCAAGTCCAGCGGGGAGAGTTTTCAGGCCGTGCTGGCGAGCGTGGGCCCAAGACGGCTCCCCTCCAGCCGCGACTTCGATCCTTCCACCGGCCGACCGAGGGATGCCTCGCTCCTGGTGCTCGACGAAGGCGAGGCCGCAGAGCTGGCATTGCAGCTCCGGCGGCACGAGCCGCGGGTGGGCGGTCTGGAGGACCGGCCCTACGCCTCCCGCCCCTATCCGCCCTTCACGACCAGCACCCTTCAACAGGAGGCCAACCGAAAGTTCGGCTTCACCGCGCGGCAGACGATGCAGTTGGCGCAGGGCTTGTACGAGACCGGCCACATCACCTACATGCGGACCGACTCGACCAGCCTGGCGTCCGTGGCCGTTGCCGCGGCGCGGGACCTGGTGGCCGAACAGTACGGCCGGGAGTACCTGCCGCCGGAGCCGAGGTTCTATGCGACCAAGGTCCGCAACGCCCAGGAGGCGCACGAAGCGATCCGGCCGGCCGGCCATCCCTTCGATCTCCCCGATTCGGTGCTGTCCGAGCTCGCCCCGGACGCCTTCCGGCTCTACGACCTGATCTGGAAGCGGACGATCGCCAGCCAGATGGCCGATGCCCGAGGGCGCCGGGTGACGATCACGGTGGGGGCCGGAGACGCGACCTTCGAGGTGAGCGGCACCAGCATCGAATTTCCCGGCTACCTGCGGGCCTACGTCGAAGGCTCCGACGACCCGCAGGCCGAGCTGGCCGAGCGGGAGACGGTCTTGCCGCCGGTGGCCGTCGGCGAGGCGCTCCGCTGGCGGCACCTGGAGCCCAAAGGGCACGCCACGCAGCCTCCCAACCGCTACAGCGAGGCCGCCCTCACCCGCGCCCTCGAAGAGGACGGAATCGGCCGCCCCAGCACCTATGCGGCGATCATCGAGACGATTCTCAACCGCAAGTACGTCTTCAAGCGCGGCAACGCCCTGGTGCCCACCTGGGTTGCCTTTGCCGTGACGCAGTTGCTGGAAGAGCACCTGCCGAAGCTGGTCGATTACGATTTCACCGCCCAGATGGAGGACGAGCTGGACGCGATCAGCCGGGGCGAGCTGGAGCACGTCGACTACCTGAAGAAGTTCTATTTCGGCAATGCCCACCCCGGCCTGAAGCCACTGCTGGAGAGCAAGGTCGACCAGATCGACGCCCGCGACGTGAGCCGGATCTCGCTGGGCAGGCCCGAGGGCAAGGGGCCGCAGGCCAAGGAGGTGTACGTGCGGGTGGGGCGGTTTGGGCCGTTTGTGGAGCAGGGGAAGCGCCGGGCGAGCGTCCCCGAGGGGATGGCCCCCGACGAGCTGACCCTGCCGGTCGCCCTGAAAATGCTCGATCAGGCCGCCCAGGGCGATACGCCCCTGGGATACTGCCCCACGACCGGAAGGCCGGTGTTCTTGAAAACGGGGCGGTTTGGGCCCTACGTGCAGCGCGGCGCCGCCGGCGAGGAAGAGAAACCGAAGAACGCCTCCTTGCTCAAAGGCATGCGGCCCGAGGACGTCACCCTCGAGGTGGCCTTGAAGCTCCTCTCGTTGCCGCGGGCGTTGGGCCCGCACCCGCAGAACGGCCAACAGGTCGTCGCGCAGAACGGCCGGTTTGGACCGTACGTCAAGTCGGGCGATGAGACCCGATCGCTCCCTGCCGATCTCTCCCCGCTGGAGGTCACGCTCGATCAGGCGCTTGACCTGCTGGCCCAGCCCAAAGCCGGTCGCGGCGCCAGGCGTCGCAGGGAGCCGATTCGGGTGTTCGAGGCCTCGCCGGTGACGGGCCAGCCGGTGCAGTTGCTGGCCGGACGCTACGGCCCCTACGTGACCGACGGGACGACCAACGCCTCGCTCCCCCAGGGGCTGGCGCCGGAGGGGGTGAGCTTCGAGAGGGCCCTGGAGCTGTTGGCCGATCGGGCCGCGCGGGGCCCGTCGCGCCGCCCCTCGCGTCGAGCGTCGCGGAGGAAGGCGGCTCGGACGGGGGCCGCTGCGAAGGAGACCTCGGCCAACAAGCCTGCCGCCCAGAAGTCGCCCGGCAAGGGGCCCGCCGCCACCAAGCCCGCCGCCGGGAAGAGGGCGAAGAAGAAGGCCGCCGCGTTGACAAATCGCGGCCGTCGGCCATAATGGCGATGTCGTTGCTCTGGGACGAGGACCCGGTCCGATGTCGCCCGAAGGACAGAAGAAGCCTTACCGCGCGAAGCCCCTGGAGGAGGACGGGTATGCGGTCCGCGACGCGGCCCCGCCTCCCCGCCCCGATCCGAGCGAGTGCCTGCTGCCGGCCCGCACCCAGGTGGTGGCGGCGGATCCCCTGCCGCCGCCGCCGAAGATCGCTTTCCTCTCCGGGGTATTCACCTTTCCCTGGTACCTTCAGACGCTCGGGGTCTGGGGGCTGATCTCCATCGGCCTGACCGTCTCGGTGCTCGGGATCGTGCTCTGCATCTGGCTGGTCGACGCGGGGCTGACCCTGGCGGCGCGGTGCTTCGCGATGCCGATCGCCTGGATCGTGCTGCTGTCGGCGGGCTACACGTCGGGCAGCCTCCTGGCGGTCGTGCAGGGGACGTCGGAAGGGTACGACGCGATCGACGACTGGCCCTACGGCGACTGGCGGGAGTGGGTCTGGTCGCTGCGGTATACCGCGCTCATGCTGGTTCCCACGCTCTTGGTTGCCGCGGGCGTCTGGTGCCTGACGTCGTTTGCCGGGTCCTGGATTCCCGCCTTCGCGGCCGGCTTCCTCGTCTATCCGATCCTGCTGCTGTCGGCGCTGGAGACCGGCTCGCCGCTGTCGCCCTATTCCCGGCCCGTGCTGGGGAGCCTGAGGACGCTCTGGTGGGGCTGGGCGATCGTCTACGCCGAGTCCGGCCTGCTCCTGGCCGCCTGGGCCTGGTACGTGATTGCGGAGTTTCCCTGGGCGCCGTTCCGGACGGTCGCCGTGGCCGGACCGCTGTTGGCGGCGATCCTCCTGATCTACGCCCGGCTTCTGGGGCGGCTGGTCTGGCGGGCGCAGCCGGCGGACGCCCGGCGAAAGAAGGGACGACGGCGTGCAAGACAATAACCTGCAAGACAACACGTTGGCGCAATTCACACGTTGGGCGACCCACGCGGCACGAGGAGAAACGCTCATGAGCTTCCGGGATTACGGCGACGCGAGGGCCCTGGCGGCCCTGGTCTTCACGGCGACGGCGATTGTGGCGGGATGCAGCCAGGCGGCCACCGCCCCGACGTCCTTTACCACCTACAACGCCAAGGATCAGTCGTTCCAGTGCCAGCATCCGGCCGATTGGGAAGCGGAGGGAGGCGGCGCGGGAGGCTACTACCATCTCCGCGTCCGGCGCGGCAGCGCGGCGATCAACGTGACCGCGGACCTGGTGGGCTCGTTGCTGGGCGACATCGCCCGGTCCTTCGGCCAGGCGGCGGGCGTCAGCGACGAACGCTTGTCCCCCGTCGCCCAGTTGCACGAAATGGCCAAAGAAGAGATGGCCGAGAGCTATGGCAGCTACCAGGAGCAGACGGCCAAGAAGATCAACACCGGCTTCGGGGAGACGTACCAGTCGGAGTTCACCGGTTCGGGCAGTTTTGGGGGAAAGGTGCACGGCTACCGGACCACCGCGCTGGCCCGCGACCGCCGCATCATCTGCGTGTGCACCTGCCCCGACGGCGATTGGCAGACGTTGAAACCGGCGTTTGAGAAGGTGATCGCCAGCCTTGCCGCGGGGCGATAGCGGCGGCCGGCTTGGCAGCGCAGCGATGAGCGAGCGGTGCCGATCATCGCCGGGGCGTTACGGTTCGTTGCGCGTGCCGGACTCCGGCCCGTTGACGGCCTTGCCCAAGGCGATCGCGTAGGCGGTGGCGTGGGTGTGGCAGTGGGAGATGGAGACGAGCAACTGGGTCACGCCGAGGCGCTCGGAGGTCTGTTGGGCACCGCCGTGGAACAGGA
>Ga0153916_10002669_pt1 | contig 13039 bp, 10 predicted proteins | sample Opewatmetagenome_FD_109642 | JGI IMG/M metagenome (GOLD analysis project Ga0153916, IMG submission 109642) | Freshwater wetland microbial communities from Ohio, USA - Open water 3 Core 3 Depth 4 metaG | ecosystem: Environmental > Aquatic > Freshwater > Wetlands | place: USA: Ohio, Lake Erie...
CCCGTCGCCCTGGAACGCGGCGAAGTCCTGCGGGCGGGAAAGCATCACGAGCCGCGGCGTATCCGTGCCGCGCCCGATCGTCAGGCCGTCAGCCGCTTTCGGCCGCGAGCGCGACGGGCGGCCAGGACTCGCCGGCCGCCGGCCGACTTCATCCGGGCTCGAAAGCCGTGCTCCTTGGCGCGGTGGCGCTTTTTGGGCTGATAGGTCTGCTTCATCAGGAGTGTCCGGGATCCTCTCCATCCGGCCTCGGGGACGGTCTGTCGTTTGCCCCTAAAGGCACGCAAACGCGCCGGGCGCCAGAAAGCGCAGGGCGCGTCGTCGTCCGGCGGATGATAGGTCCGGCCTCCGGGGGTGTCAAACGAACGCGATCTGGCCGGAATCCCGCCCAAGCGGCCGCTTGGGCGGGCGCACCTTGTTGCGCTCCGCCGGCGCCATCGCATACGCGCGTCGCCGGTGCCGGTCTTCGCTCGTGTGGACGGGCGAGCCAACGAGCCCTGCCCTGGCATCACGAGCCCTGCCCTGCCCTGCCCTGGCGGGTCGAGTATTCCCCCAGTCGTATCCATGGCACTTCGAACGCCACATGGGCGGCCTCTCGACGCCGACCACGCTCAAGGCGGGCGTCACGAGCATGACTTGTGTGCCATCGGCGCCCGGAAGGGCGCCGATGCGGCCCGGGTAAGACTCCCAAGAATATTGTCGGGCTCACGACGGCCGGCGACCCGCAGAGCCGACGGGACCCGTGGCGTACGCCCGACCCGGGGCCACGATCGGATACTCCCCTAGAGTATACTAGAATCACCTTGCGACGGGCGCCCGGCCGGTGCTATCCTCTCCGGGCCCTCGACGCCGGAGACGTACGCGGGAGAGCCCGAAGCCCCGTCCGGGAACCTCGGGAACGCGTCGACCGGTACCACACACGGCATACTTTGCAGACGCGCGAGGACCCCGGCGACCGATCCACGTTCCTCGGTCAACGCTACCTATCCATCGCCACAGTCAAACCGCAGGGTCCCATCGACGAATGGACGCGAAGCAGGTCTGGAGAGCGGCTCTGGGAGAGCTGCAGGTCTCACTCTCCCCGGCCAACTACGAGACGTGGCTGCGCGACACCCAGCTCCTCGACGTCGATGAGCAGCGCTTCCGGATCGCCGTGCCCAACGGCTTCGCCAAGGACTGGCTCGAGTCGCGCTATCGCTCGCTGATCAGCCAGACCCTGGCGCGCATCGTCGGCTACAGCGTCCAGGTCGAGTTCGTCGTCGGTTCGACGCCCGATGGGTCGCTCGAGACCGCCTCCGGGGAGGCCGCCCAGGGACCGGCCAGTCCTTCGCAGCAGGTGCGGGTCGAGCCGACGCGAGTCGGCGGCGAAGGCGGCTCGACCTACCTCAACCCCCGCTACACCTTCTCGAACTTCATCGTCGGCTCGGCCAACAGGCTGGCCCACGCCGCCAGCCTGTCCGTGGCGGAACGGCCCGGCCATGCCTACAACCCGCTCTTCCTGTACGGCGGGGTGGGGCTGGGCAAGACCCACCTGATGCACGCGATCGGCAACCAGGTGATCGCCAAGTTCCCGCGCAAGCGGGTGGTCTACGCGACCAGCGAGAAGTTCACCAACGAATTCATCACCTCGATCCAGCAGGGCAAGATCGACGAGTTTCGCGCGCGCTACCGGCGTATCGACCTGCTCCTGATCGACGACATCCAGTTCATCGCCGACAAGGAGCGGACGCAGGAAGAGTTCTTCCATACGTTCAATGCGATCCACGAGGACGGCAAGCAGATCGTGCTGTCGTCGGACCGTCCGCCCAAGGCGATCCTCACCCTCGAGGAGCGGCTGCGCAGCCGGTTCGAGTGGGGGCTCATCGCCGACCTGACCGCACCGGATCTGGAGACGCGGATCGCCATCCTGCGGGCGAAGGCCGAGGAAGGCGCCGTCCCGATCACGTCCGACGTCATCGAGTTCATCGCTCGCAAGGTCGTCAGCAACATCCGCGAACTCGAGGGGGCGCTCAACCGGATGGTCGCCTACGCCAGCATGGGCGCGATGCCGATCGGGATCGAGCTCGCCCAGGCCGTCCTGTCGAACGTCCTCTACAACCCGAAGAAGCGCCAGGTCACGCCCGAGCGGATCGCCCGGGTCGTGTCCGACTACTACTCCGTCCCGATCGAGGTCCTGCAGGGCCAGAAGCGCGACAAGGCGATCGTCGTGCCGCGCCAGATCGCGATGTTCCTGATGCGCGCGGAGACGGACGTATCGCTGCTCCGGATCGGGGCAGAGCTCGGAGGTCGCGACCATTCCACCGTCCTGCACGCCTGCGACAAGATCACTCGCGAGGTCGCCGTCAACGACGAGCTGCGCCGAGAGATCGCCGCGGTTCGCGAGCTGATCTACGCCGACTGAGTCGCGCCGGCCGGTGGCCGCGCCAGGACTCGAGCGAACCGAATTCGGCGGCCCAGCGCCCGCTCGATGTGGACAAGCGCCCGGAATCCGTGGAGAACCACCGCATACTGTGGACAGCACGGCCACGATCTGGCCAGCCGGGTGGGGACGTTCGTCGACGATCAGGGTCGGGCCGGCAGCCGACGGAGGCCTCCCCCGGCTGCCATCCACGCACCATCCGCCGTCACGAACACCGTCCGTACGGAGCTGTCCACCGCCGAGCGCCGGTCGTCAACCAGCCGTCCGACCATGAACCAGCACGGTCATCCACTCGATCCACAGCATGATGATGATGATGACGGGATGAGAAGATAGGGGGAAGATACCCACGACCCCACGGACGATCCGGTCGGGGAACGTCCGCTCCAGCGATGACCCGAACTGGCCCGACCACGGTCCCTCCGCCGCGATTCCGCGGCGTCACGCAACGCGGAGTGAATCCAACGTGAAACTCTCGGTCATGCAGGAGAACCTGGCGCGTGGCCTGTCGGTCGTCAGTCGCGCCGTCTCCAATCGGAGCACGCTGCCGGTGCTGGCCAACGTCCTGCTCAAGACCGAGGACGCCGGGCTCAAATTGACGGCGACCAATCTCGAGATCGGGATCACCTACTGGGTGCCCGGCAAGATCGAGACCGACGGCGCCACGACGGTCCCGGCCAAGCTCCTCACGGATCTCGTGAACTCCTTGCCGGCCGGTGACCGGGTCGACCTCGCCCTGCAGGCGGGCGACACCCTGCACCTGCGCTGTGGGCGGTTCGAGACCCACGTCAAGGGGATCGACGCGGACGAGTTCCCGGCGATCGGCGCGGCTGGCGAGCGGCCCACCACGCGGATCGCCCAGAACGCCCTCCGGCGAGCGCTGGCCGAGACGGTCTTCGCGGCGGCGTCCGACGAAGCGCGGCCGATCCTGACCGGCGTGCTGGCCCGGTTCGAAGGCGACCAGCTGACCCTGGCCGCCGCCGACAACTACCGGATCGCGGTCAAGACGATCCCGATCCTCGACGCGGTGCCGGAAACCAGTGTCGTCATCCCGGCCAGGGCGCTCAATGAGCTGGCACGCGTCCTGGCCGACGTCGAGGACCCGGTCGAGGTCGTCCTGGCGGCCAGCCGCAACCAGGTGCTCTTCCATCTCGACGGGATCGACCTGGTCAGCCGGCTGATCGACGGCCAGTTCCCGAACTACCAGCAGGTCGTGCCCCAGACGCACACGACCCGGGCGATCCTCGATCGAGAGGAGCTCCTCCGAGCCGTCCGGCCGGCGGCCCTGATCGCGCACGAATCGGCCAACATCGTCAAGCTCCAGATCGGAGCCGACGGCGAGCCCGGGATCACGGTCTCGGCCAGCGCCGAGGTCGGTGATCACGTCGGGCAGGTCGAGGCGACGGTCGAGGGCGACGGCACGACCATCGCGTTCAACGCGCGCTATCTGGCCGACGTGCTGACCAACGTGGCGGCCGACCAGTTCGCCCTCGAGCTCAACGGGCCGCTGTCGCCGGGTGTCTTCAAGCCGCTCGGCGACGAGCACTACATCCACGTGGTCATGCCCGTCCGGACAACCTCCTAAGCCCGCCGAACCGGAGGTCGGCCCGGCCACGCCCGGGTCGAACGACCCTGCTCGAATCGATCAGCCTGCTGGACCTCCGGGGATACGCCACCCTCGACGTCGAGTTCGCCCCGGGACCCCACCTGATCTGGGGGCCGAACGCGGCCGGCAAGACGAGCCTGCTCGAGGCGATGGTCCTGCTCGCCTGGGGTCGCTCGCATCGGACGACGGCCGACGGAGAGCTCGTCCGTTGGGGGACCGACCTCGCCCGCGTCGAGGGCCGGGTCGGTGCCGACCGCATCGAAGTCGCGATCGTCCGCTCCGGTACCACCGGATCGGCGGGACGGAAGCGGATCCGGGTGAATGGCCTGGCTCGGCGGGCGACCGGCCTGGCCGGGCTCCTCCGGGTCGTGGTGTTTGCCCCGGAGGAAATGCTCTTGATCGCCGGCTCGCCATCGCTTCGGCGGGCCGTGATCGACCTGCTGGCCTCGTCGGGCTCGCCGGCCTACGCCGACGCCCTGGCCACCTACGGCCGGACGCTCCAGCAGCGCAACAGCCTGCTCCGGGCCATCCGTGAGGAGGGCGCCTCGCGCGACGAGCTGCGCTTCTGGGACGGCGCCTTCCTCGATTCGGGGGCGGTCATCGTGACCGAGCGCCGGCGGCTGCTCGAGGCGCTGTCCGGGCCGCTCGCCGCAGCGCACGCGGAGATCGCACCGGACGAGGCTTCGGCCGCCCGCCTGACGCTCACGTACGCGACCAACGCCCCGGCCCAGCCGGGAGAGACCGCACGCGAGGCACTTGCCCGGCGCCTGGCGGAGACCGCCGAGAAGGAGGTCTGGAACGGCTCGACGCTGATCGGCCCCCACCGCGACGACCTCGTCTTCGAGCTGGCAGGACGGGACCTGGCGAGCTTCGCCTCGCGCGGCCAGCAGCGGACCGCGATCCTCGCGCTCAAGCTCGCCGAGCTCGACCTCCTGACCGAGCTCGACGGACGGCCGCCTCTGCTGCTGCTCGACGACGTCTTCTCGGAACTGGATCCCGAGCGGCGGTCGCACCTCGTCCGGCGGATCGCGGCCCTGCCGCAGGCCTTCGTCACCACGACCACGCTCGACGACCTCGACCCGGCCCTCCGCGCGATCGCCCAGGCGTGGGAGGTGCAGGCAGGTCCTGACGGGGCTCGGCTGGTGGCCGAGGTCTCGGCCAGTGGATCGTCCGGGGGGGTGGCCCGGTGACGGCCCGGCGACGGCCGATGGTCCGCCTCGGCGATCTCATCCCCGACGCCGCGCGAGCGCTCGGCCTGGAGGACGAGCTGCGCCTGTCGCGGGCGATCGCCACGTTCGAGGCGCTCGTCGCCGAGCGGGTCCCGGCGGCCGCCGGCGCCTGCCGTGTCGTCCGTCTCGAGGGCTTCGCGCTGGTCGTGGAAGCCGACGCACCGATCGTCGCCCAGGAGCTCCGGATGCGCGGTCCCGAGCTCCTGTCGGCCTTCGCGGCAGCGCCCGGCGGCGTCGGCGCGCGCGAGCTGCGCGTCCACGTCCGGCCCGGGGGTCGCCGCGTATAATCCGCCTCCCGCCTGATCACGAGAGGCTCGGATGGCCGTTCGACTCCAGCTCAAGCTCGGCGTCGTCATCGAGCACGACCGCCTCGCCGACTCGCCCGACACCCTCGTCGTGGTCGAGCCGAGCGTCGGTTCCGTGGCTCGCTCCAAGGGTCACCTCTACCTGCTGGTGACCTCCCGGGTCGTGACCCGTCACGCGCTGGAGGCGACCCGGCTGGCCGCCGAGACGATCCGCAACGAGTACTACTACGACGAATCGGCCGGGATCCGGGTCTGCCTCCAGAAGGCGATCGCCACCGCCAACAAGCGCCTCGCCCACCAGGCCGACCGGCTGGGGTTGAAGGCGACGGACGGCGGCGGTCCGATCGGCGTCGGCGTCGCGGTCGTGCGCGCCAACGAGATGTACGTGGCCACGGTCGGTCCGGCCGAGGCCTACCTGATCCGCCAGGCCAGGCTGTCCACGCTCCCGGACCCGCACCGCGAACGCGGCCTGCCCTCGCCCGACCTCGAACCCGACGTCTGGCGCGGCGAGGTGACGGTGGGCGACTCGCTCGTGCTCATCTCGCCCAACATCATCGCCAAGCTTGGCGCCGACGAGCTCAAGGACGCGATGCTCACGCTCCACCCGCAGTCGGCCATGGAGCACCTCCACCACCGGTTCGTGGCCGCCGACGGCTCGGGCAGCGATGGCGCCATCGCCTTCGAGGCGACCGAGGTCTCATCGACGACGAAGGCGCGGACGCTCGTGCCGGTCCGTCCGTCGGCGCCCCTCGCCGGCGCCCCAGACCGGTCGCCGATCCCGCTGGCCGACAACGTCCAGGCCGCCGGATTGGCGGTCAGCGCAGCTGCCGGCAACGCGCGAATGGCGGCGGGCGGAGCCCTGGAGCGGGCAGTCGCCTGGGTCCAGGGCCTGATGCCCCAGCGCAAGCCGGCGTATCGGCGCGTGACCCCGCTGGCGTCCCGCCGCGAGACCCAGCGACGAGCCGCGCTGGCCGCCCTGGCCCTGATCGTCGTCGTGGGCGGCCTCGGGCTCGGCGTCTACGTCTTCGGCAGCAACGGCACGCCGCAGGAGGCGATCAGCTCGGTGACCGCGGGGCAGCGGGCGATCGACACCGCCACCTCGGACCTCGCCAAGGTGACCGGCCCCGGAATCGACCTCGTAGCCGACGACCCCCGCCAGGCGCTCGAGCTGCTCACCGATGCCTACCGTCAGCTCGATGCCGCCGAGGCGGCCAACGTGAGCGATGCGGTCGTGGCACCGCTGCGCCAGCGTGCGCTCGCCGGCCTCGATCGCCTGTACGGCGTCGTGCCGGTCAAGTCGACCACCCTCTTCACCTTCGCGCCGGCGGACGGCGCCGCGCCGATCGACCTGCGAGCGATGGTCCGGGGGCCGGACGGGGCGCCCTACGTCATCGATCGCTCGACGAAGTCGGTCTACCGGGTGGACCTCAAGACGAAGAAGGCGACCGTGGTGGCACGGTCGGGCCAGAAGGCCACCGGTGGCACGGTGTCGACCCCGCGCTATCTCACGGTGGGCGGCCCCGACCTCCTGATCCTCGATGCCAAGAACCAGCTGTGGCGCTGGCGCCCGGCCGACACGAAGGGCAAGGGCACCCTCGTCCGGGTCAACGTCAAGGGCTCGACGTCCTGGGGCAGCGACATCATTGGCATAGCGACCTTTCTCCGGGACCAGTCGCGCGGGCTCTACAACCTCTACGTGGTGGACCCCTCGGAGCAGCAGATCGAGGCGTATTCGCCGGCCGCCGACGGCAACGGCTTCCCGGCGGCGCCCACCGCCTGGCTGGCGACCGCACGCGACGTCACCGGCATGACCTCGGTCTACGTCGACGGCGATCTCTTCGCGGCCGACGGCGGGACACTCGTCCGCTTCGTGTCGGGCAAGGACGACGGTTGGGATGCCGCGACCCCGGGCGACACCCTGCTGCGCCAGGCCCCGACCTACTCGATCGTGGCGGGCGGCACCGACCGACGGGTCGGCGACCTGTACGCGTTCGATCGTCCGAACGGCCGGATCGTGGCCGTCGCGAAGTCGGACGGCACGTACCACGCGCAGTACCGGCTGGCCGGCGGGGTCGCCGACTGGTCGGACCTCCGGGCCATGTACGTCGTCGCGGGCGTCGAGAACGCGCCGGCGACCGTCGTCTGGCTGTCACGGGACGGCGTCCACCAGGTCGTCCTCGAGGCGGTACCGGACAATCCACCACCCGGCTCGTCGGCCTCCCCGGCGCCATCGAGCGAAGCCCCCAGCGCCGCTCCGAGCCGCTCCTCCTCCCCGAAGCCGACCAAGAAGCCGTGATCCGACCGGAGCCGTGATCCCGCTTCGCGACGCCAACCCCACCCGCCGTCCGGCGATCGTCACCCTTGCGATCGTGATCGCCTGTTCCGTGGCGTTCGCCTGGGAGCTTGGGCTCGGAGCCGGCTCCGGCGATGCGGCGCTGAACCGGCTGATCGCGGACTGGGGCGTGGTCCCGGCGAGGCTCACCGCGGCCTGGGGACGCGGCGACTTCCTGTCCGGCGAGACCGTGACACTGGTCACCAGCCAGTTCCTGCACGGCGGCTGGCTGCACCTCCTCGGCAACATGCTCTACCTGTGGATCTTCGGGAACAACGTCGAAGATCGGCTCGGCCGGCTCGGCTTCCTGCTCTTCTACCTTGCCGGCGGCGTCCTGGCTGGGCTCGCCCAGGTGGCGGTCGACCCAGGCTCCATCGCCCCGACGATCGGAGCGTCGGGCGCGATCGCGGCGACCCTCGGCGCGTATCTCGTGTTCTTTCCCGGCGCGCGCGTCACCTCGCTCGTCTTCCTCGGCTTCTTCTACCAGCTGATCAACATCCCCGCAGCCCTCGTGCTGGGCTTCTGGTTCATCCTCCAGCTGGTCGACGGAATCGCCTCGCTCGGCGTCACCCAGCAGGGTGGTGTGGCGTTCTTCGCCCACATCGGCGGGTTCGTCGCCGGGGCCGTCGTGGCGTGGCTCGTCTCGGCGGTCGGTGGCGTCGGGCCGGCCGGTCGGCGAGCCGTGGGATAATCGGACCATGGACGACGAGCTCGTCGAGATGCAGGTCGAGAGCGTCCGGGTGCACATGCTCTCCAACCGCCACGTGGTCATCCTCAAGCAGGCCGACCGGGATCGCTACCTTCCGATCTGGATCGGGCCGTGGGAAGCGAGCTCCATCGCGATGAAGCTGCAGGGGCTGACGCCGGAGCGTCCGCTGACCCACGACCTGTTCGCGACGACGCTCGAGGAGCTCGGCGCCCAGATCGACCGGGTGATCATCTCCGAGCTGGCCGACGAGACTTTCCACGCCAGGATCCTGTTCGACCGCGACGGCCGGACCGTGGAGGTGGACGCTCGCCCGTCCGACGCGCTGGCGCTGGCGGTCAGGACCGGGGTCCGAATCTTCGCCTCGACGGCCGTCCTGGAGCAGGCTGCACTGGGGGCGGACGGAGGCCTCGGCGACGAGGGCGAGGAAGGCTCGCCGCTCGAGTCGATCGGTGAGGGGGTCGTCGATCCTCGCCTGGACGTCTTCCGCGATTTCGTGAATTCGCTCGACGCGGGCCCCGAGGGCGAGGGGCGCGGAAGCTAGGCCGGCTCTGCGCTAGCCGAGCATGGGACGCCCGCGCCGGAGCGCGGCGCGCCGGTTCGCCCACATCCGCAGGCGAAGCAGCCAGAAGTCGCGGACCGCGCGCAGCACCACCTGCGGCTTGGCCCCCGTCGCCGAGCCCGCCGTCCGCGGGTAGTGGGGGACGCCCACCTCGGCGACCGACGCGCCCTCGGCCTGCAGCTTGATCAGCAGCTCGGCCGAGAAGAAGGCCCCGCCGGATTCGACTCGCAGCGTCTCGAGGGCGGTGCGCCGGAAGAGCTTGCAGGCGCAGTCGACGTCGGTCACCCGGAGGCCGAAGAAGATCCGATTGGCCAGCCGGTAGGCGCGGGCGTAGAGCGTCCGGACGAGCGGATCGGCCCGCTTGATCCGGAAGCCGACCACGACGTCCGGCGCGTCCGCCGCCGCCAGGCGGGTCGTGAGTCGGCCGAGATCCGCGACCTTGAACTGGCGGTCGCCGTCGGTGAAGGCGACCAGCTCGTAGCGAGCCGCCGCAAAGCCGGATCGGAGTGCCGCCCCGTAGCCGAGGTTGACCGGATGGCGGACGAGCCGGACGATGTCCGGGTGGCGCTCGGCGAGCGCCTCGGCGAGGCTCGCCGTGGCATCCCGCGAGCCGTCGTCCACCGCGATGATCTCGAACGTGTCGGCCAGATTCGGCAGCGCGGCCAGCGCCTCCTCGACCAGGCCTTCGAGGTTGGCCGCCTCGTTGTGGGCGGGGAAGAAATAGGAGAGACGCTCGACGCGGCCGGGCGCCGGTTCGCTCACGAGCCGGCTCCCCGGCGAGCCACGACCCGCGTCAGGTCGAAGCCGACCACGTCGTTGATCGGCTCGAGCTGGTAGCGCGCGGTGAGGCTGGCGATCTCGTCCGGGTCCGAGCGGACGATATAGACCGGCCGGATGCCGAGGTTGGCGTCGATCACGTCGGTGATGTCTCCGAGTCCTTCATCGAGGCGCGTCCGGTCATCGACGATGGTGAGATCGGGGCGCCGACCTTCGACACGCTGCGCATACCATAGCGGCGTCGAGAAGCTCCACCAACTGACGATGACCGCGTCGGGCTCGATGACCTCGAGTGCATGGTCCGTCCAGGCCTCGGCCGAGCGATCGCCGCTCTCGTCGACCGCCACCAGGCGGGTCGGGATGGCCTGCAGCGTCGGGGTCAGGAGGACCAAGCCAAGGATCGCCGTCGCGATGGCGATGGCGGCCGGCCGCCCGTCGGGTGCCGCGGGGTCGCCCAGCGCGACCGCCAATCGATCGACGAGGCTGCCGACCAGGATGGCCAGCCACGTCCAGGCGATCAGGATCGGCCCGAGGTAGTACCGGCCGATGTCGGCGTTCTCGTATGACGCCGCGAAGAAGCAGGTCAGCCCGAGCGCCACGCCCGTCAGCAGCGCGAAGCGCGGCCGCCGGGCGGCGGTTGCGAGGAATCCGAGCGGGATGAACACGGCCAGCGGCCCGAACTGGTCGGCGCTCAGGCCCGCGAGCTCCCCGAGCTTCCGCGGCAGGTCGCCGAATGGATCCACCAGGCTTCCCTGGAACTGCTGGCCGAGGGCGACATACCAGAACCCGTCCCAGGTGTCGGGCCGGCCGTACACCAGCGGGGCCCGGAAGAGTCCCGCGCGCAGGGGCAGCTCGAGATAGACAAGGGTGAGGGTGACGGCGAAGGCGGCCATGCAGGCGACGACGAGGCCTCGACGCTGCCGGATCGCCGGATCCACGGCCAGGACGAAGAGCCCGACGGCCGGAGCCAGGAGGAGCGTCAGGGAGTGGTTGCCGAGGGCAAGACCGAAGACGGCCGCGGCGGCGACGAGGTAGCGATCAGCCGGGTCGGCCGCCTCGCGACCGCGACCGCGGCCGCGTCTGCCGCTTCGGTCGCGGCCGTAGCTATCCAGTCGGACCCTCGACTCCCAGGCGACGAGCAGCCGCAGGAGCAGGACGACGAACACTAGGTGCAGGGCGTGCGCGTCCGCGTGGGTGCCGATGGCCCACGCGAACGGCGTGAGCGCAAGCCCGAGGCCGGCCATCACGCCCAGGGCCGTCGAGCGGGTCAGGGCTCGGACCAGGTCCACGGTGATCCCGGCCGCCGCGCCCAGGCAGAGTGCCGACAGCAGGTTCATCCGGAATGCGGGCTCGCCGAATGGCTGGAGCACGACCGACGCGAGCCAGCCGAGCAGGACGTAGGTCGGGAAACCGGTCGGATGGGCGGTTCCGAGCAGCGGCCCCACCGTCTGGAGCTCGCCCGTGTCCCAGAACGCCACGCCCGGCAGCAGGGTCGCGCGGGCCGCGCTGAAGGCGACGACCGCAACCGCGATCGACGGACCGTGGCGCAGCCACGCCGATCGCGTCACCATCCGAGCAGCCGGCTCCAGATCACGCCCCACAGGTTGACCGCCACCGACAGGACGATCAGGCCGCCCGCGATCGCCATGCCCGGGCGCCAGCGGGAGGCGAGGCGTTCGGCGCCGATGGCGACCATGACCAGCGCGAACGGTGCCGCATCCAGGCTGAACCGGTAGCCGAACTGGACCCAGCCCTGGCTGAAGTGCATCAGGTTGACGATCGAGATCAGCAGCACGGCCACGGCAGCGCCGACGATCAGCCGGCTCCTTCGCACGCGCCCCAGGGCCGGGATCGCCAGCAGGTAGGCCGGGCTGGTCAGTATCACGCTCATCCCCACGTCGCGCGGGACGGCCAGCGGACAGGCCAGGTCGAAGAGGCCGCGAGCCGCGCCGGGATCCGCGCAGACCGCGACAGGCTGCACGGCAAGGCTGTCGGGCAGGAACCGCGGCAGCACGTCGGGAAGGGCGAACAGGGCGATCCCGAGGTTCTGGACGATGTAGCGCGGATCCTCCATCGACCAGTCGATGTGATAGCCAAGGGTGGGATAGCCGTTCGCCTCCAGCGCGTAGAGATAGTCGTAGGCGGGATGGAAGACGTGACCGGTGGTCGCGAGGTTGTAGAGCACGAGCAGCCCGATCGGCAGGGCTGCTCCCAGGCCCGCCGACCAGGCGCGCCGCCGCCAACTGCCGCCCGACCCGACGAACGCGAAGAACGGCGCGCCGAACACGACGGTCAGGCGTGCCGTGCAGGCCAGCCCGAACAGGAGCCCGGCCACGAACTGGCGCCGGTCCGGGCGGAGCGCCGCCCGCAGACCCGACCGCCGCACGCCGTCGAGCTCACCTGGCTCCCCGGCCAGCTCCGGCGCCCGGTCGCCCCGGAGGGCGATCCCGATCGCCACCAGGGTCAGCCCGACGGCCACGATGTGGGCCTGGTACCAGGTCGTCGCGACCTGCGCCGTGTACCAGAAGACGGTCCCGATGGCGAAGAAGATCGTGGTGCCCAGTCGCACGGACGGTCGGACGCGGAGCGATCCAAGCGCCCACCAGCAGATGGCGACATCGACCGCGGCCAGGATCGTGAAGATCGTCTGGGCGTCCGTCGCAAGACCCCAGACCGCCACGAACGGCAAGAGGACGATGGCCGGCAGCGGCGGGAACGGCAGCAGGCCCCGCGGCACGCCATCGGTCGAGGCCACCGGCAGGACGTCCTGGAAGTCGACGTTGCCGTGAAGGGCCCCGCTCGCCTCGACCGGGTAGCGGATCGCCGCATGACCCTCGAGGAACGCGGCGGCCTGCCAGACGAAGTGGTCGTAGTAGCGGTCGGTCCACGTCGCCAGGTAGATCGCCATCGCGGCGAAGGCGAGGGCCAGCCCAACGAGGACGGAGATCCAGCGGGCGGTCCGAGGGTCCGGCCACGGGCTCGCGTCGGGGTCCGGCGGGCCGCCCTGTGCTACGCTCCGATCCACCTTCCACGCTCGTGCAGGAGCCGTTCCCGGTGACTGGCCCCGCGTTCGGTGGGACCGGGCGAGGCACAGGAGCGCCGTCGC
>Ga0153916_10002670_pt1 | contig 13039 bp, 10 predicted proteins | sample Opewatmetagenome_FD_109642 | JGI IMG/M metagenome (GOLD analysis project Ga0153916, IMG submission 109642) | Freshwater wetland microbial communities from Ohio, USA - Open water 3 Core 3 Depth 4 metaG | ecosystem: Environmental > Aquatic > Freshwater > Wetlands | place: USA: Ohio, Lake Erie...
ATAAGCCCTAACAGACCAGTTTCAAGCAAGACCGATAGATAATCATTGTGAATCATATAGCTATACTGTCCCAATAACTCACCGACCCGGTATCTTCCTACTCCGTATCCTACACCGAAAAAAAGGTGATTTTTGGCTACATCGATGGCCCCTTTCCATACATAAATACGTCCCGCCAAAGTACTTGTACTGCTATAGGTCAAAGCATCGACTGATATATCAGAAAACCGCTGGGGAATCGCCGGTACCAGAACAACCAATAAGATTATTAATATGGGTAGAATTAATAATAGTTTTTTATACTTCATCAAGCCGATTACAACCATCGCCACTGCAAAACCTATCCATCCTGATCGACCAAAACTAAAAAAAAGACCGATTCCAAATAGACCAACCATGCCACCCCAAAGGAGCCGTTCTGAGGTTTTTTTGGAATTTATGAATTGAATAATTGACAAAGTCAAGATTAATGCTAGAAAAGCGCCTACACCCGAGTCTCCTATCCGAGTAGGTTCCCCATTTTCAGAAGCGGATATATTTCCTAAGGGAAGATTCAACAATTTTGTTAAAACACGGACAATCTGAGAGCCAGCCACGGCAAATATTACCCAGTTCACTATCTTAATAGAATCAAGCTTATAAATCAAAACCGAGTAGATGGATAAAGCGGTCGCTAATCGAAGGGTTATGGTCAATCCATCCATTAGGTGCCTTCCCGAAAATGCTAATGAAAATATGCATACCAATAAATAACCAATGAAAGGCTTTATGCCAAGTAAACGAGAAAAATTGATCCGGTGGAACAAAAAGTAAAATATGGTAGCTCCAATGATTCCAATTCCTAAAAGACCATTAGGGTGGTAAGGGGTTCCACCTCCCAAATAATTAAATCGCGAGGTCTCATAGAAAACTAAAAGAGCGAGGATTACGGCTACTTCAATATGGAAGAGCAGTAAATAAGCAAATAACAGTCCCCCCAGTCCCAAGAGTATGTAAAGAGAGGGAATATTAGGCAAAACCCCAACCACAAAAATACCCATTATTACGCCAGCTAAAACAGATGGGCAAAAGATAATTAAATATCTTTTGAAAGCCTTTTCTAATTGACCGGTTTTTTGAATTCCCTTAATAAATGGAAATATCATAAGTAATCTTCAATATATGCTTCAAATTTAACTTGTCGATTTAATATAACAGCTATTTTTATCAATATTCAATGTGCGATTATTGATCTAATCTTTGTAATGAGCATATCAACAGCAACCGAATTAAAGCCACCATCCGGTACAATTACATCGGCATAACGTTTGCTTGGTTCCACAAATTCAAGATGCATGAGTCGTACTGATTCTATATATTGTTTAACAACTGATTCTCGTGTCCGGGCTCGCTCCGCAATATCCCGCTCCATACGTCGAATAAACCGAATATCCGCATCGGTATCTACAAATACTTTTATATTAAACATTTTCCGTAATTCAGGATCTACCAAGATCAATATCCCTTCTACCACAATGACCTTACAGGGTGTGATTCGCTGGCATTCTGAACTTCTTGTGTGAGTAGCAAAATCATATTTCGGAACTTCTATCGCTTCTCCTGATAATAATTGCTTTAAGTGTTGGACTAATAATGAAGTCTCAAGGGCATCGGGATGATCATAATTAATATTTACTCGCTCTTCACTCTTTAAATGACTTCGATCTCGATAATAGGAATCGTGCTGAATGACCACCACATCACTCGTGTTCAATCCTTTCAATATTTCTGAAACGACAGTGGTTTTACCAGACCCAGTCCCTCCAGCGACTCCTACGATAACTGGTCGTTCTGGAAAATTTGCTGTTACCAGATTAGATAATTGATCGGTCATTTTGACCTCTCCTAAATCACTTTTGGTTGAGATCAACCAATCGACCTACATTTTACAAGTGGACAAATACAGGATAATGGAAGTCGAAAAAATGCTATGGTTTTGAGCCAGGCTTGTCATTCTTCCCTCTAGGCACATGAACGCATTCAAGGGATTTAATTTGCTAGTTATCCGGGCATTTGTACGATGAGATTTCTGATGTGCCAATCAGGAGCTGGTTTTGGAGATGGTAACGGATATAACTGGAATAATTTTTATAAATCTTCAATTTCATCTTAATATTCGATGATGATTTCAGCAGAAACTTCTTTCGGGAGCACAATATCCAATTTAAGAAAACCATCCTCAAGACGATATGGAAATTCCTGGCTATTAACGGTTAGGCTTTTAATCGAAACATTCAAGGTTTCCTCTTTGGAAATATGGTAATACCTTTCGACACTTGAGTCATTATCCAGAATCAAGTCATTCGTATACATCCTAACTTCCACGCTGTCATCGTCATTGACCTTCTCAAGATAAGTAAGCTTGATAATGTCTCCCAAGCTGAGCCACTCCACTCCGCTTGAGATCTGGTTAAGCTGATCCGCAACATGATTGAATGCGTTAATCCCAGTGTCAAACACTCCTTTTTCATATACGTCAGACATCATCAGGGTTGGTTTCCCGATAAAAAGGTCAAAGAGTATAGGTTGAATAATGGGTTGAAAGGGCTGATTAACTCCCAACCATCGCCAGGTCATAAGCGGAAAATTCCCATATTTCAAACTGACGGGTGCCATCCCTTCATCTCTATTTTCTGGCGGAGTTACCCCTAAAGGAATATTCTGAGAATTAACTGAAGCCAGGTAATTGTTTTTCTTTAATAGAACCAGGGTCTCCTCTGGAGAAATCCCATAGGGGAAGATCATCACCTTGTCGAATGGGATTCCGGTAAACTCTGTGAGCATTTTCATTCTCGATATGCCCTCAAGGATATCCCACTCTTGATCAGCCAGAGGCCTTGCTGGGTACGGATCTTCAGAAGATCCAGTATATTTGTAAAATTCATATCCATCAGCGTTATTTCCATATTCGACCAATGAGTACCTATCCGGATTTTCAACGAAAAGGCTGGTCACGTCCAACTCGGATTTTTCCCAATTCACGGGAGGTAAAGCAATTGAAGTATGGAAATTGTGGTCTTTCATCTCCTTCAACAATCCAGCAAAATGCAAGTTTTGTTCAGAATCGGTTAAGGACGGGGCAACGACGGTCAGGTTGGCATAATTATGATCGTTGTGCCAGGTCTCCTCCCCCAGAATATAACGGATGGTAAGCATCAACGGTATAATTTCAGAAAAATGGGCAGGATTGTAATACACATCTCTCATCGATAAAGTATCCAAACCCCAACCTGGTGCTCCCGCATTTAGGAATATCGACCCCGCCCCTTTAAATAGCCTTGCAAAAATTAAATAACTCGCGCCGGCATCATCTTTAGATAAGATGAGTGGTGTGAAGGTAGCTTTGGGATCCAGGTCTAGAGCAAAATCAATCTGAGAGGCGGAGGTTGTCGAAGTGATGACCTGACCGGTAAATTCTTGTGTTATCTCCGGGGCTGTTGTAGAAACAAACCAGTCGCGATGACTGTCCTGAGGAACAGTCGCGCCTAATAAGGCCCCATCTACAAGCTCAGTAATATTTACACCGATGGTTCTTTTATTCAGGTTGTAGATCAACAAATTGGCCCTGCCGGTCCCTATGGCAGTTTTAAGAATGTCCATTTCACTTTTCGATAATAATACTGGCTTTTGTTGAAGGATATCGGCGTCAATACCAATTAATTTGAAGTATTTTCCAAAGCCATCGCGTAATAATTGATCAGTAATCTCTGTTTTTATTAAGTCAATCTTCTTGCAGACTAATCCATAAAACTCCGCGATCTGGCAGTAATTAAAATCAAACGAGCCGGGTTTTTCAGAGGAATACAACAATAAAAGGTCTTCCATATCCGGAGATTTCTCTTCACCTACTATGATTGGAGCAAGAGTAGGGGAGGCAATTCTATTATTTTCTTTTGAGCTATCCAGAGTCGTTGATGAACGAGAGGGTACTGACGTCTGTTCAACCTCAACAGTGTGAGCAGCAGTCGGCGAGTTAGTCGATTCCAATAAATCGCCCTCATCAAACTGAGAAGAACCATTAAATACCAATATGATCCCGCCTCCCAAAAGAAGGGCTAATATAGCCGCCGTCACCAGCTCCCACTTCCGCATTGGTTTATTTTACCGTTTTTTTTAAGCGCACTTCACGACGAATTTACCCCTAAGAGGTATAAAAATCCTTGATCGCGCTCGCTACAGTTTGGATCTCTTCATCCGTTAATTCGGCAAACATGGGAAGTGATAATATCTCATTAACCGCTTTCTCTGTCACAGGCAATTCGCCTGCCTGGTAACCCAAAGATTTCATCGCAGGTTGGAGATGGATAGGTACCGGATAATGGATTCCAGTAAATATTCCCCGACTTTTAAGCCAGGCTTGCAATTCATCGCGCCTGGGGGCACGAACTACATAAAGGTGGTATACATGCTTGTTCTCCGAGCACTCAAACGGAATTCCCGCTGGTGATTTTTGCAGGAGCTGGTTGTAATAAGCAGCATGCGAGCGTCGTAACCCATTCCATTCATCCAGGTGAGGTAATTTCACTCGTAGAACGACAGCCTGGATCTCGTCTAAACGTCCATTGAAACCTACCAGATCATGATAATAACGCCGTTCCGAGCCGTGGTCTCGGATCATTCGAATTCGGTGAGCTAATTCACTGTCGTTCGTTGTGATGAAACCACCTTCTCCATAGGCTCCCAAGTTCTTGGAATAATAAAAACTAAAAGCCGCTGCATCACCAAGTGACCCAGCCCTTCGACCCTTGTACTCAGCGCCATGCGCCTGGCAGGCATCTTCGATAATTCGTACATGGTATCTGGAGGCAAGCTCAATAAGCGGATCCATATCTACTATCTGGCCGTATAGATGAACCGGTAAGATCGCCTTCGTATGAGGAGTAATCTTTGCTTCAACTTGAGTGACATCCATGAGATATGTTTTAGGATCGATATCTACAAAGACGGGTTTCGCACCGATCAAGAGGATGGCTTCAGCTGTAGCGATGAAGGTATGGGACACCGTGATTACTTCATCTCCAGGACCGATGCCCATGGCTCTCATGATTATCTGTAGAGCAGCTGTACCATCACTGACACCAATCCCAAATTGTGCATTACAGTATTGGGCAAATTCCTTTTCCAATGCCTGGACGTTCTCGCCCAAGAATAGCTGCATTCCTTCAAATACATGCTCAATGCCAGATAGGATCTCTTTCTTCAACGGATCGTATTGTTTTCGTAAATTTACCAAAGGGATCGACATTGTTATGCTCCAATTTGTATTTTTTCAGGAAGAGGGCGCGCCGGATTTCCTGCTACAATAGCCCCTGGGGGGACATCATGTGTGACGACACTCCCCGCTCCGACAATTGCTCTTTCACCAATAGTTACACCACAGAGAATTGTTGCGTTGCTACCAATCGAGGCTCCTTGCTTGACCACTGTGGGAATGCATTCCCAATCGGCTTCAGTCTGTAGCTCACCATCCTCTGTAGTGGAATGTGGATATTTATCATTGATAAATGTGACCCCATGACCGATGAAGACGAAATCTTCAATCTCCACACCTTCGCAAATAAAAGTATGACTGGAAATCTTTACTCTTCGCCCGATTTTAACTCCTTTCTGGATCTCCACAAATGTGCCAATTTTGCATTCATCACCGATCTCGCAGCCATAAAGGTTGGCAAATGCGTAAATTTTTACATCACGCCCCAGACGGACGTTTGAAGCAATCCGTATAAAATCACCGGTTACCATTGAATTACCTCCTGGTGTTTGCCATTCGCGCATAACGCTCTTTGGGCTGCTTCAATGATCTTTACAATTCTTAAACCATCCTGGCCATTACTCAAAGGCTCAGTATGATTGTTAATACAATCCAGAAAATGCTGACATTCCTTTCGTAATGGTTCCGTGAATCGGATATTTGGAATAGTCACATCCCCGTAGCGGTAACTAAATTGGTAATCTGCAAAGGAATTGGTGTAAGGGGGCCTTTCCACTCCCTTATCATAGATCTTGATCTTTTCCAAACTCTCGACATCGTTATAGACCACCATTTTATTGCTTCCCACGACTGTAATACGCCGCACCTTACAGGGATCCAGCCAGCTCACATGAATATGAGCCAATATATTGTCAGGAAAGAGCATATTCATGTAGACAACATCTTGGATACCATCAACAACACACGGCACACCGTGTGCACTGACTGAGATGGGGGATTGGCTCAGTATATAAAGTATAATGGAAATATCATGGGGTGCTAAATCCCAAAGCACATTGAGATCGCGTTGGAACAAACCCAGGTTGAGCCGGGCTGCATCCACATAGTAGATCTGGCCTAACTCACCACTGTCGATCAGATTCTTAAGGGTATGAACAGCCACGTTATATTCAAAGGTGTGGCCTACCATCAAGACTAAATCCCTTTTCTTACTGATCTCAATTAATTCCTCAGCATGTTCACTTCTTATTGTAATAGGCTTTTCGACTAAAACATGTATACCATGCTCCAAAAATTCCTTGACAAACGAATAGTGAGTCGCTGGCGGGGTAGCAATTACCACAGCATCGAGATTTTGGTTAAAAAGATCCTGGTAATCTTGTGTAACCATGATCTGCGGATAACTTGATTTGATGTGATTAAGCCGTTCTTCTTTAAGGTCAGCGACAATGACCACGTCCGAAGATGGAATTTCTACAAAATTTCGGATCAGGTTCGGTCCCCAATAACCACATCCAATAACACCTAACTTAATTGATGCCACCATATAATTCTCCCTTCCTGTCGAGTTATACTGCTCCCTTACAGGACAAGACTGCAAAGGGCGTTCTAAATAATATTTTCAAATCGAGCCAAAATGATTGTTGTTCAATATATTGAATATCCAATTTAACGATTTCATCAAAGTCCGCTGCACTTCTCGCCGTTACCTGCCACAGACCGGTAATGCCCGGTTTGGTTTCCAACCGACGATAGTGCCAAGGTTTATACATCTCAACTTCATATGGAATCATCGGTCGCGGTCCTACCAGACTCATATCGCCCTTAATGACATTGATAAATTGAGGAATTTCATCGATACTCCACTTACGGAGCTCTCTTCCAAGGCGCGTCACTCGGGGATCGTGGGTTAATTTTCGTGCCCGACTGTTCCCACCTTGCAGTTCAGCCATGCTTTCGCAATCGTTGTTAATCAATGCTTTGATATAGGATTTGTGCAGGGATGGATCGGCGTTGCACACCATCGTCCGGAACTTGTAACATCGAAAAGTGGTCCTTTGCCAATAGGTTGTGCGTCTGTAGATTTTCCGCCTAGTGCCTACACGATCCTGGGTAAAGAAAACGGGCCCTGGGGAATCTAGTTTGATCAAGATAGCAACGAGTGCAAGCAAAGGAGAAAAAATAATTAAGGCAAGAAATGCGATGCAAAAATCAAGAACTCGCTTAAAAAAGTAATATATGAGGTGATTTTCAGAAACAAGACTGAGAGCTTTGGGATCGATTCTTCGTAATAATTCAAATCCAATATACTGTTGCATTAATCTACACTCCTCTACAAATTGTAAAGTGCAAAATATTGATAAGGACGTGGATTATTTGTTAAGAGAGGCCTCCTTCCGGTCATAATAATAATGGCTTTTATTTAATTCCGCTCGATTGATAATGACCCCTATCAACCTTGCTTTGACTTTACTTAATTGAGCCTGTAAGGCGCGAACTGCTCCTGAACTTGTCATTGCTCTGCAGATCACAAGTGCAACTGCATCAACCATCGAAGCAATCACAATTGCATCGGCGACAGCCAGCATAGCGGGGGCATCGATTATTACCAGATCAAAAGTATGAGAAAGCTGTTTAATGAGTTTTATCATCTGATCTGAACCGAGAAGTTCGGCAGGTTTTGCTGGTAAAGGCCCACTTGGGAGAATCTGAAGTCCTTGAAATTCACTGGCTTGAACTGCCTCGGTAAAAGTAACTTTTTGTTCCAGAATACTGCTCAAACCGACTTTGTTGTCAATATTGAATATAGTATGTTGTGTAGGTACCCGTAAATCACAATCGACTACAACCACCTTTCTCCCAGATTGAGCCATGGAATAAGCCAAGTTCGCGACAATTGTTGATTTACCCTCTCCTGGTTCAGCACTGGTGATCAGTAAGGTTCGAACTGGATTTTCTAGCAGGAGAATATTCGTACGCAGGCGACGAAAAGATTCCCCAGACGCAAAGTCACCGTTTAGATTAATAATCGAATTATGATTTTCTAACTGCGGAATTTTACCAATCGAGGTCAACTTGGTAACCGCCTCGATTTGATCGGCAGTAAAAAGGGTGGAATCTAAATTCTCAAACAGAAAAGTCAAACCCAGTCCTCCGACCATGCCAGCTAAAAATCCCAAAGCAATATTCAATTCCTTGCGTGGTTTTGAAGGTTTATCTGGAGGAATAGCTGGTTCAACAACTGAAACCGATTTTGCACGCACAGCTTCTTTGAGACGCGATTGCTCATATTGTTCTAGAATAGCAGCGTACAATTCTTGTTCTAGATCCAACTTCTGCTTAGCTGCTTGAATACTTTCCGTATCTCCAGGGTCTTTTGCCACCAGATCCATATACTCTGTGCGAGCCTGGTTTACCTCCTCTTCCATCTGCGATACTTGCTCGCTGAGGATCTCTTGGGAACTCTTTCCACTTCCAGTGTATAACTCTAGACTTTGGTTAATTAATACATCTGCCAGGGTATTAGCAACATTGGCAGCTAACAATGGGTTAGTATGTTCAACCGTAATCTGGATTAACTCTGTATCAGGTATCGGTTTTACTTCGATTGGAGGCAAATTACTCAACTTAAGTCGTTGCTTGAGCTCATCGAGTACAGGTATGGTTGTAGCAAGTTTAACGTAAGTATTCATCAACCGATCGGCATACATATAATCATAATAAGAAACCGATCCAGAGGAAGCTGAGGCAATTCGTAATGTAGTTAACGCTGAATATATTGGTTGGGCTTTAAGAGTACCAATGATAACGACGATTTCCGTGATGAAAACCGTGATGAGAATAATCCATTTCCGCCGCCATAGAATCGCCAGATAGTGTTGAAGATCCATAATTTAGATATCCTTATTCAAGTAGATGAGCATGCTTTTCCGACATAAATGTCAACTTTTTTAGGTCCGATAAATTTCACTAAAATTTTCGTGAAATTTCCATAAAAAATTCTCAGTAGAAAGTGAAATCAACAAAGCAAATAAACCTTATTTCAATGCTCCGCCCTTCCGACATACTTTTATGTCGAAAGGGAAAGGCTAAATATAACTTGCCCCAAATACCGCCGAGATAACTTCTTCTGTGCCAGTGTCGACCAGCCTTCAGGGTAGGTTATTATTCCAGTGTCCAAGAGAACCAATAATGAAAGAACAGGAAACCGATAAAATACTTATCAATGGGAGCCATAGCCACGAGTTGGTGTTTATTACCATCGAAAAACCCCCTTTGAGTAAGCCAGTGTTTGAGTTTGTTCTGAAGATAGAAATTTTGAAAAAAGAATGAATGCTCGCACTTGATAAAAACCTCAACTTCAGTAACAGAACCGTTGCATTATTGATGCCACTGGCTAAGTGGGAACGGGTTCAATCAGGTAATCTATGCTCGTGAGCATGTTAAGCTCTCTATGATTATTTAACGAAAACCAACCTAAAAAAGGTCGGTTTCGCTATTAGCTCATCGAAAACCTCGCCCTCTCCAGGAAGGCAAAGCGCCCAGGTCGGGTTTTCGATTCAACGCTCCTTTAAGTTTTCCGCCTGCAAGAAACTATAATTGTTTCTTCCCCAGATAACCACTAATTTCACTTTTATATCTACTTTGATTATAGCAACGATCTTATGTGGTGTCAATCAAATCCAAAGTTGTATGGACATCTTTCAAAGATGACCTTTTTAGAGAAACTCTCCGGAGTATATGCCGACCGGATAAGATCCCTCAAGTCAATACTGATGAACAGCCCGAATTGTTGCGTGCGCAACCTGTCTTCAGCATACCGAAGTTAGTTGCCTTCCGCGCGAAAAATCCGGGGCAATTGGGGTCCTGCTGAATAGCTGAAGGGTGGGTAAAAATGGTGAAGAAGTTATGAAGATTTGGTGAATATCAAGGAGAAAGAGCAAAGAATTTTTCAAACAACAAGAATAATAAATTGAGAACATCTCTGACTGATTGTACAGGATGCTTTAGCGCGATAATAGAACTATAAAAGGGTTGAAAACATACAGACGCGCATGGTGGGGGGCAAGTTTATCCCATACCTCGTACTCGCTGTCATGTAAATGAAGATTTTATTGGAAGGAAGCAAACAACATGATGAGCATTTCTCCTCTAGAATCCTTCGTTATCCTTTACCATGATGACATGCAGACTGCGCGCCAATTCTATGAAGGCAAACTAGGGCTGGAACTGCGTGAGGTAACCTACGAATGGTTTGTAGGCTACTGGATCAGCAACAAACACGAGATGACGCTGTGTATCAGCACGAGTCCAAAAGAACGCCTCCGCTGGGGGGCGGCAGGCAAGGGTGTGGTGATCGATTTCGTAGTGGCTGATGTAGATGACGCGTATCAGCAATTACTCAGCCAGGGCGTCGAATTCGTAGAACCTCCCACTGACATGCCCTGGAGGCTGCGTACAGCTACTTTTCTCGATCCAGCTGGGTATACACTGACAATCACTTCCTACCTGAGGGGTGGAAAGGAAACGCTTCCGTAAGTTGATGAAGATCATTTGCCATTCCAACCACGTAAATCTATGCTGACTGCTAACAACAAGGGATTATCTCGAGGAGATTAATATGCGTATCACCATTCCAACGGCTGGAACGCGCGGTGATGTACAACCCGCCATTGCGTTAGGGCTTGGGTTGCTTAAAGCTGGGTACCAGGTACGGCTGATTGCATTTGAGGAATATCGAGAGCTGATCACCGGGTATGGGCTGGATTACTTTCCACTTCAGGTAAATATACAGACTCTGCTGAAAAAGTATGGCAAAGTTGATTTATATGACTCTGGGGCTATTCAGTTTTTCTTTGTACCGACCCTTATTCGTATCTTCAATGAGATGTATGAGAGCATGGCCCTGGATATCCTCCAAGCCGCTCAAGGTTCATCTATGGAAGAACGCTCGGTCGCCGTGATTGGTAACCCGGCAACCTCCATGCTGTCTTATGCAGTTGCTGAAAAGCTGGGAGCGGCGTACCTCGAATCCAGCGGATTTCCAGGCTGGCCAACGCGTTCATTCCCGACTATTTTTTGGCCCAAAGCTTCCAGCCCAGGAAATGGTTGCGGCTGGAGAGGCACATTTAACCGGCTGACTTACGAACCGGTCAGTTGGCTGGCTACGCTGGGACTGTTGCCAGTCGTCAGCCGCTGTCGCACGAAGATTCTGGGGTTGCCTCCATTGAACTTCTTCGGAAGCTACGGCAAGCCCGCTGCGCTGGGCACCCCGGCTCTGGCATGTTTCAGTGAGCAGGTCCTACCCCGCCCGCCAGATTGGGGAGCTCATGTGCATGTGACGGGTTATTGGTTCGCCGACACGCCCAATTTCGAGCCATCCGATGAGTTGGCAAGATTTCTAGAAGCCGGTCCCCCTCCGGTGTACATCGGATTTGGAAGCATGCCCAGTAAAGATCCGAAGCAATTGAGCGCACTGATGACACAGGCGCTGAGACTGGCAAACCAGCGTGGGTTGTTGTTCACCAATTCCGATGTGTTGGGGCAGGGTATGTCTCACCAAGAAACTGCACAGGATATCTTGGCTATCGGCTCCACGCCCCACGATTGGCTGTTTCCACGCTGCGCGGCGGTGGTGCACCATGGTGGGGCGGGCACGACGGCATCTGGACTGCGCGCAGGCATCCCCTCAATTCTGGTTCCGATCATGGGCGATCAGCTACTTTGGGCGCAACGCGTTGAGGAATTGGGCGTAGGCCCCAAGCCCATTCCACGCTCCAGATTAACTGCCGAGCGCCTGGCGGAGGCCATCCGGCAGGCTGTCAACGACCCAAGCGTGTGCCAAAGATCTACAGCATTAGGTAAAAAGATCCGAGCGGAGGACGGGGTTGGTGAGGCAGTCAAGATCATTGACCAATATCTGGAGGCACAAATAAAATTAACTAAGCCATGTGTTCCAAGTGGAGAATGATTATTCCATCGGTATTTAAACCAAAAAGGAGGGCAGCCATGAAAAAGAGCTTTCTTTTATTCATCACCATCCTGCTGCTGGCAGGGTCAGCGTGCAACCTGACTGCATCTATACCAGATGAAGAATCGGGTGAACCAGGCGAGAATCCAGCCGAGGCGGAATCTCCAGAATTGGAGCCTGTCGATGAGAAATCAACTATTGAAGAGCCGACATCTGGGAATGTGGTACAGACCCAGTCGACTAACGAGGATGAAAGCATCAATAAGCCAGTAGATGAGTCCCTGGATCCTTCCCCTCCTGCCGCACCGGTCAAGCTGATTTTCATCCACCACTCTTCTGGTGAGAATTGGCTGAACGATGAGAATGGCGAGCTTGGGCTGGCGCTGATGGGGAATAACTACTTCGTCAGTGACACCAATTACGGCTGGGGACCGGATGGCATCGGCGACCGCACTGACCTGGGCAACTGGTGGGAGTGGTTTGCCGGACCGGATCACGAAAAGTACCTTGAGGCTGTGATCAACGAGAGCGGTCAAAATTCTTCATACTCAAGATTGGAGAATGACCCAGGCGGTAAGAACACTATCATCATGTTCAAGTCATGCTTTCCAAACTCGGCTCTAAGAGGCAACCCTGATGACCCACCCACCAACGGAGATAACCCGCTGCGCGGCCAGGATGCCAGCTCGGATGCTCATACTGTCGCGAATGCCAAAGGCATCTATAACGATCTTCTGAGTACCTTCCGCGCTCACCCTGAACAACTATTCATTGTGATCACTGCTCCGCCTCTGGGTGATTTCGAAACCGATCCAGAA